>Ga0222668_1000003_pt1 | contig 195580 bp, 154 predicted proteins | sample AntAcemetagen728_FD_179823 | JGI IMG/M metagenome (GOLD analysis project Ga0222668, IMG submission 179823) | Saline water microbial communities from Ace Lake, Antarctica - #728 | ecosystem: Environmental > Aquatic > Non-marine Saline and Alkaline > Saline | place: Antarctica: Ace Lake...
GCGTCAACCGACGATTAATGCTTGAAATTGCGAGGGCCGATTATCGTCCCTCGGGAGACCACCTTTCAAGTTTCAACAATTTTTGGGACACTTCCAAATAGTAAACGTCAATTCTTTTCAAAAAGCATACGATGAAAGTAAACAGAAATTATTAGATTCTGAATTACTTGATGAAGCGTTCAAGAGTGTATTAAAAGATAAAATCACGCGTGAAAAAGCAGCGCAAATTGATTTAAATGAAGCAATCAGGAAATTGTCAGCCCTTCAAAATCAAGAAGGTCTATCAGAGGATGAAAAAACACTCATAAAGCATCTTATTTCAGAGACGAAATCCCTTCTCCTGATCGAAAAAAATCTTGAAACTGCCAATTCCAGATTAAAAGAAACCGAATCTTCTGTTGAAAAGTTGAAAAGTGCCAGTAAAGCAATCAGCAATATCATAGCTTCGAAAGATGATCCTGGAAGTATCAAACCCACTGATAATACTGCCACCAAGAAAGCAGATGAATTAGACGGAGTAAATCAGCAAGTCATCGAGTTGTATAATTCAAACAAGAATTCATTTCAAAAGTATAGTTTGAATAATCTGAATGCTATCGCCCCGTTCGTGAAAATTTACTCCGAATTTATCACAAATACGAATGATCAGAGTTCTCCTCAAGAAATTTTAGATGCTGAGAAGAAACTACAAGCTGAAAGAGAACAGATTCTAAAAATCATTGAGCGTCCTTCAAGCGTGTTCAGGACTCGTCCTGACGGAACAAGAGTAAACGGGAATATCTCAGGAATAGAAGCCGGGCAAGCATACAGGGCTTTGTTTAAGACAATCGATTTCGAACTAAACAAAGTGATTGCAAGCAATGATATCCCCCAAATCCGGAGAGCCTTTGATCGTGTAAGAAAGGGGCTCTTAAATATTAAAACACTTGAGGATAGAAGAGGTTTTACTCCCGGAAATAGACCCTCAACACAAAATCGTGCTGTAAATTCAGAGAATGAACTTCCTGCATACTACGGTTATAAACATCTAAGGCGTGATTTGAAATATCGGCGGAAACAATTGCATTATAGACGTAAACTCTCAAACCTTTCTCGGTAACCCTTCTGAATAATGTAAATAGAATTGGAGCTAAACATGCCTATTAGCAATATTGCAGCAACTGCGTTATTAATCTCTAGCATTGCAAATAAATTAAGCAAACTCAATAAAGGATCTTTACCTGAGGGAGGGCAGCCTTCGGTTTTTGATCTGGAAGACGGAATATTCAAATTAATTGAAGAGGGTTTACTCACATTTAACGCGATAGAACTTTCAACGCCGGAAGAAGCCAGTGATCGACTTCTCGGTCATGTAGCAGACGCCGTTAAAAAATTGCAAAAATCCACACCGATTCTTATATTAGACGGCATATTTGGTAACCAGACGCTGAATTTTTTGCGGCTCCCTAGTTGTTTAGGTGAACGACCTTTTCGGAGTATTCCTGGAATCGATGTAAATGCAGAAAGCATTCATCCCCAACCAGGTAGCACTGAGAGACCTCTCATACGATTTTTTATTGAATCGGCCCCTAGACTAACAAATTCAGATGAAGAAGAGCATGTTTCCGCAGGATGGGATGCATGGACTGAATTAATTAATTTAGATGCACAGAGAACCCTGGATGCCAGCGAAGCAAATGTTATTATTCGAACGGAACCACTTGATGGCCCGGGTTCTAAACTTGCAGACGCAGATGGTGGCCCATTAGGAAACCAATTAAAGGAAGTAAGATTCGATAAAACAGAATCTTGGACTGCTGACAAATTACTTTATGCTGCCATTCATGAGTATGGTCATATTCTTGGCTTGCACCACTCAGATACTCCAGGGAATATCATGTATAAGCGCTACCAGCCTGATTTCATTGGAGTAGGTCGCGGTGATGAAACAGACATTATCAACATTTGGGGTGCCAGAACCTGATTTCAGATCTCCGTTAATTTGCCTGAACAGAGTAGATCTGAACCAGACATCATAAGCTTATCTTTTCAGAGACTGTGGCTTGGGAGGTAATGATGCGCTTCCAAAGTCGCCCATCATCAGGTCATCCGACGCTGTTTGATAAACGGCGGGAGGGGCTAAGTTCTGTCCGAAGCCGAACAAATGTTTTTTATTCGTTGCTGGCATACATTTAACGCAGCCATCTACACAACCTTGGCAGCACTCGTCCTCAAGTGCTTCTTTACACTCTAAGAGTGGAACCTTGGTACGTTTGATATTGGATTGTCTGAGTGAAGGATTTTGCAATTCCACATTCAACGTCACAGGCAGCATCAACGGGATTTCTGTTGGCAGGATCGCCAGTTTGGGAGGCGCTTCCAAATTCTCTTTTATGATTAATTTTTCCTTCGCCGGGCGCGAACAGTCTTCAGTGCCTGCGACTAAATTCTCTTTCCCATTTTCTCCGCTTCTTAGTTTCGCTAATTGTTCACGATGCAATTTTAGTCGTTTCGCGTAGTCTTCATCCAGATTTTTCTGCTCCTGCTTTCTTTCATCAATCAACGCTTCCATCTTCTTTAAATCAACTTGTAACTGGCCTACGTTTAAACGCTGGCTAAATTTCATACCAAGCTCTGTCTCAAGTTCCTCTCTGAACTCCGGACGATTTGCCTCGATTTCTGCCCGTGCATCAGCCAGCAACGCTTCGCGCTCTGCGTGACGTTTTTCCACGAGTACATCACGGGAAATTTTGAGCACAACCCGTTCATCCTCAAGCTCTGCCAATTTTGCTTCGTGAACAGCCGCTTTGTCGAGATGTTTTTCGCGCGAAATCTTGGACTTAAATGCCCACTTCTCGCCGATGCGTTGCGGGATGAGTGCGACACTATTCAAAGCAGCACAGCCATTGAGAAAACTGGCAAACATCAGGCAACATGAAATTCGAGTGATCAGAGGTGAGAACACGTGAAATCCTTTTCCATTCCAGGCAGGAGGTGAATCCATATAAGATCCATTAACTTCTTTGTATATCGAAATCCACGAGAGACATGTTCACGCTAGTAAACGTGAAGATCTACTTTTCGCAATTGATTAACAGATCTCGTTCCAATAATTCAAGAATGGTAATATTTATACATTAATCATGTTCGCAGGCTTGTTTGGGTTCTGCATACAAAAGCCCCTGTAAAAAACTACCCGATCGTTAGAGCTGGTATGACAGCATCAGTAGAGGCCTCTGTGTTATGAGCAGGGTGAGGAATCCTGCTTTCGCGGTCTGTCTTGTACTTTTTACAATTAATGCCTGATGCGCTTAGCAAATCAGCGGCAGCCTCATAGCAGCATGCGGAGGATGGCTCTGGTGAAAGAGGACGCACGCGAGCCATTGGAATCTGGAACAACTTCTGATTGACGAACACTACTTTCTTAAGGGAACGGTCAGGCGAGGAACGTTTTCTCTCTCACACGACCACGAACAGTCTGTTTCCGTTCCGTTTGGGACCTGTAAATGTGACAGAATCAATGTTGCCATCGCTTTTCTGATTCAACTATACTTCCAGCTCAACTAAGTTACTCAACCTATTCATACTTAGCCTGTCTTCAGGTTGGTTGTAGCGTCTCCCAGGCCGTTCGGATCAAAGGTCACAGCATGGGTGAGGCTATGATTTAATCAGGCACGCTCTTGTAGTCAGTAATGGAAGATCTCTCTCGGCTCTTTTTACAGACGACACAAGGTTCGGAATTTTTGCTGAATTCGAGAGAGCACAGACAGCGATGGGAAAGCGGATCACATGCATACAGCCATCAGAATCATCTGCCGAAATTTGGAGCGATCTATCGAAGCCAAAAAACGGCTTCTGGAAAACCCCGATCTCCAGCAGGAATTTTCCAAAGCCGTTGATCTGGTTCTCGACAGCTATCAAGCGGGTGGGCGATTATACATCGCAGGAAATGGTGGCTCCGCAGCCGATGCACAACACCTGGCAGCAGAATTTGTCTGTCGCCTGAGTAAAGATCGTGCTTCCCTGCCGGCTGAAGCACTCACGACTGATAGTTCCATTTTGACCGCCATCGGAAATGATTATGGCTACGATGTGGTGTTCTCACGTCAGATTGAAGGCAAGCTGACAGAGCATGACGTTTTTCTGGGCATCACCACGTCTGGTAATTCCCCTAACATTGTCAAAGCCCTGCAGGCGTGCCGGGAAATGAAAATCCCCAGCATTGTGTTTACAGGGAACGACGGTGGCGAAGTCCGCAACTGGTGCGATGTTTGTGTGATGGCTCCCGGAGAATATACCAGTCAGGTTCAGGAAGTACATCTGGTACTTGAGCATACATTATGTGAATGCGTCGAAGCAGAACTCTTTGGTTTTGAACTTTAATTGCAATCATTTGATTGAGTGAATCCATCTTGAAAAATTCATTATTTCTCGATCGTGATGGTGTGATTAATGTGGAAAAACACTACCTGCATCTGAGCCAAGATTTCGAATTTATTGACGGAATCTTCGAACTTTGTCATGCGGCAATCCAATCCGGGTACTGCTTGATCATCGTGACGAATCAGTCGGGAATTGCGCGTGGTTATTATACCGAGCAGCAATTCAACGACTTGATGTCCTGGGTGGTGGATCAGTTCGCAAAACGCGACATTCCAATTTTGGACGTCTTCTATTGCCCGCACCATCCGACTCATGGAACAGGCGGTTATCGTCTTGAATGTACTTGTCGCAAACCGCAGCCTCAAATGCTGTTGGATGCGGCGAAAAAACACAATTTGAATTTGTCGAAATCGATCCTGGCAGGCGATAAATCATCTGATATCAAAGCCGGCAAAGCGGCCTGCCTGGGAACAACGGCCCTGGTAGGCACAGGACATCCTGTGAGTGAAGCGGACAAAGTTTCTGCAGATCTGTATGCCGATTCACTTACAGAACTCAAAGAGATGTTGTTTCCTGTCACAATCGAAGCCGACTGAGAAATCCTGCACGCGCATGCATAATTCGAAACGCGTGATGGATGATTGGTTTTTTGGGTGCGAGAGCCCATGAGGAATGCAGTCACGATGCCCGGGGATGCGAACTGCGATTTTCGTTTAAGCCGCCTGAAGTTTCTCGCGGTATTTCCCGTAGCAGCGTGAAGCTGTTGAGCGCAAACCAGCGGCAAAAACAAATTCAGACCTCTAAAGAAACTCCCTCTTTGAACTTCACGCGTTTTGCTTGTTTTTTTCCGGACAGCTCGATATTTCCCGGTTTTCCTGCGCCACAATACGCTGCCAGCACCAGTAATGGCATCCACGCAATCGCCACGAACAAGGTGCCCCATTCAGGCCAGACCAAAGCACTCGTTGCTAAAGGAAAAAGCCAGCACACGTTGATAGCAAGAATACTTAAAGTGACTGTTCGGTGTGCCTTCTGTCGTCGATGATTTTGCGATTCCGGTCCTTCCAGAAATCGAGAGACCCTTTGATAAGCATGGCTTTGATGCCCTTGATACCAACGGTCGCCTCTGATCATGCGTCGCAGCAGAGTCGATGTGGCATCGACCCAGAAGACGCCAGGTAAGATGAGCCATACCCAAAGATTCAGGGCACCGGTGACCAGCGTCATCAATGCCAACATGCCTGACATATATCCCAGAAAGGTACTGCCGGCATCACCCATGAATATTTTCGCGGGGGGCCAATTTACTCCGATAAATCCTAATATGGAAACAGCTAATAACACCATCACGGTTTGTTCAACAGAATAGACTGATGAGTTCTGAAAGCTGACCAGGCTGCTTGCCGCGACCAGCACGCTGATCGCTTCCGTCGCTGCCAGACCATCAATGCCATCCATAAAGTTGAATAGATTTAACCACCAGATCATTCCCAAAGTCGCAATCGCCCACAACATCCAGGAGGCATCCAGCTTGAATCCCCACAGTTCGGCTGTTGGCAGAGGGGAAAGCGCATAAACAGAAGCAGCAATGATGACTAACTGCGCGCAGAGCCTGTGTTTCACGGATATCGGGTACAAGTCATCCCGAAACCCAATGGCAGCAATTAAGAATCCGCCGACAAAGAGCACTGATATTGAACCACCGGAGATCAATTCATTCCAATACAATAAACCGATCGCCGACAGGCAGGTCATCACAAACGCAATTCCGCCTCCGCGGGGAGTTGGTGTGATATGTGAGCAGCGGCTGGTAGGTGCTTTGACCAAGCCCAGGCGAGGGGCCAGTTTGATAATCAACCCGGTACATAACAGGGATGTCACAAACACGCTTAATAAAATGAAGCCGGGTAAAATCAAGCTGCCGATAATCATTTACCAACATTACCCTTTTGAAAAAAACCTACACTTGATTTAAAACAGTAAACCAGAACAGACTTCTTATCGGCGGAGAAACAAAACCGCATATTTTCAGCCTTTTCAAAAAAATAGCCTGTTTGAAATGATCGTATCAGGCGAGGCTGTCCCTCTTAATCAATGTCTGTAATGATACTGTTACTGAAAGCGCGGCGAAGTATACAGAGATTGGAAAAGTGGGTCAATCCGACATGAAAACCGAGGTTTTCCCACATGAATTTGAGTAGAAACCGCTCTCCTTGGCTGTGATTTTAATTCGAGCTCTGGAGCTTCTGGGCTGCTTTGAATGAGCCACCGAATCACAAGCAGCCACATTTGATGGCTATTTCCTGAAGAGAAGGCCGGTTTTGCCAAACCATGATTGATTCTGGGGGCAATGGGAATTATTGTCGAAGTGTCATGAAAACGACCATACGCAAGTTATCCTGGTTTTTGGGAGCGCTCGGCCTGCTGGGGATGATTCTTCAGTCTCTGCAGGTTCAGGTAGAGCATACGCACTCGAACGGTCGCACACCGCACAGCCATTCACATCGTCACTCGCACAGCCATTCGCATGGACACTCACACGGCCATTCGCACGATCATCACCACCACGGTTCTCAATCAACGGAACTGCCTAACGCGTCGGCAAACGCGCCCCAGACACATATTCACGTGACCCTGCTCTGGTGGGAATTCACGCTGAATCTCGATTCAAACAATCGACGCCAGCCTTCCGTACCAACTGAGGTGGCAGAACAAATTCACTCGCATCCGCCAGAGAGTCCCAACCCCAGAGACACCGGCCCCGCACTGATACACTCACCCAAAACTCATGGCCCACTCATTGGCGCTCCCCATTGGTCACAATTGATTTCCGAATGGTACTCAGCCTGGCACTCCGTTCTGCCTCCCTCTAAAAACAGACTGCCAAATCAGCAAGGTCACTTAGGCGCTGTGACGCCTGCTGCGTCCTGTTATCAATCGCTCCATGAATCTCCCCCCGTGCCTCCTCCTGAAGTCTCTCTTTCTGTTTCATTCGCGTAATTCCCGTTGAGATGCCTGTTGTCGGCATGCATCAGGGACGGTGCGTTTCAAACACCTCCTGCCTCATGCTGTATGAGATCCAGGAAGTTTGCGCGCCCACTTCACAAGAATGTTTTTTTCGAGGAAACAAGCATGGTACGCGCAGAACGTGCGCTGCCAGATGACTGTTCTCCCATAGAAAGCTGGTTTGACTTCAATGAAAGAAAAAAGAAATCGCCGCCCGGGGTTCACATTGATTGAACTTCTGGTGGTCATTGCGATCATCGCAATCCTGGTTGCCTTATTATTGCCTGCGGTCCAGCAGGCCCGCGAAGCAGCCAGGCGACTCTCGTGTAAAAATAATCTGAAGCAGTTGGGCCTGGGGCTGCATAATTATCATGATACCCACGGCTGCTTTCCCCCGGGATATGTTTATAAACCGGGAACCGAAGGCAATCGTTCCGGCTTCGGCTGGGTCACGATGATCCTGCCCATGCTTGATCAGGCAAACTTGTATCATCAGTTTGATTTGGAAGAGCCTGTTTTCAGTGCCGCGAATCTGATTCCGCGGGAACGGCATCTTCCCGCCCTGCTCTGCCCTTCCGATCCGGTTTCCGGGAATGGATTTGTTGAGATGGGTAGCGCTGCAGAACGTTATGCGATGGGTTGTTATGTTGCCAGTTTCGGACCTCCCGACCTGGATGCAACGCAGGAACAGCGAACCGGAATGTTCAGCCGCAACAGTGCAACGCGTAGCCGGGATGTCAGGGATGGGCTGTCCAATACCATCTGCGTGGGAGAGCGGCAGAACGGTGTTTTCCGAAGTGGCGCCGTACACGGTAACCATTTCGAATATGAAACCACCTGGGTGGGTGCGGTTCGTGAGCTTACGGATGCGACCGATGATCACGGCCATATGGTCCTGTTTCAGTCAGGCCACGTTCCCAATGCGAGCGACAGCGATGACCGCGATGTCTCTGCGCCGCACATCGGTTTTTCGCAATTTCTGCTGGGCGATGGTTCGGTTCGCTTGATCGGCTCCAGCATTGATTTCGGAGTCTATACTGCTTTAAGCACGATTGCAGGAGGTGAAGTGATCGGCGAATATTAATCGTACGAACACGAGAATGTTTTGCAAAGTGACATGCTCACATCGCTAATCGGTGTGAGCATGTTTTGATTCGTACACTCAATCGGTGGCGGTTTTCTCGAAGACCAGAATATGCTGTCGCGGCAGCACGCCTATGGTCTCTTTCCATTTCAGATTCAGCTCGGGTCGAGAGACTTCTTTTTTTGCCTGTGCTTCAGACATTTTATGGACGAGTTTAATCGGAACGGCTGGATCTTCTTTGCGATATTCCACAAGCACGACCCGCCCTTTGGGTTTTAAGGCTTTCGAAATTTCCTGCATCATTTCGTAAGGAAATTCAAACTCATGATATACGTCCACCATAATCGCCAGATCAATTGACTCCGGTTTAAGTCCGGGTGATTTTTGCGTCCCGAGTACAGGATAAATGTTATCCAAGCCCACTTCTTTGAGTTTCTTAGCCAGTAAATCAAGCATCTCCTGCTGGACATCGACGGCATACACTTTTCCGCCTGGACTGACGTGGTCAGACAAAATCACGGAAATCACACCACTGCCCGCGCCAATGTCTGCTACTGCCATGCCCGGCTTCAATTTTAATGCTTTGGGAAGCAACGAAAGTCGTTCTTCCTGCTCGCGCGATATCCGTTCCAGCCAGGGAGCGCCTTGATAGCCCATCACACGGGCGATTTCTCTTCCCCGATAGAACTTGCCGATCCCACTCGGATCATGATTCCGCTGATAGGTATAGAGCGTTTTTTCAGACGTCTGCAGATCTGGCTTGGAAGTCGAAACCACCGGCTCTTCAGCAAACACGGAGAGAGTCATGACGACACTGACCAGAGAGAAACCCACACAGCCGATGAAGGTGTTCCAAGACCGCAATTGCTTCGACGCGTTCTTCATCTTATCTCCTCTGGAGGGTATGGTTCAGGAAACTAATTCTCCTGTTTCCGAATCTCGATTGTGACGGTTCATGATTTCCGCCCACTCTTGTTGAGGGACTTCGGTCGCTTCATCAACCAGCATCACCGGTATCCCGTCTTGAATGGGATATCTGAGCCGCGTAGCTGGATCAACCGAAACCAGGAAATCGCCATCACAGACAAGTTTCGCTTTTGTTTTCGGGCAGGCGATGATGTCCTGCAGATGTCGTGGGTCAAATGACATACGTGCTTACTCTTGAGTAATTTTTGTTTAAATTATAGCAAATGAAACAGGAGTTCAACAGTTTTCTCTTGAACCAAATGTTCTTGAATCGCGCTGGCCAGCCGTCATTGCGCCGATTTCACGAACCTGTTTCTGAATTTAATGTAGCGCCTCCTGGATTAAGTAAAATCCGCGGAGGCGCTCTGGTTCAATAGGACGCGACTAGAAACCTCGCAACTCTTGAATGTCTTTGAAGGTCCGCAAATCGTAATCAATGCCCACATAATCGAGAACCGAGCAAAGTGCCCGCACTGCCACACCAATTCCGTCAGGTCCGCTGAATCCACCAAACTGTCCGCCCCCCTTCAGATGCGGTTCGACTTCCAGGAAGACGCCGGGCACACCCAGCTTTTTCATTTTCTTTTCCAGCTTCGGAAGCATCTCGCGTAATTCACGCAAGATGAACTCATGGCCGGCATCACCCACGTTGGCAGGAACAAAGTTCTTCAAGCGTTCTTCATCGACGACGCCCGTCCATTCCAATTCGGTATCGACGGCGTAGTCTTTGATATGCAGCCAGCCCATTGACTTGCTCATATCACGGAATTCACTCAAACACTGCATCGCATCTTTATTTTGCGCGGCGATATTTCCCCCATCGTAAATGGTGACCATATTAGCGCGTTTGACTTTCCGTGCCAGCTCCGCCAGTAATGGTCCCGTTTCGCCAATCAGATTTGGTTCAATTTCAAGACCATAAACGACGCCTTCTTTCGCACACAGATCCACGATCTGACCGATCTGATCGACGGCCTGATTCATATAAGGTTTTGGATCTTCACCTTTGGGAGGATAAAAAGAAAAACCACGAATCAATTTTGTTCCCAGCGTCGTGGCGGCGTTGATGGTGTTCGCGACTTCTTTTTTCAAATACTCTTTAAACGGAACAAACACGTTGTGCGAGCCATCGTCCTTATCGACCAGTTTGATCTTGCCCACGCGGGCGCCGATGCTGGTAACATTGATCCCATACTCATCGTGCAGCTTGAGCAGGGCCTTGTATTCTGACTTATTCAGATCCACAACATGCTTGACGTTTCCATCACCCTGTACATCAATAAAGCGCGGGCTGTAATACTTCAGTCCCAGAGCGGAGAGCGCTACCATCTGTTCAATGGCTGTTTTATGATTCGCTGCTTCGTCTGCAAATGCACTTAAAATCACACGTGGATTATCTGACATGACGGATATTTGCCTTTTGTTATTAAATCAAATGCGGATGAGGGTGAGCCAATAGAATTGCCCTTGCCGGAGTCATTTTTGACAGGTTTCGGATAAGTTTCAAGAGCTACGAGAAGATCCCGGTCGCTTTTTCAAAGGCAGTTCCTAATTTCACTGTCAAACAGGAACAAAAAATTCACACAATCAAACGATCAGGCCGCATGCGGGACGCATTTCGTAAATGCATGGCCATCGCTGTGGAAGCTGTCTCGGAATCGCGATTCTGCAAAGAATCCAGCAGAACAACATGATCATACAGTCCACGCGTCATGATTTCCGGCGTTTCTCCGGCTGCGGAATAAGAAACTCGCTTATAACTCCAGCATTTATGAATGGCTTCTGTAATCGGTAAATTACCGCAATGTTCGGCAATTGCCAGATGTAAAGCATAGTCAAACGAACGGGACGCGGTTCCCCACTTCTGCAAATGTTCGCAGGATTGATCGCCGTCTTCATACTGCTGCTGGCACGCTTTGACCTCTGCTGCCAGCGTTTTCAATCGGGCCACCTCTACGTCAGGAATCCGTTGCGCCGCCATCGCGGCTGCCGACGGCTCCAGTAATAGCCTCAATTCATGAATTTCCACCAGCCAGTTTTCGGCTCCTTCCCGGACGACCGCGCGATGATTTTTCTGCTGGATCACGATCCCATCCGCCTGCAATCGCGCTAACGCCTGCACAACGGGAGTACGACTGACGCCAATTTCACGCGCCAATTGTGTGCTTTTCAGCTCTGTTCCCCCAGGAAGCTCACAGCGAATGATGCGCAGCAGCAATTTCTGGTAAACTTCATCGACGAGTGATGGGCTGTCGTCATCTTCAATGTCATTTTGCCCACTCATATCAACCAGCATAGAAATGTCTTTATTCACAAGGGTCTCATTTCACTTCGAAATATCAGGAATCTGCCAGCGGCTCCCCAAAGTGAAGGCACTGATAAAAACCCCGAATTCTTCCGCTGTCAAATCGCTTGAAAGACTTGACAATTCCGATCTCAACGCATAAAGTGAATTCACTTTTCGGATTTTCGTAGTTTTTTTAACTTGCATCAACCTTGATTATAGCAACAAAATTGAATTCCACACCCATAAAAACCACATATATTGAATTCACTTAGGATATTTCATGAGCGCTGACACAAACCAGAACAAACTGAAAGCCGGCATGGTCGGATTCGGGATGATCGTGGATGAGACGTATCGTCCCTTTTTCGAAACCGTCCATGAAACGGGTCTTTACCAACGCGCCACCGGCCCAGTTGATGTTTCACTGGATGCCGTCGCGACGCGAACCGGATCTCGGGCAGAAAAATATCTTGCGGAACGCGGCGAGAAAGTCGGTGGCTTTCAAAGTTATGCCGGCGAGGATGCGATTGAACAGATGGTCGCCGCGGGATTGGATTTTGCCTGCGTCGCCTCTCCCGATGATCGCCACTTTGATTCCTGTAAAAAAGTTCTCGAATCAGGCACGCATCTGATCGTCGAAAAACCTTCCGTCTTGAAACTGCAAGAACTCGATGAACTGGTTGCGCTGGCTGAGAAAAACAATGTCGTCGCGAAGGTCGTATATCACAAGCTGCTTGATCCGGATCACAAGAAACTGCGCACCCTTGTTTATGATGATGTATTGCAACACGTCAATAACGGCTACTGTTCTTTATTGGAACCCAAGGCGATCTCCGGCAATCAGTTTGCCCAGTGGATCACGGGCCGCAACCCGGGAACTTATGTGGCAGTGCACTATATTAAGCTGATTGATTTTACGTTCGGTGGCAAACTGAAAACGATTACCGCTTCCGGTCAACGCGGCCTGGTTGGCGATAAAGACGGCCCCACCTGGGATAGTTGTCAGATGCGTATGGTCTACGAGTATGACTCTGGACGTGAAGCCGCTTTCGATATTCACACTTCCTGGGTCACACCGGACAACTTCCCCGGCTATGTCGAACAGGAAGTGCAATTTCGTTTCGACAACGGTTTGTGGAACGGCCATTCCCGCAAGCGTGGCGTCGAATGTACGGTCGAAGACAAAACGCCGTTTTCTATCAAAAACTCGATGAACAACCATTTTAACGGCACTTTTGTCGAACCCTGGGGAGATCGCTCGCAGCGTGGTTATGGAATCGAAGTCATCGAACGTTTTGCTCATGAAGTCGCATTGATTGAGCATGGTGGCCCTGACTCAGAACGCCAGCAACGCCTGGAACAAGTGCGTTCGCTGAGTTACAACGAGTTATCAGCCGATCGCCAGACCGTCGCTGCCGTGCAGGCACTGGAAGCGATTCTGGAAAAACACGCTCAAGGCGAACCCGACTGTGTTGTTCGCGTGAACGATGACAAGGGAGGCCTGGTGCTGTATCGTCCTGGTTCACCTGAAGCGGAAGTGCTTTATGCAGGAACCGTTTAACTTGCGTTGAATCTGAAATCGCTTTCCAACATTGACCGACGTCCATTATCAATCCTGTAAAATAAAAGAGAAAACCATGACCACAGCCATTCAATTTGACAATGAAAATCAATCTAACGCCATCCGCGAGGATTTGTTCCAGACGGAACCATTGGCATTAAGAACCTTCACTCCCAGCCAGGCGGTACTGGCGAAATCAGCAGGCTGCTATCACTGGACTCCCGAAGGGCGCCGTCTGTATGACTATACTTCCGGCGTACTGGTAGCCAACCTGGGACACAATCCTCGTCGCTGGATGAAACGCTTCAGTGAATATCTGGGCTGGAAGCCGGAACATATTACCGGCGAAGGAGACGGTGATTACTTTGAAGCCGCAACTCTGACTGCTTATAACGCGGTTACTGAAATTGAAACCGAAGCCAGCAAACGCCTGATCGCCAACATTCAATCCTCTCCCGGGGGCAATCGTTGCGACAAGGTCATGTGGGCCGCCTCCGGGTCGGAAGCCGTGCAAAAAGCACTGTGGGCCTGTCTGCACCGTGATCCCCAGCGGGACATCATTCTGGCCACGCGTTACGGCTTTCACGGGAAAAAAGGCCTGGCGGGTGCTGTCACGGGATCGGAAACAGACGCAGACCGTGATCCACGCGTCAAGTTTATCAGTTTCCCACGTACCGAATGTGATGATATCACGAAATGTGATCAAACGCTGAATACCGTCGCTTATAAGAAGGAGCTGGATGATCTCTGGACTGAATACGGCGATCGAATTAACTGCCTGATTACCGAGCCTTATCTTGGCGGCGGGGGAAGTTATCATCCGCAACTGGAATATCATAAAGTACTGCAGGACTTCTGCCGTGCTCACGACATCATGCTGATCTTCGATGAAGTTCAAGCCAACTTTGGTCGTACCGGCTGTATGTATGCTTTTGAAAAGTATCAGGTCGAGCCCGATTTTGTGGTACTCGGCAAAGGTCTCGGAAACGGTGTTCCCGTCGCCGCTGCTGTCGGACGCAATGACGTAATCGCCAGCTTGAATTACGGCGAAGCTTCTGATACCTGGAGTGCCAACCCGCTCTCCTCTGCCGCCGTACTGGCAACACTGGACGAGTTCGAAGGAACGGACGTCATGGAAAATACGCAGAAGCTTTCCGCGATCTATACTGAAGGTTTGCAAGGCCTGAAAGCAACGGGCATCATTGCCAAAGTCCGAGGGGAAGGCATGGTGTTTGGAATCGAGTGTGCTGAACTGGGTGGCAAAACCAGCCAGGAAGTTGCCATCGAACTGGTCAAAGCCTGTTACCTGGGCGAGGAAGGTGGAGATGGTATTCATCTGCTGGGCGCCCTGGCCGGTAATGTGCTGCGTGTCAGCCCGCCGATGACGATGACGGAAGAACAGGCACGTGAGTCGCTTGCACTGTTACAACGGCTGTGTGTCAAGCTGGCAGAACAACTGCAGGCTGCGACGGCATCTGCGTAATTGTTGATCACGAACAATCAACAAAACAGGCCCCGACATTAAATGTCGGGGCCTGTTTTTTTTGAGACTTCAATCAGCGATGTCAGAATCAAAGCTGACGCTGATTACGCCACTGTTCCTTTTGTTCGGCAGTCAGATTGGGAGGTGGGGTAGCTGTCTGAGTATTGCTACCGGCACCAGAGGCAGAGTTCTGACGCGGTGAGATTCCGACAGGGCTCATCCCTTTCGAGACACCCGGTGTCTGTCGTCTGACTTGTGCTGTTTTGTGTTGTTTTGGCTGTGAATACGAGGCCTGTTTTGCTCCGGCATTGAAGCCCGTCGTTTCGCCGGTTGACACTCCAGCCAACATCAGACGATTTTCTTTCTCCCGACGAATTTCGTCGAGCCAGTATTGGGCTTCGTTGAATTCGGGTTTCAACAGAACGGCTTGGAGGAATTGCTGCTCGCTGGCCTGCAGTTGTCCCCGCTCTCTTAGAATGTAACCGATGTTATAGTGGGCTTCCGCCTCGCCGACGGCACGAATCAGATGTGGCATGGCTCCCTGAAAGTCGCCGGCAGACGCCATTGCGATTCCCAGTTGATAGCGTGCATTTTTATCTGCAGGAGCCGACTTCACTGCCTGGCTCAGCAGAGGAATTGCCTGATCCCACTTTTCTTCAGCCGCGTAGAACTGGCCGATATTCGCACGAACTTTGGGATCTTCCGGAGCCATTTCCAGCGCTTTCTGAAACCCTTTTTCGGCTTCAATTCTTCGCCCGGCAACCTGATCCAGCCGGGCCAGACCAAGCACGGCTTCCAGTGATTTGGGATTTTGCCCTAAAGCAACTTCATAGGAAGAACGGGCTGCTTTGGTGTCGCCCATTTTTTCCTGAAGCTGCCCATGAGTAATATAAAACTGATCCGGATTCTTCAGCTTCTGACCGGCAACCGAAATTTTATCTTTCAAAGAGGTCGGTGCGACTCCATCCGTCTTGGCAACAAATGCCTGTCGCACAGAAGAACACCCAGTACAAACCAGTAATGCACAAGCAATTCCAGCAATCCATGGCTGTTTTGTCATTCGTACCGACATTTCATTACCTCCGTGAGGTGCACGTGAAACACGTGAATTAAGATTCTTCATTTTTATCTCAACAGGTCGTGCCCATTGTGTTTCAATCATTCCAATCCATTCACAATTGATGATGAGATCAAAGAGTGAAAAGACTGGCAATTTGATAGACGAGTGAGAATGAGTAAATCAGGTTACTTTATGGACCTTACGCAAAAGGATTCAGGCAAGATCTTTAAGATAGGACTTTATAGTTGACAGAAGAAACGTTGTGCTGCTTCTGAAATGAGCTGAGTCGAAAGGATGGGTTCCTGTCCTTTAAATCGACATATTGATTGAAGAATCTCCAGTAAATCTCGCGGGTCGCTTGATCTGGGCGACTTTCCCTGGTTGTAGTAATCACTATATAGGTAGTTTACAAAGACCGGGTCATATCCTATGCCCCGTTGACGACAACAGAGCTTGGCGATCTGAGTGAAGACGTCTCGGGAAGGGGCACCGATTTGAATCTTATGTCGGATACGACGCAGAAAGGCTTCATCGACCAGATCCTTGGGATCCAGATTGGTAGAAAACACAATCAACTGTTCAAACGGGACGGCAAATTTTTTGCCAGTCGCCAGCGTCAGGTAATCAATCCGATCTTCAAGCGGCATAATCCACCGGTTGAGCAGGTCTTTGGGACTGACAAGCTGTCTACCGAAGTCGTCAATGAGAAATACGCCGCCGTTTGCTTTGAGATGCAGTGGCGCGGTATAAAAATTACTGGTTTTGTTGTAGCGTAAATCGAGCATCTCCAAATTCAGCTCACCGCCGGTAATGACAACCGGACGTCTGATCCGCCGCCAGCGCAGGTCCGTATCGGGCTTGTCCCAATCTTTCATTTCAGGCATTCTGCCGGCTTTTTTAGGATCGGATTGATTTCGCTCCTGAAACTCATGCTCATCGGTCGCGTGATGGATGGTGGGGTCAAACAGCGTGATAATGCTGCTCTCCATCTGCAACGCATAGGGGACGTATATTTCTCCCCCCTGATGATTCAAAAATTGCCCCAACCCTTTGGCAATCATCGTTTTACCATTACCCGGTGGTCCGTAAATAAAAATCGAACGACCACTGCAGACTGCAGGCCCCAATTCATCCAGGAGCCCTTCACGAATAATGAAATCGGAAAACGCGGCTTCCAGTCTCTCAGGCGTACAATCGATGCCCGTCACCGTCTGCAACCGACACTGTTTCACATACGCCTCTAATGTCACCGGAGCGGGTCCGACATAACGACATTGCTCAAACGCTTCCCGTGCGCGAATCCGCCCCATTTCCGTCAGATTAAAACGATAGGAAGAACGACCGATCATATTACCGGAGGTCACTTCAATACATTTTTCATCTTTGAGAAAAGCCAGTGCCACATCGATAATGCTGAAGGGAAGATGGGCGCTGCGGGAAATTTCAATTCCCAGCGCACTCCCCTGTAAATAAAGCTGCTTCAATACCAGATTGCATAACTGCATTAAAGACAAACCACTCTCTTCCAGCGTTTGCGGTGCCGGAATCGGTTCGCCATTGTATCGAAGTTTTTTTAATGGGCTGACGGCTTGATCATCTTCGTCCTCTGGCAAAACCTTCAGTGTATCCGCGGAGGACTGTTTTTTCTGAAAGAGATCGCTGTAGAGATCCGTCAGATCATGGTTATTTGCAGCAAAACGATGTTCCGAATCAGAGTCTGTCTCCTGCGATTCAGAATATTGATGCAGTTCGGGGACTCCCTCCGAGGAGGGAGTTTGAGGTTCATCTTCTGTAGGACGATCAATCATGACGAGGTTACGTCTGAACTAGCTGGAGTAAGAAATGGCTTTGAAATCAAACAGAAAACGGGCAGGATTTAGTTCCCCCCATTTGCAGCCGTACCGCCTCCGGCTGTATATTGAATTCGAGGAGGAAGAATGGAACCGACATAAGCCCGGTATTTCATATCTTCCTCGCGTGCCGGACGCCCATAAGCGGGTGTAACTCTTAACATTGTCGAAGGCACACCCTGATCACCGGCCATCTCTGAGGCGGCATGTTGTACATTCGCCAGTCGCTGCTGACTCTCAATGGATGCATTCGCAGACTGTACAAAAATGACACGGCGTTCTTCGGGGGCATTTTCCAGAATCCAGCGTAAATGCATTAAGCCAGCCTGGGTCAACTTGTTACCGTCTGCTTCAAAGTGATAGGCATACAGGGTTGTCTGATCGGTCCAGCCATTGTGCATCTGTCTTTCCATTACATCACGGACATACCCGCGATCTTCGCATCGATAAGGATGTGGCCAATAGTGTGCACTATGGTAGCGGCTCCAGAACCCCTGTTTTTTTCCGGTCGGTCGCGGGTAAGGAGGCCACAACTCACCGAATTTGTATTCTTGGCGCGATCCGACAGGCCGTGATGCTTTCTCTGCCCACTTCGCCTCTTTTTCTTCTTTCGAATGCCAAGGCCAGCCCGCTTCGGCTTCGACACCATTCGCTAAGCTAACCACAAATAAGATAAGAAGATAAGTATTAATTTTGACGGCAGTCGTCATGCCATCCCCCCCCTGTGTTGATCGTGATAAAATCACCTGTCAGTTCGCGAATGATTCCATCGCGCAAGCCAGACCGATAATCAAATGAGATTGTCCGCTTATCTCTTATCGGCAGAGCAGAGGTCCGGTCCTAACGAGAAAAACGATTCTACCGAGAGAATGAGTGAGATAATTTCATACACTAGAGCGCGTCCCGTGCACGCTGGTTGGAACAAAGAAAATACGTAACCACTTTCGCTCCAGACAACTGCGCGAATTATTCCAAGTCCCGATTATTTCACACAGCGAATCGCAGCGGGTATAATGTCGCAAAACCAGAGTGGTGCATTCGCGGGTAGTCGTATTTTTCTGAGACTGAAACAGGGAGTTCAAAAAGACCATTCATAAATTCATTTCAGACCAGATTCGAGTCGAGCGCATGCTCTTTTGAGCAACGTAAGCCTATCCAATTTGATCACAGACCACTACACTTTCGCAAGGTGAACTCCTGCCGCGCGACGCGCCGGTAAAGGTGAGATCTTGCAAGCATTTCTATTTATTCTCAAAACAGTTATTCTTACAATGAGTCATTGAGTAGATCCTGTTACTTAATCTGGTTCCTAATTTAAGTTTTCGGAACTATTGATCGAAACGAATTGAGATCGAAATGGATGCGGTTGAGATACAAGCGAATCATTCCAGCACGCACTTCTCTGCACAAGATGCAGAGCAGATGGCGTTGGAATTGAATCTCACATCACAGCAGATCCTGAATGTGATTGCATTACTGGACGAAGGAAATACGGTTCCATTTATTACCCGTTATCGAAAAGAGCGAACGGGCAATCTGGATGAAGTCCAGATTCGTGATATTCAAAAGCGGGTTCAGTCCAAACGGCAAATCTGGGAACGGGCTTCGACAATCCTGCGCTTAATCGAAGCACAACAAAAACTCACTCCCCGGTTAAAAGCAGAGATTGAAAAAGCCAATACACTCAAACGCCTGGAAGATCTCTACCGACCTTACCGCCCCAAAAGAACATCGCGCGCAGCGACTGCCAGAAAACATGGTTTCGAACCGCTGGCAAATGCGATCTGGTCCGGTGATGCCGGCATCCAAAATCTGACGGAAGCTGCAAAACAATACACCAAAGGCGAAGAAGGTGCCCGCACCACCGAAGAGGTACTCAAAGGGGTCGCCGATATTCTGGCTGAAAAAATTGGCGAAGATCCCGATGTACGTGATATCTCGCGCAAGATCGCCTGGGGGTCCGGACGCCTGGCGGTGAATGCGACCAAGAAAGCGGAAGAGTCCGGCCAGGAATATCGCGATTATTTTAACTACTCTGAACAGGTCGTAAAAGTCCCCCACCATCGGACACTGGCTATCAACCGCGGAGAAAAAACCGGTGCGTTGCGAATCCGTTTTGAATGGGCTGAAGACGCTGCTTGTGCAACGGTCGTCGGCCATTTGAATTTAACCGGTCATCGCTTCGCCAATTTCCTGTCAGAGGTCGTCAGCGATGCGTTGCAGCGTCTGATTTTGCCTAGCCTCGATCGGGAAATTCGTCGTGAACTGACGGACAAAGCAGAAAAACATGCGGTTTCCGTGTTTGCCCAAAATCTGAAAAACTTACTGCTGCAGCCACCATTGCAAGGCGAACGCATTCTGGCCATTGATCCGGGATTACGAACCGGCTGCAAACTTGCCGTGCTGGACGAACTGGGAAATTGCGTCGCCACCGACCTGGTGTATGTCACCGGTTCTGCCGAGAAAAAAGATTACGCACGCAATAAACTGGCTGATATGCTTACCGAACATCAATGTAAGCTGGTCGCCATTGGCAACGGTACCGCCTGTCGGGAAACCGAAGAAATCATCACGGAGATGATAGAACAGAATCTACCCGAGGCCCGATATTTAATCGTGAATGAAGCGGGCGCCAGTATCTATTCCGCCAGTCCGGTTGCCCGCGAAGAATTCCCCGATCTGGATGCCACGATTCGAGGGACGATTTCCATTGGCCGCCGTCTGCAGGATCCCTTGAGCGAACTGGTGAAGATCGATCCCCAGCATCTGGGAGTCGGCATGTATCAGCACGATGTGAATGCAAAACGCCTGAAAGAATCGCTGGATGAAGTGATCGAATCGTGCGTGAATTATGTCGGCGTGAATCTGAACAGCGCCAGTGCCTCTCTGCTGCGACATGTTTCGGGCATGAACCAACTGATCGCCAGACGCATTACCGAATGGCGCGACAAGCATGGCTCCTTTCAGAATCGAAAACAACTGCTCGATGTCGCGGGGGTCGGCGAAGCGACGTTCACCCAGGCCGCCGGTTTTTTGAAAATTGATGCGGGGACTGAACCTCTCGACTCGACCTGGATTCACCCGGAAAGTTATGAGCAGGCACACAAAGTCTTCACCAAACTCGACCTGCCTCAAGACAGCCTGAAAACATCAGAAGAAGACCGCGCTTCTATTATTGAAAAAGTAGGCCAGGTCGATAAAAAGGAACTGGGTAAAAATTTAAACATTGGCCTGCCGACTCTGGAAGATATTCTGGAAGCCATCGTACGTCCCAAACGTGATCCACGTTCCGACTTACCCGGACCGATCTTTAAGCAGGGAGTGTTAAAGCTCGAGCAGTTAGTCGAAGGCATGGAGTTACAGGGCACCGTTTTGAATGTGGTGGACTTTGGTGCGTTCGTCGATGTGGGTTTAAAAGACAGCGCCTTGATTCACGTCAGCGAGATGGCGAATCACTTCATCAAGAATCCTTATCAATTTGTCTCGGTGGGTGATGTGATTACCGCCTGGGTCCTGGGTGTCGATCTGGAACGCCGCCGCGTCTCGCTGACACTGATCAAACCGGGCACAGATCGTCAGTCGAAAAAAGAACCGGTTTCCAAGCCCGCCTCTCCCCAAACGCAGCCAGTAAAACCAGCGGTGGGAAATTCACAGGCAGGAAAGCCAGCAGCGGCTTCCCCCGGCGATCAGAAAAAACAACCGTATAAAAAACGAAAACACACGAATAAAAAAACAGCACCGGCTCCCAAACTGACCAATGAAATGAAAACCGGAGAACAGCCTCTACAGGGCTTCGATCAGCTCAAAGCACTCTGGAACCAGAAAAAGAAATAGGAAAATCAGATTTCCGTTTTCCGACGGGAATATCATTCGAATTATGATGCACACAAATCGACGCACGCGAACATTTATTGCAGTCCCCATTCATCCGCCACGGGGCCTTAGAAAATTATTACCTAAACTGGAACAACTAGGCCCGGCTGTAAGACCGCTCCTGGTTGACCAGATGCATATTACCCTGAAGTTTCTGGGGCCGACTGAGCTAGATGACATCATGCCCATCAGCACGCTTCTGAAAAATATGCGAACCATGTTTCCCCGTTTTAAGCTGGCATTCAAAGGGCTGGGGGCATTCCCCAACGCAGAACGTCCGAATGTGATCTGGGCAGGCATCGCCGATCCCACAGTCTTAACCAGTATGGTTGACTACCTAGAACAGGAAACGGAAAAATTAGGCTACCCGCTGGAACGCAAAGGCTTTCATCCGCACCTGACACTGGCACGTGTGAATGCGAAGCCTTCGCCTGAATTATTCGATATTTTGCGAGACCGTCAGGATGCGGAATGGGGAGAAGTGACAGTCGACACCCTCAAGTTTTTTGAGTCAGAACTCAAATCACAACGGGCCCACTATCATGAAATGCAAACCGTGAAACTTGCTGTGCGCTAACCGTTCTCCGGTTTCAAAACCAATTTCGGTCTAAAAAACACGAAGCGAACGGCCAGCCCCAGCACAATCAGCGAACAGCCCATGAGCGTCGTCAGCGAAACCGTTTCACCCCAGAAGATCCAGACCCAGATGGGATTCAAAATGGGTTCGGTCAACACCAGCAAGGCGGCTTCCTGCGAATTCACAGTTTTGACCGCATGCGAAAAGACCACATACGGGGTCCCCATCTGCACCACCCCCATGGTGGCAATCAGAAACAGTTGCATGCCCGTCAGTGAGATACCCAGCGATAATGCCCAGGGCGCGATCAGCGCTGCGGAAACCAGCAGGCATAATGCCACCAGCCAGGCGGGATGCTCGTCGCGCAGCAGGCGAAAGAAAATCACAACCAGCGCGTAAGAAATGCCACTCAGCAAGGCGATCATGTTGCCCGAATAATTCTTACCCGACCAGTCAGCCATCACAATACAGAAAATGCCTGTCAGCACAATCAGCATTGCCAGAATCGAACCCCGCTCGATTCTCTCTTTCAAAAAGAACAGACCAAACAGCATTGCCCAGACAACGCTTGTATTCTGCAGGAAAATCGCAGCGGCGGCAGATGTTTTCGTCATCGCTGTGACGAACAGCAAATTCATCGAAGCAAACGCAATCAGCAGCGGGACCAGACCGGGACGCCAGCGGACGTGTTTGAATTTCACAAACGGCAGCAGGAACAACCCCGCAAAAAACGCACGATAACAGGCCAGAATCAGCCCGCGGTCTGCTTCCGGGATCGACTGAAACGGAGGCGACTTGATAAAAACACCACTCAGACTCCACAAAACGGAAGCCAACAACACCAGCATCCGCGCCCGGAACAGCTTACCTTGCTCAACGTCATCCGTCATAGAATGCCATCCGTTCCTGCTGCTCTGTTAAACTCCCTCACGAGGTCACGGCTGCTAAACCCCTCACGACGTTGCGGCTGCGATGGCGGCGGGAACTTCAATTGTCCCCTCATACAAGGCTCGACCAATAATTGCGCCGACTAACTTTGGTTGTTGCCGACTGACTTCTGCCAGACGCGTCACATCTTTGAGTGTCGTCACTCCCCCGGAGGCAATCACGGGCAAACCGAGTTCTGCCAGCGTGATCATGTCCTGAATGGTTGCTTCATCAACGCCCTGCATCATGCCATCGTTGGCGATATTGGTATAAATGACGGCCGCCAGTTCGATTCCCAGATATTCCTGCGCCAGATCGATGGCTGATGTTTCCGAGACATCCAGCCAACCTTCCGTAGCCACCTTCGAATCACGGGCATCCAGTCCCAACGCTAACCGCTGAGGATAACGCTGGACCATCTCTTTGAACCACTGCGGATCTTTCAGCGCCTGCGTGCCGACAATCACGCGGTCGATGCCCACGTCATCCAGCATCAACTGAATGGCGGCTTCATCCCGGATTCCGCCACCCATCTGACACGGAACGGATACCGCTTCCACAATCTTGCGGACGACTTCGTGATTCACGGGCTTGCCCTCTTTGGCGCCATCGAGGTCGACCAGATGCAAGCGTTGTGCGCCCCCGTCTGCCCAGCGACGCGCCATTTCTGTCGGATCATCACCAAAGACCGTTTCCTGACCGTAGTCGCCTTGTCGCAAACGAACACATTTGCCTCCCCGAATATCAATGGCGGGCAGTATTTCCATAGCTGAGCTGACTTTCTTTTTCCTGATGAACGTAAATTAAAATGCAGCGAAATTCTGTAGTAGTTTCAAACCCGCGTTTTGACTTTTCTCGGGGTGAAACTGTGCGGCGACGATATTATCGCGGGCCACCATCGAAGCAAAGCGGCAACCGTAATCGGTAAAGGCGGCGACATCCGATTCGTTTTCGGGCGCGACATAATAGCTGTGGACAAAGTAGAAATATTCGTGTTCGGGAATGCCTGCCAGAATCGGATGGGCGGCGGTCCGGTCGATCTGGTTCCAGCCCATATGCGGAATTTTCAGATCGGGTTGATCCTCGAAACGAACCACTTTTCCCGGAATAATTCCTAACCCCTCGTATTCACCGTCTTCATAGCTGACATCAAACAGGAGCTGCAAGCCGAGACAGATTCCCAGAAAGGGCTTACCCGAATTAGCATGTTCCAGAATCGGTTCCACCAGAGACTGTGATTTTAAAGCCTGAATGGCATCCCGGAAGGCACCCACTCCGGGCAGAACTAATTTCGTTGCCTGGGAAATCTCTTCCGGCTTTGAGCAGATCACGGCCTCGGTGCCCACCTTTTCAAAGGCTTTCTGGACACTCCGCAAATTTCCCATTCCATAATCGACGATCGTAATCATAGTTTTTTCTAAGTGAAGGTCTTAAATAAGGTTTTGGCTAATAAACGACTACTGATACTGGGGGACACATTCGAAACAGATTAGTTCGACGTGTGCTGCTGATTCTAGTGTCTCAACCTGTTTTTGTGAATGATGCCTGCAAAAATGATGGTATGCCAGGACTCAAGCGAACACACATCAAATTCCTGTCGCTGGTCACTTTTTTAGTGGAAATCAGGATATTTCAGGCGTATTTCTGCAACCTTTCCTAACGAAGTGGCACAACTATACTATACACCGTTCAATCCAGCGTCCTTATGAATGATTGTTAAACCGAAAAATGCTAACCCCGATCAGTTCCGCCGTCCTGAAAGACTTGAAGCGGGGAGACGTCTCTGCGTTTAACACTCTTGTTTTAACCTTTGAGTCACCGTTGTTTCGATTCTTCTACTGTCGAGACGGCAACTGGCACCTTGCCGAGGAACTCACTGCGGAAACATTCGCGCAGCTTGTCACAAGTTTGTCGGGCATGCGAGGGGGAACCGAGCAACTCCGTGCTTATGTGTTTTCGACTGCGCGTCATGTGCGGTCTCGCTACCTGCGACAATCACCGCCCCAACACACGCCAATCGATTCTAACATCGAATTATCCTGGTCAGGCGAAACTCCGTTTGACAATCTCACTCAGGCAGAGACGGTGCAACAGTTACTGCGTGCAGTCAGTCAACTGGATTCCAATGTACGAACAATAATACTCCTGCGTTTCGTAGAAGGATTTTCGATTGGCGAGATCGCAGAATCACTCGATTTGCCCACTGGAACCATCAAGAGTCACCTCTATCGCGGCAAGTGCCGTTTGAAAGAACTTCTTCAAGAAATGGGATGTGAATTATGAATTTGGAACATGCTGAATCACCAACGGAACCCAGCGACGAATCAATCAGGGAAGTACTTGCGCCGCTGCTGGCGCTGCAGCCCTCTTTGGAAAAACAGACTGAGATCCGTCAATTAGTGGCCTCTCGATTAACGGAATCTGCTGATCAGCAAACCAGCTCATCCGCGATGCGAAACTTAACAATGCGTACGCTTGTCGCGTTGGCATGCACATTATTAACAGGCATCGGAATCGGCTGGATGCTGCGAGGCATGGATCACAGAATCGATGATGTAACCACCAGCACAACTATTAACCACGGTTCCGAAAAGCAGGAAGCAGATGCAAACGATCATGAAAGTAAATTGATCGTAGAAGCCAATGGTCTCCAGCCGTCCTACTACGTAAGCGAAATCTATCTATGTGGCCTCGGAACGTTGAGTACAAGTTCTGGACATGTCTTTCAGGAGAGAAAATAATGAGACACGAGAAGTTTTTGATGATTGTTGTTTTTGGGATAGTGATTGGCGTAACAGATGCAGGGCACGCTGAAGAAACCGCGGCTTATCGGTACTGCAATATTCGCTCCGAAATTAGATCATGGATTCCTGGTGAGACTCTAGCGACTTATAAATTGCACTCATCAGGAACTTGCAGTCATGGAGGCGCAGTAGGCTTGGGCGTCGGAACTGGGAAGAATAATATCAATGTCAACATTACCTGCTCTCGTAACCCAAAGCAAATTTATGCAGAAGTTGAACTCAGCGTAATTCCTTATGGCAAGAATAAAGAACATACGGAAACAGTCACGAAAAAATTTGATATGCTAGATTTACGCCCACAACGTATGGAACTCTCGAAAGGCAGCGATGGGAGAATCTACGAATTGACGTTGATTCCAGAAATTCTTGAAATCCAAAAACCAAAGACGTTCAATCTTTCTGATCTAAAACTTCAGGAATGGGACTTCCGCTCATCTCCGGTCATTCTCAACGATCAAATCTATGTGGGACAGATGGGTATAAGTGGTGCAAACCTGGTCAGAGTAGACATTGTCGGTCACGCGACTTGTGAATTTTCTCTAATCCCCTGGAAGGACAGTAAACCAACGGGCACTCTCAATGATGAGGTTCTCAACCTCAAAGGAAAAGATATCTCGATCATGATTTCCGGCGTACACAATGGAGCTCAACGGCAGATACTGGAAGGCGGCCCTTATCTTGTTTGGACGAAATGGACTGAGCCTAAACTTTCTAAAGAGGAATCCCAGGCGCTCGTACGTCAGCATATCGAACTATTGAAAAAACGGCGTGACGAAGGTGACCTAACGATTACTCCCGAAATTCTACGACGTATGAAAGAATTCGCGAACTCTGGTAAGCCGATGCTGATGGGTTCATCTGGTCGCGACTTGAGGCCGAGCGAAATCATTAATCCTGCGAATTAAATTCCCGTCGCTTTCCGTAGATGGCGCATCCAAAGACCGGTCGGCATAACAAGGCTGTTATACCCATCGGTCGGATGCTCAGATTGGAAGCCAGAAGAAGCGTTCCTCATCAATGATTGACTTTGGGTATTCTTCGTCGAATGCAATTTCGCAAACGCAATCTGTTTCGGGGATTTATCGCCCTTTTTTCCACTGATGGTAGTAGCCTGTTCCCCGGCCGGCCCTGGTATGCGAGTCGGTGTTTAGATCCCAGCGTCCCTGGCGTTCGTCCACGTTTTCCCCTGACTGATAGGTTAATTGGTCGGCGGATGTCCATTCTTCCAGCCATTCTTCTTCGGAATACAAGGGGATGCCCAACATTCGCTTCATCAGTTGCGTTACCAGTAAGCAGCCCCCCAGCATAAACAGCATCAGAATCGCCAGCACCGGCAGCAAAGGTCCTAAATGACAAATCCGTTCGGCCAGCGGCCAGATTTTGGGCCACCCCAATAATACGAGCAGTGCCCCCAGACTGAGGTAAGGGCCAAAGGGGATTTCCCGTGTCTGCTTAAAAAAGATGGAAACTCCCACCACAGCCAAGGCACACAAGGGTGAGATGACAAAAACAGTCACCGTTGCCTGCCAGCCCAGAAAGCTGCCGATGACCGCCATCAAAATCACATCACCAAAGCCCATCGCTTCCTGTCTGAGCGTCCAATAGCCGATAATCCGCACGGCCCAGACCACACCGCCTCCCACAATCAGGCCGACCAGACTCACGGCCAGACCATGCAGGTGCGGATACAAAACCACCCACTCTGGCACTTTCTCGACAATAAAGAACGTTCGATACTGCTCGGGAAAGTACACGCCTAGCAAACGGACGACCGATGGTTCCTGAAACCAGACGGGCACCAGATAAAACAGACCAAACAGAAAGGAACCGATCACGCCGATGAACAACGCCGGCAGCGTGGCCCCATCGGGGATGACTTTGAGATCGAAGTCGATGAAGGTGGCGATCATCAATGATTCAATCAACACCAGATGAAATGCATAACGCAGGTTCAGCAGCATGACCGGAGTCATCCAGGAATTCACCGCGAGCAGATCAGGAGCGTACGCGGAAAACAGGCCGCTTTGCTGCAGCGTCGCCTGACCACTCAAGGGGACTTCTGCGCAATACAGCAACACAAAAATCACGCCATTCAGAAGTTCCACCAGCGCTTCTCGATGTGAACGCTTATAGGGAAAGTCAGAATTGCGTGCGCGTGTCAGATAGACGCCGATGACGGGAATATGATAGCGGGACCAGAGATGACGCATGCGACGACCAACGCGTTTCCAGGCAGGCCCCACCAGTTCTTCACGGGGAATTTCTTCGATGCAGATATTAATCACACGCCCCAGCACGGTTCCAACAAGAAACAGTAGCACGAGCATGATCGTGGGGTCGATGCCAAAGGGAGTCATAGTCCGGGAAACTTTCGTCGTGCCTTAAAGGGTTGAATCCAGAGCGTCCATAATTTCATCGACGATTTGGGAAACAGTTTTGGAATCGGTTTCGACTGTAATCGTCGCCGCCTCCCGATAAAGGGGTTCACGCTGATCGAGCAGGTTCTGAATTTCCTCGCGCTGTGAAGCACTGGCAGTCAATGCAGGCCGACGGCTCGCGGTTGTGGCATCCTGGGAAATACGTTGTTCCAAAGCGTGTACGCTGGCTTTTAACCAGATCACAGGACCTGTGTCTCGCATTTCCTGGCGTGTCTCTGCATTCATAATCGCACCGCCACCAGCGGCGATGATCAGCTTGTCCTGATGGAGTAAACGCTGCATCACTTCGCGCTCCAACTGGCGAAAGTGCGTTTCTCCTTCGTCGGCAAAAATCTGCGCGATCGACTTTCCGGCCAGCCGTTCGATTTCGTCGTCGGCATCAATCCAGGTATAGCTGTGTCTTTCCGCCAATGGTGCAGCCACACTACTCTTTCCACTACCGCGGTAGCCAATTAATGTCATCACCGTCATTACAGACCCCCTTAGAGTTTTCCGACCGCCGAGATACCTTTTCGCAGCGTTGTCCGCATGACTTCCAGGGGAGGTTCTTTACCGGTAAACAGTTTGTATTGTGCAGCCGCCTGGCGCACGAACATTTCAATTCCGGAAACCGTTTTACAGCCTCGCTCGCGCGCCTGTTTGATGAGCAGCGTATTTTCAGGATTATACACGGTATCAAATACCAGCATGTTATCCTGCATAAAGTTCTGCGCAAATGGTGTTTCATTGACCTTGGGAGACATGCCCACAGAGGTGCCATTCACCAGAATGTCGTAACGCCCGCTGCCCCGGTTTTCCCAGGTGCAATAGTTACAGCCCAGTTCCTTCGCCAGTTTTTCTCCCCGTTCGCGGCTTCGATTGGAAACAGTCAAAACGCCTCCGGCATTGACCACGCCGGCACCAATGGCCCGCGAGACGCCGCCAGCCCCTAACAGGATGACTTGCTTACCCTCAATCGGATCTCCGGTTGCTTCCCCTTCCGGATCGAGGCCGAGGCGAATACTGTCGAGAGCCGCATCGTAGTCGGTATTACGGGCCTGCCAGGTATTCTTTTTATCACGAAACAGCGTGTTGGCCACGCCCATCCCCTGGGAAGCCTTGTCGGCTTTATTAGCCAGCTTGAGCGCTCCTGCTTTATGCGGAATCGTGACACTATAGCCTTGCACGTTCAGCCATTCGAATTCCTTCAGTGTTTCCGCCAGACGGTCTTTGGGCACACGGAACGGCAGGTAGACGCCGTCAATTTTGTCGTGGCGAAAAGCAAGGTTGTGGATCAAAGGGCTCAAACTATGTGCAATCGGATCACCAATCACGCCGTACACGGGTGTCTCAGGGCCGATATCATCATAGCGGTAAATCCGGGTCATCTCTGAAAATGATAATTGGCCCGGCGCTAACTCTCGTTCGCGACTGAACGTGGCATACGTAAATGGTGAACCATATTTCCCGCAGAGGATCCGACTAATCACGCCATACTCGCCCATGCAGAAACCAATCGTCGGCACCTTGGCATTGGCGACCATTTTTAACATGCGAATAGAATCGCCGGGAGAATTCGCCATCGTCACCAGCTTGACGATATCAGGATCTTTGTCACAGAGAGAAGCATAAATCTCTTCGAGGTTATCCGGAGTTTCATCGAAATTGTGATGACTGATAATGCGTTTGGTTTTTCCATAACGGGGAATCGAATCAGCGATGTCATCTTCGATGTCGACATACTCCACTTCCGAAACAATGGCCGTGCGCAACAACGCCTGCCTTTGTTCTTCGGTTCGATTCCAGCGTCCCTTATCTTCGGGCCTGCGGCATGTAATCACAACCGGCGTAGGACGATCTTTAATCAAACGGTTCACATCAGGGGTACGCGCGATCCAGTCCAGACGCAACTCCACCAGTTCCGCTCCTTTTTCCGCCAGAGAACGGTGCTCCATCATCACCATTTTGTGTCGGGTTCGACCGATGCTGACACAAATCATTGAATTACTTCAGCTTTCTATTTTGATTAGAACTCTCTGCGTCTGTGGTTCCGCATGACGGTCCCCGGCAGAGAGACGAAATAACGACTTAGCGAGTTCACAGTGTAACCAATATTGGACCCTGACTCAAACAAGTGTCTACGTGTCTAAACCCGTGAGATCAGAGGGTTCGCGTTGTAGGGATTATGCCGAATTACCGACTGCGATTGACTCTAAATATAACGACCACGACATCACGATCGCCATATTAACAAATCATTCACCTAACGATGAATGGAATAATCAATAAAACGGTGTGTCAGCCGATGATTATTTTTCAATCGGGTAGGTCCGAATAAAATTCGGAGTTGCGATAAGCAACAGGAAACGGTCAGTGAATGCGTTCAGCCAAACCAGCAGGTAACCAAGCTCAATTATTCATCAACTCTCACGACAGATCCTGTCGGCGTGTCGCAAGAATTTACCGTTGAAGAAGCACGAATGAGCTTCATCTCATGCGCGTTGAATCAATCGATCGGTTCATTTCTCTGAGACCTCCTGCTCGCTGCGCTCGGCCCGAATTACATTCGGGCCCACCCAATTTTAGTGAGTAATAATGGTGCACCAGACGGTGATTATTCTTTAATCGGGTAGCTCCGAATGAAATTCGGAGTTGCGATAAGCAACAGGAAACTGTCAGTGAATGCGTTCAACGAAACCAGCAGGTAACCAATCGCAATTATTCATCAACTCTCGCGACAGATCCTGTCGGCGTGTCGCAAGAATTTACCGTTGAAGAAGCACGAATGAGCTTCATTTCATGCGCGTTGAATCAAACAATAGGTTCATTTCTCTGAGACCTCCTGCTCGCTGCGCTCGGCCCGAATTACATTCGGGCACACCCAAAGTCTAGATCTTTTGGGGTAGTCCTGGATGCCATTCGGGATTGCTGCAGGCAACAGAAAACCAGCGGTGCAGACTGGCTAAGCAGTGCAATGATCCACACCGTGAAACTACAAGCGAACCTGAAATCGGTTTCTAATCATCCAGATTCCAGGCAGACAGATCATCCAACACGAGGGCATTGCCTTTCATGATGAAGCGGTAGCCGGTTTTCTTGCTGTCCAGCGAGGGGTGCTGGCCTTCGACTTTTAAGCCATTATCGATTTGGGCGACCACTTTATCTCCCTGCATTTCCAACAACAGTGTGTACCATTTGCCGGGTTCAATCTTCCCTTTGGCTTGCGCTAAAGTAATCGGCTTCGACTTCGGGTCTTTCTTGTTTTTATCGGTCCGCAGCGTCATGCCTGACTCGTCGATCATGACACGGAACAGATGCCCTTTGGGGTGATTCAGGCTCACATGAAAAAAGTTAGTGTCTTTGAGCTGAAAAGAACAACGGAGGGCGGAATTCCGATGCGGTAGTTTCCAGGTCAACACGGCCGCATGCTTGTCGGCCTTCAATTCTTTGCCGGTAAGCACACCCTCTTCGATTTCCCATTCTCCCTTATTCGCGGCCCATTGCTTGCTGAGTTTTTTGCCATGGAAGGTCTCTGTCTGACTCGGCTCAGCGGTTTTGGTCAGTACGGGCTTGAGCCGTGTATTTTTTTCCGCCATCAGTAGAGTCGGAACCAGGAATGTAAAAGACAGGCAGAAACAGGCAGCAGATTTCAGCATGACAGGGACTTTCTTGAAGATAGAATGTGCTGGCTTTGAAATGACACTAAAAACGTATCAGACAAAACAGCAGTTCACAAGAGCGAGTTTAGAAAAGTAGCGTCAATCTGAGGAAGTTGAACAGACGCAGCCCTGGTTTTGCAGCGAATCAATCAGGCACCTGAGCAGCTTGCTTTGATTCTTTCGGTGCGAGTGCCGCGGATGTCGCTGTGAGTGAAATCAAACAACCGGTACATTTCACTGAAACCTCCTGCTCGCTGCGCTCGGCCCGAATTGCATTCGGGCTTACCCATTCCTTTTTACTCGTGGTTTTCGTGCGAGTTTTCATCAACACTCACACCATACAGCTAGATCAGTTCCTCGATTGGTTCGCGGATGTCGAGCGTGTATTGCGGGCGGCCAGCGGGGTCAAGAATGGTGGTCGTCATGGGGTCAATGCCCAGTTGGCGGTAGAGCGTGGCGAAAACATTTTGATAATGCAGCGGGCGATCCTGGGGGACTTCGCCGAGGCGATTGGTGGAGCCGATGACCTGCCCCATTCGCATGCCTCCGCCTGCCAGCAGCGCACACGAGGCTTGAGGCCAGTGATCGCGGCCGGCGTTTCCGTTGATGCGGGGCGTGCGTCCGAATTCGCCCCAGGCAATCACGCTGACATCGTCTTGCAGTCCGCGTGTGTGCAGATCTTCAACGAGCGCTGTGATCCCCTGATCGAACTTGGCTAACTGCAAAGGCAAGCGGGCGAAATTCGAATGATGGCGGTCCCAGCTGCCAAACGAAAGTGTCACACAGCGTACGCCGGCTTCTACCAGTCGGCGGGCCATCAGGAATTGATCCAGCCAGTGGGGTCCGGCGTCTTCTCCAAACGCGGGACTGTCATCTCCCCGACCATAGCGGTCTCGCACGCGGGGATCTTCTTTGTCGAGGTCCATCGCTTCCACCAGCTTACTCGAAGTCAATACGTCGAATGCCCGCTGCGAAAAGGCATTCATCCCATCGTAGGCCGCGTCCGCGGTATTGCGAAACGCATCGAAGCCTGACAGCAATGCTTTGCGGTCGCGCAGACGATCCAAAGAGATGCCTTGCAGTCGCATATTGTCCATGCCTTCGCCCGTCGGTTGCAGCGCCTCATGCGCTTTACCGAGAAAACCGGAGAAGCCGGGATTGGAATAAGGGTCATGCTTACTTTTGATACTGAGGCCGACAAACGGCGGCACGGCTTTATCAACGGGCCCCTGCACTTTTGACAAGACGGAGCCGAGCGAAGGATGCCCCGACTGCCGGTTCGGTCCGGCGATGGGCCAGCCGCTCATACATAAATCGGAAGCGTGCTGATCAGGGCAACCGTGCAGGGAGCGAATGATGGCGAATTTCTCCATCATAGTGGCGAGTCGCGGCAGATGTTCGCAAATCTGGATGCCGGGCACATTCGTGTCAATCGGCTTGAATTCACCCCGGATCTCCGACGGCGCGTCCATTTTCAGGTCGTACATATCCTGATGAGACGGACCACCGGAAAGGTAAATCATGATGATCGCTTTGTGCTTCAAAGGCCTGGCTGTTGCACTTGCTTCTGCCTGCAGGATCTGGGGCAGGGAAAGTCCTCCCAGCGCCAGACCACCGATCTTGAGGAACTGCCGCCTTGATCCGTCACACTGCCTCTGTTTCGGGCCTAGAATCGAGAGCATCTTGTTCATCTCCAAAGCGTGGCAGGAAGGAATTTCACATCGGGATAAATTATAGCAGCCAAGTGTAATTTTTATCGCAGGATGATTCTTTTTGCTACCACGAAAAGCACGAATATACACGAAATTGTGGATTGTGTCGGTTGCAATAGGGGAGATCGGGTAGCGGGAATGCGTGCTTTTAAGATCATAAGGTGAGCGGTTTGGCGTTCAAGTGGGTTGGATTTTGCAGGAGCCTTTCATTGATTTCTCTGTCACTTCCCGCTCGCTGCGCTCGGCCCGAATTACATTCGGGCTTACCCACTTTTAGTGAGTAAAAATGGTGTGTCAGCCGGTGAATACTCTTCAATCGGGTAGCTCCGAATGAAATTCGGAGTTGCGATAAGCAACAGGAAACTGTCAGTGAATACGTTCAGTGAAACCAGAGGGTAACCAAGCTCAATCATTTCTCAACTCTCACGACAGATCATGTCGGCGTATCGCAAGAATTTACCGTTGAAGGAAACAATCGGTCTGTTTTACTGAAACCTCTTGCTCGCTGCGCTCGGCCCGAATTACATTCGGGCCCACCCCATTTTAGTGAGTAATAATGGTGTGTCAGCCAGTGAATATTCTTCAATCGGGTAGCTCCGAATGAAATTCGGAGTTGCGATAAGCAACAGGAAACTGTCAGTGAATACGTTCAGTGAAACCAGCGGGTAACCAAGCGCAAGTATTTACCGATAAAAGAAACAATCGATCTGTTTTACTGGAACCTCCTGCTCGCTGCGCTCGGCCCGAATTACATTCGGGCCCACCCCGGTTTTATAGTCATCTGCATTGTCTCCCCCTTACTGCTGGATTTTCTACTGTCGGATTTTCATCTGCGGTCTCTACATGGCAATCGAATAGAATCGTGTTGCTCCCCTTCTTGGGGGTTCACCGGAGTCGGCGTCTGGTGTCTGGTGTCTGTCGATTCTGGATGGATTTTGCTTTTGTTACGGGAGATTGTCTGCATGTTGCCGTTGCTTATGATTTGTGCGTGTTACCTGGTTTCGTTTTTTGCCTGTCTTTTCGATGCGACTTATCTTCGCGAGTGGCGTGAACGAGTCAAGCAGAGCTTACGTGCGAAATGGTCGCGAATTACATCTGGTAGCGTTCCAATTCGCGCTGACAAGTCGCCAAAAGTGGTTGAACCGTGCGCGATAATGGGTGCTCAAACAGAACCAGCGTTGGGGATGCAGGCTCAAATCGTGCTCAGCATAGCGACTTTTATAGTGCTCGTTTCAGCAAGTACCGAAGGATTCACCAACAAAATAAGTTTCCACGCGCGCGACACATAAGAGGGATTTTTGGGAAAGTCACGAGCGTGTCAAGCTGCAAAATCAACACTGAAAAACGGGAGCAAAATGGAATGGGAACAGCCATGAATCTGTCAAGAGAAATTAACTTTGCTGAAGATTTATTTTGCAGCGATGCGTTTGCACTCTCCGCAGGCGGCTTAACCCATGCGTCCGAACTGGCGATCGAGTTCGGCGTGGCTGAGCACCAGAGCCGAAGGTCTGCCGTGCGGGCAGTGATGGGCATCATCGATCAGATGACGTTGTTCCAGCAGGCTGAGGATTTCTTCCTGCGTCAGACGCTGGCCTGCTTTGATGGCGGCTTTGCAGGACATCATCGTGATCAGGGAATCCAGCAAATCCCGCCTTGAGGGTTGTTTGGCATTGTCGAGGTTGTCGGCGATATCACGGACGAGCTGTTCGAGATTGGCCTTCTTGAGCATCACGGGATAACTGGTCACGAGCAACGTGTTGCCGCCGAATTCTTCGATACCGAGGCCGAAGCTGTTCAAGATTTCGGCGTGGTCGAGAACCAGTGCGGTTTCTTTGGGGCTCATTTCAATGGTAAGAGGCACGAGTAATTTCTGTGCTTCGACCGATTGCGCGAGTACTCGTTTTCGGAAGTACTCGTACATGATTCGTTCATGGAGTGCATGCTGATCTATGATCGTGAGGGCGCCTTTGACTTCCACCACGATATAACAATTCAAAACCTGAATGGGCCTGAGATCCGCGGTCGCGACTTCGGCAAATTGATCTGCGGGTCGATCGATGTCTGGGATCACCAGGTCTGCTGGTTCTGCCAAAGCGGCTTTCATCTGATAAGCGGCTTCCTGGAACTGTGCCAGCGGAACCGCATCTTGACTGGTAAAGGGAGCCGCCAAATCAGGAGTGGACGAAATCGATCGCGGGGCAGAACTGATTTGAACCGCAGGAACGTCATTCGCAAATTGTCCCAGTTGATCTTTGGCCCAACTGGTTAACTCCATTTGATTCTGCTGCTGTTGGGGTGTGAGGGGCGCCGTGATTGAAGCGGGATCGATGTCTCCTTTTTTTGCCAATGACATTTGCGACTGCAGATCCATACTGAGAAACTGGCTGCGGAGGGTTGAAAGTAATTGCCGATACAGATGCTGGCCGTCCCGGAAACGGACTTCGGATTTGGTGGGATGCACATTCACATCGACCATGGAAGCGGGCATATCGAGATACAGAAACGAAATGGGCTGTCGCCCGACCATCAGCAAGCCGCGATAGGCTTCGGTCAACGCATGTTGCAGAGTGCGATCCTGAATCCAGCGGCCGTTCAGAAACAGATACTGCCCTTTACGGGTCGATTTATTTTCACTGGGATGCGAAACGTAGCCCCAAATGCGAATGTCATCGACTTCCGACTCGACCCAGATCAAATGGTCGGCCATTTTTTTGCCATAAAATAATCGCAGACGATCAATCAGATTATCAGAGGGAGGCAGATCATAGATGACTTTATTATTGTGGCGCAAGACCATATAGAGCCGGGGATGCGCGAGCGCCGCGCGGGTGAATTGTTCGCTGATATGTCCAAATTCGGTTTTGGTTGTTTTCAGGAATTTCCGTCGCACGGGTGTGTTGGCAAAGAGCTGCCTGATTTCGATGGAGGTTCCCAAAGGGGCACCGCAGGGCTGCGGTTTACTGGGGGTTCCCGTGTTGACTTCGAATTCGAGTCCTTGTGTCTGATCGGCAGTGCGTGTGCGAATGCGAAACCGGCTGACTTCGGAAATGGAAGCGAGTGCCTCGCCTCGGAACCCCATGGTCTGCACGCTAAACAGATCGTCGGCGGACGTAATTTTACTGGTTGCATGGCTGGAAACGGCGAGTAATAAATCGTCGGGATGAATGCCTTCGCCGTTATCGACGACGCGAATCAGGTCGGCGCCCCCATTCATAATGTCGACTTCAATCCGAGTCGCTAATGCATCGACGCTATTATCGAGGAGTTCTTTGACAGCGCTCGCCGGACGTTCAATGACTTCGCCGGCAGCGATTTTATTAATCACGCTGGTATCGAGTTGATGAATACGGGAAATCGATTCCACGGAGGCCTTCCGTTCCATTTGCTGATCAGTCCGACTGATGAGTTGTTGTAGTTGTCTCTATGGTTATTTTTAACCGGAAATCGGTAGAATCGCAATGAAGCCTGAGACGGGAGTGGACAGACTTGACTCTGTTGCGATTCAAATCAGAGCTGGTTGATTCTTACTTACCCCAGCGTTGATGAATGTCATGTTTGATTTCCAGATGATCGCAAATCCGGCCGGAAATAAAATCGACCAGATCGTGAATCGTCATCGGGTTATGATAAAAACCGGGTGAAGCTGGCATAATCGTTGCCCCGGCCTGGGTTAAGCGAACCATATTTTCCAGCGGGATCAAACCCAGCGGCGTTTCGCGAGCCACCAGAATCAGTTTGCGACGTTCTTTCAAATGTACGTCGGCGGCTCGATGAATCAGGTTGCCACAGGCACCCGAGGCGATACTTCCCAGCGTACCCATCGAACACGGGCAGATCACCATTCCGTCAGTTAAAAAGGAGCCACTGGCGATGCCCGACATGAAGTCCTGGTAATGATGATAGATCAGTTCGCCTTGTTTGAGATCGGACTCTCCCAACACGGAACTCAACGCGAAATCTTCGCTGGAAGTATGTTTCATTTTGCTGATCGTGCTATCGGGGGGCAGGCTGGAATCATCCACGAGAAGTTGATGGGGGTCGAAGTTTTCCAGATCGATTTTCAGACCGAGTTCGTGTTTCAGCACATGCACGGCGGAGGAGCTGATCGTCAGATGCACGGTGCGGCCGGCTGCCATCAGAACTTCGACTAACCGAACGGCATAAATGGCACCGCTGGCACCAGTGATTGCAACGACAACATTTGACATGAGGACATCCCTCGTTTTCTTTTTCTGAACTTATTCTGAAACAGTGGTATCTGCATTATTTTCGGAGGCGGGTTTCACGCCGGCATACAGTGTGGCAATTCCAAACGTGAGTGGATACCAGCGTGTTCCGGTTAAACCACATTCATCCATCATATCAGCCAGTGCCTTGCCATGCGGAAACTCGGATACTGAGTCCGGCAGATAGTTATAGGCTGACTGTTTGTTTCGGGCCAGTAATTGTCCCATTTTTGGCAGGATGTGTCGAAAATAAAATTGATAGCAGGCGCGAAACAGGGGATTGGTTGGCATGGAGAATTCCAGTACCGCGACCTGACCGCCGGGCTGGCAGACGCGAATCATCTCTTTCAACCCTTGCCTGGTGTCGGCGACGTTTCTTAAGCCGAACGCGACTGAAACAATTTGAAACTGATCATCGGCAAAGGGAAGTTCCTGAGTGTCTGCTTCGAGAAAGGATAGTAATTCATTTGTATTTTTCTTCAACGCCAGCTTCAACATTTCGTGTGTGAAGTCGGCACCAACGACTTGCGTTTTGCCCCCGGCTTTTTTGAGATAGGAAATCGCCAGATCACCGGTGCCCGTGCAGACATCCAAAATCGGGGCTTCACCCGCCGGTGAGACTTTTCGTACGGTGCGCCAGCGCCAGTAATAATCGACGCCGCCGGAAAGGAAATGATTCATAAAATCATAGCGGGGCGCAATTTCGCCAAACATCTGCTGCACTCGTGAGCCGGTTTTATCTACATTCATAACTTCGGTATCGATTCAATCTCTTTCAGGAAAGGCCGAGCTCATCAAGTCGGCTCTGTACGCGTTGTTGTATATCTGTCGGCATCTCTAATGCAGCCGGCCATTCGCGGGGATGCCCTTCTGCGGTTGATTTCCTTGTGGCATCCAGCCCCAGTTTGTGACCGATACCTTCGACTGTCGCACTATGATCATAAATATCGCCGGGCCCTTCAGAAAAAATCAGGTCCCGCCCGGGATTCAGATTCGTGCTGACGCGGTACCAGACTTCAGGCTCATCATGCACATTCACGTCGCCGTCCACAACCACAATCATTTTCAATGATAATAAGCGTTCCAGGCTCCACAATGCATTCACGACGCGGCGGGCCTGCTGCGGATAAGATTTCTGAATACTCACAAACATCAGATAGCGGCCTGCCCCTGACGGAGGAAAATGGACGTCGACCAGTTCGGGAACCATCAGTCTCAACAGTGGTAGAAAGATGCGTTCGGTCGCCTGTGAAAACATGCCTTCTTCTGCAGGGGGTGCGGCGGGAATCAAAGCGGGCCAGATGGGATTGGCACGATGCGTGACCGCAGACAAATGTAGCGGCAAGACTTTTTCTGCTGCGCTGTAATAGCCCGTCGGATTTGCGACCTGTCCCACTTCCACAGGATCTGCGGTCGTATCGATGAAACCTTCCATCACAATTTCTGCGTGTGCGGGAACATCCAGATCTATAGTTCGGGCTTTGACCAGTTCCAGAGCACGATTGCGAAGAAAACCGCTGAAGGCATAAGGGTCGGTCAAAGCGGGTAGCGGCGCGTGCGCTGAATAGAGGCCCACAGGATCGCCGCCGAGGACAATCGCAACAGGCATCTGTTGTGCACGCGACTGAAATTTCTGAAGCAGCTGATAGCCGGCATCATGTTGACTCCAGCGAATCGCCAGTTGCTGATCTGAAATGACCTGGATCGGGCGGGCATTCACAAAACGGGCATTGGTATCGGGATCAAAGGTGACAATCTGTCCGGCTGTGATTGTGGGATAGGCTTCGTCGGGCCAGCATTTCAACATGGGAAATTCGCTGAGATTCACATCGCGTCCCAGTTTGACGACCTGCTGACAACTGGCCGTCTTGACGACGCGAGGTTTAATGTTGAGGAGCTGTGAAAACTGCGGAATCATCTTCAGCGAATCGAGCCAGCCTTCGGGCAGGTCGGGTGATAACAGGCCGGCGACGCGGTCGGCAATCGCATCCAGAGAATCCGTGCGTAAGATCTGCAATAATCGAGGCAGACTGCCATACAGGTTCGTTAATACGGGGACCTTGTGTCCCGTGACCTGATCGAATAGCAGAGCGGGCGCGGTACCAGCCTGGTTTGATTTGATGACATGTTCGGTGATCGCGGCAATTTCGAGTTCTGATTCCACGGGAGCGGAGATACGGACCAATTGCCCCGCGTCTTCAAAATCCGTTACAAAATCGGCCAGATGGTCCGCATTCATCATTATGGTGTTATTCATAGAAATTCGGGAACGCTTCATTTACAGTGTGGAATCATAGCCGATTCATAACCGTCCACAAATGATCTCGGCTGTGAACCTCTCAAATTAATGAGATCCCAAGTCAACAGACACCCTCAGCGTCCCGGATTCAGAAACCATGCTCCAACGCTATTTGCTATTCTGGCTGATTCTGCTTTCAGGCGTGGCCGTCTTCTGGGATCGATTCCTTCCCGGAAACTTCCATCCTTTTCATGAATCCAAGCCTTATCTGCCGTATTTATTCACAGCCACGATGTTTGTGATTGGTTCATTACTTCCGGCGAATGAAGTCCGTGAAGTCTTCCGTCGCTGGCATACCGTACTGAGTGGCACATTTGTGCAATACACGGTGATGCCCGCATTGGCATTCCTGATGAGTCTGTTCTTTCTGGATCAACCGGAACTGCGGGTCGGAATTATTCTGGTGGGCTGTGTTCCCGGTGCGATGGCTTCGAATGTTTTGACTCTGGCGGCGCGGGGCAATGTGAGTTATTCGGTCTGTTTGACCACGTCAGCGACCCTGCTTTCTCCGTTATTAGTTCCACTCGTATTGTATGTGGCTGTTTCCGGAACCGATATCGACGGTGTTCAACTCGCCAAAAGCAGTTTTGAAAAACTGCTGACGCAGGTCGTTTTGCCTGTGATTCTGGGGCATCTGCTTTCACAGATCCATCACGGGTTCAGTCGTTTAATGCAGGTTTTTGGACCTACGTTCGCAAATCTGTCTATTCTCTGGATCATTGCAACGGTGATCAGTTTGCAGGAGGATCAATTGAAGAAGGTTTTCCTGTCGCTGGCGGCCGCATTACTGGTGATTAACCTGCTGGGGTATCTGTTGGGATATCTCGCGGGAGCGGTAATTCAATTGAATGAACCGATGCGACGGGCTTTGACTCTGGAAGTCGGCATGCAGAATGCCGGCCTGGGAGCGGTCCTGGCTGGTCAACTGTTTCCAGGTCAAGAACTGATTGCTTTGCCGCCGGCCCTCTATATGTTTGGCTGCATGTTGACCGGAACGATTCTGGCACAGATCTGGTCACATCAAACGGAGAACCAGATACAGGCGGAACAAGAGCGAATCAACGAGCCCTCGGAAAATTAAGTTTCTTCCAGGCGTGTTCTAAGTTCGTCACGTTCTTTTTTGGTGACGTCGAGATCAAACATGAGGTACTTCACATCCAGGCGAAGTTGAGCCAGTGCTTCCTGGATCAATCCCAGAATACGTCTGCGGCGTTTGACAGATTCCACGACGCGAGAATAGGAAACTTCCAATAGCGCCTGATGCTCGCGTGGAAGCTCAGAAATTTTCTTGCCCAGATCAATCACTTCGCGAGGCAAACTTGCACTATCTGATTCGTCGGTAAGTCGTGTATTCATAAGTTTCATTTCTCAGTTGACGCCAGTACTTCACCAAAAACCTAATTCCAGATGGAAAACCTGCTAGTTAATAGAACAGATTTCATGCCGATTATGAATATTTAATAAAGCATTTGTGGTAAGTGGCCGTTATCAAAGAACTTCGAGAACATTTATATAGATCACTTCCTTTGACCAGTTTCGCAAAAAGGGGAGGCTTCGTATTGGCGAAGATTGAAAATTCTTCTAAAATCCCCGAGGATTGAAGCCCTTTTTAGGCAATTCAACTGGAGGTTGCGTAAAAACCACACCTCTGTTGACCAACTGAAACGAAAGCCGGCCAATGAGCAACAATTCGTAAAGAATGCTGAACGAGGGCCGGTTTGAAGAAGCTGGGAAAAATATTCGGCCTTCTTTTACTAATGACTTCTGGAAGCAGAACCGACTTAACAATGTAAATTGGTTTCGTCTGTGATGTTTTAGCGATATTTTCGATCCTCGAATGGATCTAAGTTTGGGCATTGATGCCACGAAAAATATGTGAGCGAATTCAAGGACGATGTGCTCTCTTAATAGTTCTGATTCCAGGACTACTGGGCTCGTCGGTGTTGCGCGCCGAGACATATCACGCCAAGTTTGATGATACTTCCCAAGTCAGTTGGCAGGTTCGCATTGATTCCTCACAAGCGAAAAAAAAATGGCACGTGCGAAACACAACGGTCCCGCATGAAGGTGCCGCCTGTGAACATTTGCAAATCGCCACAGGAAATCTGGGCTCGTTAATTGAGCTTTCACACCAATTGCCCTCCAGCCGCATCATTAATGAATTGACCGTTTCCCTGTGGCTGAAATCCAACAGACGCGGTACCCGGATTGGATTAGAGGCTGTGCTGCCACACCAAATCGATCCGGAAACAGGTGCGATGGCTCGAATTTATCTGATTGGTGACACATATACCGATGAAGGAAAGTGGCAGCAACTGCGCTGCGTTACAACCGATACACTGGTCAATCAATCTCTTGGTCTGTTACGAGGTCGCAGTAAACTCCGCCAGGTGGATACGCGAGAGATGTATGTCGAACGAGTACTGATTGTGACTCGTTCTTCTTCAGACCAGATTGAATTTCTGCTGGATGACCTGAAGCTCTCTCCGATTGTCCGCCCCAATCAGACGATCCTGCAGACCGCGGCCGCATTGAATAAGCAACATTCGAAACCCATCGTAGAATTTCTGCTGGACCGAATTCAAATACAGGGACAACCGATGTTTCCCCGCATGTCTCGTTTTCATGGCGAGAGTCTGGAAGAACTCAAACAGACAGGCCTGAATGTGGTCTGGGCACCTCAATTCGATGATTACGAGTTTCTCTCGCAATTACAAAGTCATGGCCTGTGGGCCATGGCAACTCCTCCGCGTCCTCAGGATGAGCACGGTAAATTTCTCGCTTCACGGGATGCCACGCTGATTCCCTTTGACGAGCAGTCGGCCCCGATCATTTTCTGGAATCTAGGTACGCGTATTCCGGGCAAACAATGGGATGACCTTCGCAGTCGCGTGGGACAGATCCAAAGTGCTGACCAACAGTTCAAACGCCCTATCATGGCAGATGTACTGGGGCAAGAACGGCGGTTTTCCCGTGAAGTTTCGATGATTGGCTCCAGCCCCCATATTCTCAACAGCGATATCAGTCTGCTGGAGTACCGTGACACTCTGATCGACAAAACCCGTATTGCCCCCGGTCGTTTTCTCTGGACCTGGATTCAAACAGAACCGACTTCGGCTAATGTGCGCTGGAGAAGTTCATCGAATAAAACCCCCATCATTGTTGAGCCTGAACAAATTCGTCTGCAGACTTATGCAACCCTCTCTGCAGGCTGTCGTGGCAGTGGTTTCTGGACCACAACGCGGCTCGATGACACAACTGCGCCGGGGGCATTGGAACGAAAACTGGCAATTCGACAGTTGAATATGGAAATCGATCTGATCGAGCACTGGCTGGCGACAGGGACCGTCATATCACATGTTCCTTTTCGTTTGAAACAACGCGAATCGCCACGGATCAGGCAGTTGAGTGCGGCGTTTAAAAATTCCGGTTCCAAACGATTGTTGCGCGATGAACTTCTGGCAGAACGGGAAATACAGCTTCAGCGAGAAAAAGAATCGGCCGAGGAACTACAAGCGGCGATAATTCACTCTGAATATGGAACCCTGATTTTACCGGTCTGGTATCGAAGTGGCGCCCAGTTTGTTCCCGATCAGATGGCTGGCAACGACGCGACGATTGTGATTCCAGGAGGAAATGTTTCCGCTTCGGTCTGGGAATTGAGTACCACAGAAATCAAGAATTTGAATCGCAAGCGTGTCAACGGAGGCGTTGAGATCACGATTCCGAAATTTGATATGACATCAATCATCATCATGACCTCCGACCAGGGGCTGATCAATAAACTAAGGAAAAAAATTGCCGCACTCAGCCAGAGTTCTGCTGAAACCAGCGTGCAATTGTGTCGCGCCAAATTAGAACGCTGCCAAAAAACAAATGCCGAGCTTGTCGATTTGGGAGCCAGCCAAATCGCGAGAATGGATGGGCCCGCCATCTTGAAACGAGCGCATCAACTCGCTAAGCAGGCTGAGACAGCGCTCGCCAACCAAGATTATCATGCAGCGCGTACGCATGCCCGCGACTCCAGGCAGATACTTCGTATTCTGCAACGGAGTCAATGGAATGAAGCCACTCGCACACTTTCCTCTGCGATAACAAGCCCTTATACGGTTTCTTACAGCACTCTGCCTGACCATTGGAGAATGATCGAACAAATCGGCCGCAGTGCGAAAAATATTGAATCCAACCTGTTACGCTCTGGCGACTTTGAAGACATCGACACCATGGTTGTCGAGCGCTGGAAACACGAACAAAATGCAATTGAGGGAACGGAAACCATCGCGGAGTTGTACCCTCGAGACAAAAAGTCTGGTGATTTCAGCCTGCGGTTATTGGCAGCTCCTCTGAACCGAAATCAAATACCGGCTCATATCGAAGGGCCATTGGTGAGAGTCACAACCCCTCCCCTGGCTGTTCGAAGTGATCAAATTGTACACATTACCGGTTGGATTAAAATTTCCGCTGCTATTACCGGCAACCAGCAGGGAGCTACTTTTCAAGACAGCATAATGGGCCCAGGAGGAGCTCTGCACTGGAATGCACAGAGTGAGTGGCAAAAAATCGATCTCATTCGTGAAGTTCCCCAAAGTGAAAATTTGATTCTCACGATGTCACTGAATGGCTTAGGCTCGATCCTGTTCGACGATTTACGAGTTATCGCCTATACACCTGAGCCGAAACTCTATCAGCAGACCAATAACACGGAAACACCGCTGTCGACAAAACCTACGGGTGTTTCAGCCAGACTCAACTTGCTGAAAAAGCTGCCAAAACTGGCTCCCTTACCTGGCAAAAAGTAGGTATTTGGGCCGCGATGCGCTGTCAGCATCACGAAACCTTCATTTTCGCCGAATCGCTTCACACTTGAATGCCAGAGCAGAATTTGATAATAAACTGTATAGAAACAGGGTAAAAAACTGCCTCGAAGTTCGAATACTCTGTATGAAAAGTGCTTGCATGGCTGGAGTCCTTAAACAGTTCTCTCTAAAAACCATTTCCGGTTCCCTGCTGTTTGCCTTTGTGATCTACGTAACAATTCTGACTGATCCGGGAAACAGGTGTGGTCAGATCAGATACCGTTTGTCAGATTGACTTTTCAATATTCAGAATCAACATATTTTCAATTCCTTTTAAACTGAACAGGAAAAACCAATGCCGATTGCAACCCCAGCTCAATACGCAGCGATGCTGGATGCCGCTCAAGAAGGTAATTATGCCTATCCCGCGATGAACGTGACCTCATTGACTACAATCAATGGTGCACTGAAAGCATTTGCAGACAAAAAATCAGACGGAATCATTCAGGTTTCCACCGGTGGTGGTCAATTTGCTTCTGGTCTAGACCAGAAAGACGCCGTTCTGGGTGCGATCATTTTAGCCGAAGCAACCCACCGTCTGGCAGAACGGTATGATGTTCTGATTGCCTTGCATACAGACCACTGCCAACCAGGTAAAGTAGATCCGTTCCTGAAACCACTGATTGCTGAAACGGCGCGACGTCGTGAAGCCGGCCTGCCTAACCTGTTTCAGTCTCACATGCTGGACGCATCAGAATTGCCGTTAAAAGAGAACCTCGAACTGTCTGTTGAGCTTCTGAAATTGTGTGCGGCTAATGAAATCATTCTGGAAGTCGAAGCGGGTGTTGTCGGTGGTGAAGAAGATGGAGTTGATAACTCCGACCAACCCGCAGACAAGCTTTACACATCACCAGAAGATATGGTTGCCGTCTATGAAGCACTCAATGGTCTGGGTCGCTACATGTTCGCTGCGACTTTTGGAAACGTGCATGGCAGCTACAAACCGGGAGCCGTCAAGCTTCGACCTGAAATTTTGAAAGAAGGACAGGAAGCTGTGATTGCCAAATATGGCAAAGACGCGGAATTCGACCTCGTGTTTCACGGCGGTTCGGGAACTCCCGAAAATCAGCTTCGTGAAACACTGGAATATGGTGTTGTGAAAATGAATATCGACACAGACACCCAGTATGCGTTCACTCGCCCTGTCGTTGATCATATGATGAAAAACTACGATGGCGTCTTAAAAATTGATGGCGAAGTCGGCAACAAAAAAGTCTACGATCCTCGCAGCTATCTGAAAGCGGGAGAAATGGGCGTCGTTAACCGCATGAGTACGGCCTGTGATGACCTGTACTCCACTGGAAAAACGATTTTTGGCAAGGTCTAACCGCGCCACTTCACATTGAAGAGTAAAAACAAAGCGGGCTGTTTCCACTGGAATCAGCCCGCTTTTCTTATTTCCACTACGGTTATTTCGCCCTGACCACATCCATCTTTGACATATTGGACAATCGCACGACCAGGATCTTTTGAATGTCGGATTTAGGACCTTCCCCACGGAAGAAAAGATGTCCTGCGGAATGAGGCGTGACTTCGTCTGTTGCCGTAATCACGGTCATCTCTCCCACATTGAGCGTAACCTCAAATTTCTGATTATAAAGTGGCGTTGTATTCTGTCGGTTCTCAAGTTGCCAGCCGATATTGGTGGGCGTGTGTCGCATTTGCTGCGCGCCGTAATGCATTTCAGGAATAAATTCCAGACGTGCCCAGCCATCCTGAACCTTATGTGCTTTGACCCGCATGATACAGCGGGCTTGCTCAAATTCTTTGATTTCCAACTGCGTTTCAGTATCGTCGTTGACTAATTCCAGCTTGCATTTGCCATAAAAATCGCTGGTTTGGATATCGGTCGGTACGCCGGATCGCAACATTAATCGCCGCCCGGAAAGTAGCAGCGACTCGTCCTCTTTCGCGACTCCACCAAGGTGCGACTTCAAACCGAGCAAAGTCTGTAAAGCCATGGGGGGAACCGAACTGACATGCCCGATTCGGAACCCATTCTGATTCAGGTTCTCCTGATCCATCAGCTCAATCGCACCGACTTCATCAATCTCGTTCCAAAGTGTCGAACCGAGTAGCGGATCTGTTACAGGCCGTTCGATAAACACAATCTCTACCTGCATCGCGTCTTGAGACACCGGAATTGCCGGCAGTTTGTTGACCGTTCTCTTGTCTGCATATTTGCGCAATCCAAACACAGCTCCCTCTTCCATCAGGGCGCAGCCGGATATTTTGACAACCAGTAAAACTAGTGCCACAACCAGAAACCATGATCTGTGATGAGGTAACTTCATGAATGATTTGGATTGAGAGAAAATTAAGCAGAGAAAGAATTGCCGTGATATGAAATCTGTTCATAGAGAAGAAGGGAGGGGCAGTCTAACCGGTATCAAGAATTGTGTCAATTTGTAATTGTAAGCCCTCTTTTCATACGAATCCTGACCGCTATTGAGCCGAATTTCTGCTACCTCTGATTTCAGCATGACTTCCGAACATTGGCTCATATTGCCATGTCTTCCCAGTCCAGCTATGATCTGCCTGCCTGGAATCAGGCCTCTGATATAGATATCCATAAGAACAGACATATTGCTGTTGGAGTTTAATCCAACGAATACCGTGATCGAAACACATGGCACCACATCCCTCATTCGAAAATTTACCTGATTTACGAATCGGTTCCGGTCAGGACTGCCATCGTCTCGAAGCTGGCTACGACCTAGTTTTGGGAGGTGTTCCCATTGAATTCGAAATGGGGCTCGTGGGACACAGCGATGCAGATGTATTGTTACATGCGATTACCGATGCCTTGCTGGGTGCAGCAGGTCTGGGTGATATCGGCGAGATGTTTCCCAATACGGAAGCGCGTTGGAAAGACGCCGATTCACGGGAGTTACTGGAAACCGCTTATCAGGAAGTTCAGAAGTCCGGCTGGCAAATCGTAAACCTGGATTGCACAATTTCGGCAGAACGTCCTAAACTAGCCAGCTATAAGCCACTAATCCGACAGTCAGTCGCCCACACACTCGATATTAAAGAACAACAAGTTAACATCAAAGCCAAAACAGGAGAATGTGTGGGGCCTGTGGGCAGACAGGAAGCAATGATGGCAGATGCCGTTGTTCTACTGTCACGAACGATGTCTACAATGTAAAAATAATGCTTGCTGACTTGCAGGTAAATTCGTAATTGATAACAGGAAATAATTCAGGTATCTGAGACAATGACACTAAGAATCTATAATACTCTGAGTCGAAAAAAAGAAGATTTTCAAACAATCAAACCGGGAAAAGTAGGCATTTATCTGTGTGGTCCCACAGTTTATAAACATGCCCACATCGGCCACATGGTGGGTCCGGTGATCATCGACACCATCGCCCGTTATCTGAAATATAACGGGTACGAAGTCAAATTTGTTAACAACATTACAGACATCGACGACAAGCTCATCAACAAAGCAGCCGAACTAAATACCACGGTGGAAAAGTTGGCTGCCGAGATGACTCAGGATTACTTTGATAATCTGGAAACGATGGGCGTCGATACCATTACCGATTTCCCCAAAGCCACCGATTACATCCCGGAAATGCTGGAGATCATCCAATCCCTGGTTGATAAAGGGTTCGCATATCCTCTTGATGGTGATGTCTATTTTTCTGCAGAAGCAGACAGCAACTACGGCTCCCTCAGCGGCCGAAAGATTGAAGAAATGATCGCGGGTACGCGTGTGGCCGCGAATGATAAAAAGAAAAACCCTGCCGACTTTGCACTCTGGAAAAAGTCACGCAAGGGAGAACCGGCGTGGGATAGTCCCTGGGGTCCAGGCCGTCCGGGTTGGCACATTGAATGCTCCGCCATGAGTCGTAAACTGCTTGGTGATTCGTTTGATATTCATGGTGGCGGTCTGGATTTAATGTTCCCGCACCATGAAAACGAACGCGCTCAGTCAGAATGCTGTACTGGAAAATCTTATGTGCGTTACTGGGTACACAATGGTCTGATGCAGGCCAGTAATGCTCCCGGGAAAGTGGGAGGCCAGCATAGCCGCGAAGGTGATGTTATTGTGAACCAGGAAGCACAGGAAGCTGACAAGCTCTCCGGTTCCAAAGGTGCTGCTTCGGTGAAGGAACTATTCGCCATCCACCCACCAGAAATTGTTCGCATATTCCTGCTTTCAACACATTACCGCAGCCCGATTGCGTTCAGTGATGAGAATATTCAGGAGACGGGCAAAGGAATCGAAGGTTTCTACCGTTTCTTTGAAACATTCGAGCGAATTACCGATGGCAGTTTTTACGATCTTCCCACTTCAGAAAAACGAGACCATTCAGCCGTATTAGAAGGAGTTCCTTCTGAATACTTCCAGCAGTTATCAGAATTGCGTCAACGATTCCTGGAAGCCATGGATGATGATTTTAATACGAGTGGTGCGATTGGCGTTCTGTTTGAACTGCGATCAACGCTCAATGCATTAATCCATGAACAGCATCTGGATCGCGAGGGGAAACTGGATCAGGCGATGGTTGAAGCGTTAAAAACGGGTGCCTGCCTGCTGAAAGAGCTATCGAACCTGTTGGGTGTTTTTTACAAGGCCCCCGTAACAGAACAGCGAGCCGACGATGGACTTGTCAATCAGTTAATGGAACTGGTACTCGAAATTCGCAAAGATGCCCGTGCCAGCAAAAACTGGGACATTGCTGATAAAATCCGCGAAGGTTTGGCCGCTTGCCAAATCACCGTAGAGGATCGTCCGGAAGGCAGTTTGTGGCGCCGTGGTTAAACTTATTATTGTTAGATCAATTGATTGATCGAATGAGCCGAGCATGAAATTGAACTCGCCAACGGATGATGAAACGTTGACAAATCCCACTCGTTTTCTGGGAATCGATCCGGGGCTTAATCGCACGGGTTACGCTTTACTGGAATATTCTTCGAAAGGTCCGGTACTCTGCGAAGGGGGTATCATACGCTCGAATAAGGAATCCAATCTGGCAGCCCGCGTACATGAAATCGGGTCAGGAATCCGGGAAGTCATTGAAGAATACCAGCCTGACATCATGGTAATCGAACAGGTATTCACGACTCCCAAGTTTCCCAAAAGTTCCATTATCATGGCTCATGCCCGGGGAGCAATCTTATACGCGGCACATGATGCGGGAATGCCAGTAGTACATTATACACCGACTCAGATTAAAAAGCTGATCACAGGCAGCGGTCGCGCTTCTAAAGAACAGATACAACATGCCATCAAAACGGAACTTGGTCTGAAAACGATTCTCGAACCCAATGATGTCGCAGATGCATTCGCTGCCGCTTTATGTCATTATCATTCTATTCGCGTTACCTGCTTCTGACAGGTGCGTTTACAAATCAATCATCTAATCGAGCAATCATGATTACAAATATTCGCGGCGAGCTGAATGAACTCAATTTAACTGAAGCCATTATTTCGGTTGGTGCCTTTGATTATCAGGTCTTCATTCCCGAATTTGTCCGCCGTCAGTTACAACCACTGATTGGCAAGGAAGTCAGCCTTAAAACGATCCAGTATATTGAAGGCAATCCACAAAAAGGAAGACTCACCCCCCGCCTGATTGGTTTTATGAGTCATGCAGAACGAGAGTTTTTTGAGTTGGTTTGCTCGGTCGACGGAGTCGGTGTCAAAAAGACATTACGTGCAATGGTACGTCCCGTGAAAGAAGTCGCGACTGCCATCGAAGAAAAAGACCTCAAACAACTGACGACGCTCCCCGGAATTGGTCCGGCCGTCGCGGAACGAATCGTCGCCAAACTCCGCCGAAAAATGGCGAAATTTGCACTCATTGTCGCTAAAGAGTTTCCCACCGATGAGGCGAATACCGATGTCTTCGGTGAAGCATACGAAGCACTGCTCAGCCTGGGATATTCGGCATCAGAAGCGCGTGCGAAAGTAGAAACAATCGCAGCCGAGGGGAAAAAGTTCAAGAGCATCGAGGACTTTCTGACCGCCTTGTATCAACAGGAACGCGGATAATCGCATTTAAACACTGTAAATTTATTTCCGCTAAAATCACTACAACCGACAGATCGGTCAGGATTTCAATCTGAAGTACCACGTCTGCTGCCTGCGCACGGCTTAGCGTTTGTTCTAACGCTTTATCTGACCTAAGTTTCATTGTTCCTACTCTCAATCAGATCGGCCTTCTCTCCGGTCGGTTCCGATCAATGGCTGGCATACAAGTCAATTCACGTTACACAATCTTGTAAGCAAACAAAGAAACTTGGCCTTAAACTTTATGGTTGCTCAATCAGTCAAATCGAAACCCAGTGAATATACTTCGCTGAATATTGACCGGCTCCGCATGGGAGTGAAATTGCAGGCTCCGATTTATGACGGCGACACCGAAAAAAACCTCTTGCTACTAGCCAGCGGCAAAACGATTACAAAAGGAACGATTGAGAACCTAAAAAGACGCGGCATTCGTAGCGTGCGGGTTCATCAACGAGATCTGTTAAATCTGACGCTGGCCCCTGGTGAAAGCCAAGGTGCTCAATCCAATTCAATTGAGGAAAACAGGCGCAGAAAAATTGAATTAGAATCTGCGTATTCTGCTTCACAAAAACAGGGAGTGTCCTTACAAAGAACGAATTCGCCTTGGCAAATTCAAACCTGCTCTTTTTTGCATGAAATCAGGCCGGTTCAGGCGACCCCTTACTCTCTCGAAATGAAAAATCAGTATCGTGAACAATTTGCGGTGTTGACAAAAATCACTGATGACCTTTACAAACAATTGCTTGTATCAAGGCGCATCAGCATGCCACAGATTTATGATATTACGAATATTTCATTCTCTCAAATGGCGCAAGACATGGACCTGTTTGTTCTGGAAGGAATCGCGCCTATTAATAACGTAAATTTCTGCAGGCACGGGCTGCAGATGTCGAGTCTGGCGATGGCAATCGGCACACAACTCGGACTAAACCGTGAAAACCTGATTTATCTTTCGATTGGGTGCCTGTTACATGACACGGGGATGAATCGAATCAATTCCAAAGCACTTTGGAGTGATAAACCACTTAATCCCATTCAAAATGTGGAGCTGAAAAAGCATCCGATTATTACCTACGATCTATTAAACAAGATAAACGAAATTCCGATGATTTCAAAAATCGTCGCCTATCAGATACATGAACGATGTGATGGTTCAGGCTATCCTCGAAGTCAAAGAAGCAATCAGATTCACCCCCTCTCGAAAATTGCTGCTGTAGCAAATGAATTTCTTGACCTTGTGTCAACACGACCAAACAAAATGGGCCTGCTTCCCTATCAAGCTGCCGAAAAACTTGTGTATGGCGCTTCGCAAGGGAAATACGACAGTAATACAGTGCGGGCTTTACTACAGGCAATCTCCCTGTATCCCCTCGGTTCTCTGGTCGAGCTCAATAACGGACAACTGGCAATTGTGATCCGCACAAATCGAACTCATTATGACAATCCGATTGTTGAGATTCTAGATGAGGATGGGGTGAATCAGTTGACGAACCTGTTGGATTATGATGACGTGCATGTCGTCCGCGCCGTTTCCAAAGAAGAAGTGCAAGCCCCTTTATTTGCAATTTAATCTGCATTGAAGAGTGCTGCTGACAACTTCATTCCACTAAAGCAACTCTCAAATCCATGACATTGGTCTGTGTGGCGCCTGTTCTCAACAAGCCACCAACCTCTGCGAGACAAGGGTAGGAATTGTGGTCTTTCAAAAAAACCGCCGGATCAATCTTGAGAGCATGCGCGTGTTGTAGAATCGTCGAATCAAGGATCCCGCCTGCCGCATCGGTGGGACCATCTTCACCATCTGTCCCCCCAGACAGAAGACAGATATTTGAGAGATCTGTATGCCAAAGTCGCTGCATGGCGGCGAGCACCAATTCCTGATTTCGCCCCCCTTTACCCGGATTTTGAGTCGAAGACAAATCGACCACAGGTTCGCCTCCACTTAAGATACAAGCCGGTCTGGAAACAGGCCCTGCATCAGCGCGAATTTCCAGACAGAGTTCTGCCAGTTCAATCCCGGTGCCGACAGCGGTGCCTTCATTTTCTGAACCCATGGAATAGACTTGATAGCCCCATTCCTGTGCTGTTTTTGTTGCTGCTTCCAAAGCGGTCGCATTATTGCCGATGATGTGGTTTCTCACCCTCAGCTTCTTGGAACGTGCCTGATTCGTGGAATGCGTTTGTCTGGCATTTAAAACATTCCAAACACTGTCTGGCACCAGTTGAGGATCTTTCACAATTTGTTTTAGTATTTCCACTGCTTCTTCAGGCGAGGAAGAGTCGGCGACGGTTGGTCCCGAAGCAATGATCTCTAATGGATCGCCGACGACATCGGAAATGATTAATGCGATTATTGTCCCACAGGTTGCAGCCTCCGCAAGCCGCCCCCCCTTGACCTGCGAAATCTGTTTACGTACGCAGTTCAATTCATGAATGGTAGCCCCGGATGACATCAGCAAGCGTGTGATGGTCTGTTTATCCTCCAGCGTTACCGGAGGCAGTGGCGCTGGCAATAAAGCACTCCCGCCTCCTGAAATCAGTACCAGACAAATATCATCCTGATTCAAGCTGGAAATTTTCTCTAAAATTTGCCGTGAACCATAGACCCCCTCTGCCGTTGGCTCATTCAGACTGGCAGGTCGTGCCGGATGGAGATGGATTTGCGATAAAGGCCGTACACAATTCGCAGGTACATTAACCCAACCCGTGGTTCGCTTTTCGAGACTGGAACCTTTGAGTGCTGCTTCGACCCCGGCTGCCATACCGCTGCCCGCTTTACCGGCACCTACAACGAGCAGATTTTCATGCCCCTGCAGGGAGATTGAGTTACCACAAACCGTCAGAGTTTTGTCTGTAACCTGAATCGCATTGCAAACGAGTGTTTCTGAATCGACCGCCTTTACTCCTGCATTCCAGATCTGCAATGCGCGTTCAGAAATTGAGGGTGTCTCAGACATCCATACCTCGCCAGAAAGAAAAACGTACCTTGAAAGAACAAGAAACTCGCTAGGGTTTCACCTTCCCTTGAGGAGCTTTCTCGACTGTTGTATTTAAAGCACGTGCCAGCTCTTTTGCAAGCACGCGGCCTTCTACTTCAGTCGGAGGCACATCTTCTTTGGTCAATTTTTCCCGATAGAGCCGGTCTTTCTGATCATACCAGAGTGGATCGACCTTGGCCTGGGTAATGGAATTGACTTTCCAGACCCCTGTCTGACTTTTTACCAGATGAATATCGGGCTTGATGGCATATCCGTTTTTCTGGATTTGAATTCGGACCTGTGCAGTATCACCCATGAGCTTCACGTCTAGAAATCGATAATCGATCCGTGAGAGGTGATCTTGCGAATCCTGTTTGAGATTCGCTGCCAGATCAGCTTTTTCAGGTGTAAGCAGATCGCGAATCTGTGCTTCATTCCCTGCTTCCAGGGCTTTCACAAACTCAAGCGAAATCTGCTTCACCTGATAATGCTCATAAAACCGCTGCGCTCCCAGAACAATTAAATATAGTCCTGCGGCAATCAGCGCGCTGATCAGAAACTTTTGAGACAGAGGCCGCGTGACCATCAGGCGCCCGGGCGGAGATGACTGTAGGCCGTCAGAATCGCATATAAATCTGGTGGAATCTGAACTTCATCTTCTGAAAAATCAGAAATCCATGTGCGACGATAATAGACTGCTTCTGCTAATGCGTCTGCAATTTCCCCAAACCGAACATTTACCAAACGGTCATCCTGTTCGATCGTTTCTTCATCACCTGTGAAAATTCGAAGCCGATGTTGCATGGAGGATCCTTCCTATATCGATCTCGTGATTTTTTTGACCGGCTGCATCCACAGCCAGGCAGAGTCATTTCTCTGCAAACAAAAAACCTTTAGATAAGACTGAACATACTCAAAACTGGAATTCACTCCAGCCGTATATTAAGTATCGGCTTAAGCAATTTGGCATCTTGACTGAAAAGTTCAGTTTTTTTTAAATTTATCGACTGCAAGGTCTATTCAGATTACCCAGATTTAAATCGGGGGTGTAAAAGTTACCAGTCAATCGGCGATTTCCGCGCGTTGATGTTGATCAGGGAATATTCAAACAGCAATCTTTGCCGCGCAGCAACGGCTCTGATTTCAACCTGTTTCAGGAAACGCCGGATTGGAAGCCGAGGAGAGCGGGAAGTTCCTGCATCGAACGAAATGTTTTCGCCCCTAATGCTTCCAATTCCTCTGGTGAACTGTGGTCGGCGTATCCAAGCACTGGTATCCCCGCAGCGACTGCCGCCTGAACTCCCAGATGACTGTCTTCAATCACCACACATTCTTCGGGATGGACTCCCATCTGTGCGGCGGCGTAGAGGTAGAGATCCGGTTCCGGTTTCCAGACACCTAAGGTATAAGCAGAAAAAATGCGTCCGTCGAAGAAGTGGAGCAAGTCCGTAATCTTTAACGTGAGTGCCATCTTTTCTTGCGGACCATTCGAGGCAACACACTTGGAAACGGGAATCGAAGTTAAGGCCTCGCGGACTCCCTGAATCGCCTGTAATTCTGTTTGAAAGACTTCGGCCATCTGCGTCCGTACCTGCGAGGCAAAATCTTCCGGCAACTTCGCCCCCATCTGGTCTTCCACAACAGCCAGACAGTCAGCTAGTTTTCCACCTTTAAACTGTTGAACGGCCTGTTCGGGTGACAGCGGAAAGCCAATTTCGGTAATCATTTCCGCCAAAACACGATTCCCCAGTGTCTCACTGTCAACCAGAACACCATCGCAATCAAAAATTACAGCCTTACAATTTATCATATCGCTCAACGGATCTCTCTTTATCAGGATCTTACTCAGGCAACTCGATATAGATACCATCTTCTTCTACAAAGACCGGAAACGTAGGATGACACAAGCGGTCATTCAGACAATGTTTTCCGGTAGTGACGTCAAACTGCCAACCGTGCCAGGGGCAAGTTACCGTCGTGCCATTTAAACTGCCCTCGCCCAGCGGCCCCCCCGCATGCGGACAGACGCCATCCATTGCATAATACTGCTGATCAACATGAAATAATGCGATGATCCGATCTTCGGCAACAAACTCAGCCGCCGATCCTGCGGGCACTTCACTCACATCCGCAATCCGCACTTTTTTTCCCATGGGTCCCTCCGGCCTGTATTTACCAAGGCCATACGCAAGTCGCCAGTTCAATCAATAAACATGGTCACCTGTTAGCCCGCAGTGCCTTATCGGCACAGAATCTCTGACTCAGGTTGTAGTAGACTTGCACGTATGAATCAATTCAGGCTGCTCTTTTTTCCTGAATCGACTCGGTCTGCCGCTGTTTTTTCACTCGCACGCGAGGCTTACTTTTCCAGCGACGATGGACCCAGAAATACTGTTCCGGTGACTTTCGGACGGCGTTTTCCAAAGCTGTGGTAAACTGCTGCGTAATCTCACCGACGGGGTCTTTCGAAACACATTGCGTGGAATCAATCAATTGTTCACATCCCAATTCGAATTTGACCCATTGATTGCGTTCGAAATTATCGGGCAGCCTGCGGGCATAACCCACACAGATATAAGCCCGGTATTCCAGAGCTAATAATGCAATCGATTTGAAGGTAGAAGCCGGTTTGCCAAAAAAGTCAACAAACAAGCCCCGCTTGCCTGCATCCTGATCGCCGAGTAACGCCAGATGTCCACGTCGCTCGATCGTGGCAACCATATCATCATAGCCCCCATTTTTGGCCATGGCACGATGTCCGGTGTGCTGTCGGAATTTTTCAAACCATTTATTCAGAAAGGGATTATCCAGTTCACGGGCGACGACTCCCATCGGAAAGCCAAACAGACCAAATACTGAGACTGCGATCTCCCAGTTTCCATAATGACCACTCAGTAGAATGACAGGTCTCCCGGAACATAACGCGGTAATCAATTCTGGCGGATAATCAAATTCCATCACATCAAAGATATTTCCACGATGCAATTTGCGGGGTAGCTGGATAATTTCCACAACCATTCGAAACAGATGCACCCACATTTGATAGATGGTCCGTTCAATTTCTTTTTCCGAGAGTTGCCCCTCATAGGCTATCTGTAAATTTTCAGACGCCACCTTATAACGGGTCAGCTTGCGAGGCAGACAATAATGAATAAAAAATGCCAGGCCTTTGGCTATTGCCACCGACTCTCTGATCGGCAAGCACCGCACGATACAGACTAACGTACGGAAAACCAGATACTCCAGCCGATATCTTGCCATTCGCCGATTGAACATGAACTCGAATCCTCAAGCTTCCCTGCTTTATTTACCCGGTTTAGTCCTGTAATTCAGACTAAAATCCGTAAAAGTGTCTTCGGAATCGGAATATTCGTCAACCCCCAATTAATGGGTCTCAGCAAATACAGGTCATGTGTTCTCTCAAAATGGAGAAAATCAACATGAGAAATATTTTTTGCTCGGATTTGGACGCATTTCCGTATATATTGATAGGAGAGGTTTAAACTTAACTATTCTAACCTCATAACTTTTCGCCGTTTCATTTCGTAGTAATTTCTATGCCAGACCGATCGTATCAACAATTGGCCCCGCGTTTCCTGCTGACTGCGGGAGTGTTGTGCGTATTGACTTTGACGACGATTCAAACGGCGGACGCCTCTTGTGGTGATTATCTCGCACACACAAGCCAGCACGATGATATTCGCAGCGACCTGCTGCATCCGCCGGATCAGACGCCGGTTCAGGCACCACAAAAGTTACCCTGCTCTGGCCCTCAATGCCAAAACCATCGGCCCGACTCGGCACCGGAATCCCCTGTGATTGTCATCACCGTTTTGAAGCCTGCATGCTCTCTCTTTTCCGGAACGACTGCGCGTCGTGAACTGCATTCTGAATCGATGTGTGATCTGTCATTGGTTCTACCTGATGCACATCGCCAACGGATAGACCGCCCTCCACAAAGCTCCCGCACCTGAAACGCTTTTGTGTACAGAGACATTGTTTCTGTCGTTTCATGAAACTTGCTTGTGCGTTTTCCATTCTGCTGACTGGGATGCGCGTGCGCTTCGATCAGCGCCATCGATCATGCAAATTTCACATCCAGCTATTTAGTGCAGGATCTCTTGTCGTCATGCCATCCTCTGATTCGCCCGTGATTAAATCACAGCCACGCCGTATCGTCCGCCGCGCGGTCGGTCCCAAATTGCGTAAGGTTTTATATCTCCTATTTTTTCTGGTCGCCTTACTGGGTGCCAATTCGATCTACCTGGTCAGCATTACGGTTTATGACTGGCTGAGCGGCGAGACTCTGGAAAACTGGTTTTATCAATACATGTTTCTGGCACATTTGATCCTAGGACTATTATTGCTGGCTCCGTTCATCCTGTTTGGCGTTGTTCATATTTTTAATACGAAGAACCGCCTCAACCGCCGCGCTGTACGAGTGGGCTATGCGCTGTTTATTACATCCTGCCTGTTATTAATCTCTGGTATCCTGTTATTACGAATTGGTTCGTTCGACTTAAAAAGTCCGACGGCACGTTCCATTACTTACTGGTGTCATGTGATCTCCCCGGTGTTTGCACTCTGGCTGTATTGGCTGCATCGTCTGGTTGGCCCCAAAATCCGCTGGAAGGTGGGCATCTCTTATCTGGGTGTGATCACAGTCATGGTCGCTGGCATGCTGATGTTTCATTCGTCTGATCCCCGCAAATGGAACGTGGTGGGACCTGAGTCGGGCGAGAAATATTTCTTTCCCTCACTGGCCCGGACTTCGACAGGCGATTTCATTCCCGCCCAGGCATTGATGATGGACGACTACTGCCAGAAATGTCATCCCGATACGCACGCCGACTGGAAAAACAGCGTTCATCACATCAGCTCGTTTAACAATCCTGCTTACCTCGCGTCCGTCAGAGAAACACGCAAAGTTTCTTTCGAACGAGATGGGAATCTACAGGCATCCCGCTTTTGTGCCGGCTGCCACGATCCGGTCCCCTTCTTCAGCGGTGCGTTCGATGATCCCAATTTTGATGACATCAACCATATCACTTCGCAGGCAGGCATCACCTGCACGTCATGCCATGCCATTACTCACATCAACAGCGTGCGTGGCAATAGTGACTATACGATTGAAGAACCGATTCATTATCCCTTCGCTTACAGTGATAACCCGTTTCTGCAATGGGTGAATAATCAACTGGTAAAAGCCAAACCTGCATTTCATAAAAAAACGTTTTTGAAGGACTTGCACAAATCAACAGAATTCTGCGGTAGTTGCCACAAGGTTCATTTACCCGAAGAACTCAATCAGTATAAATTCCTGCGCGGACAGAACCATTACGATTCGTTTTTACTGAGTGGTGTCTCGGGACATGGAGCGCGGAGTTTTTATTATCCGCCGCAGGCACAAGAGAACTGCAACAAATGCCATATGCCTGCCAAGCCCTCCAATGATTTTGGGGCGCAACACTTTTATGACTCAAACGAACTGAGTGTCCACAACCATCTGTTTCCATCCGCCAATACAGCGATTGCCGCATTGCGGAATGACGCCGAGACGGTGGCCGCGCATCAGGAATTCCTCAAAGATAATCTCCGCGTCGATTTCTTTGGCATCCGGGAAGAGGGTACGATTGATGGTAAATTGATCGCACCGTTGCGCCCGGAAGTCCCGGTATTAAAACCGGGAAATAAATATCTGCTGGAAACGGTACTCCGTACGTTAAAAGTCGGCCATCATTTTACACAGGGAACAGCTGACTCGAATGAAATCTGGCTGGATGTGACTGTCAAAAGCGGTGATCGAATTATTGGCCGTAGTGGTGCACAGGAAAATGATGGCACCGTCGATCCCTGGTCGCACTTCGTGAATGCCTTTGTGATTGACCGGAATGGCAATCGCATCGCCCGGCGTAATCCCGAAGATATCTTTGTGGCCTTGTACAATAATCAAATCCCACCTGGTGCCGGTCAAACGATTCATTACGAACTGAATCTTCCTCAAGACTTAACCGCCCCTGTGACCATTGAAGCCAAACTGCAGTATCGAAAATTCGATACACATTATATGCAGTTCGTGGCGAACGCCCTCGAATCCAAAGACCAGGAACTTTCCTGGAAGGAGAAGGGAGTCCCCTATATTAATACGCTACCGATTACCACAATCGCCTCTGACACAATTACGTTTCCTGTGGAAGGAGTCGCCGCCGAAATTGAAAACAAGAAAGTTGCGATTCCGGAATGGCAGCGCTGGAATGATTATGGCATTGGTCTGTTCCTGAAAGGCAAAGCGGAATTGAGACAAGCCGCGGCAGCGTTTCATCAGGTCGATCAACTCGGCCGCTATGATGGTTCTTTGAATCTCGCGCGCGTCTACTTCCGCGAAGGACGATTACTGGATGCCGTTGATATTCTGAAAAAAGCAGCTTCATTTACAGATCCCCCTGCCCCTCCCTGGACACTTGCCTGGTTGAGTGGCAAGGTAAATCAGCAACAGGGATACCTGGAAGAAGCGGAACGCAATTTCCGTAGTGTCCTGGAAGATCAGACGGAAGAACGCACTCGCCGCGGATTCGACTTCAGCAAAGATTATGTTGTGATCAATGATCTGGGGCAAAACCTGTTCGATCAGGCCAAGCGATTCCGCACGACAGAAAATCGGAAACAGCGAGACCAACTTCTGAATCAGGCAGTAGAACAGTTTCAAAAGACATTAATACTCGATCCGGAAAATGTCACTGCGCACTACAACCTGTCATTAATTTATGATCAGTTGGAGCAATCGAAGCTCGCGCAACAACATCGTCAGCTGCATCAGAAGTATAAAATTGATGATACGGCGCGAGGTTTTTCCGAGCGAAAGGCCCGTGAAAAATACCCGGCAGCCAATCATGCAGCCGAGCACCCCGTGATTTACTCACTCAACAGAACCGTTAAACCATAACAGGATGAAGATCTCCCGCATTTTTTTTATCGGGGAATTCGAATGAAAATAAATGAAGGATACTCACATGGCTGAGCAAAACCATGACAACCTTGATCCGGAACTGGAAGTCGAGTCGGAGCAGAACGATGAATCCATCGGTCGTGCCTTCTGGTATTCACTGATCGTCATCACGGTCTTCGCGATTGCTGGTGGAACAATATTTATCATAAGCCAACTGAGCCAGCCCGAAGAAATCGTGAAGGAAACGCCACTGACTTTACCTGAAGAGCGCGAGAGAGAAGAAATCGTACTCCCCAGGATTCCTTTTACTGATATCACAAAAGAAGCAGGTATCGAATTTGTTCACAACAACGGCGCTGACGGTGAAAAACTGCTGCCCGAAACGATGGGAGGTGGAGCCGCTTTCTTCGATTATGATAATGACGGTGATCAGGATTTGCTGCTGGTCGGCTCGCAGGACTGGTCGTGGAGTCAATCACAGAAAAAAGAGAATGCGGCCTCGTCCCTGGCTTTATACCAGAATGACGGTACCGGAAAATTTAAAGATGTCACTGTCGACATGGGTTTGAATGTTTCGCTTTATGGGATGGGCGTGGCTTGTGGAGATTACGACAACGATGGTCGCGTTGATCTGTTTATCTCAACATTGGGAACCAACCGGCTGTTCAAAAACGAAGGCACGCGTTTTACTGATGTCACAACCCAGGCGGGCGTAGGTGGCCTCCCACAACTCTGGAGTACCAGTTGTGGCTGGTTCGATTATGACCGTGACGGAGATCTGGATTTGCTGGTCTGTAACTATGTGGAATGGACGCGCGACTTTGACCGCGCGCAGAACTTCACGCTCAAAGGAGGAATCCGGGCATATGGTCGTCCGCAAAACTTCAATGGGATTCCCCCCCTGCTCTACCAGAACCAGGGCAATGGCACTTTCACTGATGTATCTGAGCAAGCTGGTTTGAGAATTTTCACATCCGGAACCGGCGTGCCACTGGCAAAATCATTGGGATTGAACTTCTATGATTTCGACCAGGATGGATATCTTGATATCTTCATCACCAACGACACCGTTCAGAATTTTCTGTTTCGCAATCAACAGAATGGCACATTTACGGAAATGGCAGCAATTTCCGGAGTCGCGTTTGATATGGACGGCAATGCACGCGGGGCAATGGGTATTGATATCGCGCCCTTCCGCAATGATGAAACATTGGGAATCGCGATCGGGAACTTTGCCAATGAAATGACGGCCCTCTATACTTGTCCGGGAACAGAGATGCAGTTCATCGACGAAGCCGTCTCAAACGGACTGGGTCCTCAAACGCGACTGTCTCTGACGTTTGGTGTTTTCTTTTTCGATGCTGACCTCGACGGACGACTCGATCTGTTCTCAGCAAATGGCCATCTCGAAGAAGACATAAACATCGTGCAGGAGCGGCAGCATTACGAACAAGCGCCTCAACTGTTCTGGAACTGCGGTTCACAACATGCCACCGAGTTTCTGCCTTTAGATGAATCACTGGTTGGTTCTGATTTTGTTCGACCACTGGTCGGCCGTGGAGCAACCTTTGGTGATATTGATCACGATGGGGATCTCGATCTGTTGATTATGACAACTGGAAAAACACCAAGGTTGCTACGTAACGATCAACAAACGGGCCACCATTGGGTACGCTTTCAGCTCACAAGTGTTCCCAAACAAGACCACAAAGGAGATACCCCAGCTTCCAGCCATCATGCTTTAGGAGCGCAGATTCTGATCAAAACGCAATCAGGCACACAAAGTCGGCTGGTAATGCCTACCCGCAGCTATCTGTCCCAAACTGAATTACCCGTTACCTTTGGGTTAGGGAACGAAGCAGAAATCTCTTCCCTTTCCATCAAATGGCCTTCCGGGAAGATCGCGAAATGGGACAATCTCAAATCCGATCGGTTGTATCAAATCTCAGAGCAAACAGGCCTTGTTGAAAAATAACCACATCCTGTTTTACCGAAGTTACTATTTTTTCTGAGTTAGTAGAAATGGACAAGAACTCCTTGACAGACTCACATCAACTTTGTTTGATATATAGTGCTTTAAAGTAGCTCTAAATATGCTGGTTTTTAAAATTGTCCTTGAATTACTAAGAGTAAATTTGGATAATACGTTCTAGGTGGTTTTTATAGATTCCTCCCCCCACTGGATTAATGTGTTAGAATTAGAAAACATTACCAGCATCACCTGCAGATAAACTCTGATATTATCAGTGAAGATCAGAGCCATCCGCCAAGTAAACTTGGCTATATTCCAACCTGAGAAGACAAGTGCTCAAACCAAATAAAAAGTGTTAAGCCTCTGGCCTTTGAGAGCTATCAACCAAACACAACTTTTCCCCACCTCGGAAATGGAGATTTCACTATGAGCTTGAATCAATCGCGTCGCGACTTTTTACATATTGGCTTTGCGGGTGGAATCGGACTGACTCTGCCTCAGTTTCTCCGTATGCAAAGTGCTCAGGCAGAACTGAAACACTATGAGAGCAAAGAAGGCACTGCGAAATCGGTGATCTTTATCTATCTGCCCGGTGGAGCCGCTCATCAGGAAACATGGGACCCCAAACCTTATGCTCCTGTTGAATACCGCGGACCCATGAATTCGATCGACACCAATGTTTCCGGGGTACGTTTCAATGAAAAGCTGGCCAAAACAGCAAAGATTATGGATAAGCTGACGATCTGCCGTTCGATGTCACACGGCGAAGCAGCTCACGAACGGGGAACACATAATATGTTCACCGGCTATCGTCCCAGTCCTGCTCTGCAGTTCCCCAGTATGGGAAGTGTGGTCACACACGAATTTGGTCCCAAGAATAACATGCCACAATATGTGTGCATTCCCAATCAGCCGAATGAATTTGCCGGTACGGGATACCTCAGTTCATCCTTTGCTCCCTTCAGCGTTGGATCAGATCCTGCTGCCAAAGGCTTCAAAGTACGTGACCTGAATCTGCCCGGTGGCGTCGATAATAATCGATTTACTCGTCGTCGCTCGCTGTTGGACTCAGTCAACGACTACTTTGTTTCCAAAGAAAAATCAGATTCTCTGGATGCCGTCGACACCTTCTATAAACAAGCCTACGACATGGTCTCTTCGAAAGCATCTCAGGAAGCATTCGATCTGGAAAAAGAAGATGCCAAAGTTCGTGACGCTTACGGCCGCAGTCAGGCAGGCGCTCGAATGCTCCTTTCCCGTCGTCTCGTTGAAGCAGGTGCTCGCTTCGTGACGATGACTTACGGCAGTTGGGATATGCACGACCGAATTCAAAGTGGGATCGATAGAAGCCTGCCTTCATTTGACCAGGCTTTCTCCACTCTGATTACTGATTTAAGTGAACGTGGGCTCTTAAAGAGCACTTTAGTCTGCGTCTGCAGTGAATTCGGGCGAACACCGAAAATCAACGCAACTGCCGGACGTGACCATTGGCCAAAAGTCTTCAGTGTTGTTATGGCCGGCGGTGGTATTAAAGGGGGACATGTCTACGGTTCCTCAGATGCAATCGCCAGTGAACCTGAAGACAATCCACTGTCTGTAATGGACTGGGCAACAACCATCTATAACTGCATGGGAATTGTCTCTGATAAAGAATTAATGGCACCCGGTGATCGCCCCATCGAAATCGTTAATGGTGGGAAAGTCATCAAAGACCTGCTTGTCTAAACCAGACAGGTAAAAAATAGATTATTGAACCAGTTTTGTTAGCGTGTGAGGATTTCTTTCGTGCTAACATTTCTGTTCAAACCAAAACTGATACTTAAACATCAACATTTCCAAGGGGGGGAACCGTGATGCTGCAGAAGTACAGATCTGTCTGCACCGGACTTTTGACCGTCGCACTGAGCCTATTGATCGTGGACCTTGCCGGGGCAGCTGACCCAGGCTTAAGTTCCGTACGGCCCCGCGGTGGACAACGAGGCACGGAAGTCAGCCTCACTTTCTATGGTGCCCGATTATCCGATGCCGTCGAAATTCTTTCTTATAAGAAAGGGTTCGAGTTTAAGGAAATCAAGGCCAACCCTAAAAACGCCAACGTGTGTTCCGCGATTGTAAAAATCGCGGCTGACTGCGACCTGGGTGAGCACACCTTCCAGGTCCGCACCAAAAGTGGCGTTTCAGATTACAAAACATTCTGGGTTGGCCAGTTTCCGGAAGTGGCAGAAAAAGAACCCAATAGCGAATTCGAAACACCACAGCCCATCGAATTGAATCACACCGTTACCGGTGTAATTCAAAATGAAGATGTAGATCATTTTGTCGTCACCGCGAAAAAGGGACAACGCATCTCAGCAGAGATCGAAGGTATCCGCCTGGCGACAACACTACTTGACCCCTATCTCGCCATTCTCGATGAAAAACGTTTTGAACTAAAAGCGGAAGATGACCTGCCGCTGCTAAGAAATGATTCTGCCATTTCCGTCATCGCTCCTGCTGATGGAAAATATACGATCCTGGTTCGTGACAGTTCTTACGGTGGAAATGGTGCTGCCTTCTATCGACTGCACGTTGGAACGTACCCTCGCCCCACAGCCGTCTACCCGGCCGGTGGTCAGTTGGCGACAAAGCAGAAAGTCACATTCAAAGGGAATACCGTCGATAACCTCGCACAGGAATTTCAGCTACCCGAGAAACCTGATGATGAGTTCCAACTCTTTGCCGCTGATGCAGGAGGAAGTGCTCCTTCCGGTAATGTATTCCGTCTCTTCCCACATGGCAATTCGTTAGAGCAGGAACCCAACAACGAATTCAAACTGGCCTCTGCCGCCGCGCTTCCCAATGCCTTTAATGGCATCATTGAAACAGAAGGCGACATTGACTACTTCAAGTTTCAGGGTAAGAAAGACCAGACACTGGAAATCGAATGTTACTCACGTCGCATCCGATCTCCCCTTGATCCGGTCATGGCACTTTTTGATGCAAAATTTAAGCGACTTGCCGCAAACGATGATTCTCGTGGCCCGGACAGTTACTTCCGTTACAAATTCCCAGCGGATGGTGAATATTATCTTTCCATCACGGATCACCTTGCCCGCGGTGGGGTCGATTTTGTTTACCGTATCGAAATGCTGCCTGTTTCGCCTGCACTGGAACTGGGGATTCCCAGAAACGCACGTTATTCACAAGAACGACAGCGAATTGTTGTTGCCCGAGGTAATCGTTTCGCGGCAGTGATTAGCGCAAAACGAGCTAACTTCGGCGGAGAAATTGTACTCGATCCCCAAAATCTCCCCAAAGGAATTAAAATGGTTGCCGAACCGATGGCAGCTAATTTAACAACGATGCCCGTTGTGTTTGAGGCGGCCGCTGATGCTCCTGTGGAAGGAGAGTTAATCGAATTTAAAGGACGACACGCTGATCCCAAGCAGAAAATTGAAGGCGTCTTTCAAAACCGTGCTGATTTAGTACGGGTGCGAAATAACCAACTGCTCTGGATGAAAGATGTGGCGCAAATTCCAGTCGTCGTTGTGGATGAACTTCCCTTCAATCTGAATATTGTTGAGCCTAAAGCACCTCTCACCCGAAATGGTTCCATGCAACTCAAAGTGGTTGTGACCAGAAAAGAAGGTTTTGACGAAGCGATTACGCTGCAATTTCCTTTCCGTCCACCAGGAGTAGGTGCTTCGAGTCGAGTCACGATCCCTAAGGGGAAAAATGAAGCCTTCTACCCTTTGAACGCCAATAGCAAAGCAGAAATCAAGAAGTGGAAAGTGTTTGTCATTGGTTCTGCTAACGTAGGCGGAAATGCCTGGGTTTCTTCTCAGTTAGCTCCTCTGGAAGTCGCCGACTCTTTTGTTGATCTTGAATTAGCACGCACAGCCGTCGAGCAGGGAAAAGAAACGGAAATCCTCTGCAAAGTCAGCATGAAGAATCCCTTTGATGGTGATGCTAAAATCAAATTGGTAGGCTTGCCTCCCAAAGTCACCACAACAGATATTTCATTCAATAAAGAGAGCAAAGAACTCGTCTTTAAAATAAAAACGGACCCTACTTCACCACAAGGACGGCATAAGAGTCTGTTCTGTCAGGTGGAAATCCCCATGAACGGCGAAACGGTTGTGCATACGACTGGTCGAACAGAACTCCGTATCGACAAGCCAATCCCACCCAAAAAAGATGAACCTCCCAAACCAATGCCTGTCGCGAAAAAAGAGGCGCCCAAGAAAGAAGCGCCTCCCAAACGACTGACACGGCTGGAACAACTCCGGTTAGAAGCCCAGAAGCGTCTGGAATCCGGCACAAAATAATATTAAAAAGTTCGCTCAGTTTCTGACTTTATGGAACTCATACTTTATATCAGCTTCATCAACTAAATTCTGTTGACGAATAAAGGTTTCCGATTATGTGGCGTCATCAAACATTAGTTCGTAGTTTTCTCTCGCTGATCTTTTTTGCCAGTGGACTCTCTCTCTCCATGGCGGAAGAGAAAGCACAGCCAGCTAAACCTGCACCAGCTAAACCTGCACCAGCTAAACCTGCACCAGCTAAACCTGCACCAGCTAAACCTGCACCGGCTAAACCTGCACCGGCTAAACCTGCACCGGCTAAACCTGCACCGGCTAAACCTGCACCGGCTAAACCAACCCCGGCTCCAGCCAAACCGGCGGAGACGAAACCAGCTCCCGCAACGAAGCCCGCACCGGCAAAACCAGTTGTGGCAAAACCGACTCCCCCGAAGCCCGCAGCTCCCAAGCCAGCGCCTGCAACAGCGCCGACTCCAAAACCGGCTCCCCCAAAGCCAGCACCAAAAATGGTGAAGCTGAATGTTTATCCGCAAAATATTCAACTCACAACCAGCCGTGATCGACAGTCGATTATTGCCCAGGCTGTCTTTGACAACGGTCTCACACAGGATGTCACCAGTCAGCTACAACTAAAACCTGCACAGGCAGGGCTTGTTCGACTTGATAAAAATGTGGTTTATCCGACCAGTGATGGTGAAACAGATCTGATTGCCAGTTTTGGCGGTGTGGATATCAAATTACACGCCAAAGTCGTCAAAGCGAAAGAAGATCGTCCGATCAGCTTTAACCTGGATATCATGCCGACTTTTATGCGAGCTGGTTGTAATACGGGAAGCTGCCACGGAGCGGCCCGTGGAAAAGATGGATTCCGTCTCTCACTCTTCGGTTTTGATCCCAAGGGAGACTATGATCGTCTGACACGCGAACTTAGCGGACGCCGCATTAACCTCAGCTTACCGCAAGAAAGTTTGTTGCTTGAAAAATCCATCGGTGAGGTACCGCATACGGGCGGTAAACTTTATGCTAAAGATTCAGAACACTACAGAGAAGTGCTTCGCTGGTTACAGGCAGGTGCACCCTACGATGCAGGCGCCATTCCCACCGTCACCAAAGTGAATATCTACCCTGAAGGTGGGGTCATGGATGGAAAAGATACCAAGCAACAAGTGTCTGTTCTGGCTACGTATTCAGATGGTACAACCCGTGACGTCACTTCGCTGGCATCGTTCTCGTCAAATAATGACAATTCAGCCACGATTACGAACGCAGGTCTGATTACTGCCAACAATCGTGGTGAAGCATTTATCATGGCGCGTTACGACACGCATACTGTTGGATCACACTTTGTCGTACTACCGAAGGGGCTCAATTTTGAGTGGCCTAATATCCCCGAATCCAATTATGTTGATACCCTCATCCACAATAAACTGAAAAAATTGCGTGTGATACCTTCCGGGCTCTGTTCCGATTCAGAATTCCTGCGACGTGCCAGCCTTGATATTTGTGGTGTCCTTCCCACGATCGAAGAATTTAATCAGTTTGCTGCCGACAAAGATCCCAAAAAACGAGAAATACTTGTTGATAAATTATTGAACCGCAAAGAATTTGTGGAAATGTGGGTCATGAAATGGTCCGAACTGCTACAGATCCGAACTGTCAATAACCGCATCAGTTACAAGTCTGCTTTGCTGTATTACAACTGGCTGCAGGAACGCATCGCTTCTAATGTGCCGATTAATGTGATGATTCAGGAACTCCTTGGTTCCACAGGTGGTACCTTCGCAAACGCTGCCACCAACTACTATGAAAACGAACGTGACACCTTAAAAGTATCTGAAAATGTAGCCCAGGTCTTTATGGGCATGCGGATTCAATGTGCTCAATGCCACAACCATCCATTTGACCGCTGGACAATGAACGATTACTACAGTTTCGCGGCTTTCTTCTCTCAAATTGGACGCAAAGGGAGCGAAGACCCTCGTGAATCGATTATTTTCAACCGTGGCAGCGGAGAAGTGCGGCATCTGGTTGATAAACGCGTGATGAAACCCAAATTTCTGGGTGGCGCGGAACCTGATACGCGTGGTAAAGATCGTCGCGTTTTACTTGCACAATGGCTTGCTTCTAACGAAAACCCTTACTTTGCAACCAACTTGAGCAACATTGTCTGGGCTCACTTCTTTGGTAAGGGAATTATTAACGAAGTCGATGACGTTCGGGTCAGTAATCCTCCAGTGAACCCTGAATTGCTGAATGAACTTGCAAAACGCTTTACCGAATACAATTACGACTTCAAGAAACTGGTGCGTGATATTTGTACTTCACGAACCTACCAGCTTTCTACACAGACAAACAAAACCAATGAACGTGATCTGACTAACTTCTCACATGCACAACCACGACGCCTGCGGGCAGAAGTCTTACTGGACTGTATCAGCCAGGCAACCAATGCCGCGAATAAATTTCGTGGATTGCCGCTTGGTGCCCGCGCCGTTCAGATCGCCGACGGGAATACTTCCACCTACTTCCTGACAACCTTCGGTCGTGCCAAGCGTGATACCGTTTGTTCCTGCGAAGTGCGAATGGAACCCAGTCTTTCACAGGCATTACACCTGCTGAATGGCGACACCGTGAACAGCAAAATTATTCAAGGCAAGTTTATTGAGAGCAGAATCAAAGCTGGCAAAAAACCACTGGAAGTGGTTGATGAAATGTATATTTCCTGCCTCAGCCGCAAACCAACTGATAAAGAATATTCTTCGTTGATTCAGGTGCTTGATGAAAACAAGAAAGATGAAGCGAATACCTTGAACGATGTATTCTGGTCTTTATTAAACTCGAGAGAATTTATCTTTAATCACTAAACTATGAACAAGACAGCGATTCATCAACATTGGGGAACTTCAACAGGAAGCCCGCTTTTAATATGGTTATGATTATGAAAAATGTATTCTCTGTTAACTGGTATTGTCAGGCCTGCAAACCGATCGCAGTTTTTGGTTTGATCGTGTCTCTGATGTCAACAGCCTCATTTGCTGAAGACAAAAAACCAGCAGACAAAAAAAAGGTCAAAATCACTTTTGACGAACACATCAAGCCGATCTTTCGCGCGAAATGTTTCGCTTGTCACAACACCGACAAAAAGGCATCGGGCTTGGATCTGACAAACTATACTGGTTTGATGCAAGGGGGCGCTGCTGGCGACTCGATCGAACCCGGTGATGCGGGGAGCAGCTATTTATATATGCTGGTCACCCATGAATCCGAACCATTCATGCCCCCTAAGTCTGATAAAATGCCCGACAAAGAAATCGCATTAATTCAGGAATGGATTAATGGCGGTGCCCCGGAAAATGCGGGCAGCAAAGTTGTCATCAAGAAACCAAAATTCGATTTCGCACTTAAAGGAGCCTCTTCAGGCAAACCGCAAGGGCCGCCTCCAATGCCTCCTCGTTTGAGCTTGGAACCCGTCGTTCATACCAGCCTCGGGACGGCTGTTACCGCCTTAGCTACAAACCCCTGGTCTCCCTTAGCGGCTGTCTCAGGTCAGAAACAGGTTTTGCTTTATAACACCAAAACACAAGAATTAGTAGGCGTGCTTCCTTTCCCGGAAGGGGTTCCGCAAGTTCTGAAATTCAGCCGTAATGGTAGCCTGCTATTAGCCGGTGGAGGTCACGCTGCTGCCAGCGGTCGTGTCGTTGTCTGGGATGTCAGAACGGGAAAACGCCTGTTTGAAGTCGGCGATGAGCTGGATACTGTATTGTGTGCTGATATCAGTTCAGACCAGAGATATATTGCTCTGGGCAGCCCCAGTAAAGTCATTCGCGTTTACTCCACGAGCGACGGAAAGCTTGCCTATGAAATTCGTAAGCACACCGACTGGATGACCTCACTTGCCTTCAGCCCGGATTCAGTTTTACTCTGTTCTGGCGACCGTGCCGGTGGAGCCTTTGTCTGGGAAGCAGCTACGGGTAGCGAATATCTGACTCTGAAAGGACATAAAGGAGGGATCACTGGAATTTCCTGGCGTTCCGACTCGAATATCGTCGCTACCAGCAGTGAAGATCAATCAGTCAAGCTCTGGGAACTTGAAAACGGTACTAACATCAAATCATGGAATGCACATAATCCCGGTACTTCCAGCGTCGAATTTGCACGTGACGGACGGCTCGTGACTTGTGGACGTGACCGTGTTACAAAAATTTGGGATCAGACAGGAAAACAACTGAGAGCTTTCCCTGCTTTTACAGATATTGCTGTCAGTGTGACTATCTGCGATGAAACCAACCAAGTCATTGCTGGCGACTGGACCGGAAAAATTAAAGTCTGGAATGCAGCCGACGGAAAAGAAGTTGGCGAATTGACAGCTAACCCACTTCAACTATCCCAGCGATTGACCTCAGCCACGTCCAGTCTACAGGCAAATCAGGCAAATCACCAGAAGCTCTTAACTGCAGCTCAGGCTGATCAGGCTGCGGTCAAGAAAGTCAATGCTGACATTGCTGCCACTCAAAAGCAGCAAACTGATCTGCAAAATAATTTGAACGGGCTCAATGCGAATCTGTCTGCTGCTCAAAAAGCATTAGCGGGTGCCCAGGGAAGTGTCACCAACTCGACCAAACAGATTGCCACGATTGAGGTACCTTTAGCAGCCATCAAAGAAGCACACGCGAAAGCTGATGCTGTCAGCAAGCAAGTAGCCGGCGATAAAGAACTGGCAGAAGCCGCTGCGAAACTCAAAGCTGCAATCGACAAACGCGAAGCAGCCAAAGTAGCAGAGCAGAAAAATCTGGCGGCTCATCAAGCAGCAGTCACAGGCAATCAACAAAAGATTGCTCAGTACACTCCGCAAATCAAGCAGACCACAGATGCTCTGAATGCCGCGAAAGCCAAAGTGGCTGCCATTCAGAAAACATTGAAACCTGCGACCGATAAAGCGACTGCTTCTCAAAATGCAGCCGACGCTGCAGCAAAATCCTTGGCGGCAGCACAAAATGAAGTCAAACGCTGGCAGGCTGAAATCGAATTTTCGAAGAAATTCAATGAAGCCCAAGCCAATGCTTCGAAATAAGTAAACTCTTGATTCACATGAAAGCCTCTCGGTCATTCGTTCGAGGGGCTTTTTTTGCGCAGCCACTAATGGCACTCTTATTCCAGTTCTGTTATTTTAATCAATAGTTCTGTAACAAGCGTGTATTGAATACGAGAGGAGTAGAGAAAGATGGCGCAAAGTAATTCCCGGTTTGCGGTGGTCGCCGCTTTAGTGGGGAACGGGGTAATTACGGTCGTAAAAGGAGCCACATTTCTGATTACTGGCTCCGGAGCCATGCTTTCGGAAACGATCCACTCTGTCGCTGACTTTTTGAATCAACTGTTATTGCTGATCGGACTGGTGCGTGCCGATCAAGCTCCGGATCAACGATTTGAATATGGCTATGCAGGCGAGCGGTATGTCTGGGCGTTGATTTCTGCCGTCGGTATCTTTTTCCTGGGTTGTGGCGTCACTATTTATCACGGAGTACAATCACTGTTCCATCCTCCTACACTGGAAATGGGAGAAATGAAATGGGCGATCGCGGCCCTGCTGTTTGCGCTTGTGATCGACGGTATCGTGTTTGTTCTGGCTCTCAAGGGGGAATGGAAAAATGCCGCCAATCATGGTCACCCCTTTCACCATTATCTTCGTTATGAAGCCGATCCGGCCTCGGTTGCAGTGATTCTCGAAGACGGTGCCGCCTGCGTGGGTGTGATCATCGCACTGACTTCAATCTTGCTTACCCAATGGACGGGACATCATTACTGGGATGCGATCGGCTCGATCAGCATTGGTGTGCTCCTGGGCGGGATCGCAGTCTGGTTGATCATTCGCAACCAGGAACTCCTGGTAGGGCCTAGTATTCCTCCTCAAACGAAGAAGCAAGTCATCCGTATTTTGAAGAACAATCCGCTCGTCGAAGATGTGATTGATCTCCGGTCACGGATTCTTTCCATCGATAATTATCGTATCAAAGTAGACCTGAGTTTTAATTCCATAGAACTGTCCAAACGACTCAAGAAGAAAGCGCTTGCCGCCTATCCGGAAATTAAAAACGAACAAGACTTCGAAAATTTTTGTGAGAAGTACACGGAAGATTTACTAAACACGCTGACAGAAGAAATCGATAAAATCGAAGCAGAGATTCAAAGGCAGGTTCCTGAGGCACAGTATCTGGACCTCGAAGCCAACTGAGGACGTGAGACAGGATTGTCGGTAAAAAAGCCACACACACTCTTGCCGCCAGGCTTATAACAGGAACACAAGGCCACTTTGTATGGGCAAATCAACTTTAACCAGGCTGTTTTGAAGTAGAAACTTACGGATTTCATTTGAATTCGGAAGTTTCCCAAGCCTTCGCACCTGTGATCATATTTGTCGTCGCCTATAATAAATTGTGATTTCTGACAATCTGTTTTCTTTAGCAAATTGAGTTATTCTGTTATGTCGCAGCGTGTTGTACTGGCGATGAGTGGCGGTGTCGATAGTTCCGCAGCCGCTCATTTATTATTGGAACAGGGCTATGAAGTGATCGGCCTGTTCATGCGGTCTGGAGCCACTGAGGAATCCGCCTGCGCGATCGACGATAAAAACAGTTTGCCCGTGTTGAATACTAAATCACATAAACAAGGATGCTGTTCGGCCAGTGATGCCGCCGATGCCCGTCGTGTCGCCGACATGCTGGATATCCCTTTCCATGCCCTCAACTTCAAAGACGCTTTCGGTCGCATCAAAGATTATTTTGCCGACGAGTATCTTGCCGGTCGCACGCCCAACCCCTGTGTGATGTGCAACAACTGGTTAAAGTTCGGCAAACTCTGGGATTTCGCAGAACAGGTGGGCGCGTCCTATATCTCAACCGGACATTATGCACAACTAAAACCGATTCCCGGTGAAAATCAGCCAGCCTTGATGCGCGGTCTCGATCGATCAAAAGACCAGTCTTACGTTCTGTTTGGAATTGAGCCTGACCTGCTTGATAAGATTATTTTTCCCGTCGGAGGATTTGTGAAACCAGAAATCCGGGAACTGGCCGGAGAAGCCGGCTTACAAACTGCCAACAAACCAGACAGTCAGGAAATCTGTTTTATCCCCGATAACGATTATTTCGGATTTCTGAATCGCTATCGCGGCGAACAGGAAACAGCCGGTGAAATGGTTGATACTCAAGGCAACGTTGTCGGTCATCACACGGGCTATGAAAATTATACAATCGGGCAGCGAAAACGTTTGGGAGTCGCTTTTGGAACACCACGGTTTGTCATCAAGATTGAACCCGAATCCAAGCGCGTAGTTATCGGAACCCGCGATGACCTGGCTCGTAAGACATTAGACGCCAATCGCTGTAACTGGCTGATTGACAGCCCCGGTTCTGAAATCCGCTGCCAGGCTCAGATCCGCTATCAGCATAAGGAAGCAGACTGCACAGTTACAATTCTAGATGAAGACCGCTTCCATGTGACGTTTGACGACCCGGAATATGGCGTTGCGCCAGGTCAGGCCGTCGTGTTATATGATCAGGATCGCGTATTAGGCGGCGGCTGGATTATGTAAGCAGAACCGATCAGGCAGCAGCTTCAGCTTCCATTCGGTCACGACTCTGCCGCTTTTTCTTACGGTTACCTTGCCTGTCCTCTACGTCGTCGATACTCACGGAATCTGTGGCTTGAGCGTGATTGGAGATCCAGGTCAATAAAGCGGGCAGCGTGACCAGGGAAACAAACAGGCAGCAAGCCACGCCAATCACCAGCACCAGACCAACACTATATAACCCGCGGTGCGTTGCCACCATCATGCTCCCGAAACCAATCATGGAAGTCAGTGAGGTCAGTACAATCGCATTGATCGTGCTGGATGAGGTTTTATACGCACCACTTTTCATCCTGTAATCGTGAACCACATGTACGCCATCATCGACACCGATTCCCAAAATCAAAGGCAGCACTATCAAGTTCGCTGGATTGAGGTCGATGGATGTCATAGCCAGAATTCCAAACATCACAATGCCCCCCACCACTGGTGGCAGCATTGTCAAAAACACATGAGAGACACTACTGCGATCTAATACAAATGAAACCCCGATACACATCACCAGGAACAGGCCAATCGCGGCTTCAACACTGATAGGAGTCCCACGATTAAACAGAATAAACCAGGTACATCCAGCAAGTACAACAGAGGGAATCATCGCCATGGCAGCATGCAGTCGACTTAAAAAACCAATCAACAATACTACACATATCACGGCTAAAGCATACACAGAAGCAGTTTTGTAACTAACCTTGATCTGCTGAGCGGCTTCATAGTTTTGTAACGGGGTCCCCGTCACATCCGGATCAACAGAACGAACCTCATTCACAAATTCTTCCAGCGGACCAATATCCCAGATAGGATCGCGGGGATAAATCTGAATCAGCCATTTTCCTTCTGCACTCACAAAGCGAGAAGTCAAAGAACGGGGAAGATCAGCAAAGCGAACAGGTGTCGAATCAGAAGCGCCGCGCAACGCTTTAAACTGGCCTAATAACGAGGCGGTTGTGCGATACTGAAATTCATCAAGAAATCGCGACTGCTGTGCCAATGTCATCGAGTCGAAGCGGTTCAAAAACTGGTCGAGTATCTGGGCTGTCGACTGAGCCATCGGATGGTTATAGCGGGACAATAACACATAAAATTGTTCCAGCTTTCGACCGATCATTGAAGGATTGAGCCGATTCACAGGTGGGATATTCGCTGGTAAATTTGCCAATTGTGCTTGAAAAGACTGAACCAGCAAGTTGGTCTCGCGAGACGGATGCGCGGGAACCCGCGAAGCCAGCTCTTCTACATTTTGTACGGTGGGTAATGCTTCAAACTTCCTGCGGAGGGCCCGGGCTTCTTCGGGATTATCCGCAACCGAAACGGCGAACAATAATGAGTTTTGTGCGTCGTTAAAAATGCGTTTCTGAACTTCAACCGATTCCAGACCAGCAGCTTGCAAATTGAGAAGATTGTAATCATATGTCACTCGCGACGTCCAACCCTCGTCTGTCTTCTGGACCATCTGGCTGGCACAAAAAGCGACCACTGCCAGCGAACACAAGGCGACACCGCGCGGAAACCGTGTGATCATTTTCTGTAGCCATTTCCCCTGAAAAGGAGTCGGCATCTGCTTGACTTCAACACCCCGGTCGGCTCGTGACAAGAGTGCCGGTAAGACAATAAAAGTGGCGAGTGCACACAACAGGATCCCACCACCGCCAATAAATCCCAACTCAGCAATTCCCAGAAATGGGGTGAGTCCGGCACAGTAAAAGGCCAATGCGGTTGTCAATGCAGCAGTCACAATCCCCGGGCCCACTGTGCGAGAAGTTTTGAGAAGGGCCGGTTCCAGGTCTTCACCTCGATGGCGCAGTTCAATGTAACGTGCCAGGTAATGAATTCCAAAATCGATCCCCAATCCAATCAGGATCACAGCGAAGGAGACCGAGAGAATATTGAGGTGACCAATCGTTAACGTTGTATATCCAAACGCCCATGCCATGCCTGCCGCCAGCATCAGCAGCGTCAGTATCGGATGCCGAAATCCTCGAAACCCAATGAAAAGCAAGACCCCAACACCCAAACAGGAGATGATTGACGCATTAATCATATCTGCTTGCGATTTGCGCATTTCATCATTTTCGAGTACCGGAATCCCCGTCAGGCTGATTTTTGCCTCGGGGTTTTCAGCGGCGACTTCACCTATCAGGCTCCGCATTTTTTCAATGGCTTTGGTAGACCCGTCAAATCCGTCTTCCTGATGTACGGGAAACACTTTGAGGAATCCCATCGTGCCACTTTGGTTCAACAGATAAATCACTTCCTGTGATCGCTCACGCATGCGTTCATTCACGGGAACGATGGAAGGCCAGGGAGACTGAAAATCACTCTGGTCAGCCAGAAAACGTGACATGCTTTTCGAAAGAATCGCAGCATGGTTGAAAAGTGGTTCTAAATATTGTTCGCTGTCAGCACCACGGTAACTGGCTGACCGCGTTTGAATCTGATATCGCAGTCGATCATAAAGCAAGTCGACCTGCGTCAGATCCCAGCGTCCGTTACGGTAGATCGGCCCATATTCGTCCAGCCGATCTAACCCCACCTGCAACTGCTGGGGCGTCAAATATTGCAATCCCTTGGATGGCAGATCACCCGGATTAATTTGATAGAGTGGATTTTCGAATAACTCAGGATGCTGCTCTATGCGTTGTCCCAATGTCCGTAATACAAATTTAATGGCTTCTGGACTATCTGACTCGACCACACATACCAGATCAGAAGAACTGCCAAAGCTTTCCGTGTAATTAATCCACTTCTTATGAAAAGCGGCGGTAGGATCAATTAAATCAGCACGGTCTGTTTTGAATTCCAAGCGAAAGACCGTCAGCAGCACGCAACCAATCGAAACAATGAGCGCAAACGCCAGACTGAATTTGGAATGAGTAACCACAAACTGGGTCATCGCAGCCAAAGTCTCGCTGAGGAATGATCGGTCTTGATTGTCGGGTGAGAGATTATCCACAGAACACTTCCGTGTGTTACATAAGTCGACCTCTCGTTCGATCTTGACTATCGGGTAGAAGTGAAGGGATCGAGTCAGTGAGAGCGTTTATCGTAGTAGGAAACAAATGATTTTACAGCAATCTCCGTATTGCCAGCAACATGAATCTTGTCAGTATTAAAGATGTAAGTCTATTAAAATCAAATCTTTAATGCACATAAAACCAAACCATGTCAGATCATCTTTTAAATAGATGCTATTGAGGAGGAATCTCCGAAATAGAAGTACGTATATTGCCCGATAACAAGGGTTTCATCGGCAATCTGGTATTCCTCGGATCAACTTTCTCTGATAATCCAGCGAAACCGGCTTCAAATTTCTAGAGGTTCAGCAAACTCTAAAAAAGGATTGATTTCTGTAACTCTATTGAAAGCCTTGAATTAAACGTGTTCGTGTAGCTTCCAGGCGACGTGCCTTCGGCATTTTGTTGAATACGACTTGACCCCAATTTCAAAATTTCATAAAAAACCTGCCCCATCGCAATGGTTCGGCGGCAAGCCTTAGCTTCCAAACCTTGCACACTTCACATTACTCTTTCAAATACCCCCTCTCAAAGACTCTCTTTGTAGGACATGCTCATGTTAAAACGCGTTATTCGTTCAATTCCCGTAGTGGGAATTACATTGTTTTCCTTAGTTGCAGGTACAGCACAGGCTCAGTGGCTGCCCTTTAGAAACTGTAATTCCTGTGCACCTCCGCCTGTTGTTCAAAACTGTTGTCCGCAACCTGTGGTACAATGCCCCATTCCAGTGACTCAGACCACCTACCGACAGGTGCCTGTCACTGAATATCGTCCTGTCAATCAGACTGTGATGAGACCTGTCTCCGAAACCAAATATGTGGATCAGCAAGTCACAGCATATCGCCAGGTTCTCGAACCAAAAACGGTTGATGTTCCTTGCACCACTTACCAAAATGTCACGGAATGCAAGCAGGTTCAAAAAGACATGGGTCGCTGGGTCACTCAGCGCCAATGTGTTCCACGTGTCACTCCTTGTGAATACGACAACCGTCAAAACTTAATGGGTTGGATGAGCCGAAAAAATTACTCCATGAGAATGGCATTCACACCACAATATCGTACCACCAGACATTACGTCCCTAACGTTGTGACACAAAATGTTCCTGTCACACGCCAAGTCGCAGTACATCAGACTCGCAAGGTGACTTATAATGTCGCCCGGATGGTTCCTTATACGACCACTCGCAAGGTAGCCGTGAACTCCACCCGTTATGTGAAAACAACAGTCACTGCCATGAAACCGGTCACTGTCATGCGATCTATTCCCACGACTAGAACCGCGTATGTCTATCCGTCCAACGGCGGGTTTGGCGGAACGACAACGGCTTTGTCGCCAACACCTGAGCCTTATATCTCTGCTGGAGCTCCAGAGCCTATTCGCAAGCGATCAGCTACGAATAGAAGTAAATACGATGACACCTTTGATGCCAATGGTAATAAGTACGAACGTGACCCTGCATCTGATCCACGGCGGTCCAGCCTGGAAAATGATTCTTCGATCCGACGTTCTTCCTATGAACAACCACCTCAGGAATCAACGGCTCCGGCATTTCCCCCCACACGTCGTGCCGGTTATAAACCAGACTCCTCAGGTAACTCGCTGCCTTCCATTGTTCGCGTCAGTGGCTGGACTCGGCGTGTTCCTCGTTCCGTTGAATCAGCTCCGGTGACTATTTCCGTAGCGCAGCGAACACCATAACTCAAAGTTAAAGACATGAGCACTTTGAAGTGCATGGGCTCACTCGTCGGACATCTTATTGTTCGACGAGTGTTTTTTTATGCGCTGTTACTTCTTTTTTTTGGGTTGATTCTGGATCTGTTTTTCGACTTTAGCCCAAGCGTCCCGCAAGGTGACGGTGCGATTGAAAACCGGCTTCTCCGGCGTGGATTCCTTACTGTCGACACAGAAATATCCCAGTCGTTCAAACTGAAATCGACTGCCTGGGGTAGCTGCTCTCAAGCCGGGTTCCAGTTTGCACCCCGTCAGAACCTGTAATGAGTCCGGATTGAGGTTGGTTTTATAATCCATTCCTTCCGGTAGATCTTCGGGATCGGGAGTACTAAATAAATGATCGTACAGTCGGACTTCCGCATCGACGGCATGTGATTCTGAAACCCAGTGAATCGTCGCTTTAACTTTTCGGCCATCGGGAGCATTTCCCCCTTTGGTTTCGGGATCGTAAGTACAACGCAATTCAACCACTTCACCAGCATCATCTTTGATCACATCAACACAGGTTACAAAATAGGCATACCGCAGCCTGACTTCTTTACCGGGAGAAAGACGGAAAAACTTCTTAGGCGGGTCTTCCATAAAGTCCTCTTTCTCAACGTAAATCACTTTCGAGAATGGTACTTTACGGGTTCCTGCAGATTCGTCGTTGGGATTATTAACCGCATCCAGTTCTTCCGTCGTGTCTTCAGGATAATTTTCAATCACCACTCGCAGAGGATTGAGAACCCCCATCACACGGGGCGCGACCTGATTCAAATGGTCGCGGATACAATTCTCCAAAACGACTTTATCCGTCATGGAATTATATTTCGTCACACCAATCGTCTTACAGAATTCCCGTAATGCTTCCGGAGTCACTCCCCGACGTCGCATTCCGCAAATCGTTGGCATGCGTGGATCATCCCAGCCAGATACGAAATCACCTTGCACCAGTTCCAACAATTTACGCTTGCTCATGACAGTATAAGTCATATTTAAACGGGCGAATTCAATCTGTTGCGGATGAAACACTTCCAATTCATCCAGAATCCAGTCGTAAAGGGGGCGGTGATCTTCAAACTCAAGCGTGCAGATGGAATGAGTGATTTTTTCAATGGAGTCGGAAATACAATGTGTGTAATCGTACATCGGATAGATACACCATTTGTCTCCCGTACGATGGTGGTGCACATGTCGCACACGATAGATCACCGGATCACGCATGTGGAAATTGGGTGAAGCCAGATCAATTTTGGCTCGCAATACAAATTCGCCTTCCTTGAACTCGCCATTTTTCATGCGTTCAAACAAATCAAGATTTTCTTCAACAGACCGGGACCGACCGGGACTTGGTTTGCCTGGCTCGGTAGCAGTTCCCCGATACTCGCGCATTTTGTCCGCCGGCAAATCACAAGCGTATGCCTTGCCTTTTTTGATCAAGGCTACCGCAAAATCATAAAGCTGGTCGAAATAATCTGATGCGAAAAACTCACGATCGTCCCAATCAAATCCAAGCCAGCGCACGTCTTCTTTAATGGAATCGACGTACTCCACATCCTCTTTCTCCGGATTGGTATCATCGAATCGTAGATTGCAGAGTCCACCCGGGTTTTCGTTCGCAATGCCGAAATTAAGACAAATCGACTTGGCATGACCGATGTGCAGATAGCCATTCGGTTCGGGGGGAAAACGTGTATGTACGCGGCCGGCATGTTTGCCCGTGCGATTATCTTCCTGAATGATCGTTCGGATAAAGTCGGTTGGCGTTTTTTCTTCGGGAGTTGACATCCCCTACTCCTTAAATGATTTCAACAATCACAGGACGATCCTGTTTGTATTTTTACAGCGTGCTTTAATTATTCTGACTCAGGGTTATCGCCCGTTCAATTCGCTTAACGCAACTCTCTTTTCCCAGAATTGCCAGACAATCGAACATCCCGATCCCCGTCCCTTTACCGCTAACGGCGACGCGTAATGCGTGAATGATCTGCCCCATACCAATCCCTTCTGCTTCCACAAAGTCGTGCAGAAGTTTATCCAGGGCCTCGGCACAAAATTCGTCGGCCTGGGCTAGCTGATTTTTGATTTTCCCCAAGAGAATCACCGCCTCTTCCGATTTTTGAATTCGTTTTTTGAACGCTTTCGCATCATATTCCAACTGATCGTCGGCGACAAAGAATTCGTCGAAGTCCAGAATATCGCTGGACACTTTCAAGCGGTCTTCCATACCGATGATGACCTGACTGATACGCTGTTTGACTTCCGGCAAACTCGCGTCCGCGACCAGCCCTGCTTTTTCCAGAAAAGGACTGCAGTGTTCCACCTTTTCTTCCAAAGACAATCGATTCATCCATTGTGACTGAAAGTTAAGTAATTTATCCGGATCGAGTCCCGCAGCAGATTTGACAATCCGATCGAGTGTAAAGTTCTCGACAATTGTATCCAGAGACATGAATTCGGTCTTATCATCTAAAGACCAACCCAGGCGGGCCAAAGCATTTAGAATCGCTTCGGGAAGATAGCCAATTTTTTCGTAATATTCGACCATCACGGGATCCAGGCCACCCACGTTCTCTAAACCGATTCGAGGAAAGACGGCTTCTGCTTTGTCGAACATTTTTTTGAACTGAGGGCTCTTGCGATATTTATCGAGCTTGCGTTTGCTCAGTTTTTCTTTTCCGCCGGGTGCCGCCACAAACGGAATGTGGGCAAAAACAGGCAAGTCATAGCCAAGCGCCTGATAAATCAAGACTTGCACTGGTGTATTGGAAAGATGTTCTTCGGCCCGGATCACATGTGTGATCTTCATTTGGGCGTCGTCAATGACCGTCGCCAGATTGTACAGAGGCGTGCCGTTGCCCCGCAGAATCACTGGATCGGGCATCAGTCCGGCATCAAATTCGACATGACCACGGACCGCATCATCGATCTGAATTTTTTGATCTCGGGGGACCAGCAGCCTTACCACTGACGGGCGGCCTTCCGCCTCGTATTGTTCTTTTTCGCTCTCAGTCAGTTCCAGTGAGCGACGGAGATTCAGATAGTTCCGCTTTTCATTCTGTGCCGCTTCCCGATCCGCCTGAATCTCTTCGGGGGTTTCATAACATCGATAGGCTTTACCTTGTGCCAGCAGTTGATCGACGGCACCCCTGTAGAGGTCGTTTCGTTCGGACTGAAAGTAAGGCCCGTATTCTCCCCCTGCTTCAGGGCCTTCATCCCAATCCAGCCCCAGCCATTTGAACGCCTGCAGAATCGGTCCCAGTGCTTCTGAAAGGTTGCGTTCCTGGTCGGTATCATCGATGCGGAGAATAAATTGGCCACCATTGTGCCGCGCCCAGAGCCAATTGAATAAAGCGGTACGCATGCCTCCGATGTGCATGTAGCCGGTCGGACTGGGGGCAAAGCGGGTTCGGACGGTACTCATAAAAGGGCTCTTATTATTTCTTATTAAACTGCCGGAAATGAACGGTTCCTGCTGGATGAATCATGCTATCCAAGAAAGTTTCGCACAGCAGTTCGGATTCGGTCGACCGATCATAAAAGACCTACACTCATTCGACAAGTATATTTAAAGATTCAACTTAGCGCAATTTCACGTTTTCCGCAGATTCTCGACCCGCGTACCGGTCTTGACGCTTCTTCCCATGCGACCTAGCATTTCAGCATGAAACGTTTCCTGCTATTCCTTTTTTTACTGCTACTCCTTCTGGGAGGGCTCGCTGGCGGGCTTTATTGGTCTTCCGCGCAAGTGCCTGAATTTTATCAGGAAGCACTTCAGGAGCAATTACAGCCAGAAGTCAGGCAAAAAGAGGCCAAACAGTTCGTCCAACGCTCAATGCAACTGGTGAATGATGTACGCAACAAGGAGCCGCTCTGGTCGCAGGAGTTCAGCGAACAACAGGTAAACGCCTGGCTGGCAGAAGAATTACACCAGAAATACAACGAATGGGTGCCCGAAGGGATCTCTGACCCCCGGATCAAGTTTGAAAAAAATCAGGTAGAACTGGGATTTCATCTGACTTTAAAAAAATGGTCCGGCATCATCAGTCTGAAATTCAAACCATGGTTAATGGAGCAAAACCGCGTTGCTTTGGAACTGGAACACGCTCGGGCCGGCATGCTGCCGATACCGATAGATGAAGCTATCACTGACCTGATTCGGGAAGCACGAAACGAAGGCTGGCATATCGAATGGGGACAAACGAACGGCAATGATGCTTTGATCGTGCATCTGGATCGTGGAAAATCAGAAGTTCCCGACCTGACGGCTTTGGCAGTGGAACCGGGTCTGTTTCGCATCGCTGGCAAAGCTGAGGACAAAAAAAAGTAATCATTTGAATTGGAACTGATTGACTGTGAATTCTACAACGGTGAAATCTACACACGACTTAAAAGAAAGCAGTGTAATTCAGACTCCACTGATTTTCCTCATCCATTTTTTTGAGTGTCACTCGCCCCGCCAGCTCCTCTCCCGTCAACAATGCCACAATCAAATCATCGCTACGTTCCAGAAGCGATAATGAACCATGGTCCCAGCGGCTGACCTCGCCGCGGTTATCGCTGACTGGTCCTTCGTATTCCAAATAGGCCAGTCGATGATCGGGCAGCGCTTCGGCGACCAGATCAATCGACGATTCATCGGAGGCAGGGTCGATCTCCGGAGGCGCAGGCAGACGCCAGGTTTTGAGGGCCCCTGCTTCTTCCAGCATCAAATCCCAATGCAGCTCGGGAAAATCGTGACGTAATATGACATACTGTTGCATAGCAGGCTCTTCAGGAAATGGTTTGATTGATAAGTTGATCCCAGGATTCAAAATAGCGCGAGACTGAAAATCGCTCTGTTACTTGCAGACTCTTAATGGCCATCTCTTTGCGTAAACATTCATCCTGCATGAATGGCCGCAGGAGATCCGTCAATTCGCGAATCGAAGTCGCTTCACTTGCATATTTAGTGGGCAAAAGCATCACTGGCAGTTCCTCCCGTGCGATGTCAGCCGGACCGCTCTCACAATCGAAACTAATACACGCTAAACCGCGCGACAAGGCTTGTAATAAAGCATTTGGGAAACCTTCATACCTGGAGGGCAGCACAAATATTTCTCCCTGGTCCAGGTATAACTCAGGATCTGCAACCCAACCTACAAGTTCGATCTGCTCCTGCAAACCCCGCTCATTAATGGTTGCCTGCAGTGATTCACGTAAAGGCCCCTCGCCTAAGATTCGTAATTTCCACTCAGGAAACTCATGAGCTACGTAAGAAAAGGCATCGATCAACATATCAAATCCCTTTTCATAAGAAAGCCGTCCCATACCCAAAACCACACGCGACGCTGGACGTCCTAGAACGATCACTTCGGTGACAACAGGGACGTCTAATGAACGAATCGCAGGCACCGCATTCGGAATGACTTCAATCGGTGTCGACTTGAGCCACTCTCGGAAATAACCGGCCACCCCCTCTGTCTGTACGATCAAGGCAGCCGCCTGGGGATATGTGTATTTGCGCAAGGCAGACCACAGGCGGCCAATCAGGTGATGCCGCGGATCGGAACGTTCCGAGATCAGAACAGGCCAGTTCGACTTGCGCGCCGCCAGCAGAGTTAAAATATTCATCCGGTCGGTCAGGCTGATCACCACATCCGGCTCTGATTCCGCAATCGCAGCCCGCAATTTCTTAATTCTCTGCCGGTTATTCAAAATCGCCTGCAGCAGATGATGGGACTCCGACATCATTCCCAGCGCGTGCCGTTGAACCAACTCGGAAAGTGAAAAGGTATCAGTTTCGGAAGAATCCAGGGTAATGAGCGTGACCGTATCTCCCTCCTGGGCCCAGTAGTTGGCCATCATCGCAGCAACACCTTCAGCGCCGCCGAGGCTGAGGGAAGGAACTGTAATCGTTAATCGTCGAGACAAAGGAATCAACGCCCTTCATGTAAGCGCTTACCAGGATATGAGATACAGCAGTCATCTTATTCTACAATCCGATCAGAATGAAGGCTATCGCATCAGCAAAAGATCAGCAAGGGGGGACCGGCCTGTCTAAATCTTCCGCCAGGAATTGCTATACCCGCTCATACGAATATTTGTTAAATTACGGCTCCTCTCTTCTATCTGTTTCCTCAAAACAGATAGTATTTTCCGCCCTTAATTCCCATTACATTCCCGTCATCAGCATTACCACGGATGGTACTATGACCGACAAAACCAAACCAAAAACATCGCTCATCAAATCATGGAAATTACGCGGACTGACATTACTGTTGGTTGGTTTGTTGGGCGGGGGCATGTTTCATTTCGGGATCAAACCGAAAGAAGTGACGCGCTGGGTCGCGAACTTTGTCTCTTCTACTGTTTCCAGTTCGACTCCAGCAGACTGGAATTCGACCGAAATTGATCTGCCCCGAACTGAGAATACAATTCGCATCGCTACGTTCAATATTCAGGTCTTTGGTCAAAGCAAAATGCAAAAGCCAAAGGTCCCCCAAATCCTGGCGCGCATCATCCAACAATTTGACGTGGTGGCAATTCAGGAAATTCGTTCGCAGGATCAATCAATCATGGACGACTTTCTGAACATTGTAAATTCCGGCGATCACCGCTACGCCTACCTGCTTGGCACCAGGCAAGGCAGAACAGCCAGTAAGGAACAGTACGCCTATTTCTATAATACCGATCGGATTGCTGTGAATGAAAAATGGTCTTATACGGTGATCGATAAATATGACAAATTACACCGCCCCCCTTACGTCGCCCACTTCCAGACCTTGGGTTCGGCCAGTAATAATCCGTTTACCTTTTCTCTGATCAATATTCACACTGACCCTGATGAAACCAAACAGGAATTGAATGTTCTGGACGATGTGTATCGTGTCGTCGCTAACGATGGCAGTCAGGAAGATGATGTGATCCTGCTGGGTGATTTGAATGTCGATGATCAGCATCTGGGAGAATTGGGAATGCTTCCCGATTTGATGTGGACCGTTTCCAAAACCCCAACGAATACTCGAAAATCAAAACAATATGACAATATCCTGTTCAGTCGTCATCGCTCGCAGGAGTTTACCGGCCAATCTGGTGTTTATGATTTCCAGACACGTTTCAAGCTGACAGAAAAAGAAGCGCTGACGGTTTCAGATCATTTACCGATCTGGGCTGAATTTCACACCTCAGAAAACGGCGGAGTGCGACAAGCTGCAACACCGGAAACCGTTCCTCGTTGAACAGTTCGATCACATGACCAGTAATAAGAATTCAACGGCCTGCCTGCAGCGTCAGCAGGCTGATTTCAGGGCGACAGAACCATCTTAATGGGTGAATCCCGGAGAGCCCGCGACTGACATGCAGCAATGTCGAACCACGATAGAACGTTCCGCTGGCATAGCGGGTTCCGTGCAGGCTGGGTGCATAGATTGGTCCCACAATCGGCAGTCTGACCTGTCCTCCATGTGTGTGACCAGAGAGCACCAGATCATAGCCTTGCCGGGCCGCCCAATGAAAATTATCCGGCGTATGACTGACCAATAACAGAAAATCCGAATCATTCTCAGCAGATTGATTTCCGGAAGTACCCTGTATTTTCGGATGCTCTCCCATCCAGGGAACTTCAGTTCCAGCGACTTGCATGGCATGCCCGGCATGTTCCAGGCGAACAGATCGTGCAGCAATATCAGTCCAGCCTTTCTCAATTAATGACTGTCGAATCTGTTGGCTCTGTTGATTCCAATCATGATTGCCCAGAATAAAATAGCGACCAAGGGGCGCATCTAAGCAGCCGAGCGTTTCATCCAGCCAATCGAGACAATGCATCTCGTCCACTAAATCACCGGCAAAGATAATCAAATCAGGCTGTGACTCCTGAGCGCGGCGGCATATTTCACGAAAATACTCGCGCGTCAATGTCCCTGAAAAATGGAAGTCACTCAGATGCAGAATGGTCAGGCCATCCCAGTCAGCAGGAAGTCGATTCAGTGCAAATGTTTTACGGCTGAATTCCACGTTAAAAATTTCGTTGTACGGCAAACCAGTCAGATAATGATACGGCCCCGCGCCAATCAGTTCTTCATTTACCAATTGACGCATGTCAAAGATTTCGGAACGCTGCTCAGTTTGTTGCCGGGGTATTTTGTACAGAAGATTCCTTAGTACAGAATACACAAATCCCAGAAAGCCCAACCCACACAACAAGAAAACAGGTATCCACAGTAAAGGAAGTTCGCTCCATGCCCCTCCCCGCAAAACTCCGGGGGTATAAAGTCCGACAGTTAAAAACAGAATCAAGGGAAATGAGACGATTAACACATCGTGAACATGACGAATCCGCTTGAGTATTGGTTCATGTATCGGATAAGAGTGTGTGCGGTTGATGAGTGTGATCCATAATTCCGCATGGCCGACAGACAGCATGATTAAGATCAACGCATTGGCCCAAGCTTCCATGACAGTTATTTTTCAAATTAAGTTGAATTGAGGAATCAGTTGTGTATGAAGCCCGTTTTTCAGGCAGGCAAATCATAGGCAATCATTCCAGGAATGAACATGGAAACCAGCCAGCAATCCATTATTACCCTGACTTCAGCATGGTATAATTACTCAGCAGCAATTACTCTGCATCTGTCTATGTTGATTGTGTGAATTTAGTTTGAATGGAACAGCGCTCCGATGGGATACCGAGGACTGCGTGAGTGTGTAAACGACCTGGAACGAGCAGGTCAATTAATTCGGATCGAACAAGAAATCGATGCCAATCTGGAAGCCGCGGAAATTCAGCGTCGCGTCTATCAGGCAGGCGGCCCTGCGATTTACTTTGCAAATGTCAAAGGCTGCCGATTTCCGATGGTGAGCAATCTGTTTGGCACAGTGGAACGCACTCGATATATTTTTCGTGACGCGTTGGCTGCCGTCAATCATCTGGTGGAATTGAAAGTCGACCCGTCCCAATTCTGGAAACATCCTCTGCGCTATCTCGATGTCCCCTTCTCATTACTACATATGCTGCCGCGCTCCCGCTCTCGGGGAGCCATAATGGAAAATCAAATTCAAATCGAAGATCTTCCACAACTCAAAAGCTGGCCCGACGATGCAGGAGCATTCGTTACCCTGCCTCAGGTCTATTCTGAATCTCCTAAACGTAGCGGGTTGATGAATTCCAACTTGGGAATGTACCGCATTCAACTGTCTGGAAACGAATATCAGCCGAACAAGCAGATCGGCATGCACTATCAGATTCACCGCAGTATCGGCGTGCATCATGCGGAAGCGATTGAAAAAGGCGAACCATTAAAAGTCAATATCTTTGTGGGAGGTGCGCCCGCAATGACCTTGTCGGCTGTCATGCCGTTACCTGAAGGGCTTTCGGAACTCACATTCGCCGGCGCACTGAGCAAACGTGCGATTCGCATGGTTCGCAACAAAAATGGTCTGCCGCTCTATGCAGATGCCGACTTCTGTATTACGGGCTGGATTGATCCTGAGCAATTACTTCCCGAAGGTCCCTTTGGCGATCATCTGGGATACTACAGCCTGGCACACCCGTTTCCGGTAATGAATGTGGAAGCAGTCTACCATCGCAATGATGCAATCTGGCCTTTCACGGTTGTCGGACGACCTCCCCAGGAAGACACCGCTTTTGGCGCTATCATTCATGAAATTACCGGGCCCGCCATTCCTTCAGTGATTCCGGGCGTGCATCAGGTACACGCGGTGGATGCCGCCGGCGTACACCCCCTACTGCTGGCAGTGGGAAGTGAGCGTTATACTCCCTACGATCAAGCACGAAAACCACAGGAAATCCTGACGAATGCCAATGCGATTCTGGGACAGGGCCAATTAAGTCTGGCCAAATACCTGATGATTGTCGCCCGCGAGGATCAACCGGATCTGGATGCAGAAGATATCGAAGCGTTTCTGACACATCTACTGGAACGCATTGACTGGAAACGCGACCTGCATTTTCAAACCTGTACCACCATCGATACGCTCGATTATTCAGGTGCCGGTTTTAATTCCGGTTCCAAAGTCGTCATGGCGGCAGCCGGTCCCCAAAAACGCGAACTACCGACAAGTCTTCCTGGCGATTTCTCATTACCAACTGGTTTTTCTGATCCGAAGCTCTGTCGTCCGGGTATCCTGGCGGTACAAGCTCCCGTCTTTCAGAAAAACAACAAAGACCTGCGACGTTTCTGTACAGAATTGCCTTCCGCTCATCCCATCAACCAATTTCCACTGGTCGTGCTCGTGGACGAGAGTCGATTCACAGCGGCCAGTCTGAATAATTTTTTGTGGACTGTCTTTACGCGGTCTAATCCTGCCAGCGATATTGATGGCTTCGAAGCGTTTACAGAAGAGAAACACTGGGGCTGTCGTGGCTCACTCGTGATTGACGCGCGCATCAAACCACATCATGCCCCTCCCTTGGTTGAAGATCCGGAAATCACCAAACGCGTCGATCAACTTGGTGCATCGGGCGGCCCGTTACACGGCATTATTTAGGACTGAGGCAAACGTTTCAATAAACGCCGTGCCTTACTTTTCCAGCGAACGAACTTACGGGCAATTCCTCGCGGACTTCCATTAATATCTAGTAACATGCCCTGCAAGGTTGTACGTGCGGCCCGGTGATCGCCGGCTTCCACTTCCAATCTTGCCAGCATATAGAGTGCTTCGGGTTGTCGCCAGCGTTTGGTATGTATTACAAGTTGCTCCCTGGCCTGCTCGGGAGTATCTAACTCACAAATTGTTTTACAATACAACAATGAAACGTCACCAAACTTGTATTCGGGATCGGCTTCGAGAATTTGTTGACATCGTTGTTGTGCGATTTCGAATTGTTTGAACTTCATTTCAATCTGCGCAGCCCCCCATAATGCCTGCAGATTATCCGGCTCTTTTGTTAAAGCCCGTTGATAGGCATCCAGGCTTTTCTGATAAATACCAGCCTCTTTCAGTGCATCCCCCCAACGCACAAACTGATACGCGTTTCCAATTTGTAACGCTGCTGTCTCAAGCTCATTCAGGCGACGCTGACGGAATAATGGTCTCGCAAATTCAGGAAGCTGAAAACGATTCGTCGGCAACCAACGTACAAAGAAATAAAGAATCGCTCCAAAAGGCTGAAAAATAAAAATCACCCAGAACCATAAAAAACGGTCTGGATCCTTCCGAATACAGTCTACGAGCATCCAAATCCAGAACAGGAAATAAAGAATTTCAAAAACGTACCAAATGGCATTCCAAACAGGTGACGGCGCAGCATACAGGCCCGGATCATTCAGATAAGGATTCTGGGAGGGAGACAATAGTTCTTCTTGTGCAAACATAGATCGATTTATTTCTGGTAGACAGACTAACTTGACACACGAATTACTGCCAACCTGGCATTTCCCCCATCCATGATGCAAAGTACATCGCACGCGGAACAGTGGAATTCAAAAGTGCCTGTTTTCGATTCTCTGCGTGAGTCGCTTCTGCTGACCCCAGCAAAATATCAGCCAGTGAAGTAGGATTCGTATATCTTACCACACGCACTTTATTGAGTCCCGTGATTTTCTGTAAACGGGCTAATGCGTCCTCCTGATAACCGATCTCATCAATCAGACCATTCTCTTTGGCATCAGTCGCAGGGTAGATCTGCCCTGTTGCCAATTTTTTCACCTGTGCATAGTCAAGATTTTTTCGATTGTCTGTGATGATATTTAAAAAACGCTGATAGGACTCATCCAGAATATGGTCCCAGATGGCGCGTTCCTGTTTGGAAAGATTACGGAACGGATTTAATGCGTCTTTGAACTCTCCTGTCTTGAGCGGGTCTGATACGATTCCCACCTTATCAGCCAGACCACTCAGATCAAAGCGGGGAATGATCACTCCCAGCGAACCGGTCCATGTTGTTGGTTCCGCAAAGATGACTCCTGTTTCACCTGCAGCCATCGCCACATAGTATCCTCCTGAAGCTGCCATCCGCTTCATTGTGACGACAATCGGTTTCGTCTTGCGAAGTTGAACCAGTCGGTGATAAATCTGGTGGCTGTCGGCAACCAATCCTCCGGGACTGTCAATTTCCAACAAAACAGCTTTGACCTGAGCATCTTCCTGAGCAGTTTTAATTGATCGTAATATCCGCTCGGTAAACGGGGGCATAATCGTACCCGTGATCGAAATGATGGCGATTTTTTCTTTTGCGAATTGATCACCGGTCTCAAATTGCTCAGTTGGTCCTCCCCCGATTGTAAAATATTCCTGATGCCAGATATAAAATCCCAGATTGAAAAAGAGAGAAATCAGTAACACGATAATCAATCCGCGCATTAGCCAACGGCGCCTGGGCTGATCTTGTTTCTCGGGCTGCGTGGCAGATTCCGGGTGCTTCGTCATAAGTTTTTCCTCTGCTGATGGGTGCTCATCCATATGCATAACTCCATTAAAATATACTAGTTCCGTTACAGGAACGGGCTTTATTTCCTGAGTGTTTTCTACTCCAGCCTGAAATCGATTCTTAGTCCCCAACCATAAAGTGGGCAACATACAAACAATACCGACACTACAGCAAGATTATCAATAAAAACGGTCGTTCGGATAAATTCAAAGATCCCGCCAAATTCTCTACCTACAATCGACATAGGCATAAAAACCAGACCAGATTAACGACGATACAAGACGCAGCAGGGATTATTCTGCATGATTGTGTCGATTATGCGGAACCAACCATTTGAAAGCAATCTACCGATTAAATGAAGACTCGTCGATTCGAGAAAACATTCAATTCGGAATTTTTTTGAGTGCAGGCAAATTGATTTCAATTGGCCGACCTCAAGACTCAGGAACCAGGAGACTTCAGGAGATGATAGCAGGAACTCGCTTCTCCGCTCGCGTTTTACTATTCAGCGCGATTTCTGGCTTAATGCTAACGAATTCGAATTTTCTGTCTGCGGAGCAAGACTCCGACCAGAATAATTCAAGCAAGCATCAAAGCACAGAGACAGTACGGAACCCACAAAATACTTTAATGAATGCGATTCAGCGTGAAATGCATTCGGCACGCCACACGACAAAACCGCGTGTAGTTTTCCCACAAAAAGAGGAACAGCCTTCTCAAATTCAGCAGGTTGGACTAACCCTGAATCCAAAAGCACTTTTTCAGAAAAAAAGTAATGCTTCTGAACAGAAACGGCCAGTGATCGTGCGTGGCGCCAATCAATCAGGGACACCACAATATCAAACTGCGGTTCCGCAACCCAATGCGAAGCCAGGCCAAAGTGAGATTCAACGCCAGTTGGAAGCATTATACCGTCGAGATGGCCGACAGATGCCTCCCATGCAGTTAAACGCATTACCCAAAACAGCCAACAATAATTCTGCTATAGGACGGGGCGCTGTCAACCCGACACCGACTCCGCAAACTCAAGCAACACCTCAGAATATTGTTGGAACACCCCAACAAAACAGGTTTCAGCAGCCGGTTGAAAAAAAGAAATGGTATGAAAAGTTCTTGCCAGCGAAAACAAAACAGACTCCCAAGCGTCTTCAGCAATCGCACCAGGTCGTTAAAAAGGCTCCGATGGCAGCTCCTGTAATCGATAAAACAGAAACTTCGACTTTGCCTCAATTGCCAGCTGCACCAGCTCCAAATACTCAGCCGGTCGTCGCGGGACCACAACAGTCGACTGTCAACCAATCGCCTGTTGCCAAGACCGCGCTCCCAGCGACTGAGGAACTAGACGAAGAAGAACGAGAAGAATTAGCAGAAGAAGCAGCAGAACGTCTCGAAGAACAAAAAATCGCTGCTACCAAAACAGCGAAAGAGTCTGCCGTCGAAATGCCTGTGAGCATTGAGGAAAAGACGACAGAAGCCACTCAAGAGACGATCGTGAAGAATCCGGAAGATGAATTTAATAATCTGTTTCCGGAAATGTCAGAAGAAGAAGCAGACGGCATCAAAAAAGCAGACGTCAAACCGGTATCTCCCCAAACGCCCTTCAGTGGACTGGTACTGGAAGAAGAAAGTCTGAAAAAAGCAGAAGAGAAACAATCGAAACCGACTGCTTCAGGAAAGGAATCCACACCGCAGGTTGCACAGGAAAATCCTAAGAAAGAGGTGAATCCTTTTGAACCTCAACCTGAACCTCAGGTTGCTCCAGTAAAAGAGCTGAACCCTTTCGAAGTGCCTGTTGAAAAGGTGGCAGAAAAAGAAGTCGAAAAACCTAAAGAGACTCCATTCAAGCCGCAACCTGAACAAAAAATGGAAACGCTGCCTGCCGCCAAGCAGCCAGCGAAACAGGTCGCGACCACAGAGCAGGATAGTTCGATTGAAAAGAAACTTGCACTCATCGCCAGCCGTGGCAATATTAAGGGTCTGAAAGGCTTCTGCCCAGTTGCATTACGCGATAACAGACTTCTCGTAGACGCACGGCCTGAGTTCAGTTCTTCTATCAAATCCATGAACTACCAGTTTGCCTCACTCGAGAACAAATTGAAATTTGATCGGGAGCCTGCGAAATATGCCCCTGCTGCCGGAGGGAGTGATATTGTTCTTTTAGTCGATCATCAGAATGACAAAGAAGGAACTCTGGATTTTGCATCTTGGTATAAAGGCAGACTCTACCTGTTCAGCAACCAAACGAATATGGATGTGTTCATGAAAACTCCGGCTTTGTATGTCGGCGTTGAATAATCTGTGAGCTTTGTTCCTGCTGCTCCTGGTAAGCTCCCGATAATCTAACCGGTTATCGGGAGCTTTCTTTATTTAGCAGATCGACTGGAAAACCAGCGAGAAGCAACGATCGCTTCGCCGGCGATCAATAATTTCCGCCATCGAGGCAACCCCACGCGGGACGAATAAACGTCGTAATCCATACGTTCTATTTCGCTCAGAATCCCACCATAAATACGATACATGGCTTTGAGAATTCCCTGTCCTGCTGGGGAGATATAATCAAATAAACGTTCCGAATTTTGATAAAATTCTTTCGTTCTTTGCACCTCATACTGCATCAAGCTTCTGAACCGATCATCATAAACCTGCGATTGTATATCGGACCGTGTGTAACTGAATCGGTCTAAATCTTCCTGAGGCAGATAGACGCGGCCCATCTCTTCATCTTCCGTTAGATCTCGCAGAATGTTGGTCATTTGAAACGCCAGACCACATTCAATCCCGGCATCGAAAGCACGATCGTCATGAAATCCCCAGATGTGAATGCAGCATAATCCCACGACCCCGGCAACGCGATAACAATAATCTGCTAATGCATCAAACGTTTGAAAGGTGGTGGGATGCAAATCGGACTCTACACCTGCAATTACTTCAAAAAAATACTTTTGGGGAATCTCGTAGCGTTGAATGATATCCCATAGCGCCGGGAAACAGGGATCATAGATTTGTTCTACGGGGTGTTTTTTGTTCTCTAAAACTTGTTGTAGTTCAATTCGCCACCGCTTTAACGATTCTGCACGTGCACCTGGTATACGCTGCGGATGATCGCCCAGGTCATCGACGGTCCTCATGTAAGCGTACAAAACGCACATCGCCTGAAACTGTTCCCTGCGTAAACCAAGAAATGAATAATAGAAATTTCCCGCCGTCTGTTTCGTCAGTTGCTGACAGTAAGCATAGGAATCGGAAAGGGATACAGTCATCGAATCTCATGGATCGTCGGAAAGGATGCAGGATATCAAACACGAATGCATCATCATAACCACAGACTGTTCAAATTCAAATCCGCCTCCCTTCAACAGGAAATAACCCATTCATCAAATTTTCATGAATTTTATTGTCAATCGCCCGAATCCTCACCCCGCACAGATTTACACAACATCATTTGCAGAGTCATATCCGACATCGATCGAAAGGGTTCCCCTTGATTTTGCCGGGAATCCCCTAAAAATAAACAAAAACAGCCCCTCACCAGAGCCTCTTTCGAGCGTAGAGTAAAACGGAAGTCTTTCTGAAGACTCAAGAGTTTCACCGTAAAACGAACCCTTTCCGATCACGCACACCAGGACCTAATGCAATTTATTTGCATTAGACATTGACTCCTGCAAATGATTTGCAATAATGATCGCATTGTCGCACGAAATTTTACGTTCTCTATTCGAACAGGCGTCCTGGAGTCCAGATATGAAAAGAGCCAAGAATACCAAACGTGGCTTTACCCTGATTGAGCTTTTGGTTGTGATCGCGATTATTGCCATTCTGATCGCTTTACTCTTACCCGCAGTCCAACAGGCACGTGAAGCAGCGCGTCGCAGTCAATGTAAGAACAATTTAAAGCAAATCGGCTTGGCACTCCATAATTACCATGACACTCACAGGGTCCTCCCTTCAGGGTGGATCGGTGTTGAACCTGGTGTAGGAGCCAACATTGAATTCGGCAGCGGTTGGGGCTGGGGAACGATGATCCTCCCTTAGATGGATCAAAGTAATTTATATAACAAAATCAACTTTGATCTCGAGATTCATAACTCTAGTCAGCCAACGGGAATTATTGATCAGTCTCTGACTGCCTTTCGTTGCCCTTCAGATCCTTCAGAGAATACTTTTGAACTGGATGAGGAAGGCAGCCCGGGGACACTCCTTGCTAAGCTAGCGACTGGGAATTACATTGGCGTATTCGGAAGTGATGAACTGGATGATTGTGAGATCGTTCCCGCGGGTACTCCCTGTAAAAGCACCGGACTCTTCTATCAAAACAGCAATACCCGATTCCGGGATATTACGGACGGAACCTCTCAAACCCTGTTTGTGGGCGAACGCAAAACCGATAAAACAGCTGGATGGTATTCTACGTGGGTCGGTGCTGTCCCAGAAGGCGAAGAAACTTTTGCCCGCGTTCTGGGAGCAACCGATCATACTCCCAACAACCCCGCATCTCACTTCGATGATTTCAGCAGCCACCACGTCGGCGGTGCACAGTTTCTGTTTGGCGACGGCCGCGTTCGTTTTATTACTGAGAATATCGATTTGGGAGTCTATCAATCTCTGTCGAGCATCAAAGGCGGCGAAGTAACCAGCTTCGACTAATTTTCACTCAAACTAGTATATTTTCGCTGTCACGTGTACTTGAAGGCACGCTGAATTTCGACCAGGCATTGCTCACAATGTCTGGTCTTTTTTTATTCCAGTGCCGTACAACAGACACTCCCCAAGATGCGCACAGGGTCCCTGGAAACTTACACGATAATTGAAAACACAATCAACACTCTTAGGTCCGGCTCTTGAGTCTCAGAGAAGTTTCTCCTAAAATAAGCAGCCAAGCAGGAGTTGTGCCAAGGCCTGCCACCTTTGACTTCAGAAAGATTTTTTGAAATGAATCGATTCAAACTCACTCTGGTTATCCTGATAACTTTGGTCAATAGTCCACAGCTTTTTGCACACCCTGGTCATGGAACGGCAGATACCATCAATCCAAATGGAATCCTGCATTACCTGACAGAGCCCATGCACCTGATACCGTTTGCCGCGGTTGCTCTGTTTGTATTTCTGTTTGTCGTTGGGAAAAAGAGTCTGCAGCGTCTCCGTGATCACCGCCAGACGGTAATCGTCTCCCACAAAGAGAAGCAGAAGTAATCAATCCGTTTATTGTTTGGGGGGCAGCTGCATTAGCGCTCAGGACACAGGCAGCAGTCAAATTTGAACCAGCGGGGCTCGAGAAGTGACGCCCCCAGATAATTCAAAGCCGTGATCAGACGTTTCACATTGGCTCCCCAAGGCTCCCCTTCCACTGCTGCAACATCAGGCTGACTGATCTGCATTTTCAGTGGCTTATTCAACCGAGAATTTATGGATTGTCGTCTGCATATAAACTTCTCCGGGTTTGAGAATCGTACTCGGAAACTCCGGTTGATTTACTGAATTCGGATAATGCTGTGCTTCCAGACAGAATCCACCATTTTTCTGATACCCGCCACTCGCTTCTGTCCCATCGAGAAAATTCCCGGTATAGAATTGAACGCTGGGTTCGGTCGTCAGAATTTCCATAACCCGCCCGGATTGAGGATCTTTAGCCCGCCCGCAGAAGGCAGGTTGATTTTCTGACGGGTTGATCACCCAGCAATGATCGTATCCTCCCTCCACCTGCGCAATCCGCTCGCCAATTTTATGAGCTGATGTAAAATCCATTGGTGTCTCTTTGACCGATGCCAGCTCTCCTGTTGGAATCGCGGCATCTGAAACCGGGAGATAACGATCACAATTCAAAACCAGTTCCTGGTCCAGAACGGTTCCTTCACCAGCCAGGTTCCAATAGCAATGATTGGTGACATTGATCGGTGTTGCTTGATCGCTGGTCGCCGTATAATCAATCTTAAAATCATTGTCGTTATTGAGAGAATAGACGACTTTCAAAGTCAATTTTCCCGGATATCCTTCTTCGCCATCTGGACTGACGAGACTTAAGCGAACCCCAACTTCATTTTTATTGGAAAAACTTTCTGCAGCCCAGACTTTCTTGTCGAACCCCTTTTCGCCGCCATGTAAATGACTGGGAGGATTATTCTGAGCCAGTTGATACTCTTTGCCATCGAGTGTGAATTTTCCGTCTGCAATCCGATTCGCAACTCTGCCGCAGATCGCCCCAAAATAAGGGCCTTTCTTCTCGTACTCTGCCAGGGAATTAAATCCGAGTGTGATATTTTCTGATTTTCCCTCGCGATCAGGCAGATAGACGGCGGTGACAATCGCACCATAATTGATAATATTGACACTCATCCCTTTCTCATTTGAAAGGAGAAACTGTGTAATTTCATCGCCATCAGAGGTGGTTCCATAAGGTTCACTTTGAATGGCCAACTGATATTCGTTTCCAGTATTCATTGCAGCATCCTTAGTAGTTGCATTCTCAGAAGCAGCCTCATTGGATTTCACTGAGGGCGACTTTTCCTGTGAGCAGCCTGTAAACAATATTAAAACACCTAATAATCCGCTCGATAATTTCCATTGATTCATCAAAGAATCCTCTCCCACAGGCGCAGTGAAATTGACAGGCTCAGTCCTCATTCATCATCAAACCAGAATAACAAATCCCATCACAAATGTAATGCAGAAACAATATTTGAATCAGCCAGACGTTCACTCTTTTGAACTACATCATTTCTGGGGGATGACCTTTTCCTCAATTCAAAACTCCCACATTTCATTGTGATCAGTTCTGCGCGCCCCACTTCAGTATCCAGACCAGAGAGAAAAAGTCCCTCTACAAAGACATTTGTTCCCAATTCCTTTCCGATGGAATCCTTAAAACTTTCCTATCTGATTTCGTAATTCAAGTAGTCTCTATCTCATAGAATCGCCACGAACCTGAGAACTGAACCTTCTTATGTATTCACGGGAACACTTCTCTTTGATTAAAAATCCAGGACCCCAAGGTGAAATTCAACCTAAACCATTATAATATAGTCACTTAAGAAATTATTCGATTCGCGTTTCAAAACATCCCAAAACCACAGTTTTTCTAGCTATAATTAAGAGCAGGTGAATTGATAAGGAGAAATTTTTGTTTCATAGTCAGAATCTATATTAAATTCCCATCATTTCTTCCCTCTTTGACGTATTAAAGATCAAAGCAGCGTGTCCTTAACGCGGAGAGGGGAGGTAGACATGCAGTTAGAAATGGTCGATAAGAAAATAGAGGAAAGAGACTCTCTACCATCTGGAGGCGTAATCTCAGATGCTCGTTTGGTAGAAGCGGCTCGCAAGGGTGATGACAGTGCATTCGGAGAGTTGGTCCTTCGTTACGAAAGACGGCTCATTCGTGTGATTATTCAGTTTGTCAAAAGCCCGGAATTGGCAGAAGATCTGGCTCAGGATACATTCCTGAAAAGCTACGAGCGACTCGATCAATTCGATACGTCCAGGCGTTTTGGTCCCTGGTTGTTTCGCATTGGAGTCAATCAGGCGCTGGATCATCTTCGAAAACAAAAGAGAAGAGGTTGGTGGTTACTGTTTAGCGACAGTCCATCCGATACTCCCTTTGACCCGGCTGTTCCGGATCCAAGGAACAAGATCGATATTAATCAGGAAGTTCAGGCGATTCTGGAAGAGATTCCCGAAAAATATCGTACAGTGCTCGTACTTCGCGATTTGGAAAATTTTTCTACTTCTGAAATTGCCGCTATTCTGGATCGAAAAGAAGCAACGATCCGCTGGCGATTAGCGGAAGCCAGAAACCGTTTTCAAAAACTGTGGTCAAGCAGACAAAATGCTGAAAACTCCATGTCGAGTAAGGAATAAGAGACATGTACTGCACGCAATGTAATGGTTTGAAATCACGAGTTGCTCTGGCTGTTGGCAACGACTTGTCGGGTGCCGAGCTTGAGCTTCTCGAAAAGCAGATAAAAAACTGTGATCAATGCCGTTCCCAATATGAGGAACTGCTTAAAAGCTACGACGCGCTTCAGCAACAATTTGACAGTGCCCCTGTTCCCTCCTTACAGGATAGCGTCTGGCCAAAGGTCTCTGCTAAAATCGCATCGCGTCGCCGCAAAAACCGTCCTACCCAGTTCAATTTCCTGTTGCCGACTCTGACGACGGTTGCGTGTTGTCTGGCTCTACTTCTGGTAACAAATTCTCCTCAGACCGAGGAACATCGTTTTGCCCCTTCTCCGGGTTCTTTACATCCCGTGGGCCTGCTTGGTAACAATAACCTGAACACGATCGAGAACGCCTTTGGTAATTTTCCGGAAAAACAATGGGGTTCTCCTGAAGAATTACTTGAGATCAACAGCAATCCCTATGGATACAATTTGCCTCGTTTAAAGCACGATACGACAAGTTCCTCCTATTTGCATTCCGTTAAATTCTAAGATCTACGCTCCTTTCCAAACTAAGGCTGGTCAATCGACCAGCCTTTTTTTTATGATGAGACTTAAGATCGCCTCATCGCACCATCTGGTGTAATTCATGTGACTCGGGAAATGAAATCTGCCAATGTCAATTACAGTCTCTTCTGCATCTACAGCCGAGCAATTTGAAGCTTCAGCGTTCATCTTTGCTGACTCACCAGAAGCAGAACGAGAAACACAAATTCAGGAATTTCTCAAATCGATTACCAGTGGCAAAACCGATCAGTACCAAATACTGATCGCCAGAGAGGCTGGCACGCTGGCCGGGGTTGGAATTCTGGTCTTTACAGATACTGCAACGGCCTTCTTTTGGCCCCCGTTTGCCAAAAGCAACGATTGTGCCGACGCAATATTGCAGGAAATGGTGAAACGCATCGATCTTTCTGAAGTTAGCATCGGTCAATCTTTGCTCGATCCGGGACAGATGAAGCAACGCCGGATATTAAGCCGAAATGGATTCCCGCATTTGACCAACCTGATATTCATGAGACATCCCCTGCCCCCTGTTGACAAATCAGCGTGTGTGGATGGCGGAAATTTACAATGGATCAAATTTGATGAACAGCAAAACCGTCAGCGTTTCCTGGATCTGCTGGATCTGACTCATAAGTCTTCCCTGGATTGCCCCGCGCTTAATCACATACGAACTGCGGAAGAATCATTAGAGTCTCATCGCAGTTCAGGCGACTCCGACCAGGAATACTGGTACCTGTTTCATCGAGAGGGGGTCGATCTGGGTGTGCTCCTGTTGTCTGAGCATCGGGAAGATAATATCTGGGAAGTCGTCTACATGGGCGTCGCACCTGCACACCGGGGAAACAGCTATGGAGCGGCCTTTCTTCAGCTGGGATTACACCAAGCCCAGACCCACGGCCAATCTGCGGTAATCCTTGCCGTCGATCACAAAAATTCCTATGCGATAAAGATTTACGAAGAATTGGGATTTGTCAGACAGAACACTTTAAGCGTTCACGCAAGACTGCGTTCGTAAATCTCTGAAAAAAAACAGAAATTTACTTAACATGTTTTGCACAAGCAATCTCGCTCCGCTCCAACTTTTTTTCCCTCCAAAATTGTCATTTTCTGCTGGTAAAACAGCTTTTGATTTCGGTCTGAAAATTCTGAAGAAATTCCTCTCCGTTTCTGTTTGACTCTTTGCCAATTCAAGCTAGTATCAGATCCACTGAATGAGTAAACGCAGCGTCGTCGAAGACAAGTGCCTGAGATCTTTATCGACGCTGTTAACAATGGAGCTTTTTAGCGCATCATTTCCAAATATACCTCACGACCATGATCGATACTGAAAAAGCAGGATTTCGCTTTTTCTAGTATTATGGGTGGAAATTTTGCGCGCGGGGGGAGGGTGCAAGATGCAACCCACGTCTTTGGCAGTGGAGGGTACGCTTTGTGCTTCGTCAACAAAGCAACCAACGGAAGCCAAGCTGGGGTCTGCTATAACTGAATCGAATGCGCAATCAATTGATATATTGCTCGCGCAGCAGGTCGGTGAACGCAGCTTCCAGAACTGGTTTAAAGGAAAAGTCAGCTTCAAACTGGAAGGGAGTTTCCTTGTCATAGGAGTCGCTAGTCCGTTTTTATTGACTTGGATGCAAAAAAAGTTCGCCTCCCAGGTTTTTGCAACGGCTATCGCCTGTATTGGTCCCGCGGCTGAATATCGGTTCGAAGTGAACCCTGATCTGGTCGGGGTGGCCTCCAGCAATATCGAAACAGTAGTCTCTCCCAAAATTTCGACACTGCCTTCTTCTGCCACAAGCAAGAAGAATGTAGATCAAGAGAACGAACACACGGATCAGAATCCATCCCGAAAAAAACCGGCTTCCTATAAAGGGAGACGCTTTTCAGATTTGTCTTCCTTTGTAACCGGAAAGTCAAATCAACTGGCCTATATGGCAACCCTTCAAGCCAGCGATCAACCAGGAGCGCTTTACAACCCTTTGTTTATCCATGGCGGTGTTGGCATAGGGAAAACCCACCTGCTGGAAGGATTTTACCGCAAGACTCGACAACTCTATCCTTCTCTGCAAGTGGTCTTTCTCACAGCAGAGTCGTTCGGAAACTATTTTTCGAAAGCACTGCAGGAACGCTCTCTGCCTGGTTTTCGTCAGCGATTTCGGAATGTGGATGTGCTCATTATTGATGACATCGACTTTTTTGAGTCCAAACGCATCTTCCAGGAAGAGCTGTTACATACGATCAAACATCTGGAAAGCCACGGTCGACAACTGGTATTCTCGTCAGACAGACATCCTCGCCTGTTGACCAAAATGAGTGAGGAATTGACCACACGATTTCTCTCCGGATTAGTTTGCCGCATCGAATCACCGGAAATCGAACTACGACTTGCATTGGCTCGCCAGCGTGCCTTGAAATTAAAAACGCCCATTACTGAAGGCGCTCTGGAATATGTCTCGCGTCGATTTACCAATAACGTACGGGAACTGGAAGGTGCGATTAACTGCCTGCAAACCTATCACGTGATGACCAAACAGAAAATCACCACTTCGATGGCACGCCAGATTCTGTCAGATCTCGAACGCGATTGTATTCGGATTATCAAACTGGATGATATCAAGCAGATCGTCTGTTCCACCTTTGGAGTTTCTGAGGCAGACTTGAAATCATCTCGCAGAGCCAGAAATATCAGCCAACCTCGTATGCTGGCGATGTTTCTCGCAAGAAAATTGACTCAAGCCGCTTATAGTGAAATCGGCGATTTTTTCGGCGGACGTAATCACAGTACAGTGATGTTCGCGGAAAAACAGGTGCGAAAATGGCTCGAAAATAGTTCTTCGATTCATGTCGCGCAACAGGAATGGCCTATGGAAGAAATTATCGAATCACTCGAACAACAGCTATTGGCCAGTTAAGTGATTGAGCTCGAATTCGGGTTTCGCTCAATACTGTCCCTGCTGAACGGGAAATTGATAAGGCGAAGCTGACTGCTGAGATCCCCATTGAAAGGACGATGGAGCCTGTTGGTTTATGTTCTGGTTCGATAAATTCTGGTTGTGATGATTCGTGGGACTCACACCATTCTGGTATCCGTTTCCTGGAATTTCCTGATTCCTCTCCGAATTTGCAAAACGTACGTTAGCCGGGGCTACCGCTTGATTATTGGAATACATCGCAGACGGAGGGATTGCTGAGGTCATCTGCTGCTGGTATCCGCCTGCATTCCAGTTCTGTCCTGCATTCCAGTTCTGTCCTGCATTCAAATTCTGTCCTGTATTCAAGGTCTGTACAGTCGGATTTTGACGATTCATCTGCGGAGACTGCTGGTTAGAAAACTCGTATCCTGCCTGTCTGATTCCCAGTGATGGCTGCTGCTGATAGCTTGGATGCCCGACCTGTGCCTGCCGAATGCTTTGTCCGCCTGCTTGATAAACATTCTGCCCAGCGACCTGTGCTGAAGCAGGCATGTGATTATTAGCAGGAAACTGTGCGCTCATCAGATTTGAGCCATTCGAATTTTCCTGCCCATTCACTGCAACAGGAAACATCTGGCCGGGCCCCAGATTCATCCCGGTACGAGCCGCTTCACGAATCAGCTCCTGATCATTTCTCTGCTGTCTGCTTTCTGAATTCGACTCACTTTGCTGGTTAGGAGACTGTGTCGAATTGATTCGGTAATCGGGAAATTGCCCCGGAACCTGATATTGGTTGCCATACATTGGCTGTCCCGCCTGGGGAACATTTGCAGGCATTCTCTGTTGAGGAATCTGTTGTCTCCCTTGGGAAACACGGTTCTGGTATTGTTGCTGCTGTAACTGTCTTTGTTGCGCTTGCTGATTTTGATTCTGCTGTTGTTCTTTTAATGCCCAATAATTCGATGCTTCTACTGCCTGGGCAATCCCTAGATCGCCGACTGGTGGCCAGGACTGAATTCGAGGCGTTCCCATTGCAGGCGCCGACGTAGCCCCTGACGGCGTAGACCCTGACGGCGCAACCATTGCCTGACCCGTCTCTGGAATATTTCCGGAAGGATTTGGGTATCCAGCGACCTGTTTTGTCATTGCTTGATTAGAACTGATTAAAGGCAACTGTTGATTCGCTCCCCGAGACTGCATTGCTTTGTCCCGTTCCCGCTTCATCATTTCTGCAATCTGCGATGTCGGATCATTGCCAGACTGAATTTGCACAGGGGCGGCCCGTTCTGCATTGACTCCGCCTGCAGCAAATTGAATCGGCTGATGAGAACCTGCCTGAATTTGTCCGACGGGTTGAATTCCTGACGCAGTATTCGCAGGCGCGATTCGCTGTACATTATGCTGCGCAGTATTTCCCTGCGCTAAGGCATAGTTGGGATCAATATCCGGAAACAGTTGTGCAAATTTCAGTTGCGCTTGTGCTTCGCCACTCGTCATGCGAAACAGGGCCAATGCCTGATCGTACTGTCCAGAGCGCCCGTAGAACCAACCGAGATGATCGAGTGACCGGGTATGTCCGGGACGGTACTTGAGTGCCTCGTGTAAATACTTTTCACCATAATCGTCGCGTCCCTGCAACATGTAAGAGTAGCCAATATCACTGAGCAGGTCCGCATTGGAAGGATCTAATTTTAATGCTCTCAGATAATAGGACTCGGCAGCAGGGTAATTCTGTTTTTTATCTTCAATAATTGCCAGACGATGCAAGGCTTCATAGTTGTCCGAATCGAGAGAGAGTACACGTTGATAATACCCTTGAGCTTTCTCAACATTTCCAACCCGGTCCGCATCATAAGCCAGATTCAATTCGCGCTGAACCATTGTAGGGTCTGGCCGCATGAGAGACTGTTGTGTAGAACTCAGAGGCAAGGCTTTGGATTCAGCTGTCGCAGGAAGGCGATTTTGCGTTTGATCTTGGATTGAAAGTTCTGACAGACTGGCTGGCGAATCAGCCTGAGAATTCCGCCGGTTTTTGTCTAAACGCCGACTCGTTCGTTCTTCCGCCATCGCTTCTCTCAGCTTTTTCTGCATGGCAGATTCAGGATCTGTTTTAGAAGAATTCTGAGCAAGCGTGTCCGATGCTTGAGAACCGCGCGCAAAAGGACCAGACTGACATCCACACAACAAAATGCAGAGTAATGACAGAAATACGATATGTTGAAACATTCGAGTTTTCATCGGGTAGCAACCTTGATTCAGCGAGTGCAGATCGCTCAGTATCGTTCTATTTATATGAGTGATTCAAAGCTTTCAGTCACAGCAATGCACATGACAAATGCAATCCGAAATACACAGCGCAAACAACCGGTTTTTGCCAGTATCGAACGACACAGTGATGAAACTTCTGCTGGATTGACAACCAAGAAAAGTGAAATAGTCAGTCGGGGGAGGGGACATTAGAGAGAGAAATGATTTGATCTGAGATTAAGACGGGGATTCTATGCCGATTTCCAAATCGTGTCGATACGAATTTTCAAACAATTTCCTCAGCTGAAATCCCAGGACGACACCATGATTACTGGCTACAAATGAGTCGAGAGAAAAACGAAATCTATTTTCTTAAACCAATATTGAGTAAGCGTTTAAAAACGCCACAAGAGCGATTGTCTTGTGGCGTCTGTGATCTCATTTAAAAAAAATTCGACACTAAGGCCTGCGGAAGTTGTTGGTTCAGGTCAGACTAAAATCCGCCACCGCCGCCTCCGCCACCGAATCCACCACCACCACCGCCGCCGCCGTTTCCTCCAAAACCACCGCCATTAAGTCCGCCACGGGTGGAAAGGAAGCGATAGTAATCGGCTTCCGCCTCGCGCGAATTCAATGAGCGGCCATAAGGCGTGGAGACAATTGTACGTTGATCGGCGTCCTGGTTTCCAAGATCGGTTAAAATCCGCGCAATCAGTTGTCGTCGATAGGCGTCTAATTCAGGCGCATAGTTATTATCGCTTCGTTCGACAATCACCGGATAGGGAGCACTTCTCATCCGTGCCCCAATTTCGAGAATGTGATCTTTTCCATTCGTGGTAAGCTCAGCACTGTTCTCGACGAATTCATTTCGATTGATAATAAAATCAACGGCTTCTGCATTAGATTCCATTGTATGATAATGCGCACGGTTCACACTGCCCAGCGGATAGACTTCGGGGATCGCTAACGAACGTTTATGAATTCCCCAATTGCCTCCACCACCCCAGCGACAACAGCCCGCAACCAGCAACATGCAGGCAGCAGAAAAAAACAGCTTATGAATTATTGATAGTCGGGCCATCATGTCCCTCGATTGTTTTTTAACGACGTTTTATCTTTATTGATTTCCAAAATACGACTTCATCTTAAAAGTGAAGATCATTCGTATTTTGTTTTCAGTTTCACAATTGAGATTCTGATCGTTTCAGACTGCCAGAATCTACTTCCATTATCACTTATGGAATTAATTCCCCTGGCCTATCCAAGGAAATTTTGATCGACTCTTCTGTGGCTCGGATGATTCCATTCTCATCTTGGGATCGACATATCCAGCCGGTTGAATCCAGGTGTTGTCATTAGTATCAGGCGTTGTATTCTGGAACCTCTCTTTGATCATTTGCGAAAACCTGCGCTGATTCTGCTGTGGCGGATTCTCCCGATTCAAACGATAACCAGTGGATCGAGCCTGAGGTCCACTTACCCCCGGAGCCGGTGGGGGAGGTAGAGGCTGATGTTGGTTCTGGTTCGAGCGGATCGGATTCTGCGGTCGAACAGGTCGCGGCTGACCTGGAAACGTATTTCTTTGAGGAATAGGCTGTGTTGCTGGGCCTTGTTGAAAAGTGCCTGTATTCATCGGCGGATAATAAGGGGAAGCTGGTGCAGGATTAAACGGCTGATACCCGACTTCAACCCCTTGCCCTGCGCCACGCCCATAAGGCTGTAATTCGTATACGCCTTTGTCCGGAGCTCCCTCTGTCATCGAATATTTATATAACTCTTTATCCTGAGGCACAGTAACCTCGAAGCCCGGATAAGGTGGTACCTCATCCTCTTCCATAGGCCGTACCAATTGAGGAGTCACCGTGATTAATAATTCTGACTCTCCCTGACTCGCCTGTTTGGAGCTGAAAAGATAACTGCCTATCAGTGGAATTTCTCCCAGCCAGGGAATTCGCGTGACACCCACTGATGAATCACTTCCAAATAAACCAGCCAGAACGATCGTCTGACCCTCACGCAATTCCACTGTTGTCTGGGCTCGTCTGGAGTTCAAACCAGGAATACCACCGACTGAGTTACCGTCATTTATCTGACTATATTCCGGAACGATTCTCATTCGAATCAGGTCCTTGTCAAGCACAATCGGCGTCACCACAATTGATGTACCAAAGCCGCGAAACGTTGTTGATGTTCCCTGAGCTCCCCCGACACCGACAATCGTAGGTACCGCGAATTCACCCCCGGCAAGAAAACTCGCCGAGTGACCGCTCAACACAGTTAACGTGGGTCGAGCCATAATTTTCGTGGTACCATTCTGAGCCAATGCGTTGATGAGTACATTCACCTCACCCGCCTCGAAAATACCCGTCAAGGTGGATGGGACTCCCCCCATGCTAGAGCCGATAAACTGACGACCATTATCGAACAGCACGCTTAAATCAACTCCCAACTGCCGCATCATGGTCCGGTTCATCTGAGCAATCGTCACATGGATCATCACCTGAAATTCACCTGGGATCTCAAGCATATTCACGATTAATGAAGAGGCATAATCGTAATTGACTCCAGAATAGGTAGAGTCGACTCCCCCTCCTCCATAACCTGCGCCCGTAGAATAAGGTTGTGGACCGCCGAGATTCCCGTCAAAGTTGATGACTTCACCACGAATCACAGAAAGGATATTCGCAGCCTCTGAAGCATCAGAGGCCTCTCCTTTCACAATAATTTTTCTTGAAAGAGGAATCAGATAAACTTTACTATTAGGAAATAATACCGCTATTTTGCGTTCCAACTTGCCATAATCAATACGTCGCTGGCCTTCCAGACTGGGATCCTGAATGGTATGAACAAGATAAGTAATCGGAGAGTCATCGCCTTCGAACCAGAGCGTTAAAGTCGTCGTGCCAAGCTGTAAACCAACAATCGCTACTTCCGTAGGCGAGTAAGTGACAAATTCAATAATCGAAGGATCTGCAATCGCATATCTCCGAATTCTTGAATTCGTTATGACCAGCTGGCTACGACGGATAATAATTTCCATTTCATCAAAGATTCCCGGCGTAGATCGAATCTGTGAAGGCAATGGTTTTCTTGTAATGCGTCCCGTATCCTGAACCATGCGGATACGCGGACCTGCTGATGGAAGTGGCGCGTTCTGGATCGGAATGATCCCCTGAGGATGCTGCTGAACCTGAGGTCGCTGTTGATAGCGTGCAGAGTCATTTGACTGAAATTGATTCGGCGCCGGAACATACTCACCCCCTCTTTGCACAGGTGGACCTGGCAATTGGAGCATGGACGGACCCTGTGCCTGTACAGAATGAGCGATCGTTAACGAACTTGAAATCAGAATTGCTATTAATTGAATAGCATTTTTACATCGTTTTTTTTCAAAAATTCGAAATGCCGCTCCGTGGCAGTTCTTCTTGAACATCCGCAGTTGCTCCCCAATTACCTGCAAAGAGGAAAAAGGTAATTTGCGTTATACTAATAATCTTATTCAGGTCTAAGAATAATCTGTCAGTTCTTGACAACCTGGTTAAGAACAAATGATAACGTTTATCATATTCCAGCAAATCTTCCTTAACTTGCTGTCAGCTAATCATTTTCGGGTATGAACTATCTCGTTGCACTCAGTTGAGAATCAGGCCCACTCATTCAAAACTTCGCTCTAAGGAACGCAATTCGGTTAGTCACATACCACATTGTATTGTTTGTATCGGCTGATCACGAAAAGAGGATTAGAATGGTTCATTTTAATTTTCCTCTTCTACCGCGCCATGCAAGGGTTAACCCCTACAGCTTATCACTCTTTTTTTCGCACCAATAAAAAAACCCAGGCGAAAGGCCCGGGTTTTTGCAATGAAATCAGTCAATAAGTTAAAGACGGCTTCTCTATTTCTTTCTTAATTGATTCTTACCAACGGTAATTGGTATCACGATTGTAAGTCGGAGCTCCGGGATTGTACCAAGGCCGTCTATAACTATATGACGGAAAACGGTAATGCCCATATTCATTCGATCGATAAAATCCCGGACCAAAGTGCTTTGTATAAGGGTCGGAAGACAACGCCTGATTTTGCGTTCCAGTATTGGCTTCATTCTGTCCCCCATACCAGGTCTGTCCTGCTTTCATACCCACGCTCGGACCGGTCATTCCATAAGTACCACCAGGTCCTTGTGTCGCACTATAGTAATAAGGAGAACCAACTTGCGGAACGACATTGTTTGGCAGCCAATATTGACTTCCTCCCCTTACATAAGCCCCCCCCTGATAGCCGGGCACCGGACGGGTCAGTGCATCCGGATTTTGAGTAGCTTGTCCGGGTTGAGGCTGATATTGGCGCTGTTGCTGATACTGCTGCGGTCCATTCGTCACAGGATCGGGCTCGGGGGCAATCGAACTACCTGGAGGCGGCAATGTCGCTGATTTTCCCAGGTCAGCCCCGGGTAGAACAACATCATCGGCATAAAGTGGAACAGAGCCGATGAATATCATCGTCAACACTTTTATCAGTTTAAACTGTTGCATGATTGGTCTCTTACACCTCATGTAAGTATTTCAAAATATCATCAATGATGATTAAAGACACATTAATCAAACTTCTGCCAAGCGCGTATGATTGATCCTTGCGGAATGGGGCAATGATCGCAATTAAAAAAGCTGCGCACCCGAAATGGAATCGATGACAGCATGGCCTGAACGAATAGAGCCTGGCTACCGCGCTGCTGTGGGTACGCTCCAATCACTCGATTGGCATTGTTCGCGTCTACAAATAACCCTACACCATTTTTATAGTGCGGGACTGGAAACCCAAATTAGTTTCAATTTTGATCCCCGTTTCGGCAGATATTGCCGGTTTATTTTCACTGGATGATCTAACCCGATTTGAAAATATTCAGGTTGTAGCGCGCTTATGTGATTTACATTTTACGATTTTTGTGATGAACCTGAAGGAAAGGCTATTTAATCGTCCGATAAAGAAGAGTGCGGGAGCACATCTCTTCTGCAATAAACTCGATGCTTATACCAATTCACAAAACAGAACATGATCACTGTTTTCTGATCTAGAGGAATTCCGGATATGTCTACTACTTTGTTTGCCATTGCCATAGCTGCTGCCATCGGTGGAGATCCTGGGATTCCAAACGGCGCCTATGGTGCTGCCGAAATTCCCTATAATTCGAACTACTCAGATTCGAACTACACCGACTCAAATTACCCCATGACAAGTTCCGGCGTCACTGGTGGAATTTACGGGGACCCACTCTACCCCTTCGATTCCCAATACCCGTGGCAGCATGGTTACTTTCAGGAAATTTCGCCTTACAGCGGATTTCATTATTTTAAACCCTATAATTACCGCCACGTACTCTCACAAACTCAGACGGCTGCGGGATGGGGAATCACCCCACAACTCGCCTATTCACAGCACTTCTGGAATCGATACCAGGAACGGGCCACTTGGAAAAACTATGCTCTGCCCCCGCGTGAAGAGGATATCGAAGAAATTCAGCAGAGGAAGAAAGACTATCAAGAACAACGCTCTTCCTCCTATCAGCAACAGTCCACCATGGTGCCTGTTCAATATCAGCGTCCTCATCAGCAACAGAACTTCAATCAACAACCACAGTTTTCACAGCCACAGCAGCAGCGGTTTCAACAGCAACAGCAACAGCAGTTTCAACAGCAGCCTGCACAAAACCAATTCCCGCCAGCCAATCGTGGATACAACCAGCCTCCACGCTATTAAAATGCGGAGGCATGCCGGCGATCTCAGTTTTGTCTGTGCTCAGCTAAACAGTGTCAGAAGAAAGTACGCGTAAGACTTCCTCTTTCGTAACAGGCTGAATCAAACCCCGCTCTGTAATGATTCCCTTGATATACTTCGCGGGTGTCACATCAAAAGCGGGGTTATAGACATGGACGCCGCCAGGGGCCGTCTGTTTGCCAAAACCATTTGTGATTTCCTCAGAAAGCCGTTCCTCGATCGGAATCTCATCGCCACTCTCCAGGCTCAGGTCAAAGGTACTGGACGGAGCAGCAATATAAAACGGGATGTTGTGCATACTGGCCAATAGAGCCACCGAGTACGTCCCGATTTTATTCGCCGAGTCACCATTGGCGGCAATGCGATCGGCGCCCGTTACAACCGCCTGAATTTTCTGTTCCTTCATCACCCAGCCCGCCATCGAATCACAGATCAGCGTCACTGGAATCTTGCGTTTCATCAGTTCCCACGTCGTCAATCGCGCTCCCTGTAACAAAGGTCGCGTTTCATCTGCATAAACGTGAATCCCTTTTCCCTGCCGCGCTGCTTCAAAGAAAACTGCCAGCGCAGTCCCACCGCCGGATGTCGCCAGACCACCGGCATTACAGTGTGTCAGCACCCCGTCTCCCTGCGAAAGCAATGCGGCTCCCACTTCGCCAATTTTCTGACACATCAGCAAATCTTCCTGCTCAATGCGTCGTGCCTCTTCCAATATCCGTGAATGTATTTCATCGTTTGTGAGCTGTGGAGAATTCGCGGCCAGACTCTGTAATCGATCCAGAGCCCAAAACAAATTGACGGCGGTCGGCCTGCTGCCCGCTAAATAGTCAGCAGCTTCGATTAATCGCTGATCGAAGTCCGGACGCTCCGTACCCGTACCAGTCTGCAATGCCAGCACAATTCCATAGGCGGCTGCAATTCCAATCGCCGGCGCTCCGCGGACCCGCAGTTTTTTTATCGCTTCCCAAACAGTTTCCACATCGTGACACTCAATTTCAAGAAACTCAATTGGCAGCAATGTTTGATCGATCATCTTCAGATATCCATCTGTTCCGCCAACCCAGCGCATCGTGGCAACTTCAGATATCATTTCATCTTCTATATTCATATTCGTTACTCTTCTGTTTAAGAGGCATCTTCGAAATCAGATTTCACATATCATAGCGATTTTAATCAAAATCGCCTCAAACAAAAAACCCTGAGCTTTCACACGGATTTCCATTGATTCTAGTAAACTCTGTCTGGTATGCTCAATTCTTCACACCTTTTTAAAGATCCTTAAATATCACAGGGTTTTCCTGCCTGACTTACTTTCAATTGCGGAATATCAAGGACTCAATACTATGCTTCAATTCACGACCAGGAAATTCGTTACACTTTGTCTGTTGGCTCTGGCCAGTTTCGCCGTTGCTCCCCTCTCGTCTGCCAGTGCTGAAGAACATTGCGACAGCGATTTCGTCAGTATCTTCAACGGTAAAAATCTGGATGGCTGGCAAGGTGCCACAAAAGGATATTACGCAAAAGACGGCATGCTCGTCAGCAAAAAAGAGACCGGCGGTAACCTGTTTACTGACAAAGAATATAAAAACTTTGTTCTACGATTCGATTTCAAACTGGAACCTGGCGCCAACAACGGCATCGGATATCACGTTCCCCGGAATCCTAAAACGAGCCCCGCTTATGCCGGAAAAGAAATTCAGATTCTCGATGATACTGCAGATAAATATTCCAAACTTCAGAAATACCAGTACCACGGTTCGCTCTACGGAACCGCTCCCGCCAAACGCGGTCACCTCAAACCCGTTGGTGAATGGAATACACAGGAACTTCTGGTCGACGGCAACAAAGTCAAAGTCACATTGAACGGCACCACAATTGTTGACTTCGACTTGACCGACGCCAAGAAAAACGGCACGATCGATGGCAAAGATCATCCCGGCTTGAAGCGAGATTCCGGTTACCTCTGCCTGTGTGGTCATGGTGCCAAAGTCGAGTTCAAAAATATGCGAATCAAAGAACTCGAATAATCCCTCCCTCCTAAACTTTACTTCATTGCATAGACAGGATGAGAACCCATGAGTTCTGAAAAGAAAGCATCTTCATCTGAAGTCACTCGTAGAAGTTTCCTCCAGACGGGCAGCACTGTCGCTGCCGGCCTGGCTTGGACCGCACAAAGTTACGGAAGTATTCTCGGCGCCAACGACCGAATTCGGATCGGGTTCATCGGCGCAGGCGGCATGGCGAACGCGCATATGAATACGTTCAACGCCATCCGCGAAAAGAATAATCTGGAAGCCATCGCGGTCGCTGACTGCTGGAAAACACGAGCCGATGCAGGTAAGGAAAAAACGGGAGCCAAACACGCGTTTTCTGATTATCGCAAAGTTCTGGATATCAAAGACATCGACTACGTCACCATCGCCACGCCGGAACACCGGCACGCGCAAATGACCATCGATGCATTGGATGCGGGCAAACCCGTCTATTGTGAAAAACCAATGACGCACAGTATTCCCGAAGCCCAGGCGGTCATCAAAAAACAGAAAGAAACGCAACTGCCGATTCAGGTCGGCGTGCAAGGCATGTCCGACGATTCCTACAGTTCGGCTGCAAAAGCCATTGAAGAAGGTGTCCTCGGTCAGGTCGTACAAGCCCAAATCGAATATGTCCGTCGCTACGGTTCGCAAGGCCCCTGGCGTCGTCCCGGCCTGAAAGACGATGAATCCAAGCCGGCAGACCTCGACTGGGACGCGTGGTTGGGACATGCTCCGAAAACAGATTGGAACCCGCACCATTACTTTGAATGGCGCAACTATTCCCAATACTCGGGCGGCATCTGCACCGACCTCTTCATTCATCGTATCACAAGAATCATGAAAGCCTGCAACCTGCTCTATCCGCGTCGCGTGGTCGGCATGGGTGGCATCTGGCAGTGGAATGATGGCCGTGATCTGCCTGACAACTTCGAAATGATCTGCGAATACCCGCGCGGAATGACTGTCTACGTGCTCGGCACCATGAGTAACCGCGTCGGCATCGATCACTTGATTCGTGGCTATCGCGGCACGATGTACTTCACACGCGAAGGCTGGGTCGCGAAAGACAAGGATGACAAGGTATTGGCAGAACATAAAAAGTCGGGTGCAGAAGATACGAAGCTGCATCACACCAATCTGCAGAATCACCTGCGAAACGGCGAAGCACTCAACTGCCCCAGCGAACTGGGACTGGCGGGTGTCGTCGCGGTAAACATGGCCAATGAGTCCTGGAGATCCGGTCAGATGATGGGCTGGGATACCAAAAATGAAAAAATGGTCCCCGCCAACACGCTGGAACTCAGCCACTATCCCGAATCCGACTCTTGAACTCAATCTGTTGATCTTGCAATTCAGCATCAATGGAATAGCCCTTGACAATTTCAGGAATCGAAACAAACACAAAACGCCCTGTTTTCAGGGTGTTTTTTTACGTCTTGACCTCCCTGCGCCCTTTCCTAACATCTAAGGCTTGCGTCGCGTGCGAGAACACTACTGGTTCAACTGATTCTGCGGAACCACTGAGCATTCCAGCACCATAAAACCCGCTTGTTTCAGCACGATTTCCCAAAACGCTGCTCACCTGCACCTCAGTTATCAAATGACATCGCACGACTTCGTCCTGGTTTCCCTCAACTTCACAATGTCTTCGGAGCATATCATCAGTCCTTCGTTTGAATAATTTCTCACTCCCCATTGACACTCTGACGCCCCTAAAGAAAATTGACAACAACCTGCAACAAAACACGATTTATAATCCGCGACCCAAGTTGTGTGGCACTGTTGGCTTGCCAACAGTGAAAAAGAAACGCCCATCTTTCCAGCGAATCAGAGGAAACATTCTATCTGAACGTCACCTGACCACCGAGCTGAAAATACAGCACTGGTTCGAGTTGTAACTTGAATATTTAACTACTCAGTTCCTTCCAACCGTTCCCAGACCTGTTTCAATTCGTGTAACGTTGCAGAAAGAATTGACAACAGATTTTGACAATCTGCCTGAGTCATCTTGTGAGACAACAATGATTGTGTGGCACTGTTGGCTTGCCAACAATGAAAAAGAAACGCCCATCTTTCCAGCGAATCAGAGGCAACATTCTATCTAAACGTCACCTGACCACCGAACTGAAAATACGACACTGGTTCGAGTTGTCACTTGAATATTTAACTACTCCGTTCCTTCCAACCGTTCCCAGACCTGTTTCAATTCCGGTATTGTTGCAGGCAGAATTGACAACAGATTTTGACAATCTGCCTCAGTCATCTTGAGAGACAACAACGATTGTGTGGCACTGTTGGCTTGCCAACAGTGAAAAAGAAACGCCCCTCTTTCCAGCGAATCAGAGAGAACATTCTATCTAAACGTCACCTGACCACCCAACTGAAAATACGACACTGGTTCGAGTTGTCACTTGAATATTTAACTACTCCGTTCCTTCCAACCGTTCCCAGACCTGTTTCAATTCCGGTATCGTTGCAGGAAGAATTGACAACAGATTTTGACAATCTACCTCAGTCATCTTGTGAGACAACAATGCTCGATCAGAGCCTGTCAACACGTCCTTCAATCGCTGATAAACGAGAATTCGCACGGGTTCAGGCAGCGATTGAAACGCCTTCGAATAAATCATATAGCTGCAGGGAAATCGAAACAGTCGCCGCTGCAGATCGAATTCTCGTAATGATCGCCCCTGGGAATCAAAGGGCCCCCTGTTCGCGAACTCAGTCGCAAACGTCGAAGTCCCCTGGATCGGGTATTCCAGTTCCACTTCTTTCTCAAATAACAAATACTTCACCAGCTGTTCCACTTCCTGCTTCCAGACCGCTTCCTCTTTCTCTGCGTCTCCGCGATGCATATCAATCTGCCATGCGTAATTCGTACGGATCATAAAATTGTGCGCGTCGATCTGATGTTCGAACACCATCAGCGCCACCAGATCACTGTGCGGCGCAGGATATTTGGCGATTGGTGTCAGTGGCGAAAGATCCTTGATATTCAGCCCCGTCTTGTTTTCAATTGGTTTCTTCTGCCGCTTTGACGAAGGCAGATGAAAGTTTCCCATGTGCGCTGTCTTCCCATGCGTGCCCGTCACATACCAGCCTCCCCAACGCTGGGACAGTGGACTGGTGTGGTCCGTGCGAAAACTGCCCTCCGACAGAACCGGCAGCCCCACTGGATCAACAAACATTGATCGCACCAGCAAACCGGGAATATTTTTCGTGCGCGTCGAAACATGGCAGGTCATGCAACTCGCCACCTGTCGCTGAATTTGAGGCTTCGTCGGCGTCTGCTTCAGCGTATAAAACACCATCCCCAACGCCGCATCAGTCACCATAAGTTCAAGCATCCCGTCTTGAACGTAGCCGACATACGCATCGTCATTGAAATACAAAGCCCGCGGTCGATCTGGACCAATCAAATGCCGCTGCAGACTCGTTTTCGAAAACGGCAGCATCTGCGACGACACAGGAATTTTCAAATCCTTGAGTAACGGAAGCAGATAACCGAAATCGTCTGCATACGTCCAAGTTTTTTCGCCAGCATCCAGCTCCCGCTGTAATTGAGTGATCACATTCTGCGGCGTCGCAGCACTATAGTTGACCGGCGCTCCTTCAAAATTAAGTGGCGCCGCCTCCAGGAAAGGACTCTGTAACAACATGATTGCTATAAAAGCAATCATCATTTGATGAAACACTTTCATTGCGCAGCGCCTCCGGATGAAGTCACTTTATCCCCCTGTTCATTTTTTTCCATAACGGGTGTCTTGCGAATGCAATACAAGCGGCTCCCCGTGCGCATCACCAGCGTCCCATTCACGGCCGCATATCCATATTGTACAGGATCGGCAAAGGTTAAACCATTGCGCGTTCGTGGTCGGCCTCCAGACTTACTTTCTGACGTACTTTCAGACTTACTTTCTGGCTTACTTTCAGAATCACGTCCCGATTGCTGCGCTGAACCCTGTTGGTGGTCCGCCTTCGCGCGTCGTTTCAGGTCGGCTTCTCCTGCTGCGGTCGCACCGTCAATCAGTTCGTTTTCCGCCAGAATCCGAAACTCTCGACCGGCGGCAATCACGGTCGTCAGACCATCTTTACCAGGAAAATAAATCCGCTCACCAAGCCCCAACGGCGTCGCCCAGCAAGGCTGCCCCAGCCGTTTGACATAGACCTGCTTGCCGGTTTCGGCATCAAAACAATAAACGACTCCCACTTTATTCACCCAGTACGCCAACCCCTGATACACCATCGGCGAACCAAATGAAGGCATCGCCTTATTGGTCTTCCAGAGAATCGTCTGTTGAAATTCCTCGCCGACACGCTTCACCTGCATCGCAAAATTCGATTTCTTGGCGTCCGCCAGCCGTTCGTCATGCATGCCGGGAGATGCACTGACTAAAAACTTGCCATCACCAAACGAAATGGGCGTGCAAGCCCGATTGCCGCCCACTTCTTCATACGTCCATAACAGCTTTCCCGTTGCCGGGTCGTAGCCATCAACACTACCGCTCGAACTGCAGACAAGCTGATCGCCTTGATTAATCTTCAACAACGCAGGTGAAGCATAACTCTGGCGACTGAAGCGATCGGTTTTCCATTTCGTTTTTCCCGTCAGCTTATCGACGGCCAGCAGATACGACGGCCCTTCATGGTCAATCAGCACAATCACTGTGTCCTTTGTCTGCACCAGTGAAGCGGCTAAACCAATCCGCACTTCAAATTCGCCATAATCCTCTGTCAACGAACGCGACCAGACCTGCTTGCCACCATGGTCAAGCGCCAGCAGGTTGCCCGTTTCAAAGAAGGCATAAACGCGATCCGCATCGACAACCGGGGTCGGAGCCGACCGACTCTGAAAGTAATTGCCGCGCACCGGTTGTGAGGAGGCGGTCTTGAAATCCCAGAGCTGTTTCCCCTGGGAGAGATCAACTGCCACCACATGACAGTCGTTTTTCATCGCCCCCTCAATTGAGGTCACAAAGATCCGGTTCCCCCAGATCACAGGGCTCGACTGCCCTTTTCCGGGGAACTCCGTTTGCCAGGCAAGGTTCTTTGTTGGCGACCACGTAAGAGGCAACGAGTCGACAGCGATCTCCGTAGCGCCCGCGCCCTGAAACCCGGGCCAGCGCTGGTCGTTGGACGTTTCAGTAAGTGGCTCGCCCGCAGCACAGACCGCAAAGGCAAAAAGTACGATACCCGCTGACACGATGGTGGCGCGCCAGCCCGGCATTAGTGAATGTGAACAATTTTGATTCATATCAGTTTCTCCTTGGAAACATTAAATATTGGATGATTCTGGATTGTTAAAAAATGATCAACACTGGCAACTAAAACTCGCCGATTACCTCGCCGCCGTTTTTCGTTCCCAATGCTCGCCAGAGATTGAGGTCGATACTGTCACTCACAAATCGTACTGAAGCATCCCCCAGACCAATGTGAGCACCGCCCACGTGCATACTGCGTGCTGCAAACCAGCCGAACCCGTTGCGATGCACATCGGGGACCTTTGAGTTTGGCGTCATATAGGTGTTGAACGACGTCAGGTGTTCGCGGCCCCAGATCCAGGAACTCCGCCCGCGACCGTCATAGTTACCGGCAGCCGCCGCCGCAGCCGCGATATCGGGATTGTGTCCTGGCGCACTGGTGAAACCTTCGCCTGCTGCTCCCATTCCGCCGCCCCGGTACCGCGCCATCTGACGCTGTGGATCGACGACAAGTCCACTGCCATCCAGTTTGTTCCCCATCAGTGATTCAGACAGGATCAATGTGTTGGAGGAACCATCTGTCAGATCCCGGAAACGACTGGCCGAACCCCAGAAGAACATCCCGTTAGTCCGCGCACGTGTATCGTAATTGGTGTCTGTCCCATCACCGGTGCAAACCACGTAGTTCGTTCCGGCAAACACACCACTGCCGGTATTGTCGTTTTGAAAAAGAGGTGACTCCGGCTCACTCGGGCAAAGAAATAGAGGCAGCACCTGACCCGCCACGACATTATGGACCGGGTTCATCGACTGGCTGCCTCCCGACCCGACCATCAACGGCACATCGAAGTCGATCAGATTCTGCAGATTCCCCTGATCAACAAACGGCAGAATGCGTGCCTGAACCGAGTAGCCATATGCACTATCAGAAGACAAACCGGGAAACACGCGATATGCGCTTTCATAATTATGAACCGCCAACCCAATCTGTTTCAGATTATTCTTACACTGCGCCCGCCGGGCTGCTTCTCGCGCCTGTTGGACGGCGGGCAGTAGCAGGGCAATCAAGATCGCAATAATGGCGATCACCACAAGTAGTTCGATTAACGTAAAACCGTGGCGCGCACGCCGCGGGTACAATAAAGAGAATAACATCACATTTCCTCGCAAGATAATATTAGAGTAGTTGGATTCCAAGCGCGGCGCGCACCTTGAGCGCAGCAGAGAATCAGATGATTTAATGGAATCGTGGTCTGAATTCGCGAGGGTCGATGCGGCCAGTGGTAGCACGCTCACAGCAGGTCTTAAACCAGCTTTGTGGAGAGCGAGCCGCGTCCCGCCGTAAGCGCACCAGCACAAGCCGCACACCGTTCCGACAACACAACTCACAGCGCGCAGCAGCACACCGGAATCAGAAATCGAATACGAATTCAGGCAATCGCAATGCCAGCGATGACCACGCGAGGAGGTGGCTCGGGCGGTTCTACCGCACGCGCGGGAACCAGCATAGAAGTGGGACGCGCCCACAGCACAGGCTCGGCACTGGTCACAATCGCTTGAACTTCAGACAAGATCGCCCAGGGCAAACTGTTCCAGAACAACCCTTGCCCCTGACATTTCTGAACCAGAACGCCAATCACAAATACGGTTTCATCCTCTTCATCGGAAGTTTTCGAAACAGTCTTCGAATTAGACACCTTGCCCGAGTGCGAGTCAGAGTGATTTGAAGAAGAACAGCAACGCTTTGCTTTTAAATCTGTAACCACGATTTCCTGTAAGACGGCTGGCTTCTGTTTTGAACAACAGCCCCCTGATTTACAGACAGCGTCCGCAGACTCTTTCGCTGCTGCTGCGATCACATAAGTCGGCGGGACGACACGATTTGCCTCAGCCCAGGCCAGTTTTTCCCTGTTCGTGAAACAGCAGCAACTCTTCCAGCACGCTTCCGCAGAACGACAGCCACACGGACGATTCTGGCAGGGATAGGGTGTCGACTGATCTTTTTCGATTGAAGAGCGTGAAGCGACGGGCAGGGGAACAAACGAGGCGCAAAAAGAAACGAGCACCAACAAGCTAACCAGCCTGCGTACCCTGACGCCTCTTCGTATACCGAGCCAAACAAACATCAATTGACCTCGCGCCGATGATTGTCGACGCCGCAAATAAACATCTTATTGACTCACTCTCCACACGTTCCAGATTATCAGGAACGCCCCTGCAAAGCAAGCAAACAGAATTAATGATCGACCGTAATTGTATACACAGAGACGATCACAAACATAAATAATTCGGAATGACTACTTCCATTGAGTACAATTGAGGGATCACTATTTCACTGAATGGCATGCGTATGTTCAAATCCAAATACCTGAACTCTACTTGAAACCATTCTGTCCTCAACTTTGCGATTTCCCAACACCTTCGGATTATTGAGATGAACTTTGATATCGATGCTGTGTACTGAATCGGTAGATCTGGTGGCGAGCACCTCAGATTTATAAAGCGCCGCTGCCGGTTAAGATGACCCGGATTGTTTTGAATAGGATCTTCATGTCGTTCCAGAAACAGCAGTTTTGTAGATACATCAGATCGAGTGAGACTTTTCTGCGAAAGCCTTCGATGTTGTTATCGTATCCATTCACAATTTGCGCCACACCAGTCAGACCGGGTTTCAAGCCGAGACGATTGATATAATTCGGAATCTCTTTGCTCAAGCCTTCGATGAACTCCGGCCGTTCCGGGCGAGGACCAACCAACGTCATTTCCCCTTTGAGCACATTCCAGAGTTGGGGAAGTTCGTCCAGTCTCGTTTTACGCATGAAGCGTCCCAGCCGCGTTACACGCGGATCGCCTTTGACGGCGAATTGTGCGCCATTTTTCTCCGCATCAACGGTCATCGTGCGAAACTTATATAATGTAAACGGCATGCCGTAGCCTGATTCATCGCGACGATCAGAGCCGGAAACACGACGATCGGAACTCAGATCGAGTTCCAATAAATCGATCTGCTCCTGACGGCGATCACTCTTCGTCTTATTTCGTAAATTCAAACCCACGCGGGTCTGTCTGAAAATGGCCGGTCCGGTGGAGGTCAACTTGACCAGCACGACCAGAAACAACAGCAACGGAGACAGCAAAATCAACATGCTGAAAGAGACAAAAATATCAAGCAGTCGCTTCATTAAACGAGTTCGTTCAGACAGATTACGAACATCAACTCGTGGCTCTTCCAGATTCAGACGGGTCAACCAACCTGTGGAACGCCACAGTTCAACATCCATATATCCCTTGACCAGATCCGACAACTCCCCTTGAGGAATCGGATTATCACGCGGAATACTGGACTGTCCTGCTGCCATTGAACTCATTGGAAAAACACCTTCTGCAGTATCGATCAAACTGTCAAAGAGTCCTGCATCACACACCACCCCGTCTGTTTCATGCGGGTCCGAAGTGTATGCCATGTCAAAATGATCGAGGCAATGCGCTGCGCTCGAATCGGACTCCTGCTGGTTTCCGTACCGGGGTTTATGAAATTGCAGCGAACGTAAACTAAGTGTTGCTGCTTGGGTTTAAGTACTTCTACTTAAAAGTTAGCCCGTAATTTCCGACCGTGATTCCTCAGAGTTCCAGAAACAGGCAAGCAATCGAGTTTGAAATCATTCTGGAGCAGATAGCACAAAAAAAACGACTACAGGAAAGATTCGAAATCTAGCTCCTGTAGCCGTTATGCTGATTATGACGCGCCGTTTTTGAACAACGGTGTCTGTTCTCGTTAGAGAGAAGAGTCTCCCTTAATCTGGCTGGACAATCCGCCAGCGGCAGGCAGGTACATTTTTTCTGCGTAGTCCATCACCATCCGGTCTGCATTGAACCGCCAGCCTAAAGTTCGGATGGCTCGTTTCATACGGATAATCCAACCCAGAGGAAGATCATCATCATTTCGATTATAATAAAGCGGAATGACTTCTTCATTGAGTACCTTCATCAGGTTGAGACCATCGCGGTCATCCTGAATTTCCTGATCAACGTGCGTGCGTCCCTCGCCAATGGCAAATCCGTTCGTGCCATCAAAGGCTTCTGCCCACCAGCCATCCAGAATGGAACAGTTGAGTCCGCCATTCAAGACCACTTTCTGACCACTGGTGCCGGAAGCTTCCAGCGGACGGCGTGGGTTATTCAACCAGACATCGACGCCTTGTACCAGATGCCGTCCGAGATTGATGTCATAATCTTCGAGGATGACGATCTTACCCCGGAACGGAGGTTCCTGAGTCAATTTGAAAATCCGCTGAATGATCTGCTTGCCACGTTCATCAGCGGGGTGTGCCTTGCCGGCAAAGATGAATTGCACAGGACGGTCGGAGTCTTCAATAATTTTGAGGAACGTTTCCATATCCTTCATCACGAGGTCAGCCCGCTTATAAGGAGCAAACCGTCTCGCAAAACCGATCAGCAAGGCGTCCGGATTCAATGCGGTTTTCAGATGACCGATTTCCGTATCGGAAGTACCGCGACGCTGTGCCTGCTTGACCAGTAAATCACGTGAAAACTGAATCAAGCGGTTTTTCAATGCCTGATGTGTTTCCCAGAGGTCTCCCGGCGATATTTCTTCAATATCAGCCCAGACATCGGCTTCACCGGTTCGATAATACCATTTCGTCGGTAACACGCGGTCGTAGATCACACGCATCGGTGCAGCCAGCCAGGTTGGCATATGCACGCCGTTGGTAATGTGACCAATCGGAATTTCTTCTTCACTCCGCCAAGGCCACAAAGAAGCCCACATCCGCCGACTGACAACGCCATGCAGGTTCGAAACCGCGTTCGCCAACCGGCTCAGTTTGAAGGCGAGGACCGTCATACAAAACGTTTCCCCTTCATTCTGCGGATCGACGCGTCCCAGGCTCATCAGAGCATGATGGTCAAGCCCCAATTGATCTCCCAGTGGTCCCACATGTTCTTCCAGCAGTCCCGCATCAAATCGGTCATGACCGGCAGGAACCGGAGTATGCGTTGTGAAAACACAGGACGCAGCCACCTCGCGTAATGCATCATCAAATGAGAATCCATCTTCGTGCATCCGGTTACGCACACGCTCCAGCGGAGCAAATGCAGAGTGACCTTCATTCATATGAATCACACTCGGTTCGATGCCAATTGCTTCCAGTGCCCTGACGCCTCCGATTCCCAGCATGATTTCCTGACGGATTCGCGTGCGCTGATCGCCGCCATACAAACGCGCGGTCAGATTACGATCTTCCTGACTGTTTTCGGGAACATCAGTGTCAAGCAGATACAGGCGAATTCGTCCTACATCAATCCGCCAGACCTTGGCAAAGATTTCTCCGGAGCGTGTCGAAACCGAAATCATCACCGGTTCCCCTTCCGGAGTCAGCGCCGCTGTAATTGGCAAATTATCCGTTTTGGCTTCCGTATAGGATTCCTGCTGCCAGCCTTCTTTGTCGATATGCTGAGAGAAGTAACCCTCTCCATAAAACAGGCCCATCGCCACCAGAGGCAGACCAAGGTCGGACGCACTTTTCAGATGGTCACCAGCCAGGACCCCTAAACCACCGGAGTAAATGTGTAACGATTCGTGAATTCCAAACTCGGCTGAAAAATAAGCCGCACAGCGGTGACCTAAAATCGTGGCGTTGGTGGAACCCCACGTTTCGGATCGCTCCATGTATTCCAGCCAGCGACGGTACGCCACATTCACACGCGAATGTAAACTGAGGTTGCTTAACTTTTTATCCAGCTGCTCTGGCGTGTACTCTTTCAGCAACAGTACCGGATTATGATTCAGATCAGACCATTTCTCCGGATCAATCAGATGAAAAATCTGAGTCACGTCAGGCTGCCAACTCCACCAGAGATTCCCGGCCAGTTCACAAAGCTTTTCATAAACAGTTTTTTTAGTAGACATTGAAGATCCATCCCATCGATTACGGTTTATGTAATTCTGTCATTCCCCAGAATCTTTCCGAGGTTGATTCTAATTTTATTTCCACTGCTTCCTTGAACTCACAGAGGTGAGTAGATGAGTATGATAAAAAAAATACTGCATTCAAAAAAGGCAAACAAAGTATAATGATCTCAGTTAAAACTGGGAGTCATATTGGTCACTGTTTCGGCAGGATAAATTGAACTTCCACTTATCTCCCCTAACTTATTTATCCCATCCAACCCATACTAACCCTTAGGATTCTCAGACGTTACAAAGTACAATAAAAATTCTTGCTGCTGGAACAGAGTGCCACTACAAAAGTCCGTTTGCCTGCGAAAAGTGATTTCCCATTTTAGTGATGTTGATTGAATTTGAAAGAAGTTTTTACCATGAATATTCAGCGCATTTCTGAGCTGCCTGCTCTGCCACCACGTCCTGAAAACTCCCACAAGGGAACGTTCGGAAAAGTTCTGGTGATTGCCGGTAGTCCCGGTATGAGTGGCGCCGCCTGCCTGGCGGGTATGGGAGCACTCCGCGGCGGCGCGGGGCTCGTCTTTCTGGCCATCCCGGAATCGATCCAAGCCATTGTTTCGACTGTGAATCCCTGTTACCTGACCATCCCCCTGCCCATCGATCAACAAGGCCATTTATCAAAGGAATCCGAAGCGCAATTCATCGATCAAATTCATGGTTTTGACGCGGTCTCTATCGGGCCGGGTTGCGGACAGCATCCCTGGATTCAGAATTTAGTGCTGCAACTTTATACAGAACTCAAACAGCCGTTGATTGTTGATGCCGATGCCCTGAATGCACTCGCTGCTTCAGATAAGCCTTTGCCGACTGCAGCAGGACCGCGAATTCTGACACCGCATCCGGGTGAATTTTCTCGCCTGATCAACAAGCCCATCAAGGAGATTGGGCAGCAACGTGAAGAACTTGCGATCGCCTTTGCGCAACAACATCAGGCCGTACTGGTATTAAAAGGAGCACAGACCGTTATCACCGACGGTACTCGCATCGCCATCAATGCCACAGGCAACAGCGGCATGGCGACCGGCGGGAGCGGTGATGTTCTGACGGGTTTGATTACCGCGCTTGTCGGCCAGAAGATGCCCGCATTTGCAGCCGCACAGCTCGCTGCACATTTACACGGACTCGCGGGAGACCTGGCTGCGCAAGACATGTCTGAACCCGCGCTGATCGCCTCTGACCTTGCCGACTATCTGCCCGAAGCCTGGCTGCACCTACTGCCAACACAAGCAGGTCAGGCACTTCCCGAAATTACGTACATCGATTAGAAATTCACGGCCTTAACAGGCTGCAGTAATACAAAAATCAGTGCGTTGATAAAAAAGAGTGCGCCCGCAAATAATGCGAGCCACCCTGAAGTCGGCTGTTTTAGAACCAGCGATTTCGCTTTCTGCCGGTATTCTTTATTTCGCTTTCTGCCAGTATTTTTTATTTCGCTTTCTGCGAAATGACCTGACCAGCGGGCATCGGATAAACGGGCGACTTGGTATCCGGTTTTCGTTTCAATAATTCGGATAATTGAAAACCATGATACTTCTGATTCGCGGCAGGCTCACCATCACTATTGGCATTGGCCACCCATAACTTTGTTGATTTGGGCTCGAACAACACATTATGCAGGTTCGATTTCATGGCGACCGGACGGCTCATCAGCTTGATCGCCGATTCAGCCGTAAACGAACCGTAGCCTTGTTTGACTCGCTTGGAAAGTTCCTGATAACGGTCTCCCGCTGAAAGCAAAGCAGCGTCCTTCACCGGATTGGGAAGCAAGGGATGTGCTTCGCCGGGCTGAATCAATTCCATCTTCTCCCAACTCGTGGCCATGCCCACCGATCGATTCGTTTTTCCATCGGCAATCACATAATAATATTCACAGGTACGATAGTTATCCCGAAAGACGGCAATCGCTTCATCAAGATCTTTGGCGGTCTCCAGAACCTCACGCACGAGAAACGCCATCGGCACACCCGACCAATGCCCCAGTCCGCGTCCTCCCATTTCGCCGATCGAAACGGACTTCATATTCATACCGGTGACCGATCCGATAAACCCGGCATAGGAAACATTCACAAACGGAATGCCGCCTGTGGGTTCTGCCACTACTAAGACGGCATGCTCCTGTAATCCCCAGTCACAGGCATAATCCAAAACGCGACCGTGATACAGGGTGCCATCCTTGGTCGCGGAATTCGCAATGGAAAATCCGCTGCAATGAAACATTTCGGGGATAAAATTGGTCGCCCGCACATCTGCGTACGCGATCTCTGCCCCATCCGAAAGACCTCGCATTTCGTCTACATACTTTTGGGGAATGTAAGGCTTTTGAATCTGAACCACGGTTTCGATCGCCTGGCGTGGTTTCAATTTGACCAACCCCAGGTCAACGAGTGTCGTATCTCCCTTTTCCTTGAGAAGGGTATACATATTCTTACGAACGTGTTCCTTCAACAGGGCTCCCTGCTGATAACCCATTTCATAATGGGTGCCTTTCAGGTGGAGCACAAGATAGCCATCGACCTTCTCCAGCCAGCCTGCACCACAACGGGCAATCGTTTGAGCAGACGCAGTCACAGGCGAAAGACAAACCACGGAAAGTAAGCCCAATAGCAGGAGAGCTGCGAATCGGCGTCGCTGACATAACAGTTGACAATACATAAGAAGATCCTTTTCACTCATCAGAACCAAGATGAAAGATTTGAAGTGAATCGATTTCAGATTAGAAGCCCATTATGACAAATCAGGCGAAAGATTCAAAATCAATTCTTCCTCCGGAAGACACAACATGAACATAAACACATATTTCAGACTCACATACCAATTCCGTTGTCCTTTGGACTTGAATTAGCTTACTAAAATGTGTGAAGATTGACGGCTAGAAGGCCTGCAGTTACTGTAGATACCTTAACCGCCTCGTTCTGGTTTCAAAAAAAGTCAGCAGGAAGGGTTAACGTCTTCACACGTAGGTTTTACGTCTCTTTATCCGCTCATTGTTAGCAATCTTTATGTTTCGAGTCTTAGGCAACACTGTTGTCCGGTATTGGCAAATCATTCTTACTTGCTGGGTCTTGGCAGTCGCGGGTATCTCGTATGTCGCGCCAGAGTGGTCAACAGTCGTACAAAATGGCGAATTCGCATTTCTGCCGGGAGACTCTCCGAGTCTGCTGGGAGAAAAACTATTTAAACGCGCTTTTCCCGACGACCTGCTCGCCAGCAGTATCGTCGTCGTCGTTCGACGTGAGCATGGAGACCAGGGACTAAGCCCGGCCGACCTCACTTTTATTGAGGAAAAACTCAAGCCGCAGCTCGAAGAAATTGCGAAAAATGAGGGAGGCTACTCGACAGAAGATAACGGCGAAGAAGGTAACGCAAAAACATCAAACATCTCGCGCATTCGTACGTATACAGACAAATCCATCGGCGATCTGCTGCAAAGTGAAGATAACAAAGCCTCACTGGTAATAGTCGAACTCTCAACAGAATTTCTGGATCAAAGTAATGGAAAAACAGTCGAGAGTATTGAAAACCTCATTCATCACAATGATGAATTCAAAAAGACGATAGAACCAGGCCTGGATATCACCCTGAGCGGCATCGCCACTGTCGGCCGCGATATGATACGCGCTGCAAATCAGAGCGCCGAAGCAACAGAACTCTGGACGGTTTTACTGGTCATTCTGTTACTCATTATCATTTACCGCGCACCCATTCTGGCTTTGATCCCTTTATTCACGGTCTTCGTTTCAGTAAAGATCGCGCTCTCCGTACTCGCGATTTTTGCATCGTGGGGCTGGGTCGGGTTATTCTCGGGAATCGAAATCTACGTGACGGTAATCCTCTACGGCGCAGGAGTCGACTACTGTCTGTTTCTGATCGCCCGGCACCGGGAAGAACTCGATAAGGAATGCACTTTTAACGAAGCGATTTCCAACTCGATCGCAACTGTAGGAGCAGCCCTCGCCGCAAGTGCAGGCACCACCATGTGCGGGATCGGGATGATGTTTTTTGCTGAGTTCGGCAAGTTTCAACAGGCCGGCATCGCCATGGCAATGAGCCTGTTCTTTGTACTTCTCGCTTCGTTGACACTCACCCCTGCCCTGCTCTGCTTAGCAGGACGCTTTGCCTATTGGCCACAAACCTTCAATGAACGGGTCGCGGTTTCCGCCGGCTGGTTAACCCCTTCCAGCGTCATGGCACGGCTGATGCGACGTAACTGGACCGGCTCCATCTGGGAATCGATTTCAGAAGCCCTGCTCAAATGCCCCGGTAAAATCTGGCTGACAACCACCGCCGTTTTATTTCCCTTCGCACTGATCAGTCTGGCCTGCTATGGCAATTTGAGTTATGGCTTGCTGTCAGAACTACCCAGCGAAGATCCCAGTGTTGTCGGTACCAAAGCAGTGCAAGGTCACTACCCGGCGGGCGCCACCGGACCACTGACACTGTTATTCCAAAATCCGAACGTCAACTTTTCAGATGCCCAAGGCCGCGAAGCAATCGAAACGCTCACGGCCGACTTGCTGAAACATAAAGAAGAGTTGGGGATCGCCGACATCCGCAACATGACCAAACCCTTCGGAATTGGCGCGGCAGACGAAATGGACAAAGCCAAAGATCTGCGGGGGCTGGCAAAACTAAGAGCCATCAGTCGTATCAAGTTGATCAAAAACTACTATGTCACATCCGAACCGGACCTGGAAAATCATGTGACACGCATGGATCTCATACTCGAGAAGGACCCGTTCTCACGCGATAGTATGATGCAGCTGGAACGCGTCAAAACAGCAGTCAGCAAATCACTGCCTGAACCGCTACGCGATCACACGGAACTCTTTTATATTGGCGCGACCGCCAGCATCAGTGACTTAAAAGCGGTCACCGATCAGGACCAGGCCCGTATCGACCTGCTGGTACTCGGCAGTGTGTTTTTGATTCTGGTGATCCTGCTCAGACGCCCCGCGATTTCGGCCTACCTGATTCTGAGTGTCTTTTTCAGTTATCTGGTGACGCTCGGCATTACCTTTGCCGTCTTCTGGGCTCTCGACCCACAAAACTTTGCCGGACTGGACTGGAAAGTCCCCATGTTCCTCTTCACGATTCTGATTGCCGTCGGCGAAGACTACAATATCTATCTGATCACACGCATCGACGAAGAACAGCAAACTAAAGGCCCCGTCGAAGGCGTGATCTCAGCTTTGAAAAATACCGGCGGCATTATTTCCAGTTGTGGAATCATTATGGCCGGCACGTTTTCTTCCCTGATGGCAGGCACCCTGGTCGGCATGCAGCAGCTTGGCTTTGCACTCGCCTTTGGAGTTCTCCTGGATACCTTCATCATCAGGCCGATCATCGTCCCCGCCTATCTCATCATGCTTTATCGCGGCTACTTCGGCTCCTGGGGTAAATATTTAGGAGCCGCCCAGTTCCTGGAAACACCGCCCAAACTCGACTCCCCCCACGTCAAATAGATGCCTCTTAGCACATCCTGCGTGGCACTGTTGGCTTGCCAACAGTGAATGGGGAAACATTTCAATTAACAGTAAGAGACAAGGGGCGGGACCCATGTGTCCGCCCGTGCTATCGACATATTTTTTGTGAGACCCTGCGGAAGATCTTTCTGTTTACTTTGTAAACGTGATACCGAATCGAATCTCGCCAGGCGGGGAGACACATGGGTCTCCCCCTACATTGACTCTCTGGAACTACCGCGTCGTGTGAATAATCATTTCCGGCAACGCAGCCGAGCGGGAACCACTCACAGGCGGGTTATCCGCGGGCCGAAACGTAAACACCGCCGAGAACTTTGCCTGATTCGAATAATTCCGGGTCGCTGCATGAAACGTCCGACAATGGAAGAATAAAATATCGCCCGGATGTAATTCCGCAGAGACACTCGTCTCAATCAACGCTTCATTTTCGGGCACATCGGGTCTCAGGAAAATTCGATCATCCAGACGATGCGGCTCATACTCCATCCGATGCGTGCCGGGGATGACCTTTAAACAGCCGTTCTCCTGATTTTCCTCGCCCAGCGCGACCCAGATACTGATCAGTTCTTTTCGCTCAAACGACCAGAACCGAATATCCTGATGCCACATCGTATCGCTGCTGAATTCCGGCTGCTTGGTCATCACACAATTATGATGTGCCAGCGGCATCACATAATCGGGCCCCAGCAACTGCGCCAGTCGATTCACCAGCGCCGGATGATTCACCAGTTCCGTAAAGCACATCCCCCGACTGTGAGACTGCAATAACCGCCGCACGGTTTCACCGCCCACCACATTCCGCCCCTGAGGCGAGCCCGGGTATTCCACGTCCGCTTCATATTCGACCGGCTCCACAACACGTGATAACCCGTCTTTCGTCGCCGCCAGCATCTCCTGCCGCAGCGATTCAGGGCAAAGATTCCGCAGAATTAAATAACCGTCCTGCTCGAATTTCTCAAATTCTTCGGACGTCAGCCGGTCATTTGTAACGGACTGTGAAGGTGAAGCCATGGTTCTCAAACTCTGATTTAAAAGGACTTAAGTCGGCACCCGATCAAAAAAACCAATCACCGGTCCGACTAATACCGATATAATACAATTCAGGGTTGGAAATTTAAAGGTGTCAAATTCACTCAGTCAAGAGAATTCAGTAGGTGCCGTAGTAGGAATGGCTAAAAGATCCTGATCTCTGTCGAAACGAGCTGCCTGCTCAGATCAATTTATGTTGATCAAGACAGACTTATACATTCTGAGACTCTTCATAAGTCGACATCGAACACGATGCCCTGACCCGGTCCGTCGATTTCATCAACAGGAACACCGGACCATAAAACAGCACGTAAGGTAACCAGCTCATAGAAATCGCCAGCGCCGGAGTAAAATTGTCAACCGACTCCGCATCCATGCTGCTCCATGTCAGGCCAACCAGTGTTCCCCAGAAAAAAAAGAAACCCAGAACAAACCCGAGATCGCTCCAGACCGCCATCAGAATCAAAGGCACCACCAGCGTTGGTACCACAAGATAACCTCGATCCGCCATCAAGTACGAAAGCACAAGCGGCACGACAATGGCAATCAGAATCAGCACCAACCCGGTCCGCTGCGTAATCTGCCGTTGATGTGAATCGTTCATAGGACACCCGTTTTAATAGAAGTCACAATCATGTTCCGATTTTTGTATTATAACCTCTAATTCTTGAAACTCCATAAATTACTATTTTATCCAATCGAAAGAAGCATCAGCGTTTTTTTGACAAGAGATAAAACCAATCTTCATGATTTTTAAAGAAGCCCACTTTTGATTTACGACAATACCCAATCACCTCTTCAATGTGACTCAATTTTTCATTGATTAATGGCTCTAAGGCCTGGCTTGTACCGTCATATTCCTCATCAGAACTGATGGTGTAAATCGTATCTTTAACACCAAGTGTTTTGAGTCGCTCTATTATCACGAGAGGCATTTTATCCTGCCCTGTTAATTCCTGACACATTTTCATATCAAAATAACGAACGTCCCGCAGGTCATCAAAAATTCTTTGCCTCCGTTGTGGCGACTCCAGCATCCAAAGAAATCGTTCCACTTTCTCTTTTTGAAGAAAGCGTTTAAATATTTCTATTTCAAGTTGTAAATCCATATGCTGATCACGCCTCCGGAAAGTCCACATGGTCAAACACCAGCAGACGATCCCCGTTCGTCATATAAGTAAACACGCGATTACGGTAAGTCATATTAAACGTTTCATTTCAAACATCACGGAATCGAATTCAGCTCAGACGTTTGCTCGTAATCTCGATGAATTATCAATTCAATACCCGGGCCCGGATTCAAGATGTGTTCTTTAATAAAGTCAGGCTTGAGAACCACGTCACAGAGACTCTCGCGTGGAATCCACTCAAACAATTCATCGTTGCCTCTCTCCGTGCTATGAAATTCACCTGCCGACCAGGCGACCTCGTAGTAGATGCTAATCTCATGAAAGTGCCGGCCCTCGAATTTGAAGAAGTTTTCAGCCGTGATCACCGGGCGAATAACGTTGAATCCAGCGCCAATCTCTTCACTTAATTCCCGCTGGATCGCGGCGAGCGAATCTTCATTCGTTTTCACTCTGCCTCCCGGCAGATACCACCAGTTTTGATTCCGCAGACGGCACAACAACACGTCCGCCCCACGGGTCACAATTGCCCCCACCCGCAGGTTCACGCGATAACCATTCAAATCGACTGTGATATCTGTCATGCGCCACCCAAGATCATTTTCGACCAGTCTGGATTACTTTGATGTATCACTTGTGCAATAATTTTCTCAGCAAGATTTGAATACTCTGGGAAGTCATCTCGTATTTTTTTGATCTTTCTTTCATCACCCTTTAGAACTCCGTTGTGTGCCACTTGACTTCGAAAATTATAAATCTCTTTTAATTGACTATTAACCATCTTTCTTTCTTCGTAGTTTTTCCCGATAAGCCAACTCCCTCGAAGACGAAATGTTAAAGACAACTGATCTTTATTATTCTCAAGAAGTACCATCTCCAAGGCTATCGCAAGATCGAGTATCTTATCTTCAATTTGCTCTCTACGCTTGGCTTGTGACAAACGCGATAACACTCTACTTATTTGTTCCTTTTTTTGGGGAGACAATTTGTTAAATGAAGTCAGAAGAGTATTGATTTCATTTAAGCTACTCACTGAGAGCTTTGAGAATTGACGGCCTATAATATCATGTCTGCGATAGCCACCACCTCCTCCTGCAAACATTCCGAATGGCATATCTGGTAGCGTATATGATTCTGAGCAGAATGGTGTGCAAGAAACACCTTCAACAGCATTAAGCAAAAGTGATACATCATTTAACAATCGTCCCGACTCCATAAACGGCATATCTTTTTCTGGAATTTCGAAAGTATCACATGGGCTTGATTTTAAAACCTTACTTTTAATTGTAATTGCAGCTTTTGGCTTTAGTTGGCGACAACCTAGTGAATTGAATTCAATTTTTTCAAAATCATTCTTTTGGCGAGAATCTGGCATTTCGTCGATTGGAACGATTTCGATGCCATTATCTAAAGCTATTGAACTTTTCAACTCAACTCCCAAAATCCATAGGGCATTTACTACAGCGACCATTTCGGATTCAAGAAATGTATTTAAGTTTTTTTCCGCAATCTCAGGTCCAAATTCATTGATCGCCCATGAGTACCACATTGCTAGATCTTGTATTTGAAATTGAGAGGAACCAAATCCTCTTGAAATCATTCTGTCTTCCAAAGCTTGGACTCTAGAATCTTTCTCTAGCTGCTCTACAATTTCTTTACCTTTATCTTCGTGATTAATGTAGTCAGAATATTGCCGATAGAGCTTAGTCGCAAAATCATCGACGTTAGGATTTCTATCAATCCTAAGCTTCGGTAAATTTAGGTGTCCGAGATTCATTAAGTTCTTCAGGTGTCCAAGATCCATTTTTAAAGCTCACAGCTTCTTTAAGAAGATATGTTTCAGATATAAATTATTAAGCATTTCAAAATAATGTAGAAAAAGAATGATTTTCGAGCCTGTTTGCTGACCTGATCCATCTCTGGGTCATCGCCTTGATAAATGACGATCTTGTCTCGTTCGTCATAGCACTTTCCTTTACTCAAGGATCAAGATGTTATTTAACGTCCGGCCTCCTATTATTACAATTCACATTTGTCGACCACAAGCAGCGAGCTCAACTTTATGCCAACAACAAAATAGAAAATGAAATCAAGTTGAAGCTGGCGCACAGAACTGACAATAAATTTGGTGGAGACATCGCGGCGCATCCTCTTGTAAGAGCACCTGGCCGATCACTGAAAATCAAGAAATCGTATCGCGTATACGTCGCGTCCGGTTTTCCGTTCACGGGCTCTGACGCCTGGTTTTATTCAGGCCCCGGTGCGATAAAATTCAAGTGCATTCTCTGAAAAGACCCGGCTGGCGGCTTCTGCTCCCAGGGTTTCCACGACTAACGTGAAATCATCATCTACATAAGGCCTTGGTGCGCGCGTTGATGGCACATCGGTCCCGAACATCAGTGCTTTGGGATTTGCCGAATTGAGATCTTTCAACGCGGTCCGCACATCGAAGTCAACCCGACCAAAGCCGGTCGCCTTCACGCGCACTCCCTGTTCCGCGAGTTTCAGCAGTGTTTTGAAACCGACCTGAGACAGACCGAGATGGTCAATGCTCACCGCAGGTAAGTCTGATAAGAGTTGCTCCATCCCCGCCAGTTCCCTGGAATCGACATAGAGTTCTACGTGCCAGCCGACAACTTCAAACACGCGTCGTGCCATGCGGTCCAGATGTTGAAGTTCCTCCGAACCACCCCGTTTCAGATTGAACCGCAGCGCACGCACACCCGCCGCATTGAGGTCCAGCAACGCGGCATCGGTAACAGTGAACGGCAACTGAGTCACACCCACAAACCCGGGACCGAGTTGTTCGAGTGCCGCGACCAGATACGATTGATCAAACGCCTGAAACGAACCCGAAACAACGGCTCCGCCACACAGATTGTAGCCTTGCATTCGCTGGGAATAATCGTCACAGCTAAAGACTTCAGGCAGATACCCCTGATTAGGCGTCAGCGGAAAGCGATCATCTATTATATGAAAATGCGCATCGAACAGCGGGAATTTTTCCAGCACGGTCTGTTACCTTGCAGCTTTACCTAATAGTCGAATGATTCTCGATACTTAAAATGTAATTCTCTTCTTCAAGGTACAGGAAACCAATTATTAATGCACGTCAATGATCATATATCATCTCTCCCACAATCAGGAAGAGATAATCACTTTAAAACATTTTGAGCAATTCGGTGCCAGGATTGAAACCAGGGATCTTCTAAAATCTGTTTGTTCTCGGCTATATACTTGAGAAACCAGTGAAAGAGCCCATCCCATTCCTGCAAATCGCCGGGCGGATGAAGTTCCCAATCTAATTCTTCCAGCAGCCAGTTGGCTTTCGCACTGTTTCTTAACTGGGACGTACAAACCCAGTTCGATTTATCATCTACCCCACCGCGGGCAACAGGTACAATATGATCAATGGTCGGAGAAAGCTGCCAATACGCGATATGGCATTCTGACATCTTCCAGTTTTTGTGATAGGGAAATTCTGCTGGCATCAGTTTCGACAGCAGACGCAGCACGGGAGGAAAAATCAGTTTCTCCCCGGAATAACGATCTATGAAACCATCACGTAAAAACAGATTCGTCTTCTGCAAATCAGAGTAGTTCCTACTGGCACTCTCAACCATAACGAAAGGATATTTTGTTTCGACAACCCTTCCAGCTTCAGCTAAATCACCAGCTCCAAGAGATTGACATATCTCTTGTATCGTCTTGTATGTCACTACACAAACTCCCTCGAAGAGTGTCTCTAATCCTACCGTCTTCTCGCACCTCGCATGCCCTGATATCTACGGACTCACTGCATCAACAGTTTGAAAAACTGTCGCGGCTCTGGAAAGCAGTTCTCAACACCCGTTACGCGTCAAGCTGCGCCAGCCATTTAGAAAACCACTCGGCTGGTAACTGGATCTTCGAAAAATCCAAAGTTTGCAACTCTTCCCGCGCGTAGGTATTTTCCAGATAGATCTGCCACTGCAGATGCAGATCAAGGGCAATGTCTGCGACGGCTGCTTCGACGATATTCTCCTGATCAAACTGCGCCAATTGAAAACCATCAGCCCACCAGGCGATTTGCTGATGTGTATAGGGTGAGTTTTCAATATCCAGAGCGCAGCGCAACACCAAAACCAGGGACTCTTTGGTCAGTGGAAGCGCAATAGCCTGACACTGTGTTTCAGACGACAATCCGACATTTTGAATTTGCTCAGGCAGTCTCGGATCAGACTGATAATTATCATTTGCCATCGTATTTTCCTCTGACGTTGCATCATCTGGTGGAATTCTTGATTTCATCTACGTTTCGTTAATCCCTTGCTCTTTTTACGTCGCCAGGGAGAAATTCACTTACTCGCTACCGTTAGTAACGGTATGGTCCTCTGTTCCTGGTACTTGGTGAATCGCTAGAAAGACCTTGCCCGCCGTACGCAGGCGCCAGCCAGTCGTGCCATCGTATTCCTTTGATCGCACAAAACCACGATTCTCAAGAACCTTAAGATCTTGGTCTAATTTTTCTTCTTTGAATTTTCCCATTTCTCTGATCTGGGTCTTAGTCGGGCGCCTTTGAGGTAACCGAGAGATCGCCTCAAGCACTTTGAGTTCGCTTTCGTTAAGCTGTTGACTCTGGATTGAAATCTCATGAGGGTCCTGAGACTTCACTGCCACTTCTCCTAGATCATCTTCCAAATCATTAAGCTCTTCCCTTGTCTCATTTGCCACTCTTTCGGCAGAATTTGCTTGCGCAATGATATCATCAAAAAGTTTCTTAGAAAGATTCGAGATGAGACGTTGTGATGAAATCGCTGCGAGTAATGCGAATCCGAACAAAACAAACCATCCTGAAACTCCTGCAGTTTCTTTCGAAAGATTGTCCACCAGATCGTCACCACTGCCACTCGTTGCGCGGACAATCGTCAAGAACACAGGGACAAGGAATGAACCAACGATTCCTAAAACAATACTGCGAAATCGGAGAAATTTTCTCTTTTCGCTCGTCAAGACATCTGGGCTGGGAGGACCTTGAAGGTAGCCTGCGTAACCACCGAGGACTCCTGCAACAAAGAATAACAATACGATGGCCAAAATTATCATCGGAACGTTCTCCGCTTGGAGTTATGGCTAACTTGTAAATCCTTTATATGACTTTGTTCAGATATGATGCCAAACTGGTGCCATTAATTCCAAAACAAAATGCCCGATTTCATAGAATAAATCCTGCATTGAGAGATAAGCCTATACTGCCGTTGAATTATGTCTATCCATCGAATCGTCTTTTAATAAGCGAGTTTCAGCAAACTCGCAAGAGAAAACCAGGCATGTCATCTCCTCGACGTCCAGCTTGTTTCTTCGACTAACCAAACTCCCACTTACGGCAGTTCAGTCGCGCCCATCAGGTAGCGGTCGCATTCGCGGGCGGCGCCGCGGCCTTCGTTGATGGCCCAGACGATCAGACTCTGACCTCGGCGGCAGTCGCCGGCGGCGAAGACGCCTTCGAGGCTGGTTGTATACTGCTCGTGTTCGGCTTTGAAGTTCGAGCGGGCATCGGTTTCCAGATTGAGCTGTTCGCCAATGATATGTTCGGGGCCGACAAAACCCAGCGCCAGGAAGACCAGGTCGCAAGGCAGCTCTTTTTCGGAACCGGGAACCACACTGAAGGGAGGACCGTTCTCGACCGGTTTGGACCAGTCGACTTCACAGATCTTGATCCCGCTCAGATTGCCTTGACCGTCGCCTGTAAATTCGACGGTTGACATCTGGAACATCCGCGGATCTTTACCGAAGACGTCAGCCGCTTCTTCGTGACCGTAGTCCACCCGGAAAATCTTCGGCCATTGAGGCCACGGGTTATTTGCCGCCCGCGTCTCTGGTGAGGGCGGTACAATTTCCAGGTTGATCAGGCTTTCGCATTTCTGCCGCATCGCGGTGCCCAGACAATCATTTCCGGTATCACCACCGCCGATCACAACGACTTTCTTGCCTTCCGCATTAATAAAGTTTTCCACGGGGGAATTTTTATAGTGCGTATTTTCCAGTCCCGATTCGAGCAGGCTTTTGGTATTCTTAGATAGATACTCCATCGCAAAATGCACGCCCTTCAGATCGCGTCCGGGAATCGGCAGATCGCGGGGCTTGGTTGCACCGGTGCAAAGCACGACGGCATCATAATCCTTCATCAGTTGACTGGCCTTGATATCAACGCCAATCGAAGTATTCGTGACAAAATTGACTCCCTCGTCGGCCAGTAAATCGACACGTCGCTGCACAATCCATTTTTCCAGCTTCATATTGGGAATGCCATACATCAGCAATCCACCAATCCGATCGTCGCGTTCAAACACGGTCACGCTGTGACCGGCATTATTGAGTTGGGCGGCAGCCGCCAGTCCTGCAGGACCGGAGCCCACTACAGCGACTTTTTTGCCGGTACGAACTTCAGGAGGATTCGCCACGACCCAGCCTTGATCGAAGGCGTGATCGATGATCGAACTTTCAATGTTCTTGATCGTCACGGCTGGTTCATGAATTCCCAAAACGCACGACCCTTCGCAGGGAGCCGGGCACACCCGACCGGTGAATTCGGGGAAGTTATTGGTCTTGTGCAGACTGTCGATAGCATCCCGCCAGCGTCCGTGATAGATGTGGTCATTCCACTCCGGAATCAGATTATTGATCGGGCACCCGGACGCCATGCCGGCCAGCGTACTCCCGGTATGACAGAAAGGAATGCCGCAATCCATGCACCGCGCGCCCTGATTCTTGAGTTCATCATCCGTCAGATGATCGTGAAACTCATTCCAGTCAAGGATACGCAATTCCGGTTTTCTATCTGCACCCAGTTCTCGTGGAAATTCCATGAAGCCCGTTGGCTTGCCCATAATTCTATCTCACTCTAAAAAATGTGTTTGCTCTTAATACAGAAGAAAGAAATGTTCTCTGGAAGACGTGCCTGTCAAAGTAATCGTTCAGGCACGTCTCGAGAAAATTCAAACGCTGGCGGCAGCTTCCGCCTCTTCGTCTTCCATTTCCTGTAATGCTCGTTTGTAATCGACGGGCATGACTTTCTTGAACAGCTCAAGTTCGGTCTCCCACTGATCGAGGATCGACTTGGCAATCGTCGAACCCGTAAATTTACGATGATTATCAATCAGCATTTTCAATTCTGCGATATCTTCCGCGTCTTCCACAATCTCCAACGCAACCGTTTCCAGATTGCAGTTTTGCAGCAGCAATCCCTCCGGATCGTAGACATAGGAAACACCGCCCGACATGCCGGCGGCGAAGTTTCTACCGGTTTCGCCGAGAATCACAGCGCGACCGCCGGTCATGTATTCACAACCATGATCGCCAATCCCTTCCACGACCGCCCGCGCTCCCGAGTTTCTCACACAGAAACGTTCTGCAGCCTGACCGCGAATATAGACTTCCCCTTCGGTGGCTCCGTAGAGGTTCACGTTACCAACGATGATGTTTTCTTCCGGCTTGAATGTCGAATCTGCCGGTGGATAGATAATGATTCTTCCACCACTGAGTCCTTTACCCACATAGTCGTTGGCATCGCCTTCGTGTTCAATGGTAATGCCGTGCGCCAGCCAGGCTCCCAGACTTTGTCCGGCAGACCCCTTGCTGTTGATGTGAATCGTTTCATCAGGCAATCCCATTTCACCATGATGTTTGGAAACTTCATGGCTCAACATCGTGCCAAAGGTACGATCTGTGTTCTTGAGTTTAACGTCAATGATGACTGGCTCGCCTTTTTGAATCGCAGGCTGAGCCTCACTGATGAGTAAATTATCCAGAACCACATCCAGGCCATGCTGTTGATCCTGGGTACAATACGTGCCCACATTGGGATGCGGTTTCTCGGCAACTCTCAGAATCGGCGTCAGATCCAGATGCTTCGCTTTCCAGTGTGCAACGGCCTCATCCAACTCCAGCACATCGCTGCGTCCGACCATTTCATTCATTGTGCGGAAACCCAATTCTGCCATCAGCTCGCGAGCTTCTTCTGCCATCAGGAAGAAGTAGTTCACGACATGCTCCGGCTGACCGGCAAACTTCTTGCGGAGTTCCGGATTCTGTGTCGCAATTCCCACGGGACAGGTATTGAGATGACACTTACGCATCATGATACAGCCCATCGTAATCAGCGGTCCTGTTGAGAAACCGAACTCTTCTGCCCCCAGCAAATTGGCAATCACAATATCGCGACCGGTTTTCAACTGGCCATCGGTTTGCAACCGGACGCGGCTGCGTAAATCGTTCAGAACCAATGTCTGATGTGTCTCGGAAATACCCAGCTCCCAAGGCAGACCGGCATGCTTGAGGCTGGTCAGAGGAGAGGCTCCTGTACCACCGGAGGCACCGGAGATCAGAATATTGTCCGCGTGCCCTTTGGCGACACCCGAGGCAATCGTTCCCACGCCCACTTCCGAAACAAGCTTAACGCTGATCCGTGCGGAAGGATTGGTGTTCTTCAGGTCGTAGATCAACTGAGACAAGTCTTCAATCGAATAAATGTCATGGTGCGGAGGCGGACTGATCAGCCCCACACCCGGAGTCGAATGACGGACCGAGGCAATAATTTTATTGACCTTATGTCCGGGCAACTCGCCCCCTTCTCCCGGTTTTGCACCTTGAGAAATTTTGATCTGCAATTCATCCGCATTGGTTAGATACCAACTGGTCACACCGAATCGACCGGAGGCGATCTGCTTGATAGCCGACCGTTTTGAATCGCCGTTCTCCAAGGGTTTAAAGCGGGCATAATCTTCACCCCCTTCTCCCGTGTTACTCTTACCGCCCAGACGATTCATGGCAATGGCCAGTGCTTCGTGCGATTCGGCAGAGATGGAACCGTAACTCATGGCACCTGTGCAGAAACGCTTCACGATTTCCGTCACGGGTTCGACTTCTTCGAGGGGAATTGACTTTCGTGTTTTGAATTTCAATAAACCTCTCAGATGGCATTCCCGAGTCGTCTGTTCGTTGACGGCTTTCGCAAATTGCTTGTAGGCGTTTTTGTCACCAGAAGTAGCAGCCGCCTGTAGATTGGCGATATTTTCAGGCGACCAGGAATGCTTTTCGCCATTCGCGCGCCAATGATAGACGCCGGGATTGGGCAGGCCGGGTACCCGATACTGATCACGATGAGGATAGCCGATGTCGTGCCGCATCTCGCACTCTTTGGTGATTACATCAAAACCAATTCCCTTAATTCGGCTGGCCGTACCAGCAAAACAGGCATCGACGACTTCCTTATTCAAACCAACGGCTTCGAAAATCTGTGCGCCTTTATAACTTTGCAGCGTCGAGATTCCCATTTTAGCCATGACTTTCAGCATGCCTTTGCAGACCCCTTTACGGTAAGCGGCCACAATGGATTCCCGGTTCCATTTTGGAGCATCCAGCTCTCCCGCATCCAGCGAATGCCATAAAGATTCAAACGCCATATAGGGGTTGATCGCATCGGCACCATAGCCAAATAACAGGCAGTGATGATGGACTTCGCGGGCTTCGCCGGTTTCCAGCACGATACCAATCTGGGTTCGCTGTTCGTTACGTACCAGATGGTGATGGACTGCACCACAGGAAATGAGCGATGGCAAACCGATTCGATTACGATTCACAGCGCGGTCAGATAATGTAATCAAACTGAAGCCATCGGCAATCGCCTGTGACGCTTCTTCTCGAATCCGATCCAGTGCAGCACGGAACCCGTCTTCCCCTTCCGACTTGGGATAAGTCACGTCAATCGTTTTATTCTTCCAGCCACGATAATTCATGGCTTTGATGGCGGCCATCTCTTCGTTTGAGATGATCGGCTCAGGAATTAACAGACGGTGGCACTGCTCTTCCGTCGATTCCAGCAAATTCCCTTCCGGACCGATATAGCATTCCAGCGTCATAATGACTTCTTCCCGAATCGAATCGATGGCCGGGTTCGTCACCTGCGCAAAAAGCTGGTGGAAGTAATCATAAATCAAGCGAGATTGATCGCTCAGGCAGGCCAGAGCGGCGTCGTTGCCCATCGAACCAATCGGATCTTTCTTCGCCTTGATCAGCGGAATCAGCATAAACTTCAGTGTTTCAAACGTAAACCCGAACGCCTGCATGCGAGGCATGAGCTCGGCCTGGGGAATGTGTTCCACCTGATCAACGGACGGAATTTCCTGCAGTTGAATCCGCTGATTCTGCAGCCAATCAAAATAAGGGCGCTTGGTAGCATACTTTTCCTTGATCTCTTCATCGGGAATCAAGCGGCCTTCTTCGAAGTCAACCAGGAACATTTTCCCCGGTTGCAATCTGCCTTTTTCCTTGACAATTTTGGGATCGACATCCAGCACACCGACTTCGCTGGCCATGATGACCCGGTCATCGTGAGTCACATAGTAACGGCTCGGTCTTAAACCATTCCGGTCCAGGACGGCGCCGATGCACTTACCATCGGTGAAAGAGACAGACGCTGGTCCGTCCCACGGTTCCTGAAGTGCAGAGTGATATTCATAGAAAGCGCGTTTGGTGACAGAGATCGAATGATGATTCTGCCAGGCTTCAGGAATCATCATCATCATGACTTCCGGCAAGGGACGACCGGACATCATCAACAGTTCCAACGCATTATCAAAGTTTCCAGAGTCGGAACAATGAGGCTCAATGATCGGGAATAACTTCTTGAGATCCGCCCCAAACAGATCGCTGGACATCTTGCCTTGTCGCGCGTACATCCAGTTGGCGTTGCCACGCAGTGTATTGATTTCTCCATTATGTGCCATGAAACGGCACGGTTGGGCGCGATCCCAACTCGGGAATGTATTCGTTGAGAATCGGGAGTGCACCATCGCCAGGTGGCTGGTGAAATCGTCAGCCTGCAAATCGGGATAGAAAGGCATGACCTGATCGGGGGTCAACATCCCTTTATAGACGAGCACCTGACTCGACAGCGAACAGAAGTAGAACATCAACCCCTGAGGCAGACTTCCTTCTCGTAACTGGCGACTCGTTGATTTCAGAATGATATAAAGCTGTCGTTCCAGATCGTCCTGATCGGCTACTTTTCCATTCGCCGTGGAGATAAAGACCTGCTCCATATGAGGCATTGCGCGACGGGCTGAAGGGCCAATATCGGCTTTGTCAGGGGAAACTGGCAATTCACGCCATCCCAGCACCACGAGGCCTTGATTCTGGACGGTTTCTTCGACGAGCTTATAACAATGCTCCCGCTGCGCGACATCCGTGGGTAAAAAGACAACCCCCATGCCGTAATTGCCTTGTTCGGGAAGCTCAAAGTCCAAATCCTGTTTGACAACCCTGCTCAGGAAATCATGAGGCATGGAAACCAGAATCCCGGCGCCATCGCCGGTGTTTTCTTCACATCCACAGGCACCACGGTGGGTCATATGACGCAGCATTTCATCGGCATCGAGCACGATTTGATGCGAACGTTCGCCTTTAATATGGGCTACAAACCCAACCCCACAACTGTCATGCTCAAATTCCGGATCGTAAAGTCCATGCGCTTCCGGCAGACTCCCCACGCGGAAAATGGAGTTTCGATCATTGTTTTCGGAATCAGTTCCACGTCGAACGGTTCGACTTGTCATCTTACTTCACCATTCAAACTAATGTTTAACAAAATCGATGCCAACTGGCATCCTGTTATTGCGAACGAATTTCGCACTCTAATTCAGAAGTCTCATCAGACCTTCCTCGGAATGATGCCTTCCTGTTCCGACATCTGCCGGAACGCTTTTCTATCGAAGAACAACTCTTGGTTTCTTGAGCTACTTTTTTCGAGAATCTTCCCACAATTCAGAATCACTGGATCCGTCCGAATCAGAAAAATGATCTGCGAACAAACAACTTGATTACTCACGCGCTATTAAAGGACCGAACGAAAACGCATCCATACTGGAAGATTGATTTCTTTCAGATGCTGATGTCTCGGTCGATTCTCTGCGAGCGATAGAGAAATTCGCGGGATCTTCATGCAAGATTTCTATGAACTTCGAAACCACATCGGGTATCGATTTCTGCTTTCTTTGAATGATTCCGATGGGACGAAACCATTCGACCTGTTCCAGGCGTACCACTTTCAGAGACTGATCCTGAACTTCCTTAGTGACCGTAGGCAGAGGCAGAACAGCAATGCCCGCTTCCGCTTCGACGGCCCGCTTAATATTTTCAATGTTGTCAAACTCATGAATCAATTGAACGTGCACTCCGGCTTTTCTTAACCAGCGATCTATCTTTTGTCGAACGACTAATTCCGATGTGAATGCCACGAATGGCTCGTCTTCAATCTCACTGACCGTACAACTTTCCCGATCAGCCAGAGGATGGCCGGGGTGAACCACCAGCACCATTGGCTGTTCCTGCCACAAAATGCTCGTGAGTTCTTTATCTTCCTTCTTAGGAAATGAAACCAGTCCCAGATCTGCCTGGTTTTCACAAACTCTCTGATAAACTTCGTCCGGATGTAAATAGTCCAAAGTAATCATGACATCAGGATAAAGCTGTTGGAAATGCTCTACATAATCATACATCTGAGCCAGACCAACCGAGTAGATCGCGGCAATTCTCACCCGGTTTTTCGTTTGCCCTACAGCCCGTCGCACTTGCTCTTCGACCAGCTCGAACGACTTTAACAGCTGTTGGCAACCATCAAAATAAATCTTCCCCGCCGGTGTCACTTCAAAGGGACGCTTGGAACGATCAATCAGTTGCGCGCCTAATCGCTTTTCCAATGCGTGCACGGCCTGACTGGCTGCAGACTGGGACACACGACGAACCTCAGCAGCTTTGGAAAAGCTGCCTTGCACGACGACATCACAGAAAAGCTCAGCGTTACGCAGGTGCATGGAAGTGAAACCAGTCCTATTTATAAGGAAAACTAATAACAGCCGGTTTGAAGTATTTCAATTTCGAATACGAACAGTGTAGATATCAAACCTACGTTAAGTCAAGCGCATGCGGGTCTGAAAAATAATGCTCTGCCACGGCAGACGACAACCAACCCAACAAACTCGAACCAACCTAAACACCTATCATTAAAACCCTTACAACATTGATCATTAAACAATATCCGGTTCAAAGTGACAGAAACGCACAACAAACTCGGCCTCGTTCCCTGTGGCTGACAGTCAAAAATAATGAGTGCTGTCCAGATTGGGGACCACATTTTTTAATCCTGACACGAATCATCCGCGTTAGGGCTATTAATTTTGCTGATCGTAGTAAAGAGTGGGAAGCTTCGTTCAGATCTTGGGCTATGATTGTGCTACAGCCTGGATTCCTGTCGCCCAAGACTCGGGAATCCAGGACTGATTTCTGCTTAAAGAGACAAATACAAATTTATGACTTCTAGACAGACAAGCTGGCTGCAAACCTACTCAACTCACTGGTTCAAAGATAATATCAACACTCTCTACTGTAAGAGAATTCACTGAACTCTGTTTACAGCCCGTCTTGATATTGCACTCAAAATATTGCACTCAAAAAAAGGATCTTTGATGAAGAAACTAATCTCATGTTTGACCCTGATGTTCATCGCCGGAACGTTTCCCCTGCTCTCTGGCTGTGGAAAATCTGCGGAACCAGGGGCTCAAGAAGCAGCAGAGTCAGCGAAACCATTGGGTCCTGCGGAATCCATGACGGCTTTGATTGAGGGGGTCAATAATCAACAGTTACAGGCCACCTGGAATTTTCTTCCCGCCAGCTACCAGACAGAGGTGAATGGCCTGGCCCACGAGTTTGCCGGAAAAATGGATCCGGAAATGTACAACGGCGTATTTCAGACCGGCCAACGACTTGCCAAGCTGTTAAAAGACAAAAAAGAATACATTCTTAAAAATCAAATGATACAGGGACTGCCCGTGCCTCCGGAAAAAGTCGCTCAATTCTGGGAGCCCACGGTTGGTATTTTGGCAGCGATTGTGAACAGTGATGTTTCCAGTCTGGATAAACTGAAAAGTTTTGATGGCGGAAAGTTTCTCTCCACCACTGGCAACCAACTGGCTAAAAATGTGGTCTCCCTCTCCGATCTGATTCCGACGAAAGAAGGGGAACCCAGTCTTTCAGAAAAAATGAAACAGACCAAAGTCACCCTTGTCTCCACCGAAGGTGATACCGCAACGATTAAAATCGAAGCGCCCGGTGAAGAACCCAAAGAACAAATCATGGTCAAGGTCGAAGAGAAATGGATTCCTAAAACTCTGGCAGACAACTGGAAATCCAAAATGGAAAATGCACGCAAACAGTTGGCCGACATCACACCGGAAAAAGTAACTGCGCAGAAAGAACAAGTGCTGGCTAGTCTCAAGCAGACGAATGAGACGCTGGTTCAACTGGAAAATGCGGAAAACGAGGAGCAGTTTAACAAAACACTGTCACCGATTCTCGCTCCTGTCGCCTTTATTGCCCCCATGCTGATGATGCAGCTGAGTCCCATGATGGGTGACACAACAGGCTCTGCCAGCCTGGGAGAGGGCACAACCGCCGATCCCAATACTCAGGTTACGATCGTGATCGCTAAAAAGCTGTCCAATGCAGAGCAAGACCAGATCATGGATCAAGTCTCGGAGCTGATGAAAGATACCGAAGACCTGAAAATTGAAATGAACAAACAAGGGGATACTTCGATTGTAATAATTTCTCCTGTTGCGGATATCGAAGCGTTTTCGAAGAAAATCAAATTCGGTAAGGCCACCAAGGTCGATCCTAAAACCCGCTCGATTACAGTAGAACTCGAAAAATAGTCTTTGATTCCACTGGAAAGATTCCACTGGTAAATACGAAAAAAGGCCACTTCCTGTGAACAGCGGAAGTGGCCTTACGTTTTGCTGGTTTGCGCAGCAATCGTTAACTTCTTCAGTAGGGCTTATGCAGCCTCTGACAGATCTTCGTCTTCTTCATGGGAAGCTTCCACTTCGGAATCCAACTCTTCTTCTTCTTCGTAGACGAGATAGTAGATCTCGTTCATCGCTTCTTCCAGGAAAGAACGGATATTTTCGCTGGTTGTAGACTCGATCAATGTTTCCAGTTGTGCGACAACACGGTCGACTTCTTCACTGGTGATTTCTTCAAACTGCTCTTCGTTTTCTTCTGACATCGTTACCTCCATGTCCTGTGTTTGACAGCAATAAGCAGGAAAAGCATGAACTTAATTATCGGTTTTCCAAGCCTAAAGCATTAGCACTGCCCTGTGCAAAAAATTACCAGACGAATCAACAAATTTTCCAAACCTGAGATTCGCCTTCCGGTTCAATTTTCAACTGACTCTGTCGGAAAAGAAGAGAAATGAATCACGATTTCTTTTTCTTTTTCGAATCTTTCTTAGCGCTTGTTTGTTTCTTGGATTTCTTTTTTTTCTCTTTCTTGACGGTTTTTTCACCAAAAATTTGGTCCCATCCTTTCGAGAAATCATCTGTCGAACCTGTGTGGACCGTATACCCCGTCACTTGAACTTCCTCCCTCATCAAAAATACAATTGAAATTGAGTTTGCCAGTTAGGTAAATTATTCAGGAAAGCAGAATTTGTAGCAAGCCTAAAAATGAACTTGCCAATGGGAGTCAGCCTGAATGCGTCACAAAACCCCGCTTTAGTTTAGTAATCAACAAAATACGATGTTGATCTTCCCCATGAACCAAAAACGAAAAAAAACCTGCTACGCCGTCATTTTCACTTCTACCCAGACTGATTTTCAGGAAGGATACGCGGAAATGTCTGCCCGCATGCAGGAATTGGCCCGCCAACAGCCAGGCTTTCTTGATATAGAGTCCTTTCGTTCACCCGACGGAAAGGGAGTGACGATCTCATACTGGGAGGATCTCCCCGCAATTCAGGACTGGAAACAAAACCCGGAACATCTGACAGCACAACGACTTGGGAAGCAACACTGGTATCAGGACTACACCGTCGAAGTGGCCAAAATCGAATCCGCATACCGCTTTTCTCGCGAATGACAGAGAGAGAACGACTTACTTCTCCGCCTGCTGTACTTTTTTGTCCTTGTTTTGAACCTTGTTCTTATCGTTCGATTTTTTGTCGACCGATTTGTCCTGTTGTTTTTGCTTCTGCATCTCGTTCTTTGACTTTTTCGATTTTTCTAATTGGAAAAACGATTTTCCAATCGTTCTGGGAAACTCATTGTTAGAAAGCTGCGTATCGGCGGTTTCCCGATGCGGATCGAGTGTCAGATTTTTGAGGGGTTTATCGGTTAAGATCAATTTGGATACACTCTCATTGTTCAAACGCCAGATTTCTGCAGGAATCCGCAACATCCGGGTCGAGTCATCGTCAAAGGTCAGCTTTAACAACACCGGCATCACCAGACCGCCGTGATTTTTCAAATCGACCAGATAAAAGTATTTTTCCGTTTCGAGCAGTTTCTTCTCATCTGGTTTCAACTGTTTGAGGTGCGTTTCAAATTTCTTTCGATCGCCGTCCGTCACATCCAGATCGTCAAATTTGTTGTAAAAATCTTTCAATTCGGGATACTGATCGGTCCGCTTGGGAAGTTTTTGATTGCGCATCTTGGAAAGCGAGTCTGGCTCTGCCTCTCTCTCTTTTTTGCGGCGGACTTTATCAACATAAGGATCTCCCGTTTCCAGCAGATACTGTTTGACATTCTCCACTGAGATATCAGTGTGATCGGTCGTATAGAACCAGCCTCGCCAGAACCAGTCCAGATCCACGCCCGAGGCATCTTCGATCGTACGGAAAAAGTCGGCCGGCGTCGGTCGCTTAAACATCCAGCGACGGGAATATTCTTTGAATGCGTAATCGAACAGTTCCCTGCCCAGCACGGTTTCACGCAGTACATTCAAAGCGGTTGCCGGCTTGCCGTAAGCGTTGTTTCCAAACTGCAAAATCGATTCCGAATTGGTCATGATCGGCACCTGATGATTGCCCTTCATATATCCCACAATATCACGCGGCTCGCCGCGGCGTGAAGGATAGTCGGGCTCCCACTCCTGTTCGGTCAGAAACTGCAAAAACGTCGTAATGCCTTCATCCATCCAGGTCCATTGACGTTCATCGCTGTTCACAATCATCGGAAAATAGTTATGCCCGACTTCGTGAATGATGACCGAGATCAATCCATACTTGGTTCGCTTGGAATACGTGCCGTCTTTTTCCGGTCGGGGGCCATTAAAACAAATCATCGGATATTCCATCCCGCCCACGGGACCATTCACGGAAATCGCGACCGGGTACGGATAAGGAAACGTGTATTTCGAAAACACGTTCAGCGTATGAATAATGGCATGTGTGGAATATTTACTCCACAACGGTTCTCCCTCTTTGGGATAAAAGGACATCGCCATCACAGGCTGGCCTTCGACCTTGTGTCCTTGTGCATCCCAGATAAATTTGCGCGAGCTGGCAAAAGCGAAATCGCGTATCCGGTCTGCTTGAAACACCCAGGTCTTTTTTCCTTTCGGCTGAGAGGCCTCGTTCTGTTTTGCTTCCTCAGGAGTCACAATAAACATTGGTTTTTTCGCAGTTTCTGCCTGCTTGAACCGTTTCTGCTGTTCTGCGGTGAGTACTTTCTCCGGATTCTGCAAACGCCCCGTCGCCGCCACAATATGATCATCGGGGACCGTAATCCGCACCAGATAATTACCGAACTCAAGCGTAAACTCGCCGCGCCCCAGAAATTGTTTATGCTGCCACCCCGTGTTATCCGTGTAAGACACCATCCGCGGAAACCAATGCGCGATCTCATACAGAAAGTTCTTATCGTCTTCAAAGTATTCATAACCGGTTCGCGCGGGTCTGCTTTTGGAATCATTAATCAGATAACTCCAGCCAACCGAGAACTGCGTACTTTCGCCGCTTGCCAGAGGCCGGGGCAAATCAATGCGCATCATGGTTTTAATAATGGTGTAAGGCAGTGGTTCGCCTTGGGCATCGCGGACCGCGTCAATTTTCATACTGCCATCGAAGGCTTCTTTCGCCAGCAACTGCTGCATGGATCGATAACCGACTTTTCCCAGCGGGGAACTGGTGCCAGTCAGATGCGCGTCGGAATCAAACGACAGAATGTTGGTATCCAATTGTAACCAGAGATAGCTCAATGAATCGGGACTACGATTGGTATACGTGATCTTCTCCGAGCCGATAATTTTCTGCAGCGCATCATCAAGTTCGACATCGATTTCATAATCGGCCTGCTGCTGCCAGTATTTTTCACCGGGCGCCCCTGAAGCATTTCGAAATCCGTTCGGGGTTGGCAGGACCTCGTCTAACTGCCGAAATTTATCTTCCTGCTTGAATTTCCCGTTACTGACAGCCTGTCCGTAAACGGCTGTCACAGAGTTCAATAGCATCACAACCGAAATCAATCCTGCAAACGAAATCCCACGCTGAAGAAGATTGACGTTCGTTTTTATGCAATTCATCACTGTAAGTTTTCTTTAAAAACGTATTCCAAAATTCGAATAGAGACGCAAAAAGGGAGAACAGGCCTATTCTAACCGGTTTAAGCCAGGAAAATGCAAGTGATTTCCTGTAGACGGTCCGACTTTCCCCCGGATGTCTTACGCCACAACCCACGATTTAGCGGGCCAGGATTTTCAGGATTCCTTCCCAGGGCTGCATGTAAGTCAGAAACGGAAGTCCATCAACGGTCGGCTCTCGCTGTTTTGTCACGCCATCGACGGCGTTTGCTTCGCGGACCATCGACACCAGCACCTGTTGCTGTTCATCCCTCTGCCATTCAAACAGAATGTGCGTTTGATTCTTCAAGAGCGCAACCGCAGCAGCCAACGCCGAGGCGCCCCAATTACTGGTTCCCGCGACGATATTGAAATCCGTGGCAATTCGGCAGGGAATCAGGCCGGAATGATCAGAGGCAATGCGTCGATCCAGTTCTTCCCACGCGATGGTTCCCATGCCAATTTCGTTTCCGCCATCACCCACGCCAATCGTTTTGGCTTCCGGAAAATAATCCGTTAATTGTTCAAATAATTGATGCAAAGGAGCGGTAAAAGCATCAATAATTTCTCCCCGCATATTATGACAGCGATCAAAATGCTCAGGAGGGACTTTATTGCGAAAATCAGCAGCCCCCCTACTTGATGCGCTCTGCTGACTCTTCCAGGTGTCCGGTGTATGGCTCGGCCCGACACGTTCGACAGAAACCAGATGACTGATATTCTGTCGACTGAAAAATGATTCAACCCAGCCTTCCTGATCGGTTGGTATAATATTGAATTGCGAAGCGGGGTAGGAAAATGCGTCCACGGCGGCGCTCACCACAGGGGCACACAGCTCATCGGTAACAACTGATGTATTGATGCCACATTCTTCCAGCACGAGGGCCAGTAGAATCGCCCCGGGCGGCCCGTCGGTTTCTGCAGCCGGTATCTCTGCCGAAGGCACATAAAAACCAGTGGTAATCACGACTTGTGAAGAATTTTGGACTAACAGACTTGCCGAATTCAATAAATGGTCACCACAAAGAGGCCCAAATTGAACTTCTGTATCGATCAGCCCCCGTTTTCCAGGATCTCGGCGGATCAGGCGATCAAATTCGCGAATGATATCTGTCTGTGTATTGACCATTTAAGCCCAATTACTTCCCCGGACTTGCATAATTTCTGAATCAAAGAACGAGGCGCTGCTGATTCGGCAAAGCCAAACCAATGTGGAACCTGAGAATCAAAGAGGAACTCTCTCATTGACCAGTTTACTTAGGTTTGTAATGAAACAATAGGCTGTACCGATTGAAAAAAAGAGACAAAGAAAATACGATATTTGAAATGCCATTCTCGCTATTGGGACCACTAACATTCGGAGCTTCCTGCTTGTGAGAAAAGGTTCTCTTAAGGAAAACGCTGGTTGTCAGAACGCCTTAGTCTCGCCAGAATTACTTAAGTAATCAGGCTAAAAAGCCTCCCACCCCCGCGTAAGCAAACCTGTCAGGAAAATGATTACGGATTTGAGTCGATCAACCACATTATTTTTCTTTTAACAAATGAAATTGCAGGCGTGACTGTACCTCGTGCGGACAGTCGGGATAATTGAGTGCCTGTGGTAACCCGGTACACATCGCCGGTGCACACAGGTGGAATCGGTTCCACCACAGTCAGATTTGTTCCGCTATCATCAACATGCTGTCAGAAATATAAAGTGAGGATTCACTTCTGTGAGAGTTGGGTTAAGTCATCTTATCTTGTTGCTCCTCGTCCCGCTGATCAGCCTCGCGGGTTGTGAACAACCGCAAGTTGAGTTTGTGTTCTCCAAAAAGACCAATGAACTCATGCCGGAAGCCGCCAAGCCTGTCAAAAAAGCATTGGTCGAGCAGTTTGGCAATCCGTTCGCACTCACGCAATTCGAAGGGCTGCCTACGGACTTCGGCGATATTCAGGGAGCTGTGAAATCCGTCGAAGCGACAGGGAAAGACCAACCTTCGATCCGCATCCAGGTAACCGGCCTGACCGACGCCTATCATAAACTGCAAGGTCTGCCTCTCGAATGGACGTCCGGCAAAGGGCAAGGGCACGTCTCACGGATTAAAGAATACTACTTTGAAACAGGCACCATCGTCGTTGACAAATCAGCCGAAATCGATCCCCAACCAGGCGACACATTTCTCGTCGAATGCGTCCGCCTGCAGTTTGGCCGCGATCTGTATAACCGGCACTGCATGCACTGTCACGGGATGAGCGGCGAAGGAACCGGGCCGACCTCCCGCTATCTGAATCCCCCGCCCCGCGATTTCCGTTTAGGAATTTATAAATACACGTCGACGAAGCCCACCAGCAAAGCACAAGTCGACGACCTGGGGCGTACGGTCAAAGAAGGCATCGCGGGAACGTATATGCCGTCCTTCAAATTGCTGACCGATGATGAAGTGTCTGCGATTGTGAACTATGTGATTTGGCTGTCGATTCGGGGAGAAACCGAAAAGAAGCTGGTCGACGAACTCTTTCTTGATTATTCCCAGAAAACACTGGCAGAACGCACCAGTGAAGAAGGCGGCGAGACACGCAAAGAGGTCGAGGAAGAATTAAAAGAATACATGGAACTGGACTTTCCTGACACGCTCGAATTTGCGACTTCAAGCGTGTCTGAAGCCTGGGAAGAAGCTAACCTGGAAGACGCGCTTGTCATTCCAGGAACGCCCCGTGTCGCTGATACGCCGGAATCCCGCGAACGAGGCCGTTTGCTCTATCTCAGTCAAAAAACCAAATGTGCTTCCTGTCATGGCCCTCAAGGTCGCGGCAACGGGACGGCCACTCAAGACTTCTGGACCAACCCGGCAACGAACGAAAAATATTCCAATCGCGGCCTGCACGATATCTGGGGGAATCAACTTCCACCGCGAGATCTGCACCGCGGAATTTACCGAGGCGGACGCAGACCGATTGACACTTACCGACGTCTTTTTGCAGGCATCAAAGGAACCCCGATGCCCGCCTTTGGTGGTTCATTGTCGGATGAAGAATTATGGGATATGGTCAACTATGTCATGAGCCTGCCCTATGCTGGAAATCGCTGACTCAGAATAGACCGCTCGACCAAACTGAATATATTGTTTCCGAAATGACGATGAAAACCAATTGCATCCTCAACATGAAAACCAAACGGGAGACCTGTAGTGGGTAAAGGCTGGTGTTTATTCTTTCTGTTCTGGCCTGTAGCAGCGGTCGCGTCCTGCGCGATGGCGCCCCTGGTGGGCTGGTCATTTCCCTACGATAATGCGCAAGCCGCCAGTAACCTCGGCATGCGCATCGATGGGCTGTTTTATTTAATCCTGATCATCACCGCGATCGTGTTTGTCGGCACACAGGCTGTTCTGGTGTATGCCCTCTGGCGCGGTGTTAACAATCGCGAACCACGTGCCAGTCACGTTCACGGTAACCATAAACTGGAACTCATCTGGTCAATCATTCCCGGCGCGATCCTGTTGTTTCTGGCCATTTATCAGATGAACATCTGGGCCGATTTCCGCATCAAGAAATACTTCCCGGAAGCAGCCGTCAAAGCCCCGATCGCTGAAATCACCGCGCGGCAGTTTGAATGGCGATTCCGCTACCCTGCTATCGGCAAAATACTTCAGCAAAAACCACAATCCGACGACCTGTATTCCGTCAATGAATTGCACGTCCCTTTCGGCAAGCCAGTCATGATTCAGTTGCGCAGCGACGATGTGCAACATTCGTTTTTCATGCCGGCGCTTAGAATTAAACAGGATGCCCTGCCCGGCTTACAGATTCCGGTCTGGTTCGAAGCCAACAAGCCCGGCACTTATGATCTGGTGTGTGCAGAACTTTGTGGGTGGGGGCACTATAAAATGAAAGCCCATGTCATCGTGGAACCCGAAGACGAGTATCAGACCTATCTGAAAAATCTCACCCAGCAACAATTTTATGATGGACTGGGGAAAGTTGCCGCCACGGAGATCGGCACAGAGAGTGAGGCGACTGAGAAATGAGCGTACTGAATCCCTCACCAACCGGACTGCAGCCCATACTGAAACCGCTGGCGCATCATAGTCCCGGTAACTTTATCACAAAATATATCTTTTCGACCGACCATAAAGTCATCGCGATCCAGTTCCTGTTCACGACATTACTGATGATGATTGTCGGTGGCGCACTGGCCTTGGCCGTTCGCTGGCAACTGGCCTTCCCCTGGGAATCGATGCCCATTGTCGGCCCCTGGCTGTTCGCCGCTGAAGGCGGGCAGATTTCTCCCGAATTCTACACAATGCTCTTTACGATGCATGCCACTGTGATGATCTTCCTGGTCATCATTCCCATTCTGGCAGGCACGTTCGGCAACTTTCTGATTCCGCTGATGATCGGTGCCGACGATATGGCATTTCCCAAGCTCAATATGTTGAGCTACTGGTTTATGTGGCCCGCGATCGCCTGCTTCGGAATGAGCTTCACGTTCGCTGGTGGCCCCGCTGCAGGCTGGACTTCGTATCCGATTCTGGCAGACCTGGCGCAAGCGGCCCCCGGTTCCGGAACCGCACAAACATACTGGCTGTTCGGAATCACCTTCATCGGCTTTTCATCGATGATGGGTTCGATCAATTATATGACGACCATTATCAATATGCGTGCCCCCGGCATGACTTTCTTCCGTATGCCCATGACAATCTGGGGACTATTCATTACAGCCATCCTGCAGGCCTTCGCCCTCCCCGTTCTGACAGCCGGTGGCTTCATGCAGGTCACCGACCGTTTACTGGGAACCTGCTTCTTTTATCCCTCCGGTCTGGTCATCAACAACGCCGCACCTACCGTGGGTGGCGGACAGGCCCTGTTATGGCAGCACCTGTTCTGGTTCTATTCGCACCCTGCAGTTTACATCATGCTGCTCCCGGTAATGGGTATGGTCTCCGATATGCTGAGCTGCATGTGCCGCAAACCATTGTTTGGTTATAAACCGATGGTGTTCTCAATGTCGGCTATCGCCAGCCTGGGATTCATCGTCTGGGGACACCACATGTTTACGAGCGGTATGAACCCCGCCCTCGGCATGGCCTTCGTGGTTGCCACCATGATGATTGCACTCCCCTCTGCCGTGAAAACCTTCAACTGGACCGCCACCATCTGGGGCGGAAAGCTGGAGTTCAATACCGTCACTTTAAACTGCATTGCCTTTTTATCGATGTTCGTCGTCGGTGGACTGAGTGGTATCTTCATGGCCGCCGTTCCCGTTGACGTCTATTTTCACGATACCTATTTTATTGTCGCCCATTTCCATTATGTGCTGTTTGGAGCGACTCTCTTCGGAGTCTTTGCCGCCATTCAGTTCTGGTTCCCGAAAATGTTCGGCCGCATGATGAATGAAAAGCTCGGCAAAACCCACTTCGTGCTGACATTCATCGGTGCCAATGGAACATTTTTCCCGATGCACTTCCTGGGAATGCAAGGCATGCCCCGCCGTTATGCCGACCCTTATCTGCATGGCTACCTCGAGCATCTGCTGCCCATGAATCAGTTCATGACGATCTCGGCTATTCTTATGGGGTTCGCACAGATCCTGCTGTTCATCAATATTTTCTACAGCATGTTCTGGGGCCCCAAAGCAGGCCGCAATCCCTGGAATGCGACCACACTGGAATGGGCGGCTCCCTCTCCTCCCGGACACGGAAACTTTGACTTTGTTCCGATGGTCTATCGTGGCCCTAATGAATATGCCGTCGTTAATGGGGACAAAGACTTCGTGATGCAATCAGAGAAAGAATGTCTACCGGCAAGTACGACGGCCACAGATGATACAGATATAACCGAAACCATGATTTAAAACCACAGTTTAAAACCTAACCAAGGTAGTCCTTTATGAACCAGCAACAATATCATCCGTGGCTTTTCAAACTCGCACTGGCGACTGCTGTCGCCACGCTGCCGTTGATGATTGTTGGTGGTCATGTCACTACAGAAGGTTACGGCATGGCGTTTCCCGACTGGCCAACTTCTGACGGGGAAAACATGCTGACTTACTCCTGGTTCGATCGGGCCGCCGATAAATTTTATGAACACGGACACCGTTTGCTGGGAATGCTGGTCGGATTTTTATCCATCGCACTCGTCATCGTCGCGTTTAAAGTAGAAGACAAAAAGTGGATCAGAAATATCTGTCTGCTCGTGCTGGGATGCGTCATTATCCAAGGCGTTCTCGGAGGCACCCGCGTTACGGAAAACAGTAAAGCACTCGCGATGGCGCACGGTCTGTTCGGCGCCTGTGTCTTTACCCTGATGGCTTTTCTAACGATGGTCACCGGCAAACGCTGGATCGAAATCAGCAATGCTCCTCCGGCGCTTCCCGCAGGCTATGGACGCCGACTGGCGATCACGGTTCCGATTATCGTACTCATTCAATATTTTCTGGGGGGATTCCTCAGGCACTTTCAGGTGGGACTACACCCTCACATGAGTTTTGCTTTTGTGGCGTTGGTTTTTGTGATCATCGAATTTCGCAGCGCCCGCAAATCCGGAATCAAATGGCTGAAACGCCCTGCGATGGGCATGCTGCATATCGGCATATTTCAGATCCTGCTGGGATTAGCCGCCTGGATTACCAAATACGGACTGCCCGCTGCAGGATTCGTCGCGACAGCCGGCTCATGGGAACAATCGCTCTCCCGAACCGCACATCTCATTACCGGAATCCTGTTCCTGATGACAACCGTTTTGTATTCGGTCCGGGTATTTCGTCTTCATCAATTAAATAAAAATATACAGTCGGGACAAACTCTCTCCGCTACTGATTCATTACCGAATGCCGAAGGTAACGCCTGAAATGTCAACCACACAACAATCCTACATCGCCGTTGAAGAATCGAAGCCTGCTGTCAAAGCCGTCAGCCTGGCTCGATTTTCTGATTATGTCGAGTTAATCAAACCGCGTATTTCGACAATGGCCCTGGTGTCGGTCGCCTTAGGCTACACCTTAGCCAGCGCCCACTCCTGGTCTGTGATTCCTCTGCTTCACGCACTGTTCGGGATTGGCTGCGTTGCCATGGGATGCAATTCCCTGAATCAGCTCCTCGAAGTCAAAAGCGATGCCCTGATGCCCCGCACGGCCAATCGGCCGCTGCCCTCCGGTAAACTTTCACTCTCCGAGGTGCTCTTTTTTGGAATTACTGCTGCACTCGTCGGCATCTTTTATCTGGCCATCATGGTGAATTTACTCACCGCCTTTTTATCGATGCTGACATTAGCCTTATACGTCGTCGTCTACACGCCTTTGAAACGCATGACTTCGCTTTGTACCACGGTCGGCGCCATTCCCGGTGCTATGCCTCCCATCCTGGGTTGGACGGCTGCCGGCGGGACGCTGAATACTTCGTCCTTCTCGATCTTCGCGATTATGTTCTTCTGGCAGTTCCCTCACTTTCTGGCCATCGCCTGGTTATATCGTCATCAATATCATCAGGCAGGACTGAAAATGTTGCCAGCCGCTGACCCTGCTCGTGGCATGGTCGGCTGGATGTGCGTGATTTATGCTACGCTACTGATTCCCGTCAGTTTACTCCCCCAGTATGTCTCACTGGCAGACAGTGCTTACTCCGTAGTCGCTTTCGTATTGGGGATCGGCTACTTAATATATTCGATTCGATTTTTACGTGATGAATCCCGAAAAACCGCTCGGGAGTTAATCTGGTTTTCACTGATTTATCTTCCCGTGCTGCTATTAACTCTCACCTGGGATCGACTGCAACTTTTTAATTGATGATTCAACAAGAGATCGTATTCAGGTAGCAACGCCCTGTTGCTCACCTCTGATGTGAAGTGAAAGATTACAATGAGTCACGACAGTAATTCGCCACAATATCGAATGGGACTTCCCATACCACATTCCAAACTGGGCATGTGGCTTTTTCTGGCGACAGAAATCATGTTTTTCTCCGCCTTTATCGGAGCCTACATCGTGCTCCGCGCCGGTTCTCCCGGTTGGCCCACCGATCCGAGCATCACCCATATTCATATCTGGGCAGGCGGACTGAATACCTTCGTCCTGATTTTATCCAGCTACTTTGTCGTACTCGCACTGGAAAGCATGAAAGCGGATAATTTTGCAAAAGCGCGACGTTATCTCTGCCTGACTTTACTGCTGGCCTGTGTCTTCCTGGGCATCAAAGCCTACGAATATTCCGGCAAATTTGAACATGATATTCTGCCCGGCCATATTCCGGAAACACCACGCATGGCGATTGATAAATCCATGCGGGAAATGAAACAGGTCGTTGATAACCGCACGATCGCCTTGGCAAATATCCCACTTCCGGAAAAATTAGAACCTGCCAAACCAGACGAAACGATCGAGCTCTCAGGGGTCACTGATGAAAAAACAGAAGCACTCGCTCCCCCCGTGGAAGAGTTGCGACAGAAGCTGCAGGCAGAACTCAAAGCGCCAGACACATCGGAATCGCGAAAAAAAGCACTCGTGGCTTATTTCGCCCTCGATAATAAATACCGGGAATTAAACACACGGGCCCTCGATGAATCCATCACGCTGCCCGAAATGAATCAGGAGCTGGAGACGCTTAAGAAAAATCCTGACTACGGTGCGTTCCTCGCGCCGGTACATCACCTGCAACCCATTATTTACGGAAACCTGTTCGCTTCCGTGTACTTCCTGCTCACAGGCTTTCACGCACTGCATGTCGTGATTGGCATGATTCTGTTCCTGATTGTGCTGGTACAGGGAAGACGGCTGTGTGACAAGTGGAACGACTACGTCGAAAACATCGGCCTGTATTGGCACTTTGTGGACCTGGTCTGGATCTTCCTGTTCCCACTGATTTACATTATTTGAACGCGTTGAAAATCTGAGTTTGCAGGAGCGCCACTAATGGCAATCTCCTTCTATCTTCTTGAACCTGAGAGTAATAAGTAAGATGTCTGAATCACAATCTCACTCGTATGTCAAATACTCAAACATCTTCTTCGCCCTCTGCATTTGCACCGTGCTCTCCATCATTTTCGATGTTCTCGACTTGAAGGAAAAAGACGTCGTTGGCATCAAGGGATTTATCCTGCTGGCCTTCCTGGTACTGGCCGTCGCCTGTGCCAAAGCTTTGTTTGTCATGATCTATTTCATGCACCTCAAGTTTGAGGGCAAATGGAAGTATGTGCTGCTCAGTCCCACCATTGTGTTAGCAATGGGTCTCACGATCGCGATCACCCCCGATATCGGCATCCATTATTACACGAATGAATCGCCGCAAATTGACTATCTTGAACAGGCACAGCAGGCGGCCCTGGAAAACGACTCTGCTAAAAACGCCGAAAACAATCATGTTGAGTAAACCACAAATTCAAGAAACGGCTCTCACATCCCGTATCCGTGTCGCTGACATCTCACACCGATACGGCGACCGGCTCGCCTTGAATCAACTTAGCTTTGATGTTCGGTCCGCGGAAATCTTTGGCCTGCTCGGCCCGAACGGCGGCGGGAAAACAACCCTGTTCCGCCTGCTCTCTACCTTACTTCCGCTGCAATCCGGCTCAGCAAACATCGCCGGTTTCGACCTGAGTACCCAGGCACAACAGATCCGCACTCTGATTGGGGTGACATTTCAATCCCCCAGCCTGGATGGAAAATTGACCGTTCAGGAAAACCTGAAACATCAGGCCCACCTGTATGGCATCTCCGGCGCACCGATGCGGGAACGCATTGAAAACGCACTGCAACATCTGGGACTCACCGATCGCAAACACGACTTGGCAGAATCGCTGTCAGGCGGGCTGAAACGGCGTGTCGAAATTGCGAAAGGTTTATTACACGCGCCGCAGGTCTTGCTGCTCGATGAACCGAGTACCGGCCTCGACCCCGGTGCGCGACACGATCTCTGGAAATATTTGAAGCAGTTACAACGCGAAGAAGGTGTGACGATTCTGATTACCACACACTTAATGGAAGAAGCCGAACACTGCGATCGACTGGGAATTCTCCACCAGGGAGAACTGGTCGCGCTCGGAACCCCCGATGAATTACGCGCCTCGGTCGGCGGCGATTGCTTAACGATTCATTCTGACAACTTGCACCAACTGGCCGAACAAATGACAGCAAAGTTCGGCGTCACCCCGCAACTGGTCAATCATAGCCTGCGACTGGAACATCCGCGGGGACACGAATTTCTCAAAGATTTGATCGACGCCTTTCCGCAACTGGTCACATCCGTCTCGCTTGGAAAACCCACACTGGAAGATGTTTTCATTCACGAAACGGGCCATCAATTCTGGCATGAGGAACAGACCGTATGAATCAGACACCAGCGACTCTGCCACTTGCCCCCACCGGTCCTGTGAAACAATTCCTGTTGCCGATCATGACGCTCGCGCAGCGTGAGGTCGTTCGCTTTTTGCGTCAGCGCACCCGCGTGATCGGTGCCCTGGTGCAACCGATTCTCTTCTGGATTCTGTTCGGTGCCGGCTTGCGGGGTTCCTTCAAACCTCCCGAATGGGCCGCATCCAGTATGACCTATCAGGAATATTTTTTCCCCGGCGTGGCGGTGATGATCTTAATGTTCACGGCGATCTTCTCGACGATCTCAATTATCGAAGATCGCAAGGAAGGTTTCCTGCAAGGCGTCTTAGTCTCTCCGGTCCCCCGTATTTCCATTGTTCTCGGAAAACTATTCGGGGGCACAATCCTCGCTGTTTTACAAGCTGTCCTGTTTATTTTTCTGGGCCCCCTTTTAAAAATTGTGGGATTAGCGCCCGATTTCCAAACGGGACTGACCCTGGCCGGTTTTATACCACTGGTCCTGTTTCTGTTCCTGCTCGGTTTCAGTCTGACGGCCCTTGGTTACCTGATTGCCTGGCCTATGGAATCGACACAAGGCTTTCACGCCATCATGTCAGTCTTTTTAATGCCGATGTGGCTGCTCTCCGGCTCTTTTTTCCCGGCGGGTGAATCAGGCTGGCTCTCCTGGGTCATCCGAGCGAACCCCTTAACGTATGGTGTAACGGGATTACGCCGCATTCTGGCTCCTGAATCGGGGCTACCCAGCGCACCCGGAAATCCGTCGATGATTGTTTGCCTGACTGTCACTGCGGTTGTGTGTATAATTTACGTAGCAATTGCTGTCTGGATGACTCAACAACGGTCAACCAGAAATGCCCGCTAACACAACGAATTCAAACACTTAAACTTTGATAAAGATCTTCAGTATGAACGAGACCCGACCAATCCGACGCATTCCCCGGTTCTTGATCATAATGCTCTGGCTGCTGGTTGCTATCAGTGCTTATGCCACCTGGAATTTGAAAACCCAGCGTGACCTGGCGTTGGAGCAAATCAAATTAGACGAAGCAGCATCTGCGGAAGCTGAGCAAAACCAGCCAGCAGACGCCACCCTTGAAGTAAAACCCAAAGGCCCAATCTGGCCTGCAGAAGGGATTGAAGATTTTTCGCTCACGGAACGAAGCGGCCGCACCGTCACCAAAAAAGATCTGCTCGGAAAACCCTGGGTCGCCTGCTTTGTCTTTACGCGTTGTGCGGGCCCCTGTCCGCGCGTTTCTCTGCAGTTTTATCAGTTGCAGAAAGACTTAAAAGACACCGATTTCAATTTGGTCACGTTTACCGTCGACCCCAAGAATGATACGCCTGAAGTCTTATCCCGCTATGCCGAATCTGTCGGCGCCGATCCCGAAAAATGGCTCTTTCTGACCGGCGATCAAAAAGACATCTTTCATCTGATTGAAAAAAGTTTTCTGATGCCAGTTCAGGAGAACACGGGACCGGCCCGCAAGCCCGGCTTCGAAGTCATCCACACGACCAACGTCATGCTGGTTGATAAAGACGGAAAGGTCCTCGGAAAATACAATGCCGTCAATGATGAAGAGATGGCGGCGCTGAGAAAAGCCGTTCGTAAAGAAGTGAATAAAGACAAAAAGACAGACGAGAAGAAAACGGAAACGAAAGCAGAAAAACAGGAAGCCAAACCCAAACCAGTGACTCCCCCGAAAGCGGGCATGATTTCACTGAGTCCGTTCTTCTATCACCCTGTTTCCAGCCTGCTGTCTTCTGCGCTGCTTGGTCAAGCAGATACGGAACCAACCGTCTCAGTGGAAGAAGTCGTTGCAGAAGCAGCCGCAGTCAAACAGGCTCCCGCCTGGGTTCTGAAACTTCCTGCCCTGAATGCCGTCTTGAACGGGTCGGCTACGATTCTACTGATGATCGGTTACTGGTTCATTCGCAAAGGTGAAAAGGAAAAACACAAAAAAACCATGTTGACCGCGTTTGGAACGTCAATTCTGTTTCTGGTGTTCTATCTGCTGTATCACTTTGCATTGCAAAGTTACACGGGAAATGCGTCGCGCAAGTTTACGGGGGAAGGCCCGATCAGAACCGTTTATTACATCATTCTGATCACCCACGTCGTACTTGCTGCAGCGGTTCCCGTACTGGCCTGGATCACGATCCGCCGTGGACTGAAACAGCAGTGGGAAGCCCATCGCCGGATTGCTAAAATCACCTTTCCGATCTGGCTTTATGTCTCGATTACCGGGGTCGTGATCTATTTCATGCTCTATCATTTACCCGGTAATGCCTGAGGGGTGAACACAAATCCGTTTGAATTTCGTCCGATTATTGTTATCCTTTAATAGATCAATCATAATTCATTACAAGAGTTACCTGAGCCATGTTGAAGCGATTCTCATCTATTCGATCCTGTTTACTCGCAGCCGCAATGCTGGGCCTGTTTTCCGGTCCCCTTGCGATCAACGAAGCTGCGGCCTGCCCGATGTGCAAACAGTTGAACGAAACCGACGATGTCAAACCCCGCGCCTACATGTATAGCATTACATTTATGCTGACCATGCCCGCGCTCATCTTCTCCTGTTTTGGTGTTGCCTTTTATCGCATGAATCGCCGGGAACAGGAAGCACTCTTCGAACACGAAAAAAACCGGAGCCCACATCTACCTGATGCGGATTCCGGCTTGGATGACTAATCATCATACAAAGGCGACTACTTAGTTGAGCCTTTGTCGGCGTGGTGTATTCCAGACAGTTGCAGCCGACGGAGCCGGAACAAAGGCCCCTCTCGCTGTTGCTGAACTTGCAGGAGAATCATCGTACGCAGTTTGTGTTTTCAAGTAGGCGTTCTGTGACGGAATCGTCTGCCATTGTGAATTCGCCTGGGCTTGCGGAACTTGAAGAACCGAAGGATTAGGCGGCAAGGCAGGTCCCATACTCGCAAATGAAGGCCCCGAAGTTCCCCCACCCCAGGCAACAGCAGGTTGCGCGGCCAGCGTTGGTGCAAGTGCCACTGTTGGTGCCAGTGTAGGATACGCTCCCATGTCCAGCGAAGTCGAAGACATCGGTGTCGGTACAGTCGAAGGCACAGGTGTCATCGAAGGAGTCGAAGGCACGATGTAAGGTTGCATTGAGGGTGTGGGACTCATCATGGAAGGTTGCGCTCCCACGCAACCGGTACAAGTCGGTTGCGGTGTCGAAACCTGAACACGACGTTTGACCTGATAAGGAGTTCTTACATAACTGGTCTGTTGGCGGTATTCTGTGCGGGGAATTTGTTTATTCACCATGCGTGGTACCCAAACTCTCTGCCAGCAACCTTCATCAACGGTTACATTTTGATAAGTTGTGACAGGAACTGCTCGCGTTTGCGGAACCATTCTATATTCGGTGCAAATGATATCCTGATAGCAAATCTGTGGAGGCGGAGGAGTACAAACCCCCGGACAGCATGAAGTCACAGGCGCACAACGTCGGAAAAAACGCTTCGCTAATCTTCGGCAGCGGTGGCCGCAACGATTATGTTGCGGATAGTAGCACTTGGTACCACACCGATTGAACAGCCTCTTAAACAGATGCGCTTCCGCGTCACTGGAAAAAAACGATAACAATGCGGCGACGACGATAAAATTTCGAACCCAGAGGGACATCGAAAAACTCCTTTTTAGTTTGTGTGCTTGCTGGCACTCTTGTAATTCGTTCCTCTCTCAGACATCAGAAAGACGAGACCAAAATCATTGGTTGGAACGAATCACCCACTTTCTTACTTATCGGCATAATCGTTAAAGTCGCTTTATCTTATATTTCGTAATTTACAGAATTCATTCGCCCTCTGTTCCCGTGACATTGAGGCCGTATTTTGAGAAGATAGGAAAATAGGCCCCAGCGCCCTGAGATGAATATCGCCCTAAAGACATAACCAGAAATAACTTATTATACTTAAGACATTCCAAAGGAACATGTAAATGGCTGAAGCACAACTGGCACATATGGTATACTTCACACTGAACGATGGCTCTCCGGAAGCCAGTGAAGCAATGGTGCAAGCCTGTCATAAATATTTAAAGAATCATCCGGGAGTCATTTACTTTTCTGCAGGAACTCGGGGAACAGAATTCCAGAGGGAAGTGAATGACCTGGAATATCACGTGGTTTTGAACGTGGTTTTTGACAGCAAGGACTCCCACGACAAATATCAAATCGTCGCGGAACATCTCACGTTTATTGAAGAAAACAAGGCAAACTGGGCCAAAGTTCGCGTCTTTGACAGCTACGTGACAAGCTAGAGCGCATCACATTTTACTATAGCGTGTCTCAATCTAATATACTCGGTCCAAATGACCTTGGAGACGCTACAGTAAAACTGGACACAGTCTAGCGGACTTCAGTTCATAAAACGGGAACAATGAACGGGGTCTTGTATTCCGGATGAGGCAGGACTTTGACCTTTGTCTGGTAGACCTCGGAAAGCCGCTCCTCAGTCAGGACTTCCTCCCCGGTCCCCGTAGCCGCAATGCGTCCCTGGTTTAAGAGTACGATCTGATCGGCAAAGCAACTGGCAAGATTCAAATCGTGTAATGTGAGGATCACAGTCAGATCGCGCTGGTGCGCCAGTTCGCGTATCAACGAAAGTATCTCGACCTGATACTTCAAATCCAGTCCTGTCGTTGGTTCATCCAGACAAAGCACCTTTGTCTGTTGCGCCAATGCCCGGGCAATTAATGTGCGGCGCCATTCTCCTCCGGAAAGTTCAGTAATCCTCCTCTGACTCAGATCGGTCAGGCCCGTCTGTTGCAGTGCGGTAGCAACGTAGCCGGAATCTTCAGCCTGGAAAGGCTGCACCCAGCCTCGGTGAGAACTGCGTCCCAATTGTACCGTTTCTTCAACCGTCATCGGCCACTGTGGTGCTTCCATTTGTGGTGAGAGAGCCAGTTTTTGTGCGATCTGTTTGCGGGAAAGCTGATCGACCTCATCACCTTCAATCAGAATTTTCCCCTGATTGACAACCACCAGATTAAATAAGGCCCGCAATAATGTTGTTTTTCCCGAACCATTGGGGCCCAGTAATACGAGCACCTTGCCCTGCTGGATACACAGCGATACCTGCTTCAAAACTTCCCGCTGTGCATAACCGCCGGAAACATTTTCGAGTTCAATCTGATTCATGCGTGATGCCTCTTCTCATTTTGACTGTTGCCCACGACTAATTAACAGAAACAGAAAAAACGGGCAGCCCATCATGGCCGTTACAATGCCCACCGGTATTTCCGCAGGTGCGATCACAGTTCGTGCCAACGTATCGGCGACAACCATTAAGCTCGCACCCAGCAGGCAACTGCCGGGAATCATTAATCCATGCCGGGGGCCCAGCATGATGCGTGTCATATGAGGCGCCATCAGACCCAGAAAACCAATCACTCCCGAGACCGCAACGCAGGCCGCGGTACACAAGGTAGCCGCAACCAGAATCATCACCCGGAATTTTCCAATCGAAAGCCCGAGCGTCATTGCTGTCTCATCACCAAACGAAAGCAGATCCAAAGGACGGGACATGAGCCACAACAGGCCGCCACTGAAAAAGATGACGGGCACCGCCATTATGATTTCATTCCAGTGCCGCCCGGAAAAACTTCCCAATAGCCAACTGAAAATCGTCGTCAACATTTCATGATTTAAAAACATGATCAGCGAAACCAGTGCACCGGTAAAACTGCTGAGCGCCATTCCCGCCAGTATCAGCGTGAGCAAAGGCGCGTTTCGACCAACATTACTTAAAGCAGCGATCACAAACACGGCACCGACAACCAGAATCGCCCCGGCAAACGCAGACAGAATCAGCCACGGTATCTGCCAGGTCGCAGTGATCACGGTAATACTGCCCGCAATGCACAACAACGCAAGCGTCGCCCCCAGAGCGGCTCCGCTCGAAGCACCGATCACAAAAGGATCTGCTAACGGATTCCGAAAGACTCCCTGAAATGCGGCCCCCGCGACTGCGAGCCCTCCGCCAACACAGGCAGCCAGAATCACACGTGGCAGACGGATTTGCCAGAGGATTGTGCTGATGTGGGAAGTCTCTGATGGATTCCAGAATCCCTGGCGAATCTGATCGAACGAAAGGTCCACCGCCCCCCAGTGAATCCCCACCAATAACGCCACAAGCAAGAAGCCTATGAGCGGTATCATTCGCCAGACCAGAAAAAGTTGTCGGGGTTGCATGACCTGAAGCGTCCGCTTTGAAAGTTATTGTTTCGGGAATGCTTCAGGGTACAGCGCCTGAGCTATTTTTTGTAGTCCCTGTACCACACGCGGCCCCGGGCGGGAAATTAAATCGTCTTCAATAATATAAATTCGTTTATTTTTCACAGCACTCATCTCCTTCCAGCCCGGTCGTTCACTTAATCTACTGATCGACGCGGCGGGATCGGTCGGACCGTCTTGCAGGTGAGGCAACAGGATCACATCCGGATTCCGCAGAATCAGCGTCTCCTCACTAACTTGAGGATAAGCGATCTCAACGTCAGCAAATACATTCTCCCCGCCAATCAGTTTGATCAGTTCCCCGATGAAGGAAGCAGGACCGGCGGTCATCAACGGTTGATCCCAGACCTGATAAAAGACACGCGGCCCACCTTGTTTCTGATACGGCTTGACCCGAGCCTGAAGTGCCTTGATCTCCTGATTGAGCTTATGAATTAACTCATCCCCCGCCTCAACATGTCCCGTCGCACGAGAGATACCACGAATCGAATGCGCAATATCAGCCACCGATTGTGACTCAAATGATAAGACGGGAACCTTCAGTTTCGATAACTGATCGGCCAGGAGCCGTTGATAGTCTCCGCCCAGAAAGATCAGGTCCGGCTTCATTTCGACCAGTGTTTCCAGACTCACGCTTCCCGGGTTGGATAACGCGATTTTCTTGAGCTGTTCTGTTTCTGCGGGATAATTACAGAAATTCGTGCAACCCACCATTTGCTTACCCGCTCCAATCGCAAACAGGATTTCGGTATGCGATGGCAGCAAAGAAATGATCCGCAACGGTTTTTGTGGAATATCAACTTCCACGCCGCGATCATCTTTTACAATCACAGGAAAGCCTGCGGCATTCTGCTGGCTGGTTGGCGCCGGTGTGGTCTCACGGGAAATCGAGTGCGGCTTAGACGTTTCAGAGCCACAGCCCGAAACGGCCCCCAGCATCAGCAGTATCAAACACAGTTTGTGGTAAATCTTGTTCATAAACTTGTTGGTATCGCATCCTCAAGTAAATTGGAAGTGGTATCTGTTCCTCAATCATAAATCAGACCGGAATGCCCGACATCGAGCATTCCGGCACTGATCACAGCAGCATTCTTGGAATCACAGCACTTGAAATCAGTGAGCAGGTTTCACTTTTTCACGCAGCACCTTCGCTGCTTCCACCATGTTCTTCAACGACGGTTTCACTTCTTCCCACTTACGCGTCTTCAATCCGCAATCCGGGTTTACCCACAACTGACGCGGCTCCAGAACTTCCAACGCTTTTTCGAGCAGGTTTTCCATCCACTCTACCGTCGGTACGCGTGGCGAGTGAATATCATAAACTCCCGGGCCGATTTCATTGGGATACTTATATTGGACAAACGCATCGAGCAGTTCCATGTTGCTGCGCGAGGTTTCAATCGAAATCACGTCTGCATCCAATGCGGCAATGGCTTCAATGATATCATTGAACTCGGAATAACACATGTGAGTATGAATCTGCGTTTCATCTTTGACTCCCGCAGCAGCCAACCGGAAACAGTCGACCGCCCACTTCAGATACGCACCCCAATCGGAACGACGTAGAGGCAGCCCTTCACGAACCGCCGGTTCGTCGATTTGAATGATGCGAATTCCGTTGGTTTCGAGATCGAACACTTCATCACGAATGGACAGCGCAATCTGCTGACAGGTTTCGCTGCGCGGCTGATCGTCTCGCACAAACGACCATTGCAGAATCGTCACCGGGCCGGTCAGCATGCCTTTCATCAGTTTCTCAGTGCAGGACTGAGCATACTGCGACCATTTCACAGTCATCGGTCCCTTGCGGAGGATGTCACCAAAAATGATCGGCGGCTTCACACAACGGGAACCATAACTTTGAACCCAGCCATTTTGGGTGGCAATAAAACCTTCGAGCTGCTCGCCGAAATATTCCACCATGTCATTCCGCTCGGCTTCGCCATGCACCAGAACATCCAGGCCCACTTCTTCCTGATATTGAATATCCTGGGCGATACAGGATTTCAGAAACTGCTCATAATCGGCGTCCGAAAGCGCTCCCTTTTTATGAGCGGCTCGTGCCTTACGAATTTCATCGGTCTGAGGAAAGGAGCCGATGGTGGTGGTGGGAAACGCAGGCAGTTTCAATGCCGCCACCTGTACCTGATGCCGCTCTGGATAAGGGCTATCGCGATTCAACATCGATTCGGTCACCGCGGCACAACGCTGCTTGACCTCCAGCCGATGCACGCGCGGAGAACTGCGGCGCGCGTTCATCGCCGCCAGATTCTCAGCCAATTCACTGGCAACACTCTCTCGACCTTGATTGACGCACTGCGTGAGTATGCCGATTTCCTGCAGCTTCTGTCTGGCGTATGCCAGCCATTGCTTGATCTCGGCATCCAAGTCCGTTTCATTCTCCAAGTCAACGGGGCTATGCAATAAAGAACAGGAAGGACCAATCAAAGTTCGGTCCGCGCCAATCCGGTCGACCGTTTTTTCGATGAGGGCCAACGACTTTTCAAAATCGTTCTTCCAGACATTTCGACCGTCAACGACGCCAATCGAAAGTGACGTTTCTTCCGGCAGCAGATCCAATACGGCATCTAACTGTTCCGGCGCACGCACCAGATCAATGTGCAATGCATGCACCGGCAGTGAGACAGCCGTCTGCAGATTTTCCTGCAACGGACCGAAGTAAGTCGCCAGTAAAACATACATACCGCCGCTATTATTCATCAGCTCATTATAAGCTCGCTGACAAGCGGCCTGTTGTGCTTCAGTCAAATCGAGCACCAGACAAGGTTCATCAATCTGCACCCACTCCGCGCCGGCTGCTGCAAGTTTCGCAAGCACTTCACAATATACGGGCAACAGACTGTCGAGTAAACTCAACGGATCAATCTGCTCTTCCCAGGTCTTGCCGAGCAGCAGAAACGAAACCGGCCCCAATAAAACCGGACGGGTTTCTATTCCCAGCGCTTTCGCTTCAAGATATTCATCAACGGGTTTCGTCGATGAGAGTTTGAATTGCTGCTGCGCTTCAAATTCGGGAACGAGGTAATGGTAGTTCGTATCAAACCACTTGGTCATTTCCATCGCGGAAACACCTGCGGTAGAAGCAGTGACCGACTTGCCTCCTTTACCGCCACGGGCCATCGCGAAGTAGGTCGATAAATCGACACTTTCTCCCGACCAGCCATAGCGTTTGGGAATCGCGCCCACCATTGCGCTGGTATCCAACACCTGATCGTACATTGAAAAATCATTCGAAGGAATATGTGCAATGCCTGCTGCCTGTTGCAGCTTCCAGTGCGCTGCCCGCAAGTTGCGGCAGACTTCTAACAATTCTGCTTCTTCAATATTTCCCGACCAGAATTTTTCCACAGCCCGTTTTAATTCACGATGAGATCCAATACGGGGAAAACCAAGATTTGTTGCAATAGCCATGTGTTGGCTCCTTTTATTTTTTTGAAGATAATATTTTACGAAACATGGCTCCCGGTAGCATACACTTTGAAATTTGCGCACCGGTAGCCTGAACGAGTCTATGAAACTTTTTGGAACGTGATGCGCACCATGCGCGCAGGCCGTACCCGTTTCACAAACCGTGATTTAAAAACGAAAAGAGGCTCTGATCAGATCGATTACTGATTCAGAGTCAGGCACCACTTTTAGACAACGTCCGGTCCACATTGGTTACCGGATGTATGACCATTGCGCGCACGGAAACACGATATTTCCAACTCAAAAAAATGACAGACGCTGAATCCCCACCAGATTGACTCTACAGTCAAAGGGAATCAGGCCAATTGCATTCAGAGCGCGCTGCGCGCAAAGGGGGTACCGATTTTAGACCGGGCAATGATCAGACTCTGATTCATCTGCGTCTCCAACCCGTCTGTATTCGGGCGAGACATACAGCCGGTCACACCAATGGACGCGCTGCATATAAAGAGTCATACCTGTTTTCCTGTGAAAACGAAAAGGTTGCTGGAAGCAGAACAGCCATCAATGCGTTCTATCAATCCCAATCCCGAAGAGGTTAACAGGCGAATCGTTTTGCGTCAACCGGATCATCGAACAAATCAACTGTTCTTCCCGCTTAAAAAAAAGGACCACCCTGAGGTGGTCCTTTGATCGTGAGTCGAATCTATTGGTAACTGACAAATCAGTCCCAGTTTAAAGAACCGGAACTCTGGTATTCAGTCACTCTGGTTTCAAAGAAATTTTTCTCTTTGGACAGGTCCATTGTTTCACTCATCCAGGGGAAAGGATTCGCAGAACCGTACTGAGCGGGCAGGCCAATACGTTCCATACGACGGTCAGCAATGTGCTGCACGTATTCGCGGAACAGGTCGCCATTCAATCCCAGGATTCCTGTTGGCAGGCAATCCTTTGCATATTCAATTTCCAATTCGGCAGCATACTTGATGCGATCAATAATGATCTGCTGGAATTCAGGAGTCCAGAGTTCTGGGTTTTCCTGTTTAATGCCATTGATCAAATCGATGCCGAAGTTCAAGTGAATGGTTTCATCCCGCAGGATGTACTGAAACTGTTCGCCGATACCGGTCATCATATTGCGACGATGGAATGAAAGTACCATCACAAAACCGGTATAGAAGAAGAGGCCTTCCATGATCAGATAGTAACCAATCAGGTTCTTTAAAAAGGCCTGTGCCCCTTCAAAGGTATCGGTTGTGAAATCAGGATCAAGAATCTCAGACGTCAGTTCCATTTCCAATTGATCTTTTTTCGCGATCGAAGGAACTTCGTGGTACATGTTGAAGACTTCCGACTCATTGAGCCCGAGACTTTCCACAATATACAGAAACGTATGAGAATGCACGGCTTCTTCAAACGCCTGACGCAACAGATACTGACGGCTTTCAGCATTGGTAACATGCTTGAAAATAGCCAATACAATATTGTTCGCTACCAGGCTCTCGGCTGTCGCAAAGAAACCCAGGTTTCGCATGATCACAAACCGTTCGCCTTCACTGAGCTTGTCGGAACGCCACATTTCGATGTCTTTGGTCATTCCGACTTCGGTTGGCATCCAGTGGTTGGCACAACCATTCAGATAATGTTCCCAGGCCCAGTGATACTTCAAAGGCATCAATTGATTCACGTCTACCTGAGAGCAGTTAATCAATCGCTTTTTATCTGCATTAAAACGGCCCTCTGCAGTATCCTCCAGTGGGGCATTCTTTTTGGGTGAAGCTGTGTTTGTATTAAGAATTGTCATCATAACACCTCTTTGAAATCCATTATTAAATTTATAGTAAGCATCATTTACAGCAGGAGAAAACACAGTGATTACTGACACGCTTCACAGTCGCCATCCAAGTTACAGCTTTCACCAGGGGTGACCAGTGTCGCTGCTTCCCGTTCGACTTGAATGTCACCTGACGCACTGGCGTTTTTCATCCAGCGAGGCTGAATTCCAAACTTGTTGACGTCCACAGTTGATTTCTCAACCTGAGTAGCTGCCAGAGTTCGCAAATAATACGTGGTTTTCAAACCGCGTTCCCAAGCCAGCATATACATATCATGTAATCTTTTGCCGGAAGGTTCTGCTAAATACAGGTTGAGTGACTGTCCCATATCAATCCACTTCTGGCGATGGGCGGCACATTCAATCGTCCACTTCGGTTCCACTTCGAACGCAGTCAGATAGCGGGCTTTCAAGTCAGCCGGGATACGCTCAATTTCCGAGACCGAACCATCGTAGTACTTGAGCGATTCCAGCATGTCTGCATCCCACAGATCAAGGGCTTTCAAGTCATCCACCAATTGACGGTTAACTTGCGTAAACTCGCCGGACAGGTTGCTCTTCACATACAAATGCTTATAGGAAGGCTCAATCGATTGAGAAACACCAATGATGGTTGAGATCGTGGCAGTCGGAGCAATCGCCATCACGTTACTGTTACGGATGCCGTTAACAGCGACCGAATCCCGAACCACTTTCCAGTCAAGCCGAGTCTGCCGATCCACTTCAATCGGAATCCCGCGTTCTTTTTCGTGCAGATCAAGCGTATCGATCGGCAACAGACCACGGTCCCACTTGGAACCGGCATAAGACTCATAACGACCACGTTCAGCAGCCAGCTCGGAAGATGCCAGGATCGCGAAATAGGAAATTGCTTCCATACTGGCATCAGCAAACTCCACAGCCTGCATGCTGGCATAGCTGATTCCCTGAGCGAGCAGAGCATCCTGAAAGCCCATGAGTCCCAAGCCAACAGGACGATGGCGGGTATTCGAATTCTTTGCTTCTGCAGTCGGGTAGTAATTGATATCAATTACGTTATCGAGCATTCGCATTGCAGTCCGAACGGTCTCTTCCAGCATTCCCAGATCGAGTTGACCATTGACAATGTGCAGCTTGAGGTTCACAGAACCCAGGTTGCAGACAGCCGTCTCATCCCGTGATGTATTCAACAGGATTTCGGTACACAGGTTACTGCTGTGAACAACGCCCGCATGATCCTGAGGTGAACGCAGGTTCGAAGGATCCTTCCAGGTAATCCAGGGATGACCTGTTTCGAACAGACGAGTCAGCATCTTGCGCCACAATTCGACGGCGGAAATACGACGGAAGAGTTTGACTTCGCCGGTTTCTGTCATCTTTTCGTATTCGGTATAACGCTTTTCGAATGCCTGACCGTAAAGATCATGCAGATCGGGAACATCATTCGGGCTGAATAAAGTCCACTCTGCATCTTCGCGTACACGACGCATAAACAGGTCGGGAATCCAGTTCGCCGTATGCATGTCGTGAGTACGGCGTCGGTCATCGCCTGTGTTCTTACGCAGGTCGAGGAACTCTTCGACATCCATGTGCCACGTTTCCAGATAAGAGCAGACAGCGCCTTTGCGTTTGCCTCCCTGGTTCACAGCAACGGCGGTATCGTTCACAACCTTCAGGAATGGAATCACTCCCTGGCTCTGCCCGTTGGTACCACTGATGTGTGAATTGGTAGCCCGGATTTGTGTCCAGTCATTCCCCAGTCCGCCGGCCCACTTCGAAAGCTTGGCGTTGTCGGCAACACACTTGAAGATGTGATCCAGATCGTCATTAACCGTCGAGAGATAACAGGAACTCAACTGAGGATGCAAAGTCGCGGAGTTAAACAACGTCGGTGTTGCCGATGTAAATCGGAACGAGGAGAGGATGTTATAGAACTCAATCGCTTTTGCGGTTGCATCGCCGTGTTCCTGAATAGCCAGCCCCATTGAAACACGCATCCAGAAATACTGGGGTGTTTCAATACGTCGACCATCAATGTGCAGCAGATAACGATCGAAAATCGCCTGCAATCCCAGATACTGGAACAGGTGATCCCGCTCGGGCTGGAGGGCAAGTGCAATGCGGTTTAAGTCAAATTTATGCAGATCAGGAGTCAGTCGCTTGGCTTCAATTCCGTCATTCAGGAACTGCGGGAAACGATCAACGTACAACTGATTCAGTTCATTGACGTCAGAGGGAGCATTTCCCAGTGCATCATTATAGATAATCTTCAGCATCAGACGCGAAGCAACCGTATCGTAGGCAGGATCACGTTCGATGCGGGTCCGGGCAGCCAGAATCATGGCGCGATACAATTCTTCGACAGAAATCCCATCGAAGATAGAACGCATGACTTCATCAAGCAGGGCTTCTGCGGAACAGTCGCCTTCCAGCCCGCGACAGGCATCGGAAAGCCGCGCCAAAATGCGTGCTTCATCGAAGGGAACCTTCGTTCCATCTGTCAGAATCACATGAAACCGGGGAGTCGTCGGTTTGATCGTTTCGGAATCTTCCACCAGATCATTAGAGGCGCGTAAAGCACGCAACTTGGCACGATCTGCACGATAGACAATGTAACGGCGTGCAATACGGTAGTGCCCGCGACGCATGAGCATCATCTCGACAACGTCTTGAATCTTTTCCACTTCAATCCCAGCATCACTGCTGGCTGCTGAAGCAATTTCATTGGCGACCGACTCGACCATTTCCGGAATTTCCATCCGGATTTCATCATCGAGGGGCTGATTTTCTGCAAGATTCAGTTCCGCGCGGAAAGCGTTAGATATTGCACGACCGATCAACGAAGCGTCAAATGAGGCGGTTCTGCCTCCACGCTTTGTGACGATCCATTCTGTTTGCGCTCGAATCATTCGATTGCCTCCTTAAAATGGAATGCTAAAAATGCGGCTGCGTCCATGCCGACAGCAGCTTGATGTATTCAAATAGAAATGCTGTGATACCAATCGCAGTTGCACACAGCGCTTCCACAAATGGTGCCCTCATGTCAGAAAGCCAGAAATGGTACAACAGAAAAGAAGGGGAACATAAAGAGCCTGAAGCGGACAGGTAGCATCACCTTGGTGCATGAACTGGCAACTCCTTTTGCTCTTAAGAACCCTCACTGATCTGAAATCCAATTTCTGAATACCATCTGAATGTGAGAGCTAATGATCCACCAAACCTTATGAGAGACAGGTTTTTCGAGAGAAAAAATGGTACTTTGTGCGCTCTAATCAGAGACTCAAGCACAAACGGCATCTATTCAAAAAAACACTATCAAAAGGTTTGACAAAACATACTTCAACTTTGCCCCAAACGAAACACATGAACACACATTCGCCTGAGTCACTCACTCATAACACCCAATATAGTGTGCATATTCCAACAGTCAATACTAAATGTTGGACATCGTCCAAAGATGTCAAGAATCATTAACGGGACTCTGGAAAACCCTATATTTGTAGAAACTACACACAATATTCATCCAAATCCAATCCGCCGGCCTCAAAAAATGACAAAAGAAATCTTTCCCAACTTGCTGATCGTCAAAGTTTAAAAGATCCGTTTATCTTGTGGGAAGACACCAGATTGAAAGCAGGCTGCATCGTGAATTACAGAAATTTTCACCGGAATTTAACCGGAATTTCACACCGGAATTTGACATGAGAAGAAACACGGCAAACCACAGCCGCCATTTGCTTTTTCAGCCTGTCACACGAAAAAGTCGTCTTCCCAGACTTTGTATCAGCAACCAGGTAAACTCGCAGCGGGAAACAACGGGCCGCTTTTTCCAGACGTTGAACTGCAGTTGTTCGATGTGTTCCAGAATTTTCAGCCCCCCCTGTGCGAACAAATCAATCTCGATTTGCAAGCGTCCGGGAAGGTGCGACACCAGAGGCAAGCCATCCAACAGAAACTGCCGCGCCCGATGCACCTCGAACTGCATTAGCTGCCTGAAGTGCTCGTTATACTCGTTTTTTTCCAATTGTGCCGTGGTATAGCCAAATCGCTCACGATCCTCTGCGGGAAGATAAACGCGTCCGATCGCAAAGTCGCGCGCCACATCCTGCCAGAAATTTGCTAATTGAAGTCCGGTACAAATCGAATCAGACCACGCCAGTGTATGCGGCGAAACCGCCCGACAGAGATGAAGCACCAGCCGCCCGACAGGATTCGCGCTCTTTTGACAATACTCCAACAGTTGCTCAAAAGACTGGTATTCGGTCAGATGCTGATCCTGCTCGAACGCCTGGATCAGATCATCGAACGCTGCTTGAGGTAATTCAAATTCCGCGATGGTCGGCGCCAGCGCAACAAACACGGGATGCAGGCGAGATACGAGAGGCGGCTGAACCTCGGAAACACCAGAAAGGCCTTGATAACAGTCAGTTAACTGCGACCGCCACCAGGCCAGCAGAGCCAGCGAAGCGTCCGCGCCCGGAACTTCATCCCCCAAATCATCGGCCCAACGACAGAAAGCATACACGTTATAAAAATGCTGACGCAAAGCACGTGGCAAAACCCAGGAAACAACGGGGAAATTTTCATAGTGCCCCAAGGCAATCTTGCGACAGTAGCCCTGGGCATCCTTTAGGCTGACAGGAGCATCCTTTCCCTCATAATAGGAAGAATCGGGCCCCCAAGCGGTCATTTCTTGCTCAAATACCGTCATTTAGCCGGAAGTTCCCAAACGCATAGCCCCAGTTGATTAACAATCCTCTGCGAACTGGATAACCTATAGCAATATGACTCAGCCGCGTATAATGCCATAACCGTCCCGGACGGTTCGCAGAGTTCTGTTCATTGCCGCCCGGCATCAGCACCGGCTTATTACCGGCTTATTAATTCGCATATAGTAAAAAACTCCGAATCGACGGGCGCTCAAAACAGTCTACCAGCACACTAAGGGATACAAGCCCCTTGTCTGGAAATCAAGAGAGCGAACCCAATCTCGTCTGATTCAAACTGAAAACGATTTCTTTAGAAAAACGTGTAAATCATGGCCATTCCCAAAATTGCTATCGTGGGCCGTCCCAATGTTGGCAAAAGTTCGATCTTCAACTGGCTTGCCGGCCATCGTGTCGCGATTGTCGACCCGACAGCAGGAGTCACCCGCGATCGTGTGACGTATATGGTTCACGAAGGCGACCGCTATTTCGAACTGGTTGACACAGGCGGAATCGGCATCACCGACAGCGATGATTTATCGGAAGATATTGAACGCCAGATCCAAGTAGGCATTGATGAAGCCGATCTGATCGTGTTTGTGGTAGACGGCACAATGGGACTCGCGCATCTCGATGAAGAGGTCGCGCAAAGACTCAGGTCGATTGAAAAACCAAAAATCCTGTGTGTTAACAAATGCGATTCGACAAAAACGGATGACGAAGCGGCCCAATTTTTTCGCCTGACCAATGCGCCCGTGGTTTTGACGAGCGTGAAAGGCAACCGAAATCGCAACGAGCTGCTCCAAATTATTCTGGACAACTTACCCCCGGCTGAAGACTTGGAAGACTTTGAAGGCGAGACGCTTTCCGCTGACCCCGAGCTGAAAATTGCCATCGTAGGCCGCCGCAATGTCGGCAAGAGCACGTTTATTAACGCGCTGGCTGAATCCGAACGAATGATCGTCAGCGAAGTCGCAGGCACGACGCGAGACAGCGTTGATATTCGTTTCGAATTCGATGACAAATCGTTCCTGGCCATCGATACTCCCGGCGTGCGAAAACGGAAAAGTCTCGCCAATGATATTGAATTCTACGGACTTACACGGGCCAAGCGCAGCATCCGCCGCGCCAATGTCGTGTTGATGTTTTTTGATTCGCAGGAAACAATTTCCAAAGTCGATAAACAACTGGTCGCAGAAATTGAAGAAAACTACAAGCCCTGCATCTTCGTCATCAATAAATGGGATCTGGGCCGCGAAAAAAAGATGACTTCTGAAAAGTGGGATGAATATTTAACGTCTGAATTCCGCACGATGCGGCACGCACCAGTGGCATTTGTGACAGCCCGTGATTCCAAGAATATCAAGCAGGTCGTCAATCTGGCGCAAACGATTTATAAGCAATCCCGCATTCGAGTTTCGACAGGCCGATTGAATAAAATTGTCCGGGCGGCCATCCAAAACAACCAACCTCCCTACTCAAAAAATCGACGCCCCAAAATCTTTTATGCGACTCAGGTCGCGACCGAACCACCGACAATCGTCTTGAAGTGTAATGATTCGAAACTGTTCACAGAGTCCTGGAAACGGTATCTCAAAGGCGTCTTACGGGAAGAACTCCCCTTCAATGAGATCCCCATCAAATTGTACTATCGCCCCAAAGAACTCAGAGACCAGAACACCCCCAGCCTGGATATGATAGAGCACGACGATTTCCAGGAAGACTTCGAGCCAGAACGATCATAGCGTCTCCAAAGGGAGCAGGGTTTGCGTTCATACGTCCGCTGATTCTCTCCCCTTTCACGCCTGAACTTCCAGCACTGCCTGCTGAATAAATTCATCTTGACCGTATCGCGGCCTTTGAAATGATGTAATATTCTTAGTGTCGCGCGCGTGAGAACACTACTGATTCAGTTGACGTTTCCGAACCACTCAGAAAATCAGCACTATCAAACCCACTTGTTTCAGCACGATTTCCCAAACTACGACTCACCTGCACCTCAGTTATCAAACGACATCGCAGCGTTTCACGAAGACTTCCCGCGACATCATCAGTACTTCCCAGAACTTCGCAGGTCGTTCGCAAGCACAATTTCCTAATCCCCCTTGACCGCTCCACGCCGTTGACGATGATCTTTTTCACAAACATTGAAATGTTATCCCAAGTACGGACAAGCTCGACTGCACATCCGGGCCGAACGCAACGCGCAGGAAAATGAAGGATCGACTTACAAAACCAGAGCATGAACTCAACCTCAAAAAAGTAGGGTGCGGCCCCATGTGTCCGCCCGCAGTGATCAAACCACCTACCAGAAACACAATCCAGTAAATTTAGAATGCCTCTCCCCCTGATCGGAACGACGCGAGGCACCGTTTCGAACAGCAGTGAGAAATCCCCACCCCAGCGACAAACCAATCCTACCAGATATCACCAGCGGCCCCTCAGATGAACAATCCGCACCAATGGCTGAATTGAACAGCGACCAATTGACAGGGAACCGTGCGTGTGCGTGTTTTTCGTGACAGTCATCAATCCAATCAAAATCACATCAAAGAACACGATCACGCAGACAAGACAACGCTCCCGTGTGCCACCGCTCGGCTTGTCCGACGGTGCTGGTCGAATGCAGCGAAACCATTCCCACTATGTATTGCTGTCCCGATGCAACTGCCCTTGTAGCACTGGTTTTCCTCGATCACTGTTGGCAAGCCAACAGTGCCACCCATTTTCTGCCACAATCATCGGATAAGCAGCACACCGGATAAGACTCACACCGGGTAGCGGGTAGCCCCGAATGAAATTCGGGGTTGGCACAGCCAACAGGAAACAGTCAGCGCAACCATCCGATTCAGCAGGAACTTTCCACCCGACAAAAACAGGATACGATCACACGCCACGCTTTCGGTGCGTTCACACTGCAACCTCCTGCTCGCTGCGCTCGGCCCGAATCACATTCGGGCCCACCCAACGCTTTTCGTGTGTGTGTGTTCGTGTTTTTCGTGGTAGTCATCAATCCAATTAAAATCGCATCAGAGAACTCGATCACGCAGACAAGACAACGCTTCCGTGTGCCACCGCTCGGCTTGTCCGACGGTGCTGGTCGAATACAGCGAAACCATTCCTACTATGTATTGCTGTCCCGATGCAACTGCCCCTTGTAGCACTGGTTTTCCCCGATCACTGTTGGCAAGCCAACAGTGCCACCCATTTTCAGCCACATTCGTTGGATAAGTAGCACACCGGATAAGACTCACACCGGGTCACCCCGAATTACATTCGGGGTTGGCACAGCCAACAGGAAACAGTCAGGGCAACCATTCGATTCAGCAGGAACTTTCCACCCGGCAAAAACAGAATACGATCACACCCTCACACTTTTGGTGCGTTCACTCTGCAACCTCCTGCTCGCTGCGCTCGGCCCGAATTACATTCGGGCCCACCCAACGCTTTTCGTGTGTGTGTGTGAGTGTTCGTATTTTTCGTGGTAGTCATCAATCCAATGACAACCACACCACACCACACCACACCACACCACAGAACAGAACACGATCACGCAGACAAGACAACGCTCCCGTGTGCCACCGCTCGGCTTGTCCGACGGTGCTGGTCGAATACAGCAAAACCATTCCCACTATGCATTGCTGTCCCGATGCAACCGCCCCTTGCACCACTGGTTTTCCCCGATCACTGTTGGCAAGCCAACAGTGCCACCCATTTTCTGCCACATTCATCGGATAAGCAGCACACCGGACAAGACTCACACCGGGTCACCCCGAATTACATTCGGGGTTGGCACAGCCAACAGGAAACAGTCAGGGCAACCATTCGATTCAGCAGGAACTTTCCACCCGGCAAAAACAGAATACGATCACACCCTCACACTTTTGGTGCGTTCACACTGCAACCTCCTGCTCGCTGCGCTCGGCCCGAATTACATTCGGGCCCACCCAACGCTTTTCGTGTGTGTATGTGTGTTCGTGTTTTTCGTAGTAGTCATCAATCCAATTAAAATCACATCAAAGAACACGATCACGCAGACAAGACAACGCTCCTGTGTGCCACCGCTCGGCTTGTCCGACGGTGCTGGTCGAATGCAGCGAAACCATTCCTACTATGTGTTGCTATCCCAATGCAACTGCCCTTGTAGCACTGGTTTTCCCCGGTCACTGTTGGCAAGCCAACAGTGCCACCCATTTTCAGCCACAATCGTGTTGATTCACAAAGAACATCACATTCGAGAGGCCCCATTTCGTTGATTCCTATAGAGGCCTGCACTCATAAATCTACCATCAAGCATTTCATGGTAGCAGGAAAGGAAAAAGATGACACTTTTTCGATCTTCCACTAAAAATCGATCACACGGGAGCAGCTAAGTATTCTGCCTGGGTAATTAAAAAGGTGCCATTCGTTACCTGGCACCTTTGTTTAATCACCCCAAACGATAAAACGCGTGCGCGTTGTCGTGAAACAGTTTTCGCTGGAACGTTTCGGACCGATCCTGCACGATCCATTTCAGGGCGTTGAGCCAGGATTCATACGAGGACGTTAAGGTGCAGACGGGCCAGTCGCCGCCGAAGAAAACGCGGTCCTCCCCGAACGTATCCAGACAGAAATCGATGTTCTGCTTCAGATCTTCGGGCTGCCAGTTTCCTTTCGTTGCCGTGGCGATGATGCCGGAAATCTTGCACATCACCTGCTCGCGTTCGGCCATCTGTTGCATGCCGGTTTCCCAAGCTGCTCGATCACTCTGCTGATCGGGCTGCACGCTCAGATTGCCGCAATGATCGATGATGAACCGCGTCTGCGGACACGCATCGACCAGTTCCACCGCGTCCTGAATTTCACCGGGCCGCATACACAGGTCGAAGCTCAATCCCAATTCGCCCAGCAGTTTCATGTTCTCCTTAAACTGCGGCTGCAGACACATGCCCCGCGGCCGATCCGGATCGTGCAGCACCGTCCTGACTCCCTTCACAAACGGGTTCCCGGCGAATTCTTCGAGATAACGACCAAAGCCTGCTTCGCCCGGCATACCACCAATCACAGCCCCTGACATCGGATTATCGACCCGACCGCATAATTCAAGCACATACCGGGCTTCCTGCTGCTGCAGGTCTGGGTGAACATTAACTTCCATGTAAATTGTCTGTTCGACCTGACAATTCTGTGTGGCTGCGAGATAATCAGACATCACAAAACTGCGACGCAAAGGACCAACGCCTGGAGAATCCAGCCAGGGCAGTTGAAACAAGTCCAAATCCCACAGATGCTGATGGGTATCGATCACAGGCATTTGATCCATGACAGGTCTCTCCTTACGAAAATGGAAATATGAGCTGTTTTTACACTTTACGGAGACTGTTTGCAAATAAGATTTCATCTTTGTTTACGCTGGTATTGAACCGTTCAATACGTTAGAAGTGAGCTTTACCCGATGAGCGTTCTCGATGAAATAATAACTCGATGCAACCTTCCCCAATCCAGCAAAATCCTCAGTCAGAATACGAACAACGGCTCGAAAGCCGGGCGAGTAACGTACGAGCACTGACAAAACGCAGCGATCAATTTTCAAGCCTGAGGGGCATTGCTTTTCTCGCAGCCGTGGCGATCTTGCTGGCATCTACGGCCTGGGGGCTTTTTAGCCTGCATTGGATCTGGATTCCCATTCTCGCGTTTGTACTACTCGTCATCCTGCAAGCACGCTGCGTACGTCGTCTGAAGCAGGCTCGCCAGTCGGAAGCCTATTACCGAACTTCACTTGATCGCCTGAACGATCAATGGATCGATGTCCGTCCTGCGGGAGAAGAATATTATGACCCGCAGCACATGTACGCCGGCGACCTGGATCTCCTGGGACGCGGTTCGCTCTTTCAGCTCATTTGCAGTGCCCGTACAAAATTGGGGGAAGAAACATTAGCGCGCTGGTTACTTACCCCCGCTTCAGCGTCGGAAATCAAACAACGGCAACAGGCTGTTGAGGAGCTTCGCCATGAGCTGGATTTTCGTGAAGAACTGGAGTTACTGGAAGCAGAAACCCACAGCGATATCGAGCAGACCCACCTGTCTGAGTGGGTTCAGCAACCCCTGACAAAGATTCCCGCCCCGCTGAAATGGGCATCGATGATTACTGGTGTTTTTGCAGCCTTATCCGTGATCAGCTGGCTGCTGTCTTATACCGGCATCGCACCAATTTGCGTGGCCATTATCATTCAAGTCTGCCTCTTATTTTTTATCGGGCCCAGGATTCGCGAATTACTCAACCAGACCGACGAAGTTCGCAACGGACTGTCGGTGCTCTCAGACGTGTTGTTTCTGATTGAACAAAGACAATTCGAAACTCCCCACTTAAAAACCATTGTATCCGCTTTAAAAACAGACGGCATTCCCCCCTCACAAAACATTGCCCGATTACGCCGACAAATTCAGGGACTGAATAACTGTTTTCGTAACCAGTTTTCCGCGCCGATCGCCGTCTTGCTGGGCATCCCTTTTCATTACGTCTATGCCATCCAACGCTGGATTGTAGATGTAGGACCACAGTGCCCCGAATGGCTCTGTGCTGTCGGAGAATTCGAGGCGCTCTGCTCACTTGCCGGTTATGCTTACGAACACCCTGAGGATCCGTTTCCCGAAGTTGTGGAAACCGAGGCAGGACCGCGATTAGAAGGAACTGATTTAGGACACCCGCTCATCCCCCTGGATCAGGTCGTTCGGAACGACGTCACGTTGAACAGCGATAACCGACTGCTCATGATCAGCGGCTCTAACATGTCCGGCAAAAGCACTTTGATGCGAACCGTTGGCACTAACTTTGTGCTCGCATTAGCTGGAGCCCCCGTGCGGGCGACCCGGTTGACGGTTTCGCCGATGCAAGCGGGAACTGCCATGCGGGTTCAGGATTCACTCCAGCAGGGAGCCTCGCTGTTTTATCAGTCAGTTGCCCGACTGTCGGCTGTGGTCCATTTGGCAGATGCTCCGATGCCGGTTTTATTTCTTCTCGATGAAATTCTGCAGGGGACCAATTCCCACGACCGCCGCATTGGCGCGCAGAGTGTCATCGAATCCCTGATCGAACGCGGCAGTATTGGAATTGTGACGACGCATGATCTCGCATTAACGGAAATTACGGCTCAATTCGGCGATCAGGCAAAGAATGTTCATTTCGAAGACCAGCTAGTCGATGGCAAAATGACTTTCAATTACCGGATGCAGCCGGGTATCGTTGAACACAGCAACGCTTTGGAACTGATGAAGATGATGGGCATTGAGCTCAAAGGGCTCAAACCTGACACCGATCCTGAATGAACCTGGGATCGTTGGGCCACACACTTCCGGGAGTTATGGTTTTCAACTTACCAGAGACATCGCAACCTGAAAGTAGATGATCAGCCCCAGGATATCAACCAGCGCGGTAATAAAGGGATTGGACATTAAAGCCGGGTCCATGCCCAACCGCCGAAAGCCCATCGGCAACATCCCGCCCGCCGAGATGCCGATCAAGACCACTAAAAAGACAGCCAGTCCGACCACGGTCGCCTGAATCAATTGAGCGGTAAACGTCCAGGCAACGACAAAGCTGATCAAAGACAAGGCTCCCCCCAGCAACACCCCCAGCTGAATCTCTTTACGCAATAAGGCAGCCAGGTCACCTTTCTGGATATTCGACTCCAGCGCCATCGCCCGAATGATCAACGTAGCTGACTGTGATCCGGCGTTACCGCCACTGGCGAGAATCAGAGGAATAAACAAAACCAGCCATTCGTACTTGTCAGAAAGCCCTTCGTAATGCTGCAAGACTTTTGCTGCCAAAAATGAGGGAACCAGCAGGAAAATCAGCCAGCCAATCCGTTTTTGAATGACGGTCTTCAGAGACGTGGAAAGATAACTGTCCTCCAAAGGTTCGACCGCCGCCAGACGATACGTATCCTCGGTCGCTTCTTCCTGCATAATATCGATGGCATCATCGTGTGTCACAATCCCGACTAACTGATTCTGACGATCAACCACGGGAATCGCCACAAAGTCATACTTTGCCATCTGCTGTGCGACATATTCCTGGTCATCGTCCACGCGCACGGAAATCACATCCCGATTAATCAATTCCGACAGAGGTCGTGTCGGACGGGCGAAGATCAATTCACGCAAAGAAACTATGCCCTGCAGCCGCCGCCCTTCATCGACCACATAAATATAAGAGATAATTTCACTATCCGGGGCCTGATGTCGTAATTTCTCCAATGCCTGCGCCACCGAAATATTTTCCGGGAGAGAAGCGTACTCGGTCGTCATGATGGCGCCGGCACTATCTTCCGGATAAGAAAGCAGCTTCCGGATATCACTCCGTTCCGCTTGCGCCATCAAAGGCAACAGCTCTTCAACGTGCTCGTCATCCATCCGCGACAACAAGTCGACCCGGTCATCGGGGGCCATCGCTTCTATCAGTTTCGACAGGGGGCCCCGTTCGACGACCCCTACGATTTCAATCTGTTGAGGCAGGTCCAGAAACTGAAAGATCTCAGCCTGCTTCTCAGGATTACTACAGGACAACACGCGCCAGACAGCCTGACTGTCAAGCTCTGACAGAACTTCTGCTGTGACGGCAGGATAGAGCGCGTCACAAAACTCACTGATGCCTGCTGTGTCATTTTCAGCCAGCATCACTTGAAGCTCTGGCAGCAATAATCGCCCATACATTGTTGATGTCCCTTCCTCTTACAGATGTTGCTATATCAACAAAATCATCCAGACTGTGTCCCGTTTTACTGTTGCGTCTCCAAGGCCATTTGGACCGAGTATATTAGATTGAGACACGCTATGGTAAAATGTGATGCGCTTTAGAAAGAATTGCCAGCCGAAACAGAGAACATGATCACCGGTTACACTTCAGCCAGAAAATCACCATAAAAAAACACCCTCACTGGAACATATCGCCAGTCAGGGTGTGGATGACTTCATACAGACAAAACGGATGAGTGTAGTCTGCAAACAACTACACATAGATCATCGTTTGGAGAACTGAAAGCTCTTACGTGCTTTCTTGAAACCAAACTTCTTACGTTCAACCATACGGCTATCACGTGTCAGGAATCGACCTGCACTCAAGGTTTCGTGGAACTGATTATTATAGGCTTCCAGAGCACGGGCAATCCCCAATACAATCGCACCTGTCTGTCCTGTCGTTCCCCCGCCGTTGACGCGAACCCAGACATCGACTTTCCCAAATGACTCGGTTGCTTTCAGAGGAGCCTCAACCATTTGACGGTCACGCTCTACTTTAAGATAGTCATTGAGAGCAAGTCCATTGATGGTCAAAGTACCCGAACCTGATTTAAGACGGACCCGAGCAACTGCCGTCTTTCGACGTCCCGTTCCCATAGCAACACCGTGCTTGTCCAGTTTCCCGCGAATGACGGGCTCTGGCTTGATAATGTCTTCTTCTTCTTCCTCAGTTGCCAGATTTGACCCCAAAGTCAATTCAGGAACACCAGAAGAAGTCGTCATCGAGTCCGCAGTGGCTTCTTCTGAAGTTGCTGTCTCAGCCTCGATCGGTGTCTGCTGTTCTGTCGTTTCTTCTGTTACGTTTTCTTCCGGAGTCTCATTTTCCATGACGGTCAACTACTCTTATCTTATTATTTTGAAAAGGAATAAATAGAAGTTTGTATGCCGGTGATTCTACTTAGGGCAGCAAATGGGCCGGCATATCTTGTGGCTGTTGAGATTGATGCTCGTGAGTTGGTCCTGCGAACAACTTGAGCTTCTTCAACATTTGACGTCCCAGCTTATTCTTGGGAAGCATCCGCCGAACCGCTTCGGAAAGGACCTGGGTTGATTGGCCGCGTTCCAATTTCATTTCTGCAGTAACGACTTTCAGGCCGCTAGGATATCCACTATAGGAAGGATAGCCTTTCTGCAACATCTTTTGTGAGAAGTAGGGATGGGATTCGTGAGCGAGTTCCTTGCCCGAAAACCTTACCTTGTTACAGTTTACCACAATCACATAATCCCCGGTATCAACGTGGGGAGTATAGATCGGCTTGTGTTTGCCCATCAAAACGGTTGCGATTTTTGTGGCCAGGCGTCCCACAATCAGATTATCTGCATCAACGACGAACCAATTATGATCAACGTCTTTTGCTTTTGCCATGTAAGTTTTTGTCGTAGACACCGGCTATTCCTCAAACGTAAACGATATAATATTCAACACTTATGTCAATATGCACTTCAAAAATGCATGTCAAATTGTATGGAATCTTCCACTATTCGATCAGAAAAACGCCGACAAAGGGAGCGCATACCAACCGTAAGGAAGCGAGTAACAGTAACCTGTTCGGGACACATCTTCAACTTCTGTGAGGCCGAAAATCTGAGCTGGAGCACAAAAAGCATAGAAAAACCATCTTTAATCGGTATATCACGCGATTCGGATCAACGTGAATCCCATTTAGATGTAATTTAACAGCGACAGTTGCAGTGCCTGTGCCGTGATTTTCAGATTGGCCTCAAAGGCCGTCTGACGCTGTGTGATTTCGACAATCACCTCAGTCATATCCGTGTCAAACTCGCTTGAGATCGCCTCTCTGATTTGGACTTCCTGATCTTTCAGGCGATTATCAGACTCTTCAAGAACTTTCAGGCGACTACCCATTTCGGCACGAACACGTGTCATCCGTCCAATCTCGGTATCGAGCAGCTCACCGATCCGCTCAATTTCCCGATCATCACCATTTCTCAAACCGGTTTCCAAGCGGGCAAGCAAACTTAAAACCCCCGTTGACTCCAGAGGCTTGGGTTCTTTCCCCACCAAGCCTACGAGGGGGTCCGCTCCGGTTTCAATCCCATCAATCCCCAGCGCGAAGGCAAGCTCAATCGCCGGGATTTCTAAAGGCCCTGTTCCCGAAGCATCATATATGGTGAGACCGTTGCCTGTAGCATTCAGCGTTGCCTGGAGTTTAATGGGAATGAAATTCCCTTGTAAGGGAACAGTATTAATGGCTCCCGGCTCCGTAACCGCCAATCCCAGCGCATCAGATACCACATTACTGGCAATGCTCAAAGCCCCCACGCCCGAATTATCAGTGATCTGAATCGCATTCGTTGATGGATCGATACTGGCAACCAGGTTCCCCGGATCAACGGCGTTGATTGAATCGAGTACATCCTGCACGGTGGCATCACCGGCTAAATTGACGTTGACTACCGAACTGTCCCTGCGGGTAATGTCCAATGTGGTCGCGCCCACAGGAACGCCCTGTCCCAGATTCAAATCTGCCAGAGGCGTGGTTCCGTCGAACGTTTCGAAATCATTAATCTTGTCGATGACATCCTGGACTGTGACGGACCCGCTGAGATCCAGATTGATGGTCGACCCATCGCGGCGGATGACCTGTAATTTATTTGAAGAATCCACATCGACGCCCCGGCCATAATTCAATTCGGAAAGGGGCGTACTTGCTGAAAATGTCGCAATCCCCAGACCGGCTGCATTCGCCCCACCATTATTCTCACCAATCGAGAAATCAGTACCACTGATCCGACCGGAAATCGCCAGACCATTCTGGTCCTCGTTAATTCCCAGATTTAGATCCGGATCAAGGGTCCGTATCAGGTTGAACACATCTTCAATGGTATTCGCTGAGGAAATATCGATGGTTTCTGTTTTTCCACCGTTATTGATCACCAGTCCCGTACCGGTTGTTGAGCCAATTCCTGCGCCTCCATTCAGGGAAGACAATGTGGTTTGCAAGGTGACTCCCGCATCCAGATCCAACCCCGTTATTTCGGCCACTGCTGCGCTGGCGATTCCCAAATCGGAAGCAGAGGTCGAGCCTGCCAGATTCGAAACAGCCACGGTCCCGGCAGAAGGTGTTAAGCGCAGACCATCTGGGCTTGTGGGATCGATATCAACGGTCAACGTCAATGGGCCTGCGGCAAACGCATTTTCCAAAACGGTTTTGAGATCCTGGATGGTTTTTGTTCCGGACAAATCCACGGTTAGTGTCTGGGCAGATCCGTTGTCCAGGGTGACCGTAATCGAGCCCAGATCCAAACCGCGACCACTGTTTAAATCTGAAATTTTGGTTTGCAGCGTCAGTACAGGGTCGATGTCTCCCCCCACTTCAGGCGTACTTGCAGAAAAGGCTGAAATCCCATCGAAGTTATTAGGCAGAAATGTCTGCACATTGATGTAGGATTGAATCTGGTGACTATCACCATGATAAGCCACCTGTCCATCAACCCGTTCTTCAAACGGAGCAACATCTGTTTGACTACCGGAGAAAAGATACTGACCGCGAAACGTCGTATTGCCAGCATTCACAACCTGGGTTCTCAAAGAGGCAATTTCATCGGCCAAAGCTAAACGCTCAGAATCAGTCACAGTCGTGCCGATACCGATCAGCGAAAGTGATTTCGCCTGGTTTAAAGCATCACCCACACTGCTCAATGCCGCTTCGCTGAGTGACAATAAACTGGTACTGGTGCTGATATTTGCCTGATACTGTTGCTGGCGTTCCAAAGTGGTCTGCAGAATAATTGTACGCAGCGCCGCACCAGGAGACTCGCTGGCAATCGAAAATTTCTGCCCCGTTGCTACCTGCTGCTCGAGATTCATTAGCGCGCGCGCATTGTCATTCAGAGAGACCTTCAACCGCTCGGAAAGCATCGTCGAAGGCAGGCGGCCTGGTAATATGGGACCAATACTCATTGTACATCACACCCAAAGAAAAACGGAACAGAAATTAACAACAGTTCTGATCTCAACAGCATCACTTTCAAATATTAAGTAAAATCGTAAACAATTCATCAATCGTGCTGACCAGTCGCGCAGCGGACTGGAACGCTCGCTGAAACGTCAAAACATTAATGGTTTCTTCATCGATGCTGACTCCAGAAAACTGTTCGCGTTGCCCCAGGAGAGAATCTTTGAAAGCCTGTGCCCCATCAGCAAGTGCAGCCTCCGATGCCGATGCCTGTGCGATATTCGAAACCACTTTTTCATAATACCCATCCAGACTGATGTTCCCCAATGCATCAACGGGATTCTCAGCAAACGCAACAAGCAACACGGCGTTACTACCATCAGAAGGACCTCCCCCCTGTCCCGTCGCCAGAAATTGCTGATTCTGCTTGACGACGGAATTGATTTGAATATCAGACGAGTCGGCACCGGTAAACAACGTATTAATGCCAATCGTGGCCAAGGCGCCACTGGTATCGTTAGAAAATCGAAACTCGTAATCAGAGTCGGCACTAATCGAAAGCAGTCCATCAGTGGAAACGGAAGAACTTAAATTTCCCACACCGCCGATGGCCGCTGATAAACTGTTTAAAGTCGTATCTGCTCCAATGCCATCCAGGTCGATATTAATCGTGGTCGTATTGGTCTGCCCGGTCGTTTTATTGGTGACCTTAATTTCGAAACTACCATGTGTGGGTTGAAAAGGCAGCCCGGACTGCGCGGAATTCAAGTTGGCAGTCGAATCGAGTGCGCGGGACGCGGATGTCAATTGATCGAAGCCAGCGGTGCCCTCACCTGAGGCATGTATTTTGTTAAATTCAAAAATCAAGTTCGAAGTATAAGTATCGAGTTGATCAACAAAACTGCCCAAAATATCATCACGACCTTCTACGATCCCCTTGAGCTCTCCCCCCGTACGCGAGATATTGCTGTTCGTCTGGGAGAGTAACACATCGTGCACCACGACCCCTCGATCCGTATCCGTCTTCAAGGTCAGCTTTTGCGAAGTCCCTGCCAATACCAGGTAATCGGAACCGGTAAAAACATCAATCGCCCCATCGCTCCGCTCCCGGTAGCGAACGGGAACCAGTTCTGATAGCCGATTGAGTGCAGTATAGCGTTGGGTTCTGAGTGCACCGGCATCACTTTGCAGTAAACCAGAGGCTTCCAGCTTGGAAATCTTCGGGTTCAGATCAACAATCGTATCGATCAGTTCATTGGCTTCCTTGACCAGGTTCTCAACATTAACCGATTGCACTTCTCGCAGCTCATTGACTCTCAATCGCAATGAACTGATTTCGGCTGCAAACTTTTCCGCTTCGTTGACGACGAACTCGCGGTCAGGTATTGAGCTCGGTTGATTCACGACATTATTGATCGTCGCTAAAAACTCATTCAGCCCTGATGAAATATCCCCGTCGGTTAACTCTCTTAACTCACCTTCCAGTTGTTTGTAGATCAGATTCCGCTCTGAGATAGAAGAAAATTCCGTGTTAGCCGAATGAATCCGCGTTTCCAGAAACAGATCAATCTGCTGCTGAATACCGGAGATTTCCACACCCGTTCCCAGAACAAGTGCCCCCTGTCGAAACGGGTCAGCTGCACTCAGTACTAATTCTTCACGGATATAACCGGGAGTGCCCGCATTTGAAATATTCTGGCCGGCGACCTGGATGCCGGTCCCGAATATTTCAAGCGACTGCTTGGCCATTGAAAGCGTTGCATTAAGTCCCATGGCACTCGTTCCGTAATGAAGGGCGCAATTTTTTTACATCGAATCGAATTCTATTTCTCTGCGTTCTATTTCTCTGCGTTCTATTTCCCTGCGTTCTTTTTCCCTGAGGGAATGAATTAAGCCGATGCGTCAAAAATCACCCCTCCCGTATTGCTTTCATTTTGACCGCGTGAATAAGTTGGTACTTTTTGCCCTGCATGCGCAATCAGTTCCAGAATCTGCGAGTAATGATGATAGGACCGTTGCGAAACAATCCACTGCACCCAACTCTCGTGTCTTAATTTTTTTGATCGCTGCTCCGCATCATCGATGCGTTGGAAAACAGTCTCCGATTCAGCCACATCCAATTCGGAAAGTAATTCTTTCATCGAACCGGAAGGTAAGCCATGCTGTTCTGCAGTCTGAAGCAATTGCTGCCGTTTCAGCAGCACAAACTGAAGCTCTCGCGTCAGTCCTTCTTCAACAATCCCAAACTGCTCAATCCGAGCCACATCGGTCTGCTTGAGCGCTTTGGCTTTTTCCTGATAGAGATCGAGCAGTTGTTTTTGAATAGGATCCAAATCATTCAGAACCCCAACCAACTGCCCCAACAATTGTTGTTGAATCGTTTGCGCAGACGCGCTCTGTTTTTCATGCATGGGAGCCCCCTTTCTCCCTGATTACTAAACCCACCCTTTTAGGTGGAGAAAATCGCCTATCGTTATAATCGACACAATCGCGCCAACTCTCGCGTCTGATTTAATCAGAATCTTTTTCAGGCCTGTAATTCATGAGCCATTAAGATGTTACAGCCGCCGAGGTTTTCAGAGATTCCACTGACGTGGCATTCATTTGACGTGAAAATGCGGAAAAGAGCGTATCAGAAAATGCGCTTCCCTGATTCTTAGCCAGATCTTCAGAGATTTGCTGATCCAAATGAGACTGAAACATATCTTCAGCCTGCCCGCCGTGAAAATATGCAGGCTTATTTTGCCCGGATCGCAACGATTTGAACATCTGCTTATAAAAGGTCCCCCCCACAAAATCCTGAAATGCTTCTTTCAGTTCCGGGGAACTTTTCTGTGCCTGATTTAACTCAGATGGTGCGGCTGCCACATCTGGCAAGAGTGATGTCTGACTGATTGAATGTTGAATTCCAGACAAGGGGGTCATGGCTGGTTTTCCCTGAAAAAGGTTTTAAAACTCGAAACTAAAAAATCCGAAACAGTCTGGCGTCAACAACGATCAATGTTCGTCATACTCAGCATGCAGTTTACCCGAGCGATGCAATTCACGAATGATACTAATCACATCCTCAGTCGGGACTCGCAGTTGATTCAACGCTTCAACTAATTGCTGCAAACGTTGTGTACTCTGCTGTCCCTGCTGACCGGTAATCGGCACAAAGCCTCCTGGTAATCCCCCCTCAATATTACCAACACCTACCGTCAGATTCTTATGCGAAATCACAACCGGACTGATTTCCACTTCACCGGTAACGATGACTGTTTGTGACTTCGGATTGATGATAACCCGCGCCTGTTGGTGTGGACGATCAATGCCCACTTCCATCACGGCTGCGACAAACTCGACCGGCGATTCCGTATACTGTTTGGGAATGCGAATAAAAACTCTTCCCGGCCCCTGTGCAATGGCCAACTGCTGATTGCCCGCTTCAAAACTGAATTCCGAGTTGATCACGCGTGCGACTTCACTGGCTGTATGAAAGCCTGCGTGCTGTCGATCGATCAGCAGAGTGATCGATCGCGTTTTACGGTCGATGAACGGAAGTTCGAAATCCCGCTCCATCACCAGACCATTGATAATCTTGCCGGTTGCAAGTGAAGTTTCATCTTCCAGTATGACGGCTCCCGAACAGAGTCCCGCTCCGAATCCATTCCCAATCTCAGAAGTTGCCACCGGCGCCACGAGCAAGCGTCCGCCGCGTAAACTTTTGGCCCCCAGCATTGAACTGACAAAACAATCCAGTTTTTGCCCTTTGCGAATCCCACTGGCGGGGATCGTCGCTTCGATCATGACCAAGGCGACATTATTGGCAGAGGACAGCTCTTTCAAGTCAACGATGGGATTGTTCAAATGTTTGAGCGCTGCTGCCAGGCTTCGAATCGTTGGTACATTTTTGCCGCCATCTCCCGTGCCATCCAAACCGACGATCAGGCCCATGCCTGTCAGCTTGATTTCTTTCATTCCGTAAACACTGCAAATATTTTCGACTCGCGTACGCGCGACGAGTTCCCCCGCAGAAAACTGCAGGGTGACAGCGGCGATAATCAGCAGTAAAACAGATTTGTATGACGGGACTCTCATAATACCTTCTCGTGGCAGATCAACAAAAGGACATTGAATTAAAAGGGAAAGATCCAGTCGTACAGGACAACTCCCCACGGTCTTTTCGTGCTCTGATACACTTTGCCTCTCTGATGTTTTGCAATATCCAGATTCGCAATATTCTCGCTGAGTGCGGTATTATCACGGTTCACATCTTTACTGCGAATTTCACCAGTCAAACGATATTCCCAGACATCGCGATTCGTCCGGATGCTTTTCCGCGCCTCCAGAATCAAATTTCCGTTGGGGCGAATATCAACCACAATCGCGGCAATCCGATACTGAATTCCTTCGCGATCCGCTATCTGACCGGTACTTTGCAACCGCCCCTGAAGTTGGGCGTCGATCTTCGGGCTGTTCAAAGCGGCTGGTGCCAGATTTCCCGCTTCACTGATTCGCATGAATTCCTTTAACTCGGCTTTTAAGGTCTCAGTTCGATTCCGATTGAAACGCGAATCAACGGTGACACTGGATTTTTCATCTACCAGAATCGAAATAATATCGTGGACCTTCACGACAATTGGCTCTGGTGCCGGAACATAGATCAGTGAATAGTCCCTGATCAAAGGGGGCTTACTAGAATACGTATATAAATCACCCTGACCAAAAGTATTTGCCAGTGATGAAGTTAATTGAAGCGGCTCCGATGAAAATCCCACCCCATCCATTCTGGCAGCCACTCTTTCAGGTGACCTTGGTCGTTTGTCTGAAGACGTTTTTTTTTCAGTCTGTTGATCGGCTGCGGAAGTACCCTGGGATGATCTTATTGTCGTGGTCGGATTCGCTTGCGCTGTGCCCGGCACTGCTGGAACTTGTGCCTGCACGACCGAAGAACAAAACAATAGGATACATCCCAGGGAAATCGCCTCCCGTAATACTGCCAACACGCATGCGTGCTGGCAGATTCGCTCACTGTCTCTTAAACGCTGTTGGGCTGATCGCCACTTACTGCTGTTAATGCTCATTCTCGAATTCCCCCGCTTCGAATCACGACCCCAGACAGGTTTCTGCCCGCTCCTCTACGATTGGTGAAACCTTTTGCTCCTGGAGCACCGGAAATAAATTGAATCCCGGAATCACGCTGTATCTCATTCGTAGGCCGATAATTGACTTCAGCCTGGTTATAACCGGTGATTGTTGCCATCAATCGATCCCGGCCTTCCAGCGCAACAAGGGTGATCGGATCGCCGATACCACCAGTACCACGCGCTCGCATTTCTCTTTTGACGGTGATCCCTCCGCGTCGAGCAGAAACCGTCACGATGGCACCATCACGTACCAGAGGCACTTCGATCAGATCCTGGCTGCGAACAACATTGGACTGGTACACGGTTCGAGTCAGCTCTCTGCCAATCACAAGTCGGGGATCGGTAATTCCGGATTGGCTCTTCTCGGGAGTGGCCCAGATCAAATCATCCGCACGAATCACAGCTCCCTTATTGAGTGTGTACTTTGCAGCCAGAATTTCAGGAAAATTCTGGAGTTGGCAATAAACGCGTGCCTGCCTGGTTGCTCCCTTGGAATCGATTAACTTTAGGCACCCTCTAAATATTCCATTTTTATTGGAAACCGTTTCAATTCGAGGGTGATTGTTTGATATTTGAATTATTTGGTTCTCACTGCCAAGGTCTGGAATCAGCTCTGGGACGGGATTCGCC
>Ga0222668_1000004_pt1 | contig 189485 bp, 142 predicted proteins | sample AntAcemetagen728_FD_179823 | JGI IMG/M metagenome (GOLD analysis project Ga0222668, IMG submission 179823) | Saline water microbial communities from Ace Lake, Antarctica - #728 | ecosystem: Environmental > Aquatic > Non-marine Saline and Alkaline > Saline | place: Antarctica: Ace Lake...
ATTATGTCTATGGTATACTACACAGTCCTAATTACCGCGATCAGTTCTCCAGTGATCTGAAAAAGATGTTGCCTCGTATTCCTCTGGTAGAGGAGCCAAAATCATTCTGGAAGTTCAGCAAAGCAGGTCAGAAACTGGCTGATTTGCATATCGGTTATGAATCTGTTGAACCTTATTCTGGAGTAAAAGTCACTGGTTCTGAAAATGATTTTTTCCGAGTGGAAAAGATGCGTTTTCCGAAGAAGGGCCAGAAAGACACTATCATTTACAACAGCCAGATCAGCATCACTGGTATTCCCGAAAAGGCGTATGAGTACGTAGTGAATGGCAAGAGCGCCATTGAATGGATTATGGAACGCTATCAGCTCACAACACACAAAGACAGCGGTATCAAAAACGATCCCAACGACTGGGCTAAGGAAGTCGGGAAACCGCGCTATATCCTGGATCTGCTGCTCAGTGTGATTAACGTCAGCCTGCAGACGGTCGATATCGTCAACGGACTTCCCAAGCTGGAATTTGAAGAGATGGCTTCAGAGTAGCCTCAATTCGATTTTAAAGCATCTTCTTTCGTCGATCTCCATTCGTCTATCTTCTCTCCCGAAACCGTTCTCAGCTCAAATGAGTTCTAAGAATCGAGGGAAACACGCGCCTTGCTGCGCTGTCCCTGTGCGATGGGTTCTAAAACGCCCTGCCGATTCCACTCTCCAGCCGTCTGAGAAGAGGCAAATGAGAACAAATCCCCGGCTTTCTCCCTGTATCACCGACTAAAAAATAAATTTGACTTCAACTGGGATTTGTCTATCAATGCGTCTCTATGCGGAGTCATGCAGACAAAAAAATGGACAAATGTGCCGGGGCTACTCAGGACTCAAAATGATTCTTCGGAACTCACCTTTACTTATTCTGGGGGTCTGTTCTATTTCGCGAAGTAACGTGTCCTGGTCGGGCATATGCTAGGACATGTCAGACTTAAGAAGCATTGATTTGTAAAAGGATTTCAAAATGAAAACGACTACTCATGAACCGCCAGTATTGATCACTGAAAAAGAAACAGCCCGTCTGCTGGGATGCTGTGAACGGTCTGTCTGGCAAATGCGCAAAGATGGGAAAATTCGATGCGTAAAAATCGGAACTGCGGTTCGATATGCACGATCTGAGATTGATCGTTTTGTTGAATCACAAATGAACCTGGAAACCACAAACGAGAACAGCCCCGAGTGACGGCAATCACTCGAGGCTGTGTTTTGTATCCTGTTGATATTGGCAAGGATTAGAAGATGATAAGTATTTCAGGTTTGCTGTCAATCCCTTTCGCTTGGGAGGATATTTGATGGTCAACCGAACTTCAGAAGAATTAGCGCAGCCAAGCGAGAACGAAAAATATGCTGCGGGAATTTTAATTGCCACTCCTGAACGATGGGAGGATGTACCAGAGTTAAAGATAGAGCATTTTTTCAGTGACCGGATACGCTCCATTCTGACATCAATCGAACGAGTCAGGGAGTCAGGGGCGCCGGTTGATACTGGCACAGTTGCGGAAGACTTGGAGAAGCGTGGCGAGCTGGCCAATGTCGGCGATCTTCCATATCTGTTTTTGTTGATGGAGTCGGCCCCACAACCTGCACACTTCAGTCACTACGCTAAAAGAGTGATTGAACTACGCAAGCGGTCGGATCTTCGAAAGAAGCTGGAACACTGTATCGAGTCGCTCAAACTTGGTGAGGATCTCGAAACGGTTTTGAATGATCTGGACTTCTCATCAGAGGCTATCAGCGAAAATCAATTCGAGTGGAAGACTGCAGCAGAGTTGCACGCTTCAGACTACCAGCTCGATTACTTCATTAAAAACGTTTTCGCTATGAATCAGCCGATGGTGATAGGCGCCCCGCAAAAGTGCAATAAGACTAACATTGCATCCGATCTGGCGCTTAGTCTGTCGACAGGCTGTCCGTTCCTTGGACGATTCCACGTAAACGGGACTTTCAATACAGCTTTCTTTTCATGTGAATCAGGAGGATCTGTACTGAAAGACAACAACAGGCGGGTTGCCAAAAGTATGAATATTCCACCAAGTACGATTCACAACCTGTTTTACTGTTTTGATATTCCATCCCTGGACAGTAAAAATGATTTGCGGAAGATTCAGCAGTTTGTTGTAAAAAACAAGATTGATGTTTTGATCATCGACCCGTTTTATCTGACTGCGAATCTCGGAAACGATGCCGGCAACCTGTTTGTTGTGGGCGAGAAGCTCAAACCACTCACAGAACTGATGCAGAAGACAGGTTGTACTGTCGTCCTGATTCACCACAGCAGAAAGAACACTGGTAAAAAAGAATTTGCTGAACCTCGTATGGAGGATCTGGCCTATTCTGGTCTGCCTCAGTGGATGCGTCAATGGATTCTCATAGATCGGCGGGAAGCATATGACGGTGATAATCCGGGTTCCCATAAGCTATGGCTTTCTTTGGGCGGCTCTGCTGGTCATGCCGGGTTGTTTGGTCTGAACATCGAGGAAGGCACACAGGACGACAAGGGCGGGCGCAGGTGGGAAGTTGACGTTATACCAGCACAAGAGGCCCGCGCTGAATCTCGGTCGTCTCAGGAGCAACAGAAGGGAATTCGGGAGGATGCCATATTTGAGACCAACCTGCAGAAAGTTACAAAGGCCCTGAAAGCTCTGGGCGGTGAAGCCACCAAAAGCAAAATCAGGAATAAGGCTGTTCTCAGTCCCGACAAAACAGAACAGGCTTTGCTCCATCTGGTCAGTGATGGAGTCATTGAACAGATCGAAATCACAGCAACCAACAAACAGAAATACGCTGGCTATAAGTTCAGTCGGAATCACTCGGAATCACTAGTGAAAAACAGTGATCACCAGTCAACAGAGCACACACACAGAGACCCCCGTAAGGGGGATCGTGTGAGTGTATGTGTGAGTCCCCCTGACTATGAGAGTCTGGAAAACATTTTTCCAGCTAATTCGGACAGTGACAATTTACAGGAGGCAGACCAATGAAAGAGAGAACGTTTTTAATCTCACTGGAGCCAATCCACGATCAGATAACAACAGATGGTCTCCTGCAGAAACTACGATTGATGGCTGCAGGGTGTGGCCTGCGTATCGTTTCAGCGGAGCGATTAGACGAGCCAGAACAAACGAAAGAGAATGAGCATTGATTATGCTTGGAATTCAATTATCATCCCGGGGGGCTCGGGGGGCCGTTGTATCAGGACGTCTCAACCAGGTAGAATCTGTGTATTTACGTCGCGCGTGCGAGGCAAGGCGTGAAATTCTTCAACAGCTCTCCCTGAAATCAGCTCCCTCATTTCTCATGCTCGCTTGCTGGCTGTCTCCACTCGCTACAAATCCCCATCAATTCAGTTACTTCTGTCATTTTTTCTGATCAGATTCGACACCTTCAACGTTTACGAATCGGTATCTTTATTACCGATATATCTTATTTACATCGTTGATTGGTTCCCAGACTGATAGAATCCCGGCATGATAAATACGTAAATGTCGATCCTGTTTGTTTCTCTGAGAATCATTGAGCTGACAAAAAACGAGAAAGGTAGTTAAACCGATCTCGGAAACTGGTCCATTAAGAAAGAAAGCCAGAACCATGGCGAGCATTACGAAACACCCCAACGGCTGTAAAATCATTCAGTTCTATGATGCAGATTCAAAACGTCGAACCATGCGCGTAGGCAAGGTTTCCATGAAAGCAGCAGAAGCAATCAGAGTTCGCGTTGAATGCCTGGTGTCGGCTAAGATCACAGGACACGCCCTGGATGACGTTACAGGGCATTGGTTGAAGACTCTTGATAAAGTGATGACAGGCAAACTCACCAAAGCCGGATTGATCAAAGCAAGGGAATCTGCCACTTTAGGCGAGCTGATCAACAATTTTATCAAGCTGCGAACGGGAGACGTGAAACCGCGCACCGTAGCAAAGTACAAAGTAGTCAAAAAACATCTGATTGATCACTTCGGAAAAGATACACCTTTAAAAGCCCTCAATGCTGGAGAGGCCAAAGCATGGCGCGCCTATCTGATTGAACGGGGATTGGCTGAAAACTCAATTCGGAAGCTGTCAGGCATCGCAAAAACGATGTTCAATTATGGCATCGATAAAGAATTGCTGATTAAAAATCCGTTTAAGTGCCTGCCATCAACTCTGGTTCCCACCAGGGAAAGACATTTCTTTCTGTCACACGAGGATACAGAAAAAGTTATCAAAGCCTGCCCTGATGCAGAATGGCAGCTGATCATAGCACTGGCCCGCTACGGTGGCCTCAGAACGCCCTCAGAAACGTTTTCTCTACGCTGGGAAGACATCAACTGGGAACGCGAACGATTTTACGTGAGAAGTCCCAAGACAGAACGATACGAGGGTAAAGAGGGGCGCATTGTGCCGATCTTCCCGGAACTCAGACCGTATCTTGATCAGTGTTTTTTCGATCCTGCAGAAGACCGGGGAGAGCATGTGATTGCAAAGCACCGAATCAGAAGTGAAAACCTGCGGACGACGTTTCACAAAATCATTAAGCGTGCTGGTCTCAAACCGTGGCCTAAGCCATTCCAGAACCTGCGTTCCAGTCGGGAAACAGAGTTGGTTGAGCAATTCCCTATCCAAACGGTCGTTGCCTGGATGGGAAATTCACCAGCTGTAGCGATGCAAAGTTATTTGCAGGTAAGGGAATCCGACTTTGAACAAGCGCTGCGAAATGCGCTGCAGTACACCGCCGTTTACACTAAATCTGTCCCGCAAGATGAAGAAGGAGAGAATGACGTATCTCAATGTGAGTCAGAGGCTTGCGAAGAAGTGCGAAATGATGCGGAGGGGGAGAATAGGGCCGGCAGGACTCGAACCTGCAACCAACAAATTATGAGTTTGCTGCTCTAACCGATTGAGCTACGGCCCCAAGTTGTTTTCTGATCGTTGTTTATCATACACGGTCCGGAAGCGGATTCAAATCCATCGCGGCCTCGAAATGTGCGTGAGGTGGAAGGCGATAGCTTACTGGAGACCCGGAGGGCTGTCAAAGCATTGAGACTTGAAAGCCGAAATCCTGACTAACTTTCCGTCATTTTGCAGCGTCTGTTGAAGTCTGACACACGACAGGGTAAACAGGATCGTATCACGTTCCTGTTTTCGTCCGAAAATTGTTTCTCTGTTGTCGGAGGCCTGCTTCCCTATGCATCGCGTCTCTCGCTTTTGTCTACTGCTGTTTTACATCGGCTTCATGCCCGCATGCCTCTCCTCTGCGTGGGCCGAAAATCAGTCTGTGAAAATAACACCCTCCGATCCCATTCGCGTGGGCACCGTCATCGGCGGGCACATTCACCCGGCGCTGTGTCGTGCCGCTAACGGTGATCTGCTGGCCGTCTATATTGAAAACGGGGGCGGCGGTAAAGAATTGCTGCTCGCACGTTCCACCGACGGCGGTTTACACTGGTCGACGAGCAAGCCCATTCCCACGATCAAAGACTGCTCGATTTATCCCGGCTCGCTCACCACGCTCAAGAGTGGTGAAATCGTGCTGCACTGGTCCTGTTATCGCGTCGAACAGAAACGCCGCTGGCGTGTGCCCCAGTTTTGCACATCGAAAGATCATGGCGTCACCTGGTCTCCGGTCACAGAGATCCCGCTGGATGATTTAACAAACTACACCTGCCTGCGGCATCCGATTCTCGAACTCGATGCCGACCGCTGGGTCTGTCCCTTTTATGATCGCACGGTCATTTATCATCGTAAACAAAACCGGATCACCGCTTTTGGCGATGGCCGAAATCATGGCATGGTGCCGCTCGTACAAACACCACAGGGAACTCTCGTCAGCGGTGCCCCTCAAAGCAGTTCCCCTGTCCCTGTCGGCAAGCCGGGACAGATGGTAAATGGTCTGCGTTCGACCGATGGGGGTCAAACCTGGCAGGCGTTGAATAATCTCCCCTACTTCGGCGTCGCTGGCTACGACTTGACGGTTCTGAAAAACGGCACCATCGTGCTGACGTCCATTCTCTATGGCGTCGGTCGCGATGACGAATGGGCGTATGAACTCACGCTTTCCGATAATGAAGGTCAAACGTGGGACCGCGCCAACGCGGTGATCATCTTTAATCCGGGTCGTCCCATCAAAGGTCGCGGCTGGCCACGCACGGTTCAAATCGACGAGTACACACTGGGCACACTGTTCTATGATCTCGATCCGAAACAAGCAGGCGGCCCCGGCGTCTTTTTCGTGCGCACACCTCTGAGTGCATTTCAGCCGATGATAAAAAACTAATTCGTTGTACGGGCAATCTGGCTGGCCCGCCACGCTTCGGCATAGAGGGCGAATGCAATCTGTACTTCGCTCGGTGCGTCCTGCAATGCCCTTTTTAATTGGGGATCAAACGGAGAGACGCCGCGTGCTCTTACCAGACTGGCCACCTGGAAGGCAACCGCCCGATCATAGCCAGCCAGACTTTTCAACAGACCGCCGAGATCTCCTTTATGCTCGTTCACCAGTCGTTCCGCATACGCATACGCGGGCGTTTTTTTACCATCGCCGTCCGCGTCAATCCAGACCGCTCCCGTCGAACCCACCACGTGCGCCTGATACTCAGGAGAGTTCGGCTGATACGGTTTGGCGAGCGGCCAATAGAGGCCAATCTTGCCGGGCCCGGTCGCAATCGCCACCAGATGACAGTCATGGGAAAACGGCTTGAGCTTCCATATCCCTTCCCATTTCACTCCCCCTTGATCTTTAGATTCAATGTCTTCCCTGCGAATCAACTGCCCATTCGCATACAGGCTGATCTGATCCGCCGACACCCAGCTCGGCCCCGAAACGGTGAGACTCACATCCAGATCGTCAGACGCCGGCACCAGTTCTCCCGGCCCATACTTGCTGTTAACTTTGATCTGCGTGAACAGTCCGTAAGACAGCAGTACTTTGCCGTCCACGAAGTTTTGAATCGTCGAAGCGACATCAATTTTAGAAGGGTCCTGGTCCTCGGCTTGAATGTAAGTTCTTGCCTGCCCCACGATATAGCGGCTGACATCATGCGAATCGCTACAGCCGACGGGCGTCAAAGACAGACCCCGATTCAACGCGCCAAACCAGTCGCGATAGAGTTGCATGAAATCGGTTTGTGTGGCGCCCGAATTGATGAGTTCCATCGCGTTTGCCCGCAGCCGCCAGCCATCCAGATTCTCACCAGTTAAACTGAGATGATTCTTTTGATCAAAGGGACGGTACTTGGAATGGATATCGCGGGCATGATTCAAAATCGCCACTTTCACATCAGGTGTCTCATAAATACTTTCAAAGATTCCGTCCCAGTCTTTGAGTTTATGATCGGGCACAGGTCCCTCTGCTCGAACGGGAAACACATTAAAGTGCCCCCAGCGCGTGGTGACTTCATTTCCGATGACGGGCGTAAAGTACTGCCGCACGTTCATTTTTCGGGATAAGGGTTCATAGTCGATCTGTTTGTTATGGTCGGTGGCGATCGGGAATTCGATCTGCTCGCCCGCCAAAGTAAGCATACGTTCTTCCATCGAACTGTCGCCGTGCCCGGAATGCGTCAGCGTGTGAATGTGCGTATCACAACTCACATAACCTGTGGTATCGACTTCGCGGCTGATCTTGAGCTGGATCTTTTTCTCATCGCCGACTTCCAATTGCACCGTACGAAAATCAACGCCATATTCAAAACCCCGCCCGGCACAGACAATATACATGCCGGCGGGCAAGCGAAATTGAGTTTTCCCCTCGCTGAGATACATCACCCCGGTCCTGACTGCCTGCCGCTCGTTCGACTGCGCTGTCGTCACCACCAGTGTCTTGTCTATGTTTACAATCGTAATGCGACAAGGCAGCGGCTGACCCGATTTTTCATCGACCACTTCAATCGCAAGCTGCGTCTCCGCCAGAATCTGCTGCTTTGGTTCAGGAAAATACACGATTTCTCCCACGCGTATATCATCAGGAATCTGCTTTCCCACCTGAAAAATACGCAACTGATTTCTGCCCGTCTTTAGCGTCTTAGGCGGTACAGTCAGCAGCAACTGCTGATCGTTTGCGTCGGGAACCAGTTTTCCGAGTACACTGCCGTTCAATTCAACATTCCAGGCCTGTTTTACATCAACGTGCCTCAACAGAAGTGTGGCTTCACCTGGATTTGCTGCGGCTTCAAACGGAATCGATAATTCTTTTTTCTGTCCTGTCTCCGGAAAGGTCGACCACTCACGGTCTCCTGAGTTACGCAGGTGAATCATTTTCGAAGTAATGATCACAGCATCATCTGCGACCGCCGAAGCGGTCACAGCCAGACAGAACAACAGAGTCAATAATTTTCGTTTCAGCATAGCAAGCGACTTTCCAACAGGTCGTTTCAATCCTGTTTCAACTTACGCAGTAATCAATGATTGTCAGTTTCTTTTTTTGTACTTTGTAACAGATATGCCAGCAGGTCATGTAATTGCTGCGGCGAGAGAATTTCCAGAAGATTTGCCGGCATCAACGAGAGCAGCGACTGTTTCTGTTCTTCGATTTCGTTTTTGGAAATCGGAAATTCCTTGCCTTTATTATCAACGAAGATCAGCACGGCGCCCTCTTCCCGCCGCTTGAGTCCCGAGAAGACACGACCGGCATCGGTGATGATGGTTGTTGTACGGAAATTAATATCGACCGACCGATTCGGGTCGAGCACGTCTTCCAGCAATCGTTCCAGCCCACGATTACCAATTCCGTCTAACTGCGGACCCACCACGGCCCCCTTCCCGGCCAGTTGATGACAGACGGCGCAGTTCTTCTCGAACACAGCCCTTCCATTTTCCAGCGAGAGCTTGAATGTTTCATGCGATTTTAAAAACGCGGCAATATTCTGCTGCGTCTTTTTTTCACGGGGCGGCAAGACGCTGATTAACTTCTGCACGCGTGTTTTAAAACGCTGATCGGCTGATTGCTGTATTTGATTTTGAATCGTCGGTTCCGTCAGTAATTGAGGCGAGACGATGCCTTTTTCAACGTAAGTCACCAGCCGTTCGGCTCCCTTAGGCTGTTTGGACAGCGCTTCCGCCAACTGCGTCTGCAAACGTGAAGGATACGTTTTAAACGCCTGCTGAAACAGTGAATCCTGTTGATCCTGTTTCTGATCTATCACTGCCTGAATGACGGCGTTTTGAAAAACATCGGTTGTAGAAACGCGATTGGCTGGTAGAGGAAACAGCGGCCGAAATTCGTCGGTTCCATCCAATGTGATCACCGCCAGCGCCAGTTCATTTTTGAGACCGGGATCAAGGCGTTCCGCAGACAACGTGGCAACCAGCTTATCACGGGCATCTCTGATGTGGAACGCTTGCACCAGAAACGCAGCCGCCGACAGGCGACTGATCTGTTGTTGCAAACTTTGTTGAGGAACAGAAACCACGGCTGGCTGAAACCGCCCCACGGCTAACCAGGCAAACGCTTTCCCGCTGTCACCGTCGACAAGTTCCAGGTAACCCGATTCGCCTGCAGCCTCTTTCAAATCCCAACTCACCTTTTGCGCCAGATCATTCCGCGGTGCTGAGACACGTTTGATGACACTCTGATCACGCGACCGTTTCAATTGCACATAATTCTGCCCATGATCGGGTTGATCAGGAAATCCGACGTGCCCCGCCACGTAAAACTCCAATTGGGTGGGGATCTTAAAATCAGCTGAAACCAGTTTCCCGGTGGCCCGTTCGCCCGCCGGTAGACTGCAGAAAAACGGAGACGCCTGATTGCCATCAGCGGACGCACGTTGTTGTAATGCCCAGGGATTTTTTTGCTGCTTCTCATCCATAGGCAGATTGACCCATTGATTCGATTTGTCAGAAACCGTCGCCAGCAACTTGTCAGCCAGAGCGATGGCCCACTCATTCAGTGCGGCATCAAAGGCGAATCCCTTTTGCCGATATCCCTCTAGAACGGCTTTGATAATTTCGACTTGCAAATCCAGATCGCCGGCTAACTTTGTGCGTGCCAGTTGCATGATCTCTGGTAGTTTGTCCGCAGGCAAATAGCGGACGATATGTCGAAAGTATCCGGGCAATTCCCGCTGATCGATTTTCTCGGATTGCAGATATTGAATCAAATACAGGGCCGCCTGTTCGGTCGGCACTGCCAGAGAAAGCTGTGCCAATTGTTTTCGCTGCGGAGAATTCAGACGCGACCAGTCCAACTGCTTAAACACCAGCGGGTCACGAATCTGCAGCATCAAGGCCCGGCGTACCACATATTCCAGATGATTGTCTTCCGCAGGCACCGTCTGCAGTAACGCGAACAGAGGCTGAATATTTTCTCGTTGTGGATGCAACCCCAATGCTTCGGCAGCCGCCCGTTGTACGAACGCGTTTTCATCTTCCAGTGCCTGCACCATCTGCAAACGGTTCTGCTCCTGCCATGCGCTTCGTTCGGCAAGAATTTTCGCAGCATGAATCCGCACCAGTTCCGCAGGACTCGACACAGCTTGCGTGATCAACTCATCCGTCAACGCATTCAATCGGAACAAAACCCACAGCGCGTGCACGACAATCGTCGGCTGTTTCGCATCGCGGACGGCTTGCTGCAAAGGACCAACCACATCCGAGCCTCGTTGATCGGAAAGCGTATCTGTAATCAGCATGCGTGTCGTCAAATTCGTTGACGCGAGCAAGTCAATAAGCTGGGACACACTCAATTTTGAATAATCAACGCTTGCATGATCTTTGCCTTTGCAGACAATCCGCCAGATGCGGCCACGATAACGGTCACGGCCCGGATGATCGAGGGGCACCTCATAGTGACCGATAATTTTGTTGTAGAAGTCAGCGACATATAGCGCGCCCTCCGGCCCGAGCTGGATATCAACGGGCCGAAACCAGGGGTCGGTGGTCGAGAGAAAATCGGGCTCTTCTTTCGCCACGATCGTCGAACCATGATATACGGGCGAATTGCGATTCAGACGACAGGTCATCACATTACCGCTGAAGAAATTGCCCTGATACTCTGACGGGAATGAATCTCCCGAAATAATTTCGACGCCGGCAATCGCTGTCGAGCCATGCAGGTGCTCCATCATCGGTTTGACGAACCCCAACCCATCGTGGGGCTTGCCAAAACTCGGATAGTAGCCGCCTCGCAAGATTTGATAAATCGGTTTGGAATGACAGTCTGCTGTAAACAGATTCCCTTTTTCATCAAACGTGGAACCGAAAGGGTTCACCTGCCCATGCGTAAAATGTTCAATGCGCGATCCATCGAGCCGCATCCGATACGTATTCCCCGAATGCATTTTGATTGTGTGACCATCACTGCCACTCACACTGGTCTGATTATTAAATCCATGATTTGCATACAACCAGCCATCGAAGCCCCGCCGAAACGAGTTATTCATGCCATGCGTGTCACGCTCATAACCCATTGGCCCGAATAGCTTCGTCACCTTGTCTGCTTTGTCATCGCCGTCTGTGTCTTCATAGAACTTGATATCAGGAATGCTGAAAGCGATCACGCCATTCTGACAGGGATACAAGCCCATCGGAATATTGAGTCCTTCGGCAAACGTGATAATCTTGTCGGCCCGTCCATCTCCGTTCGTATCTTCGAGAATTTTGATCGTATCTCTTCCCTTTGCGCCCGGTTTAACGGGATAAGGGTATTCGGCGGAATCGGTAACCCAGAGACGGCCTTTATTATCAAAGGCCATATTCAACGGTTTTTGAATATCGGGCTCGGCTGCCACCAGTTGAATCTCAAACTCGGGCGGCAGTGTGAATGCTTTCAAGGCGTCCTGTGCAGAGAGTGGCTCCGTGGGACGAATGAATTCCCGGAACGGATTCTTCGTTTTTTGTGCGGGAAGTGAAATCGGAGCGAATAAACAGCAGGCCATCGCCAGGAACAACAGGGAGCGCGCACCAGATGTTGCTTTCATCGTTGATTCACCTCAGGATAAGAAATAGAAAAACCCGTCTGCTGTGTTCATTTTTGTGAGACAGCAGACGGGTTCAATCGTAAAGGATCAAACAAGAGGAATCAATCAGAAGCTATTCAAGTTCTTTGATATAAATATTACGGAACTGCATCAGACTGCTGGCAGGACTGAATGTTCCGTCCTTGCCTTTTCCACCATGATGCTGGAAGGCGATCGGCCCTTTTTCGGGAACACCCGGTAATTGCGCATTTTCGAGCACCATTTTGTTGTTCATAATCACGGTCAAACGATCTTTAACCATAATGATAATGCACTTATTCCACTCGCCCACCGGTTTGTCGGCATTCACTTTCGGGGTGACACCGGCGCGGACTTCAGGCGATACACTTTGATCGCGGCGGTAAGAGTACACTTCTCCAGAACCAAGGGGCCAGCACCAGATATTAACCTGTGCTTTGGAAGTACCACGCAGATAAATGCCCGAGTCGGCATTGGGAAGTTCAACGGTAATCACATTCCCTTTCGCGTCTTTCAGTTCAGAACCATCGGCCAAAACGATGGGCACCTTGTACAGACCCGTTGTTTGTTTGATCCGCCATTCCAGACTTAAAATGAAATCGCCGTACTCTTTTTCCGTCCAGAGATTTTTATCCCCTTTGGCTTCGCTCTGCGCGTCGTAGTCGATGACGCCCTTGAATACTTTCCAGTGCCCATTGTCACCCTCGGGCACAACCCAGCCTGTGAAATCTTTGCCGTTAAACAGCGATGTATAACCGGGGTGCAAAGCAGCCTCGGATGATTTTTTCACAATCGCCCCATCGGTTATCGCACCAGCGCGCGGCAGTTGTTTCTTTTGTCCCAAGACATCTGCCTGATTCAATACGGGTAGCACTGCCACCACACACAGACTCAACAATAATTTCTTAGTCCCAATCTTCATGGTTTACCTTTTCTCAATAGCTGTTTCCGAAAGCAGTATGCACCTGGTGCCTGCGATTAAAATTCATTTCATTTTATCCTAACGGAACAGTGATCGCCTTCCCACCCAAATACGAAACTTTGTTAACAGAAATCACTGTATCTTTGTGTCATCAAATGATTTCGCACCAAATGAAATTGATTTCCCACTCATCAACGATTATCGTGATACAATGATCCGGAATCCTTTTATTCCTCTTCGTCTCACTTGAATTCGAAAGTTTTCATTCATGCGCGCTCTTTCTTCCCAGCCGGTTCGAAAGCTCTCTGCTCTAATCTGCCTCTGCATGATCATCGGGATTCAATCCACGTTCGCACTGCTGTTTGCGAAAGACGCAAAAATAAACGCACAGGAACAGTTCTTTCTACAGAAGATACGCCCGCTCCTCGAACAAAAATGCCTGGGTTGTCACGGAAAAACACCGGATGACATCAAAGGCGAATACATCATGCTGAACCGTGAAGCCTTGATCAAAGGGGGCGAATCGGGAGAGCCTGCCATCATCGTGGGCAAACCGGAACAGAGTCCGTTCTGGAATGCGGTCACATGGAACGATGAAAACATTCAGATGCCGCCTCAGGAACGCAATCGGTTGACTGCGGCTGAGATCGCCGACTTGAAACAGTGGATCGCAGACGGAGCCGTCTGGTCAGATCAAAAACTGATTCCGGGTAAATCAAAAAACACGGCCTCTACGACCGAAATCGTCATGTCCACCTCAGGAGGCCAAAGCCCGACCTGGACCGGCCGTGCCTACCAACCCGATGATATCTGGGCCTATCAGCCCATCCAGCGTCCGCCTGTACCCTGGGAATCGCTCACACTGAAACACCCCGCCGCGCGTCATCCCATCGACGCGTTCATTCAACAGAAGCTCAAACCGAAACAACTCGTCGCGTCAAAACCCACTGATCGCAAAACACTTTTGCGCCGCGCCACTTACGATTTAAGCGGACTCCCACCCACTTCAAACGAGGTCAACGTTTTTCAGAATTCAGACGAGAAATCAGCCTGGTCGCAGGTCATCAAACGTCTATTAAAAACGCCGCAGTATGGCGAACAGATGGCGCAAACGTGGATTGATGTCGTCCGCTACGCCGACACCAGTGGTTTTGCGAACGACTATGAACGTCCCAATGCCTGGCGCTACCGTGATTATCTCGTCCGCAGTTTCAACGCAGATAAGCCCTACGATCGTTTCATCATCGAACAACTGGCGGGCGATGAACTGGACCCGGAAGATCCGGAAATGCTGATCGCCACCGGTTATCTGCGCAGTGGTCCGTGGGAACATACGGGAATGAGCGTCGCCGCCGTCACGCGCCAACTGTTTCTGGACGACATCACCCAAAGTGTCGGCGTGAGTTTTCTCGCACACAGTTTCCGCTGTGCCAAATGCCACGATCACAAATTCGATCCCGTTCCCACCCGCGATTACTATCGCATTCAGGCAGTCTTCGCTCCGGTGCAATTCGCAGATCGAAAAGTGGCCTATCAGTCGAGTGAAAATATTTCAGGCTTTCCGGAGATGAAAGTCCGTACCGAAAAGTTAATCAAGGAAGCCCGCGCCCAGCAAGAAAGATTCAAACAGAAAACCAATACCGCCATCGCCGCCTGGTTAAAAAAAGAAGGTTATAAAAACCTGAAGCAAGTGGCCGCAGATAAACGACCTCCGCTGAGATGGTTTGGTTTAACCGAACTCGAAAAAAGTCTGCTGAAAATCAACAACAAACGCATCGACTACTTTGAGCGGGAACTCAAACGCTACGAACCTTATGCCTTTAGTGTGTATAACGGGCCATCGAATCAGTTCCGTTCTACCAAGGCGGTCAATTTCATCCCTGCTCCGAAAAAACGGCAAGGTGAACTCCAGCAGACTTTCATTCTCGCCGGCGGTGCTGTTACTGCACCGACTGAAAAGGTCACACCGGGAGTCCTGAGTGCGGTCGCCGGTTCCAATAATCGCGAGCAACCCAACGCCTGGAACACGATCCCCAACGCGCAGGAAGGCAGACGCCTGGCACTCGCCCGCTGGATCGCCAGTTCGAATAACACATTAACCGCACGTGTGATCGTGAACCGCATCTGGCAAATGCATTTTGGCACAGGCCTGGTCGCGACCCCGAATAACTTCGGTCAAAAGGGAGCCAAACCGTCGCACCCCGAACTATTGGACTGGCTCGCGACCTGGTTCATGGATCATGGCTGGTCGATCAAAAAACTGCATCACCTGATCATGACATCGAACACCTACCAGCAGAGTAGCCACCCCGTCAATCAGGAACGGGTTCAGACTCAGGACCCGAACAATCGATTGCTGTCATATTATCCGACTCGCAGAATGACCGCCGAGCAAATCCGGGATTCGCTGTTGTTTATCACGCACGAACTGAATCCCGAAATGGGAGGCCCTGGCGTCTTTCCGGAAATCAACTGGGAAGTCGCCTTACAGCCGCGGCACATTATGGGCTCGGTCGCTCCCGCCTATCAGCCGATGCCGCTCCCCAAACAACGCAATCGACGAACTCTGTATGCGTTTCGCTATCGCACACTTTCCGATCCGATGCTTGAGGTTTTTAATCGTCCGGGCAGTGAATCCTCGTGCGAACGCCGCGATGAAACCACAGTCACTCCGCAGGCCTTTGCCCTGTTCAACGGTCAATTCACGCACGATCGCGCCGTTGCTCTGGCTCACAAAATCAATCAAGAAACAAAATCAAAAGCAGAAGCCATCAACCGGATCTTCCAGCAGACTGTATTAAGGACACCCGATGCTGCTGAATTAAAGCTGGCTCTGGAACATGTCGAAGAAATGCAAGTTTATCATCAATCACATCCACCACAGAAAATCACTCTGCCTCGTGAAGTGAAACGGGAAATGATTGAAGAACTAACGGGTGAACCGTTTGTCTGGACCGAGAAACTGGATCTGACCGACCACTATGTTCAGGACTTAAAACCCTGGGACGTCGATGCCGAGACGCGCGCCCTGGCAGAGCTGTGTCTCGTGTTGATGAATTCCAACGAATTTGTTTATTTGCGATAAAAATCTTATGCACCGATTACAACGACGCGATTTTCTGTATGGCATGGGCGCCAGCCTGGGCACCGTGGCGCTCAACGCTCTGCTCCAGGCAGAAGAGCAGTCTCCCAATCCGATTTTAGATAAACCGCTGGCACCGCGCGACCCGCATTTCAAACCACGCGCCAAAGCCTGCATCTTCCTGTTCATGGAAGGCGGCCCAAGTCACATCGACACGTTCGATCCGAAACCAGCGTTGGAAAAACTGCATCTCAAAGAATTCGTCCGCGAAGACAAACAGGTCTCCGCGATGGCCAGCGGCAAACGGTATTACATTAAAAGCCCCTTCAAACATCGACAGGCGGGCGAATCGGGAATTTCGCTCTGCGAACACTTTTCGCATCTGTCCGAAGTGGCTGACGACTTGTGCGTCTACCACGGGCTGCAGGCGGAATCCATCAATCATCCCACCGCCTGCTACCACATGAATACCGGCAATCGTTTCGGTGGCGACCCGGCTGTGGGATCCTGGATGACCTACGGACTGGGAACCGAAAATCAAAATCTGCCCGCGTTCATTGTGCTGCCCGAAGTCGCTTACCCCCAGGGAGGCTCTGCCAACTGGTCGAATGGATTTCTCCCCGCTTACTTTCAGGGAACGGCTCTGCGTTCCAAAGGATCGCCGATTCTTGATTTGAATCCCCCTGCTCACGTCACACGCGAAACGCAACGCAAGAATCTGGACCTGTTAGCCAAACTGAATCAGGCAGACATGCAACGCCATCCGCATGAAGAAGTGCTCGCTGCTCGGATGGAATCGTACGAACTGGCCTTTCGCATGCAGACACAGGTGCCCGATATCATCAACCTGGATAAGGAAACTCAGCAGACTCAGGAAATGTACGGTCTGGGGCAATCTGAGACCGACAGTTTTGGTCGTCGTTGTCTCTTGGCAAGAAAACTCGTTGAAGAAGGCGTCCGGTTCGTCCAAATCTATGCCGCTGGCTGGGATTCGCACGATTATCTGGATCGCTCTCACAAGGCGCGTATGCAGGCCGTCGACAAACCGATTGCCGCACTCTTGAAAGATCTGAAAGCCAGAGGCTTGCTCGATGAGACGCTGGTTGTCTGGACGGGGGAATTCGGGCGTTCTCCCGATAATGGCATCCGTAGCGGCAGACAAGCCGCCGGTCGCGATCATAATGCGAAAGGCATGGCGCTCTGGATGGCAGGCGGCGGCGTCAAAGCCGGCCATCGCATCGGCGCGACCGACGAAATTGGTGATCACGCCGTCGAAGTCGTCAACCCCATCAGAAACCTGCATGTCACCCTCGAACATATCATGGGGCTGGATGACAATCAGTTGACTTATTTCCATGAAGGCCGCTTCAAAGTGCTTAGCCAAACCGGTGGCGCGGTGATTAAGGAATTACTGGGTTGAGCACAGTCAGTCTGAATCGAGCGATTTCACCATCCGCAAATGAGGAATGGAAACAGCGAAGAACTCTGTCCCTTCCCCAACATATCCCAGCTTTTCGTAAAATCCAACGGCAGTCGACCGCGCGTCTAATTCAACAGGCGTGACTCCCCGTTGCATGAGATCCCGTTCGATATTTTCGAGAAGCTGCCTGCCTATTCCCTGCTTTTGATATTCGGGAGCGACTGTCATCTGACGGATTTTTGCTTTGATTTTTAAAACAGGAATCGCCAACGCACAGGCTATGACACGGTTCGCATCAAGCATCCCATAATGAAAATACTCTGACTCAGCTATCAAATCCTCTGTCAACAAATCCAGACCGAGAGGCTTGCGCAATGTTTCATTCCGCAGTGCACACGCTCCTTGATACCAGTCTGATTCAAAGGGGATTCGTTCAAATTGCATAGCACACTCATTCCCTTTTCATTGAGATCGGGTCATCCATTTTTTTATTCGATTGAAAGTGCCCACCGTATGCGGTAAACCAGTACGAACAGCCTGCCAGATTCCGCATACCAATCCACCATACCATTTTACGTTTCATTGCAGCATCAACACTAATGTCATTTTGAACACATGTCATTTCTCAAAAATGTTGCATTTCGCCAATTTTCCCAGGCTGAAATCCCCCAGCTCAGGCTGTATTCAATAAAGGACCAGGTTTTAAAAGATTCTCGCGTCGCGCTTGAGTGAGGGTAAAATCAATGGCGGTTGTTACCGACCGAACGACTGAATTCATCATGCTGTTCTCAAAACACAGCCAGCGCATCTACCGATTTATTCGCTCTTTAGTGGATAATCGAACTGATGCGGAAGAAGTCTATCAGAACACGTGCACGGTCTTATGGTCAAAATTTGAACAATTTGAAACCGGCTCTAATTTCTGGGCCTGGAGTTGTCAGATTGTGCGCTATGAAGTCCTCAACTACCGACGCAGACAAAATCTCGAGCGCAATATTTTCAGCAATGAATTCTACAGTCGCGTTGCCGAACGCGCCATGGTGACGGTCGATGCACTTGATCGCCAACAGGCGGCCCTTTCCGTTTGTTACGAACTGCTTTCAGAACGCCAAAAAGAAGTGCTCGAAAAAATTTATGAACCGGAAGCCAGTCCCGGATCGGTGGCCCGCACATTGAAACGTTCTCCCAATGCAATCTATAAAACGCTGCACAAAGCACACGACCTGCTTTTCAGTTGCATTCAAAGACAACTCCATTCAGGAGATCTTTTCTAATGCTGTCGCCCGCAGAACAGGAAACGTTGATGCAACTCTGCTGGGATTACCAGTATGGAACGCTTTCCCAGAAAGACGCTGCCCACCTGGAATGGCTGGTTCTCCATAACGATGCCGCCAGAGATTTTTTCATTCAGTACTCCAGCATGTGCGCCAATCTGGAATGGGAAGGCGTCGTTGACCCGGGGCCCCTGGGGCGAACGACAGATTATGAACCGCTCCCCTCCGGCGAATTGAACTCCCTGCCGCACTATCTGCCGGTCGTAACAGAAAGCACTTCGCGAAGAAAAACGCTGTTTGTGCTGCTCGCTTTTTCTGTCCTTTGTATGGCAACCATTTCCCTGCTGTACTTCCAATTCTGGCGCGACCAGCCGCCCGGCTTCCTGGTGCGTTTCACCCAGGCACAAAACGCCGTCTGGGAAGAAGGAAAACGCAGTTGGAATCCCGAAGATTTGCTGCAAATCGGAGATCAACTTCATCTCACAAGCGGTATCGTCGAATTAGAAACCGCATCGGGAGCACGTGTGATTCTGAAAGGGAAATCGCGGCTGATGCTGATCAATCCAGATCAGTTCATTCTTGACGAAGGGAACCTGTTTGCGAATGTCCCCCCGCAAGCGCAGGGCTTGACTGTGGAAACCCCCACATCGCGCATCGTGGATTTAGGCACCCGTTTCGGACTCATCGTCAACCCCCTGCAAGAAACGGAAGTGCACGTTCTCAAGGGAATTGTCGAATTCAATTTACTGAACTCGGCCCGAGAAACGACTATTACGAAAAACCTGTTCGAGAAAGACGCCATTCGCGTTCAACCCCACTCGCGCGTGATCACCAAAATAGAAGCGACGCCGGAATCGTTTGTTCAAAACCTCAATCACGAAACACCGGTCCTCGTAGCGCACTGGAAACTGACGGATCCAGACAACTCATCGATTGCGCAAGATCAATCTGAAAATCAATTGAACCTGCAAACTCTTGAAGACAAAGGCACGTCTCCCTTTACCGGAAAATCGGCTCCCAAGAACGCATTAACGGCAGCCGGTCCGTTTCGTTCTCAATTCCATAAACTGTATCGCAAGCTTTCTGAGGAAGAAACGCCACTGTTTAACATGAACCACTTCACGATTGAACTCTGGGCGCGCAATCCCAATCTGGCTCGATCGGGAGATTCGGACACTTTGTTTCACTATCGCAATACCGAGAAACACACCACATCACAATTCAACCTCTTTTCAGACGATCATTCGGGGAGACTTGGTTTCGGTTTTTTGAATACGAAAGACAGATACGTCACGCACATTACAAACAAACCAATCAAGTGGCAAAAAGACCGCTGGTATCACATTGTCTTCACTTATGACTCCAATACTCCGGCTGCTCATGACAGTATCGTCACTTATTCCCGAACGCCCGAATTTACATCAGTGGCTGACTTTCAACAAACACTGACTCAGATTGAAGATATTACCCCCCTGGTACCAGAAGGGATTCTGGCAATCGGAGGCTCAACCCTGACCGATATCTCCCGGCACTGGGGAGGCGATATCTCTGAAGTTCGCTTTATTAACGGGATACCAGACAGGCACGCGACCCCTGATCCAAGCGCAAAGCAGGCACGAAATCATTGATCATCGAGAGCGGTTCTCGAGATCCATTTATTCTTTTATAAAAAGCAGAATTCAAATGAGACAACAAAAATTCAAAAGATGATTCACATTAATTGAATTGCTGGTCGTCATCGCCATCATTGCCATTTTAATCGCACTTTTACTTCCCGCCGTCCAACAGGCACGTGAGGCAGCCCGACGCAGTACCTGCAAAAACAATTTGAAACAAATCGGCCTGGCGCTACACAATTACCACTCCACTTACGGAATGTTTCCCGCCAGCCGCATCGGACCTTATGAAAGCACCTGTACGACCTGCGGTCTTGACTCTCGATTTAGTGTCTATATCCCCCTGCTCCCTTATATTGATCAAGCACCACTGTTCGAACAGATTACAAGTAACCTGGGCTCCACTTCCTATGTCTGGAATACCGGTTTTGACGCGTATAAAACAAAGCTCCCCATCATCAACTGCCCTTCTGATGTCAATACAACTGATGTAACTCCTCTCGGACAGCACAACTATTTATTCTCGGTAGGTGATCAATACACCAACTTTCAGTCCACCTCTCCAGGGAACCTGCGCGGCATCTTTGGATTTCAATCCAGTGTCCGGATGCGAGATATTATCGATGGCACAAGTAACACTGTCATGACTTCAGAATGTGTTCGTCCCCCCGGTGCCGGAACAACCACACCTGCCAACGGCTTTGGAACAAACTCAACCAGTAACACAACCAATCCATCCGCCTGTGCAGCCAGCTATGTGAATGGCGCATTTACGACAGGACTTCTGGATCGAAACCGCTCGCTGGGAACACGCTGGACCGATGGCCGATCCGGGTACATCAACTTCAACACCATCCTGCCGCCCAATTCCCCTGTGTGTAACGGTCAAACAACAACAGGCATCCAACCTCCCTCCAGCCGTCATGTCGGGGGAGTGCATGTCTTGATGGGCGATGGTGCCGTCCGCTTCATCAGCGAAAATATTGACACGGGTGATATCAGCGCTTCCCAGGCGGCAACAGGCAAGAGCCCGTACGGTATCTGGGGCGCACTTGGCTCGAAAAGTGGAGGCGAAACGCTGGGTGAAATTTAAAATAGATTTTCACTCTAATCGCTTATGTGGGGGAAATAATTCCCACATGTTTCATTTACCAGATTCCAGTACCAAATATCATTTCAGCGAAGGAAGCATAGCGCATGCGTAGCTTATTATTATTTTTGTTCATTGCAATCGGATGCACCGCCTGCTCGGGCACCACAGAAGACAAATGGACCAAGCAACGTCCGAAAACATATCCCGTCACCGGAACCGTCAACTTCGATGGCAAGCCGCTGGAGGGGGCCACGATCGTCTTTCGATCTACCAGCGGAGAGTCTCAAGCTGCCGTGGGACGATCTGATCAAACAGGGAATTTCACTCTGCGCTCGTTCGAAGACGGAGATGGCGCTGTCGCCGGTGAACACAATGTGTCGATCACCTGTGTGAAAACGGAAGGGCCTCCGGAAGGCGCCAACCTGGATGAAATCGATGTCGTCATCAAGGAAGTGTCCCTGATTCCCAAACAGTACGGCGACTTCAAAAAATCCGGACTCACCGCTACCGTGACACCGGATCAGGAAAATCAAGTGACGTTTGACCTGGAGAAGAAATAACAGGATTCACACGCAAAGCTGAATTCAACATCTGTTTGAACCCGGTCTCTGACTGCAACATGTCAGGGACCGTTTTTTTACATTCAAGACGTCAGGCAGACGGCTCACTGGAAGAAACATCCGGCTGTAATTCTGCCGCAGGTTCTGGATTTCCCACGCTGGCGATAATTCGAGCATCCTGTAAATGATGCACGCCGCGCCAGAGATGATAACTGATTCGACTCAGCCAGCGATACGCGTCCAGCTGCGCCAATAGCATATCAAAATCAGCGCCCGTCCTGGTGACTGCTTCCGTAAACTGTCTGCGGCTTGATTTCTGATTTTTGTCCAGCTCAAACCAGAATGCTTCCAGCGGCTGTTCGTCCAACACCACGGAACGGTCCTGTAAAGCAACCTCCGTCGAGCCGACCAGAGCCGTCAGTTGATCGGCAATCTCATTGAGCTGTTCCACCTCGCGAGTTGTTTCTAAACGCTCCAGATTCTGGCAGCGCCTCATCAATCGCTGAATATGATCGAGCGCCAACACCACTTCCTGATAACAGCGTAGCGTCTCAGCATCCGATTCCGAAATGTTGATCCGCCGTAAATAATCGGCGGTCGTCTCCAATGTCGCATGATATTGCGTCAATTCGGCCTGAATTTCTTCTGCATCAAATTCCGACGTAAACATACGATGCAGCACAGCCAGAACGCGCTGAAACACATCCACGAGCGTCGAACGCGAGGCTTCGATCGCCACGTTCGGATTCTGAATCAAAGACTCTTCCAGTCGCTCGACCTGGTCGTTGTCGGCATCGGGAACCATACGCGTAATGAACCGCGCAAACTGCCCGATAAATGAAACGATCAACAGCACGCCCATAATATTGAACAGAGTATGAAAGGCAACCAGCGCAATTTCAGGCGATTGATCATTCCCCTGATTGATGTAGTCTTTCCAGACCCAGATATAAACCGGTAATAGAAAATAAGCCACACATGCCGTCACCAGATTATAAAACACATGGGCATAACCGGTACGCCTGGCAGCCACCGATCCTCCCAAAGTAGCCAGCAACGCGGTAAACGTCGTTCCCACATCGAAACCAATCACCAGCGCCCCCGCTTGCGCCAGAGAAATCGTTCCCATATGGACGGCGGTCAACGCCATCGCCACGCCGGCACTGGAAGCCTGCGTCACCAGCGTAATCCCCACGCCAATCAATACCAGCAACAGCCGCCCCGTCCAGGTGTCCTGAGGAAAGGACTGTGGCGACATCCCATTCGCAAGACCGGCCATCCCCCCCTGCAGACTGGTCAAGCCGATAAAGATCACCCCAAAGCCAGCCAATGCCAGACCAGCGGCCGCGACCCGCTTCCGCGCAAATAAATTCAAAATCATACCGAACAGTACCAAAGGGTAAGCGAGTAACCCCAGTTTGAACTGAAAGCCAAACACAGCCACTATCCAACCGGTCATGGTCGTCCCCAGGTTTGCCCCAAAAACGATGCCCAGCGATTGGGACAGCGTCAGCAAACCAGCACCTGCAAAACCGACGGCGGTGACAGTCGTAGCGCTCGATGATTGTAGAATTGCCGTGACGATCGCCCCCGTCGCGATTCCCGAGGGAAGGCTAGTGGTAAACCGCGCGATCATGCGTCGAATCGTATCGCCGGCAAGCTCCTTCAGGCCGCTGGTCATCACCACCATGCCCAGTAAGAACAATCCCAGGCCGCCAATCGAATTGAGTATCCCTGAATCCATTAATATTCCGCAGGTGCTCAAGCTCTACCAGAAAACCAGACGCGCAATCGTCCGATGACAAACAGCATTCATTGTAGCATAAAATAAAATGCGATGAACACTGTCTCACAGAGAGGGACGCTACCAGGAGGTCCAACCACCGTCTACGAGAATATTTTGGCCCGTGATATAGCTGCTGGCTTCACTGGCAAGAAAAACCGCAGCCCCTTTCAGTTCGGAAGGTTTTCCCATCCGCCCCATCGGGCTATGCTCAGAAAGACGCTCCGCCAAGCCGGCAGGTGCCGCCTCTGAAGGAAATGGCCCGGGACTCAGACAATTGACACGCACATTGTCCTTCGCCCAATACACGGCCAGATGCCGCGTCTGATGAATCAGCCCCCCTTTCATCGTGTGATAGGCGACCGGACTGGCATTGCAAATACCCTCATAAGTTTCCGGATACGATCCCACAACACCATACATCGAACCAATCATGATCACACAACCGGCAGACTGACGCTCTACAACATGGTTCCGCAACTTCCGTGCTAACAGAAAATAACCGGTCGCATTCTGCAAATGGCGAGAAAACGCCTCGGCGGTTGCATTTTTCCAGTCCTCACCCACCGGATCATTTCCGTTGTTGACCAGCACATCTATCTGACCTGCCTGCTTGAGTGCCGACTCAAACCCCTGCTCGATCGACGCTTCCTCCATGTGATCCAACTCAACTCCGACATGTTTGACTTGATGTGGATCGGGCATCTGGCTGGCCGTCTGCTGAGCCCGCCGTGCATCGCGGCTAGTGACAACCAGTCTCGCACCCGCTTCCGCCAGACCACGGGCCATCGCGCCCCCCAGATAACCACTGGCGCCGGAAATGAGTACGGTTTTCCCTGTGAGATCAAACAACTGCTGGACCGTTGGTTCCTCTGTCGGTTTCATAGATATTCTGCTTTTTGCCAATCGGGTTCAGGTGGAAATATAAGTTGCAGGTTCCATCCAGGATCGTTTTTCAACGGAATCCAGAATGGACAGGTTCACAGCCAGCGTTTGCGCTCCCTCTTCCAGCGTACATAATGGCGGGCATGTTCCCTCCAGATAATCAAGAAACGCGGTCGCCTGTCGTTGAAAGAGGGTATCCCTTTCGAGAGTTTCATGATAACCCACCTGCCATTCCGCATCCGGTTCTGTGATCCAGCGATACCAGCTTTTCTGAAATTCAAACCGTAACATACCCCGCTCACAGATGACCGTAATCATCGACTCATTGGCAGGCTGATGCTGATTCAAACTAAAACTCCCCATGACATTCCCCTGCCTGGTGATGACATGCACGGTATCTTCCACATCGACGCCTTCCAGCACCTGATGCGAAAAATCAGCGACGAGCGCATCAACGGGGCCGACCAGATATTCGCCCGCGTTCAGGGAATGCGTTAACGCGTCCTGAACCGCTCCGCCTCCCGTCTCGCGTGAGTTATAATAGATGTCCCGATACGCCGGTCGATACGTGGGAAAGTTTTGCCCCGAAACCACAACCAGTTGAACCGGTTTACCATATTTCCCGGTCTCAAGGGCTGCCTTCATCGCTGCCAGCGCCGGATGTGCCCGGTAGACATAAGCGACGGCGGCTTTGCGCTGATGTTCCTGTAACAGAGATTGCAGTTCGTTGATTCCCTTAAAGTTTGTGCTCAATGGCTTTTCAATGAACAGATCCAGACCAGCCTGGACGGCTCGCTTGGAAATCTCAATATGTAAATGAGCGGGGGTCGCCACCACCGCACAATCATGTGAGTCAGCTAAAGCAGAGTCGAGATCGGCATACTGATTAGCCACCCCATACTGATCCGCAATCTTCTCGCGCAAGCCAGCGTTCAATTCACAAATGGAAACATCCGCGCGTCCTGTCGCCTGAAAACAACGCAAATGCCGCTCGCCGATAGAACCAACGCCCACCACCAGTACTCGTTTTCGGTCCGTCATTGTTTGCTATTCTTCAAGAAATGATTGAGAAACATATTTTCTACGAACCTGAGACTATAAAAAAAACTCCGGAAAAACCAGTCTCACCGATCACTGTATTTTCCCGGAGCATCGATTCCAAATCGCTGGTTTCAATCACTTGGTAAACTGCAGCGAATACAAGTCGGCATCTTTCATCACAAACCGCAGCCGAACAGGTTTTCCGCTGAGGGCCTTCACATCTTTGCCCCCCTTCCACGAAACAATTCGATTCACTTCATTTCCAATCTGCTCGCGAGAATCAGCCAGGGTAAAACCGGGAATCGGCTTACCTGCCTCATCCTGAATTTCCACCTTAATGCCTCCCGCCGCTGAGGTCGAGAAATTGATGGACAATTCAGAACCATCGAAAATAAGCGGTTTCGTAACCAGTTCACCGCCGGCATAGTCGGCTCGCACCGAAGCGAATCCATCCAGGCGTAAAGAATAACGACGTAAGTGCGCCGTCGGCTGGGCATAATCCTGATTCACATAAACCGACATTTCACTGGGACCTGTTTGCACAACATTCAAAGCGGGATAATTGGTGCGCGAAACCCAGTTTTGGGCACCAATGCCACCCGTAATATAGCCGCTCAAAAATGTTCTCTGGTACGTATTATCGCCGCGGGTGGTCATCAAAATCGCATCGGACGTATCTTTAAAGTAGCGTGGATGAACTCCAATTTCCTTGGCTTGCTCATTCGTCAGCACCTGACGTCCCGGCATGAACCGCGCTGCCACAGCCAGATAGATGTGAGGCGCACGAAAATAAGGGTGCGTCTGATTCGTATAAAGATGTTCGATGGGCGCTGCTTCGCCGCGATGCGTATATTCCATTAACACCGGTGGAGACCAGTGAATAAAATCATCGCTTTCCGTTCGGGCAATACGACGGATCTTATCTTTGAACACACGAAAATAGCTGATGTATTTTTTCTCGACGGGAGACCAGAACGCGACATTCTGTGAATCGAACATGTAAGGAAAAGGAACCATTTTTTTGGGTATGACGGCACCAGCGGGATGTTGTTTCCAATGAATCCCATCAGGTGAAGTGAAGGCGACCAGACCACTTTTCATGGTTCCGCCTAATGCCTTATAGCGTTCTGCTTTGGGAACATCAGGACGCGTATCCAGAAATGGTGAGAAGTTATGCGTCATCGGTGCTGCATCAGCGAAGATGATGTTATTCTTTTTATGCCCCTGCTTTTCAAACAGCGAAAACTCAGGCTTGATCCAGTTCACGCCATCTTTCGATTCGGCGTAGCAATAGACTTCGCCCACATCACCGTCGGCTCCCGCAGAAGGACGCCCCCGATAATAGGCACGGTATAAATCGCCGTCCTTAATGATCGTACAATAGCCGCAGAACAAGCCTTCCCAGGGTTTGTCAAACTTCAAAACGATGCCTTCATCCACGGGATGATGCAATCGTAATTCGGTTCCCTTCAACCGATCAATCAGATAATCGTCGACAAATAACTCTCGTTGATTGCCAATTTCAAGCGGTTTTGTTTCCTCTGCCTGAAGGAGAGGAACCTCAAGATATCCCGCCAAAATGAATAGCGCCAGCATCAATTGTTTCATTGGAATCCCCTATGATCGATTTAAAGACAGCTTGTACTTGCGATAATTGAATCAGATTAAACCTACGGGCCATTTACCTATATTCAGTGCATATAGGCTATTGACAACACATAAACAACTTGTATCATATTTCAATACAAGTAACCAATACACGACTCAATTTCAACCATAAATTCATTAATTTCTTCCGCCATGACAACACGTACTCCTGAACCACAACAGACGGGCTCATTGACGCCTGCGATGCAATCCGGCAAACAACGCCCGAAATACATGCAGCTCGTCGATCAATTGATTCAGAAAGTGACCACAGGGGAAATCCAGCCGGGCGCAGCGCTGCCTTCTGAACATCAACTCTGTGAAACCTATCAACTGGCCAGAACCACCATTCGCAACGCGATGCAGTTGCTCGAAGAACAGGGTTGGATTACGCGCATTCACGGGAAAGGTTCTTTTGTCAGCACCAATCCACCGCTCCCGGTTTCCAAACCTCTCGATATTTTTGCCTTCGTACTCCCGGAAACACGCACGGGATATTACCCGTCTCTGCAAAGGAGTTTCGAGCAGGCGGCCGCTCTGACACAAAATCAGGTCCTCGTCTGTTGCACTGAAAACAAAGTCGACATGCAGGGCAATACGATCCTGCAACTGATTGACAAACATGTTGCCGGCGTTGCACTGGTGCCGGCGACGGTCCCCGCGACACCCGCTTATCAGATTCGTCAACTACAACAACATGGAATTCCTGTTGTTTTCTGCCATCGAGAAGTCGAAGGGGTTAAAGCGCCTCTCCTCTCGATTCCCTTTCACGAAGTGGGACTGCTGGCTGGCCAGACTTTTCTTGAACAGGGACATCGTTCATTGGCCCTGTTCTCTCCGCATCGCGCGACAGCTTCCATCGAGTATGAAACCGGATTACGAGAAGCACTTGATTCCGCAGAGACGGCCTGCCCCGAACCTTTTATTTTTCATGGTCCCAGTTCTCAATTACACCCCATTGATTACGAACAGGAACTGCTGACAACATTAGAAGCCATGTTCCAACAGCCCGATCCTCCCACAGCGATTTTTGCCACCTTCGATTCACTGGCAGAACTCATTTATCTGCTGCTGGGAAAACTGGGCTTGCGCGTCCCCGAGGATGTTTCTCTGATTGGCTTCGGAGGCACCGTTCGCCACGGCGCCATCCAAAGCAGACTCTCTTCCATCACCGTAGACGAAATCGCCATCGGCCAGAAAGCCGCCGAACTGCTGACACTGATGAAACAGGGAAAACTCCCCCTCGATTCCGCGGAAGTCTTCCCCATCCCCATCAACACCAGCACCGGGCAAACACTGGGACCGCCTCCCCACAAATAAAGTGATCGATCATAACCTGAATTTTGCAATGCCAGCAGGACAATCAACATGCCCCCGACACGCATCCAGAAACATTCAGCCCAGAATCATTCAGCCCAGTATCATTGGGCATTGAAACACTTCCTGTTCCCCTGCCTGCTAGTGCTCTCTGCATTTGCACTGTTTCCGCCTGCACTCCAAGCGGAAGACAATGAAAGTCTCAAACAAAAACTGGCCGCTCTGCCTCAGCCCTGGCAGGAAAAACTACATCGTCTGACACTCAAAGAGTACACAGAAACCCTGAAATACTGGGAAGAAAAGTATCCCGACTGGGTCCAGGTTGACCGCATCGGTGTCACACTGGAAGGGATTCCCATCCCACTGCTTAAAATCACCGACCAGAAGAGCGACGACAAGCAGAAACAGGTTTGCCTGATGACCGCCTTGCACGGCGGCCCCGAACGAAGTGGTACCACAACCGTAATGCATTTCATTGAATGGTTAGTCAGCAACGACCCGGCTGCTCAGGAAACACGAAAAAATCAACTGTTGCTGATTATCCCCATCATCAATCCGTATGCGTATTTTGAAACAGACCGCTTCGGCAATTCGCAGAAGATCGATCCTTATACGGGAGGCGGAACCAACAATTGGAATCTGAAAACACTCCAGTTCAAACACCCGGAAAAATCTCCTGAAGTGATGGCGGTCCTGTCCGTCATGGATCAATTCCAGCCGGATGTCCACGTTGACGTTCACGGCACGGGATTGCAGGAATACAGCCCCGACCAACTGGGGTCGCGCGAACGCTATCGCGGACAGACGATGTTTGAAGTCACAGGTTCTGCGTATTCTAACGTCTCACTCCGCCCCTGGGATTGGCGAATTACCGAAGCCATCAACCAGGCAGGCAAACAAGCCGGCTATGGTTATGATCGCTTTGAAGCAGATGCCCAAAGACTCTTTTGGGGAAATCAACTGGCGGCGATGTCAAAAAAACTCTGGCTGGGCACCCCTCAATTCTACACAGCCCATTATGGCTACGCCCACTACCACACGATGATTATGGCATTTGAAGTCGGCTGGGAACAAAGCGGTCTGGCCCGGCTCAAAGGCTTAATGAATATCGGAAACGAGAAATGGAAAGACGAATATTTCCCCGGCTATCCTGTCAATCGGCTGCAGGGTTATATCGGCCATTTCGTGAGTGCCTGGGGAACAACGCCGCAATCGCGCCGACAAAGCCGCGTCGAACTTTGGAAAAAACAGCCCCACTTCTCACAAGCGGTCCTCTACCCGCAAACGGCCGGCAGAGACACTTATATTATTGCGACATCTGCAAAGAGTGCGGAACTGCTGTCTGCAGACATTCCCGAATTCCTCGAAAACATCAAAACGCTACCCTCTGTCAATCAGAGTGCAATCAAAACAATTTTTGATGCGGGACCGGAAATCAAACTCGCAGTCAATAAGGGTTCATCCGCCGCAGAGAAAGAAACTCCGATTGAACACGGCGTCTCGTTTCAACTGCGGATTCCTTATCGGAAACCCGATCTGGCCGACCTGCGTTTGAACGGGTATCTGTTAGAAGAAAGCGCAACGGATGGTTACATTTCCTGGTACGGAGACGGCTTTACTTACTTGCAGGTCAATGTTCCGCCAGAAAAATCGAAAGCCAACGACCTCTATATTATTACCGCCGTGTATCATCCACGGGAACAAAGATCGTACGGCTGGAAGCCACCGCAAACAGTCATGAAAAGCATCATAGACAAATAAGACGAACACCTTTAAATCTACAACACAAAGGAACCTACCATGAAAAAAGCCTCGCCGCTGATTGCAGCACTCATTCTGATTCTGCACTCACCCTCGCTCTTGCAAGCAGAAAAACCAGTTGAACTGAAACTGGAAAGCGTTCAAAAAATCTGGGACCAGGACCCACATAACGCCTTCACGGGACTCACGCGTTTTAAAGATCAGTGGTTCTGTGTCTTCCGCACAGGCAAGGCGCACGTTTCTCCCGACGGTGCGTTGCAGGTGCTCTCATCAACAGACGGAAAAACGTGGAAGCCCGTCGCCCGCATTACATCGGACACCGCCGACCTGCGCGATGCCAAAATCGCGGTCACTCCCCAGGGACAGCTCATGCTGAGTGGCGCTGCCGCTTTACACCAACCGAATCCCGTGACACACCAGTCGATGACCTGGTTCTCGGATGATGGCACGCACTGGTCCAAGGGCCATAAGATCGGCGATCCCAACATGTGGCTCTGGGGCATGAGATGGAACGACGGTGACGTTTACAGCATTGGTTATCGTACAGGAAAATCGGGCCCAAAATTCACGCGCCTGTATAAAAGCAGCGACGGAAAACAATACGAAACGGTTGTGGATAAGCTAATCGACAAAGGTTACGTCAACGAAAGCTCGCTCGTCTTTACGAAAGATAAAACCTGCTACTGCCTGCAACGTCGAGACACCACAGGCGACAACACCGGATTACTGGGCACCTCAAAACCGCCTTATACCAACTGGCAATGGAAAGACCTCGGCGTCCGCATTGGTGGCCCCGAACTCTTCCAACTGCCCGATGGTCGTTTTCTGGCAACCGTGCGTCTGTATTCGCCGAAACAACATACGTCGATCTGCCAAATCGATGTCGAGAAAGGCACGCTCACAGAACTGCTGGAACTCCCCAGCGGCGGCGATACCAGCTACGCCAACATGGTCCTGCACGATGGCCTGCTGAATGTCAGCTACTATTCCAGCCATGAAAAAAGAACTTCGATTTACTTTGCGACTGTCAGCTACAAATAATTCTGACGACGAGCGGAAGGGCCTGCACGAAGGACAGGGGTCTGTGAATACGTTTGCAGATCCCTGTTTTATTTTAACTGGCCTGCCGGTCTGATTGATGATCTCAGCATCTAACTTTGTGCGCTGGAAGCTGCTGTCGGCTTCACGAAACCGCCATAATAATTAACGGTGCTAACAGCGTGATCAGAACCAGGGCAACCGGATAGACTGTGGCATAACTGGTCGCAGGGACGCTCGAATCAATGGCAGAAGTGATCGCTCCCAGGCCGGGCGTCGAAGTCATCGCCCCACAGATCCCGCCCGCCGTTTCCAGCAGATCAAGCCGCAATACAAATCGGGCCACTGCAAAACCAGCCAACAAAGGAACCGTAACTACAATCGCCGAAATCAGACACAACGTCCAGCCATTTTGTTGAACCACCGAGACAAACTGATCGCCCGCCTGGCACCCTGCCTGTGCGAGAAAGACCGTTAGCCCCAGTTCCGCCAGCAGCATTCGCCCGGCACGTGGTATTCTGACCGAGATCGAACCAAACTGGCCAAAATGTCCCAGAATCAATCCCACCACGAGCGGCCCCCCTGCCATGCCCAGTGAGAGCGATTCTCCCCCCAACGAAAACTGGATCCGCCCGAGAATGATCCCCAGGATCAATCCCCCCGCCAATGAGATGAAGTCGGTTTCGTCAACAGTCCGTGCGCGATGACCGGCAAAGCTGGCAAATTTTTCCAGATTTTCCGGTTCACCAACGGCCCGTAGTAGATCACCAAAGTGAATCATCTCATCCGGCCCGGGAACAAATTCGATATCCTGTCGAGTAATACGCGAAATTGTGACTCCAAATCGCGAGAGTAAATGCAGCTCTTTGAGAGAGCGTCCCACGAGTTGTTTCGATGTCGCCACAATCTGCCGCCGCTGTCGCTCCACATCAAGCACGTACTGCGTTTCCGGGCAGCGTTCCCCAATCGTTTCAATCACGTCTTCGATTTGCCCCACGCGTCCGACGATTAAAAGCTGTTGCCCCATTTCCAGTTGAAAGTCGGCAGGGATGGGGCGAGGACGACCATCAATCACAATTCGGGAAACCTGACAATTCGATCGCGCCAGAACAGACAAGTCCCGTAAACGCTTCCCAATCAGATTGGAATTTTTCACCTCAACCAGTTCGCGAATAATCTTGCCAAAGCTGTCGCTTGCAGAATCTGCGTTGTCGATCCCCCCGGGAAACCAACGTGGGAGGAGCTGGATAAACAGAATCACACCAATCACACCGAAAGGGTACGCGATTCCAAATCCCACAGCCACATCGGAATCAGCAGGCAATTTTTCCGTAGCAGCCGCCAAAGCAGGAGTGCTCGTCAAGGCGCCCGCGAGCAAACCACTGGCAAGATCAGGACTCAACTGAAACAGTCGCGCCAGAATCCAGGTCGACAACCCGGCCGCGCCCATCATCACACCAGCCAGGATCGCCAAAGATTTTCCGCGGCTGAGAAACATCCGCAGAAAAGTCGGTCCTGCACCAAGTCCCAGGCAATAAATGAAAAGCACAACGCCCACCAGCCCTGCCTCAGGAGCGACTCGATATCCCAAGTGACCGGCCACTAACGCAACAAACACAACGCCAGAAGAGCCGAGAGAAACGCCCCGAATCGATATTTTTCCCAAAATCAGTCCCAAACCAATAATGGCAAACAATGCTACAATGTCTTCGATCGATCCACACCTTATCTTAATTCCAGAACGCACTTCGGAATTTACGTAAGATAATGAAGGTGCCGCTTCCGTGCTATAAGAAACAGGATGAACTTAACACGATATTCGCAAGAATCTGCCCCGCGATACGATATTTCAGTAGTGAACCGTGACTCATCTCCCATCTAACGCGAATACAAAAGTAAACCGCGCGATCTGACAGCGAACAAACTGCGCGTTGAGCGATCATGATCGGCCTGATCAGCCTTTTCCCTCAGCATCTGTCTAAAGACTTGCGCACATCCCAGAATGGCATACAAGTTGCTCTTGAAAGTTTTAGTTTAAAACAAAAGGAGAAGAAGCGATGCCATATTATCAAGTACGGGACATTTTAGAGTTAGTACAAAAGTTTCATCATAACATGCAGAAAGCGCTCGAAAATATTCAACAGCACTCACGATCTCCGGGTGTAGAGTGGTTGGCAGATCAAATCCGACGTTATGAACAGCATTGGCAGGGAGCACTGGCAGACTATGAAAAGCATGGTACACAGGGAGTGCTTGACACCTGGTTACAATTTGTCCCAGACGAACCCGTTCGAAAGGAAATTGATTCCATTTCGGTTCGCCCCAATATGACTCTGGAAGACCTTACCGAAATCAACATGTGTTTTCGAAATACGTTAATTGATTTGTATAAGACATTGGCAACCTCATCTGCAGCACCCTGTGTTCAAGAACTATTTCAACAGTTACTGGAACAGGAGCAGGCGATCGTGGCGCACCAGAGTCTGAAATCGCGTGAGTCTTCTTTAGTCGAATCAGAATCATCTCAAAAGAAAGAATGAATTTGGCACCGAGATCACACAGGGATCAGGAAACAAACTGAAAGTCAACTTGTCAGTCACTCTCCGAACAGATAAAACTAACGGTACGATTTCGTGCTATGTTTTTTCTGTTCAGATGGCAGGTATGTGATGCTCCCTCAAATTCCTTATCTCATTCTACTCACCGTCGGATTCTCAACCGGTACGGATACCGTTCTGGATGATTTCAATTACCCATCCTCTTCAGAAGCCAGAAAATCCTGGCAGGAAATCAAGGGGACACTACCGCTGGCGATGCAGCAGACGACGGAAAAAAATGTCTTGTCGCTCTCGGCTCCCTTTTCATCGAACCCGGAAATATCCCGCGCCGGCATGGATAAACGTGTCACGCTTGACCTGACAACCCCGGGCGTCTTTACGCTTGATATCAAACCCGAGTCGCCCGACAGCAATCATCAGGTCAGCCTGTACTTCAGAAGTGGTCCAGGCTGGTATTCCGCCGCCGCACGTCTCAAAGGACAAGACTGGCAGACGCTCCGTTTCCCCAAAAGTGACTTTCGCTCTGAAGACAAGCCCACAGGCTGGAACAAAATTGAAGCCATTCGACTGGTCATCTGGAGAGAGACTGACGCAGAACCGGACACCCGGTTTCAGTTACGCCGCCTGAAAGCCTCTACGAATGAAATTGTAATCGTTGTCCCGGATTTGAACCTGCAAAAAAAAGAGGCGGTCACATTCTCTGCAGCAGACCGTATCGAAAACCTGCTGCTCACAGGCGGAATTCAGTGTGACCGCATCACAGAATCGGAACTGACAGCACAATCCTTAGGCAAACGATCTGTCGCCATTCTTCCGTTCAATCCCAACATCTCCTCAAAAGCCTGTAGCACGTTAAATCAGTTTATGGAACGCGGAGGCAAAGTCTTTCTGAATTTCAACATTCCCTCGGCACTGGAAAATAACCTGGGAATCAAAAAAGGCAGTTACTTCAAACCAGCAACACCGGGGACCCTCTCGGCCATTCGCCTGAAAGATGCAAAAATCCAGGGACTTCCCTCTGAAGTCAAACAGGCATCCTGGAATCTTGTGACTGGCATTCCCTCGGGACACGGTGCCCGCGTCGTCGGCGTCTGGGTCGATGACACAGGAAAGCCAGCCGGGAAACCGGCCTTAATCGTCAGTAACCGCGGCGCGTATTTCAGCCACCTGATCTTGAGCGATGACCCAGCCAATAAGCAGGCACTGCTCACAGCCATCATGGGACATTTCCAACCTAAGCTCTGGAATTCCATCGCCGAGGCCACGATAGAACAAGCAGGACACGTTGGTCCTTTTCAAACATTTACTGACCTGAAACAGCACATCGTTTCGACCGTGACACCGCAAACCAGCCGCGACTTAGCGGCCCGCGATCTTGATAAAACAACCACTTCTCTGGATCGAGCCAAACAACTACTCAAGCAAAACCAGGCATTTCAATCAATTCCGTTTGCCCGCCTCTGCCGTGACAAGCGGGTCAAAATCTATCTGCTCACACGCTCCAGTCCTCCACAGGAAGCCCGTGCCGTCTGGGATCATTCTCCGACGGGCCCTTACCCCGGCGACTGGAATCGTACCTGCAAAGAACTGTCAGACGCCGGCTTTAATATGATCATTCCGAATATGCTCTGGGGAGGACTCGCGCATTATCCCAGCGACGTACTGCCTCGCAGCCAAACCTATGAGAAGTACGGCGATCAAATTGAACAATGCCTGAAAGCCGCTCATCAACATGGTTTGGAAGTCCATGTCTGGAAAGTCAACCACAACCTGTCGACCGCGCCCGCATCATTCGTCAAAAAAATGCGAGACGCCGGACGGACACAGGTCAGCGTGAAAGGAGAACCGTCCGACTGGCTCAACCCGGCGCACCCGGAGAATTTTCAGCTTGAAGTCGATAGCATGCTGGAAGTCGTGAAAAAATATCCCGTTGATGGAATTCATTTTGATTACATCCGTTACCCCAACGATCGGCACTGTTACAGTGATTACAGTCGCAAAAAATTCGAAGCCGACACAGGCATCAAAGTCCAGAACTGGCCCGGCGACTGTTACAACGGCAAACTGAAAAGCCAATACCGGGATTGGCGGGCCGCCCAGATCACACGGCTCGTCGAAACAGTGCAACGCGAAGCCCGCAAGATTCGTCCGGGTATTAAAATCTCAGCAGCCGTCTTCCGCGAATATCCCGACTGTCGTGAATGGGTCGCGCAGGACTGGCCCCTCTGGGCCAAAAACGGTTATCTCGATTTCATCTGCCCGATGGATTACACCGATAACGACACGCAATTTAAAATCTGGATTGAAGACCAGCAGAAACACCTCGCCGGCAGTATTCCCATCTACCCGGGAATCGGCGCCCTCTCCTCACGTACGACTTTAAGCAGTGATCGCGTGCTGGGACAGGTCGACATGACTCGGCAACTCAAAGCAGGCGGCTTTACGGTCTTCAGTCTCAATCCGCAAACCCTGTCGAGTATTGTCCCCGACTTCAAATTAAGCGCCGGCAAAGTCAAAGCAGTCCCCACACACAGAATGCAAAAGTAAAGAATCGGGTAGGCCCGAATGCAATTCGGGCCGAGCGCAGCGAGCAGGAGGTTGCAGTATAAACGATGCAATTCAAAACAAATCAGTCCGACTCTCACAGAATAATTCAGATAAAGCACGCTTTTTCACCACAGTCCGCGCAACAAAAACCTCCCGTTGTCTTACGACAACACCGAATTGCATTCGGTGCTACCCACTCAATAAAAATCCAGACACTGATCAAAAACAGGCCGATGAGAAATTATCTCTCATCGGCCTGAACTCATTACTCAACACAAGTCAATCTTCAGCACGGCTTCCATCGCCACACATTTTTACAATCTTTGGATTAAAACGCGCAACAATCTCCACCAGATCCTGCTGTTCCGCCATGACTTCCATGATGTTTTTATACACTCCCGGCACCTCATCAGCGCCGGCGGAAATCACAGTGATCCCACGTTTTGCCAGATCATTCTGAACTGCTTTCCAGGTATATTTATCTCTGGCTTTAGTACGAGACATACAACGCCCCGCACCATGAGACGCGGAATTCAAGCTCGCTGGATTTCCTTTTCCACGCACCACAAATGCCGGATCAGCCATTGAACCGGGAATCACACCCAGCTCCCCTGCCGCCGCTGGGGTTGCCCCCTTGCGATGCACGTAAACTTCCTTACCACCGTGCGTTTCCTTCCAGGCAAAGTTATGATGATTCTCCACGCCGGAAATCACCTTGCTTCCCAAAAGTTCTGACACGTTTTTATGAATCACGGCATGGTTCGCAGCCGCATAATCACCCATCAGATTCATTGCAGCCCAGTATTCTTGACCTGCTTCCGAATCCATGTCCAACCATGCCAGTCGTCCCAGTTTCTGATGTCGTTTAGGCAAACGCGACTGCGCGATGGAAGAATACGTACTGCACACGGACGCGCCGGTTCCCCGGCTTCCACTATGGCTCATCAGCGACACGTATTGACCTGCCTTCAAGCCGAGTTCTTGATCATCTTCCGTCAAAGTCAAAACACCAAATTCGACAAAATGATTTCCAGAACCCGAAGATCCGAGCTGCTTCCAGGCTTTGTCCTTCTTTTCACGAGTCACTTTCGTCACTGACCAGTCCTGGTCCATCACCGCATGCTGCTGTCGCTTTTCGAGCGCAACGCCCACTCCAAAAGCGGTTCCCCGATTGATGGCATCAATAAACTGATGTCGTTTCTGTTCTAACGCATCAACCGAGATATCCAACACCGACAGTTTCATACGACAGGCAATATCTACGCCGACCGCGAACGGAATCACAGCGTCTTCCAACGCCAGAACTCCGCCGATGGGTAAACCATAGCCGATGTGCGCATCGGGCATCAAAGCGGCGCCACGCGCAGCAGGAACACGGCACGCCATATCCATTTGCGAGAACGCACCTTCATCGATGCCGTCCTTACCCCAAGTCTGGTAGTCGATGGGCTCGAAAACGACTTCGCTCTGATCTTCAATCAGTTCGAACGCCAGTTGCCCAAAAGCAGGATCTTCCAGAAAGTTTTCCGGATGCGCCACCACACTCTGAACGCGCTCCTTCAGTTCTTTTCCGCGTACTTTTCCCGCGCCGACGCTTTTGTCGTAAGCAACCGCCTGCTGAATTGCCGTCATGGCTAGCTTCAGACAATATTCCGGAACACCGATTTTCAGCAACTGTCGAGAGTTCATCCCTCTACTCCTTCTGTTTTCCCTGGTGGGCATACTTCTTTGGCTGCCCAAACTCCATTTTATCACGATTCGTTCTCAGTGGACACAGGGAGAGTGAACAGGTTCCCTCTTCTCAAAAATACAAACCGAAAAATCAATACCATGCTCACAGCGCAGCGGTAATCAAGACCACGTACTTTTGTCTGTCTCTTCAGAAGCATTGAAAATCAGAACCAACAAAACGCTTCAATTCGGCGTAAAACCTGCAATGATTCACAACCACGATTAACCAAATACACGGCGGTTCAACGAAAGTCGATCTGAATGCCAGAATCACCTGAATATTCAATAATTGCATCCAAACACTGCCATTTCAAATCAAACCGAAAGACTTGATTCACAACAAGATACGTCAAATTCTAATTATCGACGTCTTGCAAAGGCTTTTGGCGGTGATTAGAATAAGGAGATGAACCTGAATTCGGGAACTTCAGCTCTGCTCCTCTGTTCCTGAATACACTACCATCCCGCCTGCTGAGTCATGTGACTCAGCTACCGCCGCTGCAAACTGATTTGGCTTGTCGGTCGGACAGGTATCACCAGAGATTCATTGACAAGTTGATCTTGTGACGTCACCGCTCCAGGAGGCTGATCATCCACTTGAAAATTACTATCCAGAAGGTGAAAGTCATGCTTCTTGTGTGTTTGAGCAAGCGTTTACTCCCTGCTCTGATCCTCTCATTTCTCTGCTGCTCACTCAATCAAGCGAGCGCACAGAATGTCGATAAAGTGAACTCAGCGAAAATTCGCTCGATCCTCTCGCAAAACTGTTTCCAATGTCATGGACCGGATGCAAAAAAACGAGCAGCCGATCTGCGTTTTGATACGAAAGAGGGCGCCTTTGCCGACCTAGATGGGCACAAAGCCATTGTGCCCGGCGATGTCAAACAAAGCGAACTCATCACCCGCATCACAACGACAGACGCCGATCTCAAAATGCCGCCGGAAGAAAGTGGCAAAAAACTGACGCCCGAAGAAATTGCCCTGCTGAATCGCTGGATTCAGGAAGGCGCTGTCTGGCAGGATCACTGGTCCTTCGTGACACCGAAAAAAACAGCCTCTCCTGTCATTAAACAGGGTAACTGGGCACGAAACCCCATCGATCAATTTATTCTGTCACGATTGGAAAAAGAAGGACTCGCCCCTTCACCAGAGGCAGATCGACGGTCGCTGATCAGACGCGTGACACTCGACCTGACCGGTTTACCTCCCCAACCACAGGACGTGGAAGCATTCGTCAATGACCAGTCCTCCAATGCCTATGAAAAGGTAATCGACCGCCTGCTCGAATCAACGCACTACGGCGAACATATGGCCCGCTACTGGCTGGACATCGCCCGCTATGGAGACACGCACGGCTTGCACCTTGATAACTATCGTGAAATGTGGCCGTATCGGGACTGGGTGATCAAAGCCTTCAATACAAATCTCCACTACGATCAATTTGTGGTCGAACAGTTAGCCGGCGATTTACTCCCGAACGCGACGCGGGATCAACAAATCGCAACTGGCTTTAATCGCTGTCATGTGACAACCAATGAAGGGGGTTCGATTGCGGAAGAAGTCTACATTCGAAATGTGATTGATCGTCTCGAAACCACCGGGCAAGCCTTCATGGGTTTAACTCTTGGTTGTGCGGTCTGCCATGATCATAAATTTGATCCGTTCACGAAAACCGAATTTTACCAGATGTTTGCGTTCTTCAATAATCTGGACGGTCCAGCCATGGATGGAAACATCAAAGATTCGCCCCCGTCACTGAGAGTTCCCAACGCAGAACAATCAAAGCAACTCAAAGCTTATCAAGATCAGATTGCAGCGATTGAAAAACAAGGTGAAAGCAGAACCAACGTTAATGAACCTGCTTTCCAGTCCTGGTTGGGTTGGAAACAGCAAATCCAGAAAACGGGCAGCAACCCGGATCTTTCCATTCCTCAGCCCGGTGGATTACTGGCAGCCTATAGGCTCGACGAAAAAGAAGGCACGCATGCCGTCAATCAGGTAAATCCCAAAAACAATGCCACTGTCAAAGGCAAACCACACTGGGTGGCCGGTAAATTCGCGAACGGATTTCAGTTTGCGCCCGGCAGTTACCTGGACCTGGGCAAGACGGGTCAATTCACCAAAGCCACTCCTTTCAGTTTTGCGATCTGGGTCAAAACCAATGGTGCGACTTCCGGCCCTATCATTTCCAGCCTGAACCCCAATTCGCGGGAACGTGGTTATGATCTGCAAATTACGAATCGCAGCCTGAGTGTCAGGTTAATCGACCGTTGGCCCGGTTACGCCGTTCAGGTACAAACGAAAAATAATGAAATCACTCCCAACCAGTGGCATCACGTCTGTGTCACTTACGATGGTTCAGCCAAGGCTCATGGAGTCGCGATCTACGTTGATGGCAAATCGTCCGAACTTACCATTTCCTCTGACTCGTTTAAAAACACAACTCCCTTGAATTCCGCCACACTCCTGCTGGGATACTCCAGCACGAAGGCGCATTTGAAAAACGGCTTCGTTGATGAATTTCGCATCTACGATCATGAGCTTTCCGAAACAGAAGTGAATCAGGTTTACTTTGACAATCAGATCGCCCCTGTCCTGCAATTAGCCGTTGACAAACGCTCGCCTGAACAGACCGAGTTACTGCGGCAATACTATTTGAATCAATTCGATTCCGAATACCGCAAACTGCTGGCAAAGAAAGTTCAGGTCAAAGCCCAGGAAGAAAGACTTACCCAGGCACTGCCAACGACGCTTGTCTTCCGTGAACGAAAAGAAATTCGGGAAGCCTTCGATTTGAAACGAGGTCAGTATGACCAAAAAGGCGAGAAAGTAGCACGAAAAACTCCCGCTCAATTCCCGCAGATGGCCGCGGAATGGCCCGTCAATCGTTTAGGACTTGCCAAATGGCTGGTGGCCCCCAATCATCCTCTGACCGCGCGCGTGGCCGTGAACCGCTTCTGGCAACAACTGTTTGGCGTGGGAATTGTGGAAACCAGCGAAGACTTTGGCAACCAAGGCTCTGCTCCTGTTCATCCTGAATTGCTGGATTGGTTAGCGGTCGATTTCCAGGAACACCACTGGGATGTAAAACGGTTTATGAAACAACTTTTAATGTCAGCCACTTATCGACAAAGCTCGAACGTGACGCCCGCACTTTATCAGAAAGATCCTAAAAACCGCCTGCTTGCAAGAGGACCACGTTTCCGTCTGGATGCAGAAACACTCCGTGATCAGGCTCTGGCAGTGAGTGGCCTGTTGGTTCCTACTGTCGGCGGCCCGAGTGTCAAACCGCCTCAGCCTGACGGACTCTGGCACGCCGTCGGTTATTCCGGTTCAAATACGGTTCGCTTCAAAAAAGATACTGGCCCCGACAAAGTCTTCCGTCGCGGCTTATACACCTTCTGGAAACGGACCTCTCCACCACCAGAGATGACCACCTTTGATGCCCCCAGCCGTGAAGCCTGCACCACGCGTCGAGAACGGACCAATACCCCGTTACAGGCATTGTTACTGTTGAATGATCCGCAATATCTGGAAGCAGCCCGCGCACTTGGTCAGCGAATGATGAAAGAAGGAGGTAAGTCTCCGGAAGAACGTATCCAATTCGCTTACACACTGGCGACTGCCAAACCAATTACTCCCGCAGATCTGAAACTCACATTGAATACATTCCAGGATATGTTGAAGCACTATCAATCAGATCAGAAAGCGGCCACAGAATTGATTGCCGTCGGTGAGTCCAAGCCTGATGCAACTTTGAATCCACAGGAATTGGCTGCCTGGACGATGGTTGCCAATCTTATCCTCAATCTGGATGAAGTGCTCAGCAAAAACTAATGACATTGATGAGGGAATCTACAACGGAATTAACTCAGGACTCATCTGCAGACCCAAAACAGAATCAACAGATATTTAAGGTAATGTCATGAATCCCATTCAAGAACATATCTCGCAAATCACCAGACGCCATTTTTTCAAAACCGGTGGATTAGGACTGGGTACGGCGGCACTGGCCTCTCTGGAATCAGGAAACCAGCCAATCCAGGCAGCGACTGCGGAAATGAAAGCAACGGGCGGACTGCCGGGGATACCACACTTTGCCCCCAAAGCCAAACGCGCCATCTATATGTTTATGGCGGGTTCTCCTTCCCAGCTTGATACGCTCGATTATAAACCAGGCTTGGACAAACTGTTTGATAAAGATCTGCCGGAAGAAGTTCGCAAAGGCCAGCGGCTGACCACGATGACGTCCGGCCAGTCCCGCTTTCCGCTTGCTCCTTCCAAATTCAAATTCCAAAAATACGACAACGGTGGTGAAGGTGCCTGGGTCAGTGAACTCCTGCCGCACACCGCTGGAATCGTCAAAGACATCGCAATTGTCAGGTCACTATGGACCGAAGCGATCAACCACGACCCCGCCATTACTTATATCTGCACCGGAAACCAACTTCCCGGTCGCGCCAGTCTGGGTTCCTGGCTGAGTTATGGCCTGGGTTCCATGAATGAAAATCTGCCTTCGTTCGTTGTGTTGACCTCAACCTGGTCCGGGCGACAGCAAGCCCAGGCACTTTATAATCGCCTGTGGGGCAGCGGATTTCTGGCCAGTAAATATGCCGGGGTTTCGCTTCGCTCGAAAGGCGATCCCGTTTTGTTTCTTTCCAACCCTCCCGGCGTTTCGCCAAAACTACGACGACGCATGCTGGATACGTTAGCAGAAATGAACCAAAACGAATTCAACGCCATCGGCGATCCGGAAATCCAAACACGAATCTCACAATACGAAATGGCGTTCCGCATGCAAACGTCAGTTCCCGAACTGACCGACATTTCCAAAGAGACCAAGGCGACCCTCGACATGTATGGTCCCGACGTACATAAACCCGGAACGTTCGCCTATCATTGTCTGTTATCCCGTCGCATGGCGGAACGGGGTGTGCGGTTCTCACAAATCTTCCACCGTGGTTGGGATCAGCACGCGAACATTGCAGGTGACTTGCCTAAGCAATGCAAAGACATCGACCAACCAGCGGCCGCATTGGTCAAAGACCTGAAACAGCGGGGCATGCTGGATGATACACTGGTCATCTGGGGCGGAGAATTTGGTCGAACCGTTTACTGCCAGGGAAAACTAACGCGCGAAAATTACGGACGTGACCATCACCCGCGCTGCTTCAGTGTCTGGATGGCGGGCGGCGGCATCAAAAAGGGAATCGTTCACGGCACCACGGATGACTTCAGCTATAACATTGTTGATAAGCCCGTCCATATTCATGAATTCAACGCGACCATTCTTCAATGCCTGGGAGTGGATCATAAAAAGCTGACGTATAAGTTCCAGGGACTCGATCAACGCCTGACGGGGGTAGAAGAACATCACCCCGTCAAAGAAATCTTGGCCTGATCACGAAGCATTCCTCATCACACATCAAAATAATAACAGGGCAAAAAACTGGGTAGGCCCGAATGAAATTCGGGCCGAGCGCAGCGAGCAGGAGGTTACTGTGTCACCTCACAATTCAGATCAGGTTCGCCAACTCCCACACATCAAATGAATTGGAACAGGCAAGGGAACGAGGCACTGGAACTGCTACATCCCGTTGTCTCACGACAACACCGAATTGCATTCGGTGCTACCCTGATCCGTTTTTATTGACCACGTTTCTCTATTTCATTGGTGTATTTAGTATCGATTTGGGGCAAGAAGTAACAACTCTCAATTAAATATCCAAAAAAACGGGTAGGCCCGAATGCAATTCGGGCCGAGCGCAGCGAGCAGGAGGTTACTGTGTCACCTCACAATTCAGATCAGGTTCGCCAACTCCCACACATCAAATGAATTGGAACAGGCAAGGGAACGAGACACTGGAACTGCTACATCCCGTTGTCTCACGACAACACCGAATACCATTCGGTGTTACCCCAGACACTCGCCTTGCTTACTCTTTCCCGGTTGCCTGCTTCTGCAGTTTCAACATCTGCTCTGCATAACGTTTCCCGAACTCTTTTTCAGCCGCTGCGTTGAAGTGAACTTGATCACTTTTCGCAGGCAGCCCCTTGGAAGACGCAACTGCTGTCGCAGGAACTTCTTTGGCAATACCATGCAGCGCTTCATTCACGGTCTCTGCTCCGGGGCGTTTGAAAAACTCTCCCAGTTCTCCCATTACAAATGGCATGTTCGGCTCGTTTAGATCAGTCCGCAAATCGGCAATCATACCTGAAAGCCGCTTTTGATAGGTGTCATACAGTTTGGCATTGGAAGAATCGCCTTCCCCCTGATGCCAGATGGCGCCCTTGATCACGCCATGCTTCTGGTTTTGCTTTGCCAATTCCACAGCACGTTCATACAGATCTCCTCCTTTGACCCACCGACTGAGGGGCGTTCCCCCGACAGCTGCAGGAATCAATCCGATTGTTACTTCAGGGTAGGCGTCTGCGATCACGGGGCCGAATCCGGAACCTGGACCCACGCCGGCAATCTTCGGTTTATCAAAGTGCAGCGGATCGGTGGCGGGTACCCAGTTTCCTTTTTTATCAAGCTTCAGGACTCTGGGGTGCGGCTTGTTCGTAGCAGCGTCAACCTTCCCGCGTCCCGCCATATTCGATTGCCCGATTAACAAATAGATGTCAAATTTTTCTTTGGCGGGCAACTTGGCTGCTTTTTCCTCTGACTGTACGGGGGCTAACAACGCGAACATCCCCAAAACCAAGGTCGCACTCAGAATCAATTTAATTTTCATTTTTTAACATTCCAGTAGGAAATCGAGAGACAATTTGATCAAACTTTAATCTACTATAGAGGAAGACATGATTCGATATCAAACATCCGGTTTCAAGTTTTTTTGAAGGAATATCAGCGACATGAATTCGAATACTCCGAAAACGCTCATGCTTTTTTTCATTATTTGCCTTTTCAGCCTGTCCTCATTGACAGCACTGGAAGCGGCTGACAAAAAACGAGCTGTAAAAAACAAAGCCTGGAAACCACTCAAGGGGGCAGAATTCAAAGTCTATAAATCAACAAAACAGGGTGACCTGCACCTCAATATTTATAAACCGGAAGACTGGAAGCCAGGCGATTCCCGCCCGGTAATCGTTTTCTTTTTTGGCGGTGGCTGGACCGGTGGCAGCCCCAGTCAGTTTGAACCACACTGTAAACACCTCGCGTCAAAAGGCATGGTCGCCTGCGCTGCGGAATACCGCATCAAATCCAAACACCAGACAACCCCCTTCGAATGTGTGGCCGACGGAAAATCAGCCGTCCGCTGGATTCGTCAACACGCTGCCGAACTGGGCATCGACCCGAACCGCATCGTCGCCGGCGGTGGTTCAGCGGGAGGCCACGTTGCCGCCTGCACGGGAACAGTCATCGGTTTCGAAGAACCTGACGAAGAAAAACAAATTTCGTCCGTCCCCAACGCGATGGCGTTATTCAACCCGGTCGTAGACACCACCGAAACCGGTTGGAAAGGGGGCCCGAGACAACTCGGCGAACGCTGCAAAGAAATTTCTCCTATCCATTTCATGCGAAAAGATCTGCCTCCCACAATCATTTTTCATGGCACGGGTGACACAACCGTCCTCTTTGAAAATGTCGAGCGGTTTACCGAACAGATGAAACAAAATGGAAATCGCTGTGAGCTGGTCGCTTACAAAGATCAGGGACACGGGTTTTTCAATCTGCGAAAAAACAGAGAGAACTATGACTCGACCATCAAAAAACTGGATCAGTTCCTGACATCACTGGGATATCTGAGTCCGAAACAGTAACACACGACCGAATCAGCCTGAAGACGCCGGCAAAAGATCAGTTCTCCAAAGAGATGCACGCGCTGGCGGGACTGCTTCGGGGATCTACCATAAACATAACAATCAAGAACGTTCCAGCTATGACGCAAACGGAAAAATCATTTCGTTCAAAATCAGTGAGATGGAGGAAATGATTCCCGCGTAAACATCCATTAAGCCGAACAGCCCGATTGATTAGATGACACTCCAGAAATTTCGAGATCTGATCGCCTGTCTGCTGCCGGAACCGATGCAAAATAATTCAACCGATGCATGAAGAATTATCGAACGGCGCCCCCATTCACGTTAATCACCTGCCCGGTGATATAAGCGGCTTCATGGCTGCATAAAAAACGTGACATCTTGGCAATATCTTCAGGCTTCCCCCAGCATTTCATGGGGGTTTCCTGTTTGACTCGTTCGTGCCAGACATCACTGGCCTTTTCACCCCAGGCCGTCAGAATCCATCCGGGGGCAATACAATTCACTCGGACTTCCGGCGCCAATGAAACTGACAAGGAACGACTGAATCCCATAATGGCATTTTTGCTCGCCGCAAATAATTCGCCGCTGTCCCCTTCCATCCCACGATCCGATTGATCCCAGCCAATATTCAAAATACAGCCGGTTCCTTGTTGCTGCATGCGTTGACCTACTTCACGAGAGAGGAGCACTGTCCCCCGCACATCCACTTCAAATAGTTTTTCCAGTTTATGCTCGTAGTCCAGTTTGGAATCAGCGCCCGTTAATAAATCAACGCCCGCATTATTAACCCAAGTGTCTAACGTTCCCCATTCTTGAAATGCCCGGTCAATGAATGCGGAATAGTTTTCCACGTCAGAAAGATCTGCTGAAATGGCTGCCGACTTTCTGCCTCGCTCCTGAATTTGTTTGACGACTTCCTGCGCGGCCTTTGCCGAATTCCGATAATGAACCAGCACATCGGCCCCGGCCTCAGCCAGCTCAAGCGCGATGGCCTTGCCAATCCCTGTTGAGGAGCCAGTTACCAGGGCTTTCGTATTGGAAAGATCACAGAACGAAGATACAGACACGACATAACTCCAATATCAGTTGATAGTTAAGTTAACATTACACATCTTATTTATTGAATAATTGGATAAACTGGATAAATACTAGTTGACGATCAGGCAGAGCACTACCATAATTGCCATCGAATTGAGGGAGCGTTCTTAGTTTTCAAATTGGATGCGAAGCGTCTCCCCTACCTCACATCTTTCGCCTGTCTGGCAAACAATACAAGTAGTTGAGTAAGTAGGTACTTCAACTTAGATCTGCGCGCCATGTATTTCAGGCGATATTGGGCCACAAAGTAGTAAAAGGTTGGTATGGCCAGCGGTTGGCTGCTTGTTTTTTATGATTTACTTCCCCACGATTTGCGTGCTCGGAACGTACTAATTATGCCCCACAGGCCGGACGCTGAAAATATGCGACGGTTTAAAAAGAGCTTTTTTGCATGAATTTAAAAAAGGAAACTACTAATATGGCCACAAATCTTGTGGATCCGCCCCAAGAACGATCGACTCCGCGATTCCCTACGCTGCCCGATCATCTTGAAAAGAACTTAGTTAAGGTATTTAAGTTGCTGTCTGACGAGACACGACTTCGAATCATGCTTTACCTGGCTCAGGAAGAAGAGTTGTTTGTCACTGCTTTATGTGAACGATTGAATCAGAGCCAGCCCGCAGTCAGCCACCACCTGGCCCTCTTACGAGACGCTGGTCTGATTGAAGCACGTCGCGATGGAAAGCACAACTTCTACTCGATTTGCCGGGAACACTTTCATTCGATCATGGGAGAATTGTTCAATAGTTTTAACGATCCCGATGACAATATCATCCGGATTGACAATTTCGTCCTGACACAAGATCTGAGCTGATCTCCTTTTTCAGGTCAATTCAGAAAAATCCTATCGAAGAGGCCGGCCTTCCATCGCCGGTCTCTTTTTATTTGCGCTCATCTCTGATAAAACATAGGAGATTTGACCAAATTTTCTTCAACGGCTTGAGATCAGTGTAGATAATGCAGAAAACAGCGAAATTAGCCCTTGCCGATGGTAGTGTGTTCACAGGAACGGCTTTTGGTGCGGACGGAGAAGTCCACGGCGAAGTTGTGTTCAATACGAGCATGACCGGTTATCAGGAAATCCTGACCGACCCCTCATACTGCGGACAAATTGTCACCATGACTTACCCGCAAATTGGTAATTATGGAATCGTTCCCGAAGACGTGGAATCAGCGGGCGTTGCCCTGCAAGGTTTTATCGTACGTGAGCTTTGTGAAATCCCCAGCAATTATCGTTCTACCCAAACTCTCGATGAGTACCTCAAAGCAGCCGGCGTGATTGGACTGCAAGGCATTGACACGCGTGCCCTGGTTCGAAAAATTCGCAACCATGGTGCTATGACCGGAGTGCTCTCGACCCAAGATCTTGACGATGAATCTCTCGTTAAAAAAGCACAAAACAGCCCCCAACTTGCCGGACAGGATTTAGTCAGTAAAGTCATTCCCAATGAATCGCGGGAATGGAAGGAACATCTGCATCCGCTGGCACACAGCAGTTCGACTCATGCGTTGGCCGGGAATAATTTAACCAGTCTGTCAGAAGCCGATTATACGGTTGAGAATTCCTATCATATTGTCGCCATCGACTACGGCATGAAATGGAATATTCCCCGGCATTTAAGCCAACTGGGATGTAAGGTCACCATCGTCCCTGGAAATTGTACCGCACAAGATGTCCTGGATTTGAACCCGGATGGCGTATTCCTTTCGAATGGTCCCGGCGATCCAGAACCGCTGAATTATGCCATCGAAACCATTCGTTCCTTAATGGGTAAAGTCCCGATTTTTGGAATCTGCCTGGGACATCAGCTATTGGGTTTGGCCTGCGGATGCAAAACATTCAAACTCAAATTCGGCCACCGCGGTGCAAATCAACCGGTCGTCAACCACGCCACAGGACAGGTAGAAATCACCTCTCAGAATCATGGATTTGCCATCGATCCTGAATCAATGCCCGACGATGTCGAAGTCACTCATATTAACATGAATGACAATACCGTCGCTGGTTTACGACATAAAACGCACTCAGCATTCAGTGTGCAATATCACCCGGAAGCATCAGCGGGCCCGCATGACAGCCACTATCTGTTCAAACAATTCTACGAAAGTATCAGCCAGGCCCGCGTTTCTTCCTGATCGTCTCGATTCGATTGGCATACCGGGCTTGAAATGAGACAAGAATTGTATTTCAATTCAAAAAGGTGCGACATCCCCAGCAAGCGGCCGCTCCCACCTGAATAATTTCCAGACTTCAAGCAAACATATTAATAGCAGGCAGGGAAAGAATACAATCCCTCAAAATCTTACAGACAACAGTCAAACAGAAAGAAATCCACATGTCACTTGAACGCACATTGATTCTGATTAAACCCGATGCAATCCAGCGCCGCCTCGCGGGAAGCCTGCTCACTCGCTTTGAAAACAAAGGTCTGAAAATTGTCGGGCTGAAACTGCTGCAGGTCACCAAAGAATTATCAGCCGAACATTATGCAGAACATGTGGAAAAGCCTTTCTACCCGCTGCTCGAAGAATTTATTACGGCAGGCCCCGTCGTCGCTATCGTGGCAGAAGGTCCTGAAGCCATCACCGTCGTGCGTTCGATGATGGGTTCCACCAATGGTCGCGAGTCGGCACCGGGAACAATTCGTGGCGACTATGGAGTCAGCCGCCAGATGAATCTGGTTCACGGCAGTGATGGCCCTGAAGCAGCAACCCGTGAAATTAAAATCTACTTCAAACCCGAAGAACTGATCGAATACGAAACTTCTCTTGGCGGTTGGGTTTGTGCGGACGACGAAAAATAAGCTCCGCAACCGGTTGCATGCGTTTCGTAACCGAACTTGAATCAAATAATAAAAAAGGGCAACCAGTTTTTCTGGTTGCCCTTTTCTTTTAGCTCTCGTGTAAAGCAAGACTGTGGTTAAGCAGCCGCTTCGATGGCTCGTTTGACGGCAGCACCCATGTCGGCAGGGCTTTCAGCCACAACGACACCGGCCGCTTCCAGAGCCGCGATCTTCTCATCGGCGGTTCCACTTCCCCCACTGATGATCGCACCAGCGTGCCCCATCCGTTTTCCGGGAGGCGCCGTTTTACCGGCAATGAAACCAGCCACTGGTTTGGTGACATGTTCTTTGATGTATTCCGCAGCTTCAATTTCCGCGGTCCCGCCGATTTCACCGATCATCATAATCGATTCCGTCGCGGGATCATTCTCGAACAACTCCAGCAGATCAATGAATGTCGTTCCAATAATCGGATCGCCACCAATTCCCACTGCCGTGGTTTGTCCCAGACCGACATTTCCCAGCTGCCAGGCAGCTTCGTAAGTCAGCGTTCCACTTTTGCTGATCAACCCCACAGAACCGGGCGTATGAATGTAACCGGGCATAATCCCAATTTTGGCAATGCCAGGTGTAATCACTCCCGGACAGTTTGGCCCAATCAGACGACAGTTTTTATCTTTGAGATATTCCATCACCCGGACCATGTCAAAGACAGGCACCCCTTCAGTGATGGCGATAATCAACTCAATGCCAGCGTCAGCAGCTTCCATAATCGCTTCGCCACAAAATGGTGGTGGAACGAAAATCAAACTGGTATTGGCGCCGGTCTTTTCGACGGCTTCTTCCACAGTATTAAACACAGGAAAACCATCAACTTCGGTTCCCCCTTTTCCGGGAGTCACTCCGCCTAATAATGGCGTGCCATACTCGCGACATTGCTGGCTGTGAAACAGGCCAGACTTACCAGTAATCCCCTGGCAAATGACGCGTGTCTTTTCCGTAACTAAAATACTCATAATGTTTCACCCTTGCGGGAAATATGTTTTTAAAAGATGTCTAAGATCATTTTTTTGCAAAACAACCACGTCAAATTATCTCGGCCTGCTGAGGTTTCAGAAGACCTCTGTCGCCTAAGAACTTAAAGTGGCAACAACCTTCTGAGCAGCATCTGTTAAATCAGTCGCCGAGATAATATCCCGTCCACTTTCAGACAGCATTTTACGAGCGACATCCACGTTCGTCCCTTCCAGACGAACCACCAATGGAACCGTGAAGCCGACCTTTTCGTAAGCTTCCAATAAAGCGGTCACAATTGTGTCGCACTTCATAATTCCACCAAAGATATTTACCAGGACGGCTTTCACATTTTCATCAGCCAAAATGATGCGAAATGCTTCCGACACCTGATCAACGTCTGCTCCGCCTCCGACATCCAGGAAGTTGGCAGGCTCTCCGCCATGATACTTGATCAAGTCCATCGTGCTCATTGCCAGACCGGCACCGTTCACGAGACAACCAATATTTCCATCCAGTTTGACATAACTCAAACCAGCATTTCCCGCAGCAACTTCTGACGGGTCTTCTTCGCTCAGGTCCCGCAGTTCATCAAAGGGCTTGTGGCGAAACAGAGCATTGTCATCAAACGTGACTTTTGCATCCAGCGCGACTAGATCGCCATCACCGGTAATTACCAGCGGGTTGATCTCAGTCATGCTACAGTCATTTTCGATGAAAAAGCGGCTGAGCTGGCAGAGAAACTTCTCTGCACTGCGAACCGTTTTCCCTGTCATTCCCAGCTTAAAAGCCAGCTTGCGTGCTTGAAATCCGAGCAATCCGGTATGAATCGAAAATGGCTCACTGAGAATCTTTTCAGGACTCTCATGCGCAACCACTTCAATTTCCATTCCCCCTTCCGTTGAGAGAATCAGAACGGGCCCACCGACTTCGCGGTCAACCACACATCCCAGATAAAGCTCTTGTGCGATATCCAGCCCCTGTTCGATAAACAGAGTGTTGACCTGCTTGCCTTCGGGACCGGTTTGAATCGTGACCAGCGTCGAACCCAGCATGCGTTCGGCATTCTCGCGAACTTCTTCTGCTGAACGAGCCAGAACCACGCCGGGCTGATCGGGGTGTTCTTTAAAACGCCCTTTCCCGCGGCCGCCTGCGTGAATTTGCGACTTCACAACCACCAACGGGCGATCGAGTTTCTCAAATGCGGCCACCGCTTCATCAACGGTTTTCGCTATGATCCCCTCAGGCACGGGAATCCCAGCGTCGCGAAACAACTGTTTGGCCTGATATTCGTGAATTTTCATTGATTTTTCAGACTTTCTCCTGAAAATTAGCTACCGACTAAAAAAACGGCGATTCAATAAATGGCGCGCCACCATCTTGAACTCCGGTCATCATAACGGGTTCGCGACTGCTTATCCAGCAAGCCATCCTCGCCATCGCGTTAAAATTTCTGCATAATAGAAATCTAGTCTGCCCGCTCGTTTCAATCGGTTTTTGAACGATAAAAAATAGAGTAACAGCAACCAGCGATCATAAAATATTCAGAAAACATAAGGTGAATTCGATGCTCAAAGGAATCCCTCCGATTATCTCTCCCGATCTGATGCACACGCTCATGAACATGGGGCACGGCGATGACTTGGTTCTGGCGGACGGAAATTTTCCCGCCGACTCGCACGCCCAGCGAATTATTCGTATGGACGGGCACAGCGTGCCTGAAATCCTGGACGCGATCCTGCAATTCTTCCCGCTTGATACCTTCGTGGATCAGCCAGCCGGTTTGATGAATCCCGTCGACGAACGGACGGCGGAGCCCCCTATCTGGAACACCTATCAGCAACTCATTCAAAAATATGACAGCCGCAACTTCGCGCTGGAAAAAATCGAACGTTTCGAATTTTACGAACGGGCCAAAAACGCCTACGCTATCATCGCCACCAGTGAAACCGCCTTGTATGCCAACCTGATCCTCAAAAAAGGAGTGGTGACTGACTAGTGCTTTGTCAAGCTAGAAATTGAGGGTTGGGGGTGTTGTTTACGTGCTCCGTTGTCGCACTCTTGTAATATCGATCAACCCAATATTTAAAAATGACACTCCACTAGTCATCCAATGACTACACCCAGTTTTCACCGTGGCTTTCACAGCGGCTTTCCACAATTGGGCGGCACCCTGACTTTTCGTAACAACGTGCCATTCCCTCAATCCACCCCCGAATTTCCTTCGGGGGGCTCTGGTTGTCCAAGCGGTGCTGAAAACTATTTCAACAGAATCGTCTGCTCACGATCGGGTCCGACGGAAACGATCTCGACTGGTTTGCCGATGATTTCTTCAATTGCTTTGATATAAGCAATCGCATTTTTCGGCAGATCTTCCATCCGACGAACGCCGGTGATATCTTCTTCCCAACCGGGAATCGAACGATACACGGGCCTTGCCTCCTCCAGATCGAGGATATGACTGGGGAAATCGGTAACTTGCGTACCATTCACATCGTAGGCTTCACAGATTTTCAATTCACTCAGCCCACTTAAAACATCCAGCAACATCACAGCGATGCAATCCACACCACTGATATTGGCCCCATAACGGGTCGCCACTGCATCGAACCAGCCACACCGTCGAGGACGGCCGGTAACAGTTCCGTATTCATTACCCACATCACGAATCCGCTGCCCGATACTGTCATGCAACTCTGTGACAAAGGGACCGCCGCCGACACGCGTGGTATAAGCCTTCACAACGCCAATCATCTTATCTATATATCGTTCAGAGACACCGCTCCCATTATGAATGCCGCATCCGGAACTATTGGATGACGTCACATAAGGAAACGTACCATGATCGATATCGAGCAAGCTTCCCTGTGCGCCTTCGAACAGAATTTTTCGTTCTTCTGCGACAGCTTTCAACAGGTAGGCATTGGTATCAATAACATGCGGCTTCAGTTTTTCGGCATAAACAGAATATTCATCGTAAATCGCGTCAACACTCAACGGTTCTGAGTCGGGATCAAGTGCCTGAAGCATCTTGTTTTTATAAGGAACAATCTCTTCCAGTCGGCTGCGGAAATATTCCGGGCGGATCAAATCTCCCATGCGAATCGCATGCGTACGGCCGGCTTTATCGCGGTAGCAGGTGCCAATCCCCCGCATTGTCGTCCCAATGGCTTTGTCTTTGCGACTTTCTTCGAAAATCACTTCTTCCTGCATGTGATAAGGAAAAATCACATGCGCACGGTCACTGATTAACAGCCGACTTGCTTCAATCGGGCCGTTCTGATCACAAATAGACGCCATCTCTTTCAGAAATGCCTTGGGATTGATCACAACCCCGCCGGTAATCACAGAAGTGACATTCGGATTCAGAACACCGGCCGGTAAGAGCGAAAGCTTATAGGTTTTCCCATCAAATTTGACAGTATGACCTGCGTTATTGCCTCCCAGATAGCGAACAACCACTTCGTGTTGCTCTGAAAGTAAATCTACGATTTTGCCCTTGGCTTCATCGCCCCACTGTAATCCGATTACCGACGTCGCTGACACAAAACTATCCCGCTGATTGAATGGAAAGTAAAAAATGAGAAAACACCGTTAACTTTGATTCACTTCAGAACCAAATATTTGCGAGCGCAACGCGCGCACCGGCTCATTTTATCGAACGGTTTCCCATTTGGGGAGCGCCACGCGCCATGATGCACTTAATAATTGGATTTTCGGTGCAGTTGATGATATAATTCCCTACGCACACTTATCTTGTGTGGGCCAGATCAAGAAATTACGCCAGGCTAATGAACATATCTACCAAAAAACGTATTTTAATCATCGACGATGATGAAGGGCTGACCGAACCCCTCCAGTTTGCCATGGAAGCCGCCGGCTATGAAGTCTTAACGGCTCATGACGGCAATGAAGGGGTCATGAAAATCGAGCGGGATGCCCCCGATCTGGTTCTCTTGGATCTGGTGATGCCCCGCCGCAGCGGTTTCGCGGTCCTCGACAGCATTTTCGACCATAAACGCCGCGCCCCCCGCATTATCATGGTCACCGGCAACAGTGAACCCAAATACCGGGAACTGGCACTCGAACGAGGCGTCGACCGTTTCATCCCCAAACCCTACCACATCCAAGATCTGGTAGAAGCAGTGAATGAATTGTTGAAAACTGATTCACCTGAATAACGCATCCATGCCCCCCGGGTGGGACCGAATGAAATTCGGTCCGAGCGCAGCAAGCAAGAGGTAGCAGTTCAACCACGCAAACCTGCTCAGACCTTCAACTCTTATACAATGAATAAAATGAGGCACCCTCTCTCACCAAAGCCCGCGTGCACTGAAACCTCCTGTTGTCTCTCGACAACTCCGAATTACATTCGGAGCCACCCCGGGAAGTTTTATCTTCAACAAAACTCGCTATTCTATTGGTTGAACCAAAGAAAACATCAACTCCTTACACCTCATCATTTTGGGTGGGACCGAATGAAATTCGGTCCGAGCGCAGCGAGCAAGAGGTGGCAGCTCAACCACACAAACCTGCTCAGGCCTCCAACTCTTATACAATGAATAATATGAGGCACCCTCTCTCACCAAAGCCCGCGTGCACTGCAACATCCTGTTGTCTCACGACAACTCCGAATTACATTCGGAGCCACCCGGGGATGTTTTATCTTCAACAAAACTCGCTATTCTATTGGTTGAACCAAAGAAAACATCAACTACTTACACCTCATCATTTTGGGTGGGACCGAATGAAATTCGGTCCGAGCTCAGCGAGCAAGAGGTAGCAGCTCAACCACACAAATTTGCTCAGATCTTCAACTCTTATACAATGAATAAAATGAGACAAGCTCTTTCAACAAAGCCCGCGTGCACTGCAACCTCCTGTCGTCTCTCGACAACTCCGAATTACATTCGGAGCCACCCGGGAATGTTTTAAGTCGATGGCCAGCTAATAGGCACACCCACAGATTTGCTTAATTCATAATGCCGCGCCGAACTCCATGCCCAGTCAGTGATACTACTCACCAGCCCCTTCTTAACCGGATTCATATGCATATAGTTTAATTTTTCTTCGATTTTACTTTCTGACTCAATCTCAAAGGAATAATAGCGTTTTTGCCATGCTGGATCTTCTGCTCGAAAGGTCCCAGCGTAATGGCTTTGATCTTGAAAAAACAACTTGATCGAGCGACTCGAACTTCGCTTCCAATCTCTCATAAAAGCACTGAGTTCACCAATTTCCTGAAACCAGATCAAACAGTGAACATGATCTGGCATAATCACAAAACCAACACAAATCGCATTGTGTCTCAGGAGCTCATGGTTCAGTGTTCCTAAAACTCGTCGTTTAGCATCGTCATGATCCAGATATCTACGATTTCTAAAACAGGAAAAAGTGATGAAATGGATGTACCGTTGACCGTCTATAATTCGCCTTTTGCTCATGAATTAATGATAACAAACGAAAAGTACAGTTCATCTGTTTCTTTTGAAAAAACGCGAAAGGGTGGGACCGAATGAAATTCGGTCCGAGCGCAGCGAGCAAGAGGTAGCAGCTCAATCGCACAAATTTGCTCAGATCTCACCAACTCTTAAACAACGAGTAAAATGAGGCACCCTCTTTCACCAAAGCCCACGTGCACTGCAACATCCTGTTGTCTCACAACAACTCCGAATTACATTCGGAGCCTACCCGAGGATGGTTTCAAATATCACCCACCACCGATTGCGGGTAAAAAGTGAATTTCACTTTCGGGGGCGACCTTTTGAGCCAGGCCGCGGGGGGTGACGTTTTGATCGACGGTGACTGACATCCCTGCCCTGAGTTTTCCCTCAGGGCAGAGATGATCCATCACACCCGAATACTGTTGATCCAGAGATTGCACCGCTTCCAGCACGGTGGCCCCTTCCACTACAACTTCTTCCTTCCCCTCACAGTTGGGTCTGAGTAAGGGAGGAATAAACAGGCGAGGCATTCTTGGCTTAACTCCTGATCAAGACTCTTTCTTCAATAGTTCGTGCAATACGCGTGGCGGCGACATCGGCAGTTCATACATGCGAACTCCCACCGCATCGTAAATTGCCGCTTCCAGAGCAGCCGGCGGTGGCACGATGGGAACTTCACCCACGCCACGTACGCCATAAGGATGACCGGGGTTCGGCACTTCCACAATGATCGCGTCAATCATCGGCAGATCATAGCAGGTGGGAATCCGATAGTCGAGGAAATTCGCATTTCGCATGCTGCCTTCTTCGTCATACCAGTATTCTTCATTCAACCCCCAGCCAATCCCCTGCACGGCACCGCCTTGAATCTGTCCTTCGACATAAGCAGGGTGAATCGCAGTTCCGCAATCCTGGGCGGCTGTGTAACGCAGAATATCAACCTTTCCCGTATCAGGATCCACATCCACGTCAATAAGATGCGTGCCAAACGCGCCGCCAGGCTCGTTGTGATTGGAAACACCACTTCCCACTAACGGTTCGCCCGTCGTACTCAATTCCATAGCGATCTCTTTGAAACAGACGCTTTTGTCTGGCCCAACCACGTGACCATCTTCATAAGAAACCAGAGCAGGATCGACGTCCCACAACTCCGCCGCACGCGCGACAACCTGCCGTTGCAAATCTTTCGCTGCTTCATACGCAGCCCAGCCTGTCGCGTAAGTCACGCGACTTCCCCCAGTGACGTCGGTGTAACCTACACTGTCGGTATCCACCACATATGGTTTAATATCTTCGGCGGCCAGCCCCAGTGTTTCTGCGAATTGCATCGCAATCGCGGTGCGTGACCCGCCGATATCAGTCGAACCTTCCAGCAGGGAAACCGAACCATCTGTATTCACAGTTGCTGTCACGGCTGACTTCAGTCCTGCGTTGAACCAGAACCCCGAGCCAATCCCCCGCCCCTGATTTTTTCCTGTAAGCGGCGTCTTAAAGTGGTCGCTCGCTTTGATAGCTTCCAGAGTTTCAATCAGGCCGACGCGCGGGTAAGTCACGCCGTCAATCCGACGTGTTCCCTCTTTGGAAGCGTTAAGCAGACGGAAATCAACCGGTGCCATGCCCAGTTTTTCACAAAGCTCATCCACTACGGTTTCTGTAGCAAACGCAGCGTTTGTCGCTCCCGGTGCCCGGTAAGCGTTCGTGCGTGGCTTATTGACGCAGACATCATAACCTTCGACACGACCATTGGGGATATCGTAACAGGAGAACACACACATGGCGCCTGCCCCGATGGGAGAACCGGGATAACCGCCGGCTTCATAAGCCATCCAAGCCTCAGCAGCGGTGATGCGTCCTTCAGCATCGACGCCCATCTTGATTTTAATGGCAGAACCGGGAGTCGGTCCGGTTGCCTGCAAGACATCGGTCCGGTCCATCACAATTTGAACGGGCGCCCCAGATTTGCGAGATAAAACCGCAGCCGCCGGCGCCAGATAGACGGAAATCTTGCCACCAAATCCACCACCGATTTCCGCGGGAACGACTTTCACGCGGGCCAGAGGAACAAACAATAATTCCGCCACTTGTTGACGAACGGAGAACGTTCCCTGTGTCGGAGTCCAGATGGTGATCTGGCCATCGTTGTTCCAGAGTGCCGTCGCGACGTGCGGCTCAATATATCCCTGATGCACGGTCGATGTGCGAAATTCCCGTTCGACGATATGCTCCGCTTCGGCGAATCCCTTTTCGAGATCCCCTTTTTCAAAAACGATATGCTTGGCGATATTGGTCGGTTTATCCCCCTTTTCACCAGTGGAGGCTTCTTCTGTCCGCACATCTGGATTTAAAACCGGTGCCGAATCTTCCATCGCTTTCAGCACATCCATGACTGGCGGCAGGACTTCATATTTGACTTCGATCAGGTTCGCTGCTTCCTGCGCGAGATGCAGGTTGTCAGCCGCCACAGCGGCCACAGCGTGCCCTTTATACAGCACCTTGGTGCGAGCCAGATTGTTGCTGCTCAGATGGTTCAGGACCACCGACCCTTCGCCCAGTTCGGCAATTTTATCGCCGGGTTCCGGCAGATCGGCACTGGTGGCAACGGCACGCACGCCCGGTAGTGCTTCGGCTTTCGAGGTGTCTATCGAGATAATATTGGCATGCGCGTGTGGGCTGCGGAGAACGGCTCCGTAAATCATGCCTTTGACTTTAATGTCTGCACCATACAAGGCGCGTCCCGTCACTTTGTCGGCTCCGTCGTGACGGATGGGGCGTGTTCCGATCACTTTATACTTGGGAGGCGTGTCGCCACTTCCCTCTACTGCTTTGGTTTCATCAATGGTCGCCATTAGACAGTCTCCTTCTCACATGAGGCAGATTGTTCCGCTCGTTGTTTCGCAGCTTGCTGAATGGCACGCACAATTTTGTCATAGCCGGTACAGCGACACAAATTTCCCGCCAGCGAAAAACGAATCTCTTTTTCGGTCGGGTTCGGGTTTTCATCCAAAAACGCTTTGGCGGCCATGATATAACCTGGCGTACAAATGCCACACTGCAGTGCCGCGTTTTCCAGAAACGCTTCCTGCAAAGGATCCAGACCATTGCCGGGGGCCAGACCTTCGATGGTTTCAATGTCGGCGCCTTCCTCTTCCACTGCTAACACCATACAGCTATTCACAGCGCGGCCATTAATCAACACCGAGCAGGCACCACAGTTCCCGTTGGAACAGCCTTCTTTGGCGCCTGTCAGATTTAATGTGTTACGTAATACTTCGAGTAAAGTCTGTCGGGGCTGACAGAGGAACTCCTCTTCACGGCCATTGATAGTCGCGGTTACGATCCGTTTCTTCGCCATCGAAAAGTCCTTATTAAAAAAGTCTGATTTTGATTCAATTGTTGAGAGAAGTTCATCAGTCAAACTGACGAATCATCCGCGAGCACGTTCTACTGCCTTGTTGATGACACGTTCGGTGAGGACTCCGGTCACATGCAGCCGGAATTCCTGTGTCCCCCGCATATCAGTAATCGGGTTGATGACAGCGCGGGCGGCTGCTGCTGCTTTCTGAATCGTTTCCTCATTCACCGGCTGACCGGCTAAGAGTTCGCTGGCTTCCTGAGCATAAAACGGTTTTGCGGCGACGGCTCCCAAACCAATGCGGGCAGAGACAAAGTTTTCGCCACTCTCGTCCAGAACCACCGAGGCGCCAACTCCGACAACGGCGATATCCATCTCGTTGCGGGGAATAAAGCGACGATAATGCGATCCACTCTGGGCGGGTCGTGGAGGAAATCGAAGTTCGACAATAATTTCGCCCGGTTCCAGTACGTTCTGACCTGGTCCGGTACAAAACTGGTCGACGGAAACCTCTCGCGTTCCTGAAGGTCCTGTAATCACGACCGACGCATCCAAGGCGATCAAAGCCGGTGTCGAATCGGCGGCAGCCCCGGCATTCGCCAGGTTTCCGCCAACACTGGCCCGATTTTGAATCTGCATGCCACCAATAATATTGCTGCTGTCGGCGATCGCGGAATACTTTTCCAGAATCCCCGGATGTTCGTAAATCTGGTAACAGGGAACGGCGGCGCCCAGTCGCAGGCCTTCGTCATTCAGTTCCAGCACCATCAATTCCGGAATTTTCTTCAAATCCACAATCAAATCAGCTGATAACCTGCCTGTTCGCACATGATCGATCAGATCGGTGCCCCCCGCCAGTGGGCGGGCAGTTCCACTACTTTTGGCTAATAGGCCAACCGCGTCAGCCAGTGAAGTGGGTGCCTCATATTCAAAGTCACGCATCGCAGGTTTGTCCCTCTCCAAATTGTCTTATTCATCATCCATTCGCAATCGCGAATCAGAGATCATTTATCGAGCTTCACTAATGCTCCATTATCAGTCGCCGGCGGAGTAACATCAATGCAACCAAAGAGGAACAAACACCGTATTTCCTAATTTTATAATTTCCTTTAGAATAGAGCTTCACCAAACACTGACAAGCCTAATTCCCGCTGGAGAGGCAAGAAAAGTTCCGATTGACTTCCCCTCAACACTTACCTCGCCTATTCGGATTTGTTACCCTGCTTCACTGTTAACAAAATACAGCGAATGAAGGGACTTCCGCCGGCGCTTGTAAAAGCGGCCAAACCCAACACTCCCAGGAATGCCTACGTAGTAGATTTACTGACAGGATGCCAGTAATCAAGGCCTTCGCGATATGAAATTCCCTTATCCAGTGGTCTCAGATAAAATCAAAACCGCGAAAGAGAAAAGTGCAGACTGCACTCAGAGGCAGGTTATATAAGTGGCACGAAAAAAAGCGTCTTCAAGCCTAAATCAAAATATTGAGCAGCGAACACAGGAGCTTGGCCAGCAGATTTGGGGCCTGCTGGAACGTCGCGAGCCGTCCATGTTTGAAAAACGCTGGTGGGATGATCGTATTCTCGCTTGGGCGATGGCAGATGAATCAGTCAAGGTGCAGATGTTCCGCTTTGTGGATGTCCTGCCGATGCTCCGCTCGCATGAATCCATCGTCAGACACCTGCACGAATATTTTGAAGATGTGCGCAAACACCTCCCCTGGGCAGCGCGAATCGGGCTGGAGTTATCAAAGCCAAATTCCGTGCTGGGGCGTGCCTTGGCTTTGAATGCCCGCTCCAATGCTCGTCGTATGGCCAGTCGTTTTATTGCCGGCTCCAGTGTGGAAGAAGTGCACTACACCGTCGATCGGCTCAGAAGTGAAAACTTCACTTATACCCTCGACCTGCTAGGTGAAGCCGTCATCAGTGAAGCGGAAGCCGAAGCGTATCTGCAATCCTACCTGGATTTGATGAAAGGGCTCGCACCGCGTGTCAGAAAATGGTCGGAAAACATTCAGCTCGACTGGGACAACCAGGGGCATCTGCCGAGAACCAACGTTTCAATCAAGCTGTCTGCGTTATGCAGCCAGTTCAAACCGACTGATCCGGTAGGCACGATGGCCGCCGTTCAACCCCGCTTGAGAACATTGCTGCGTAGCGCGATGAAATACGATGCGTATCTGCACGTTGATATGGAACAGAACGCTTACAAACCATTGACGCTGGAGATTTTCAAACAGACATTAATGGAGAAAGAGTTCCGGGACTTTGGCAATGTCGGCATTGTGATTCAGGCCTATCAGCCACAGGCTGAAAGTGATCTGATGGAGCTTTTAAAATGGGTCAAAAAGCGAAAAACTCCGGTCTGGGTCAGGCTCGTCAAAGGTGCGTACTGGGATTTTGAAACGATCACGTCACAGTATCATCACTGGCCGATCCCCGTCTTTCAGGAGAAATGGGAATCGGATGTGAATTTTGAGAAGCTGTCCCAGATTCTACTGAAGAACTACCAATGGCTACGCCCTGCATTCGGCAGTCATAATATGCGTAGCCTGGCAAACGCCATTGCCGTAGCCCATGAATTAGATATCCCGCCTTCTGCTTACGAAATTCAGATGCTGTATGGCATGGGGAAAGAGCAGGCTCAGGTCTTTGCGGAAATGGGCCATCGCGTCCGCATTTATACGCCCTTTGGCGAATTGATTCCCGGCATGGCCTATCTGGTCAGACGATTGCTGGAAAACACATCCAACGACTCATTCCTTCGACAAAGCTTTACAGAGCACGTCAACCTGGAGACTTTACTGATGAATCCTTCCGAACACGCCAAGAAATCAACCAAGCAGAAATCTGCAGAAGAACCAGAGGGTGGCTTCCAGAATGAACCACTGATTGATTTCAGCCTGGAAGAATCCCGCACCCAAATGCAGGAAGCACTGGAGTCAGTCGCCGATCAGCTTGGCAAAGAATACCCGCTATTGATCAACGGGCGCGCCATCGACACTAAGGCGACCATCACCTCGCGCAATCCATCCCATCACTCTGAAGCGGTAGGCACCGTCTCGTCGGCCTCCGTCGACGATGCTATTGATGCCATTGATGCAGCCCGCCGTGCGTATCCCGGATGGTCTAAAACAGAACCGCAATACCGGTGTGAATACCTCGAACTGATCGCCGCCAATATGCGACGCCGACGCTTCGAACTGGCCGCATGGATCGTTTATGAATGTGGCAAACCGTGGGAAGAAGCAGACGGCGACGTCGCAGAAGCCATTGATTTTTGCATGTACTACGCCCATCAGATGCGTAGACTGGCTGAACCTCTGGACTGTGATGTTCCCGGCGAAGAGAATTCCTACTTCTATCGTCCGCGGGGAACCGTGGCTGTGATTGCCCCCTGGAATTTCCCGCTGGCAATTTTGACAGGTATGACAGCAGCCGCTTTAGTGACCGGAAACACCGTCGTCATGAAGCCGGCAGAACAGTCATCTGTGGTCGCCGCCAAACTCATGGACCTCATTCACGAATCCGGCATCCCGGATGGCGTTGTCAACTTCCTGCCCGGGATCGGCGAAGAAGTGGGCCCCGAACTGGTAGGAAGTCCCGACGTGGAAATGATTACTTTCACCGGCTCGCGCAATGTCGGACTGGCGATTAACGAAACGGCTTCAGAAACAGACCTGCGACAGAAGATGGTCAAACGCGTCATCGCAGAGATGGGAGGCAAAAATCCGATTATCGTCGACGATGATGCCGACCTGGATGAAGCAGTACTCGGCGTGATCCATTCCGCATTCAACTACGCCGGGCAGAAGTGCTCGGCCTGCTCGCGCGTCATTGTGCTGGAATCGATTCACGACACATTTGTAAAACGCCTCGTTGAAGCGACCAAAAGTCTGAAGATTGGTCCTGCTGAAGATCCCGGCACCATCGTGGGGCCGGTGATTGACGAAGAATCCAAGCAAAGGATTCTCGAATACATCGAAATTGGTAAAGAGGAAGCGACATTGGCGCTGGCCTGTGAGACATCGGAACTGGACGAAGAAGGATACTACGTCGGGCCGCACATTTTCACAGACGTTGATGCCACGTGCCAGATTGCGCAAGAGGAAATTTTCGGGCCCGTTCTGGCTGTGATGAAGGCAGAGGATTTTGAGGAAGCGATTTCGATTGCCAACGATACGCTGTATGCGTTAACGGCTGGGATCTACAGTCGCAGCCCCGCTCATCTGATGAAAGCCCGGCAGGAGCTTGTTGCCGGCAACATTTACTTGAATCGAAATATCACAGGCGCCATGGTAGAACGACATCCCTTCGGAGGCTTCAAGCTCTCAGGGATTGGCAGCAAAACGGGCGGTCCCGATTACCTGCTCCAGTTCCTGATCCCCGTCAATGTCACAGAAAACACCATGCGCCGCGGATTCGCCCCGTCAACTGCCGACGAAGATGATGACACTGAGAGCGAAGACTAAAAGACCAACTACGCGGCCTGCAAATTCTGCTTAGCCATTAGCACTCAGTGCAAAACGTGATTTCGTTTGCCTGTTGAAATGCGTTCGCTGCGCTCTTCCTCAACTGCGCATGCTCACTGTGCATCTCTGCAACCTGACAGTAGAAGGACTAAATAAGCGGAGGATCTTTGAGCAAGACCGCGACACCGCGTTATTTCTCAATCATCCACACTCACTCTGATTTCCTGGAGCGAATGGTAACTCTCAATTTCATTGAGAGCCAGTAAAACGGAGAAAGGTTCAGCGAGGTCAAATAACACCACGCAGCGGGAATCAAAAACCGCCGCCGCCACCGCCGCCGCCACCGCCGTCGCCCATATAACCCCCTTCGGGAATATCCATATTGGCGTAGTTGGCAAATCGCATTGAGGATGCCTTCCAGGTCAGATTGATAATGCCTGTCGGACCACTACGGTGCTTGGCGACAATGACTTCTGCCAGCCCAGGATGATCTTCAGGGTCATATTTATCCGGACGATGCAGAAAAATAATCAGGTCGGCATCCTGTTCGATCGCACCACTTTCACGCAAGTCAGCCAGTCGCGGCCGCTTGTCATCACGCAATTCCACACCACGGTTCAACTGCGCCAGAGCGATGACGGGAATATCCAGTTCCTTACAAAGCCCTTTCAGACGACGGGTGATCTGTGCGATCTGCTGTTCGCGGGGCATTGTTTTATCTTCCGGTTCGATCAACTGCAGGTAGTCGATGATAATCAGCCCCAAGTTGCTGAGCCGTTTTAAACGACGGCAGATCGCGCTGATTTCCTGAATCGTACGTCCCGGTTTATCATCAATAAACAAAGGCATCTCGCTTAATTCAGAAGAAGCTTCAATCAGTCGGTGGCGTTCGTCATCTTCGAGATCGCCAGCACGTAAAGAGTGACCATTTACACCAGAACGAATACAAAGAAGACGTTCCGCCAGCTCAAGCTTGGATTGTTCCAGGCTGAACACGATTGTCGAAGTCCCCCCTTCATCAGCGGCTGCTTCTGCGAAGTTACAGACCAACGCGGTCTTCCCCATACTGGGACGTGCCGCCAGAATGATCAATTCAGCAGGCTGAAAACCATTGATCTGTGTATCCAGATCGATAAACCCGGAAGTTAACCCGGTGAGCATCCCATCTTTTTGTGAGCGCTCATCAATCCGGTCAAAGGCATCCATCAGGATGTCTCTGATCTCCATCTTGTCCCCTTCACCCTGCTGTTCCAGAATGCTGAAGATGCTCTGCTCTGCCTTGCTCAACACATCCATTGTGTCTCCCTGCGGCGCATAGCTTTCTCGAATAATTTCCGTGCAGGAATGAATCAGCGTCCGTTGTACCGATTTATCTCGGACAATTTTCGCATAGTACTCTGCATGCGCGGCATGCGGCACGCTTTCCAGAATTTCATGCAAATAAAGAACGTCACCGGCCTCTGCCAGCTCGCCTTTCGCGTCGAGTTCTTCGGCAACCGTGATCGCATCGATCCCACGGACGCCGGAGTCGTGCAATCGCAAAATTGCAGAATAGATTTTCGCATTTTTTTCGCTGTAGAAGTGATTGGTCTTCACGATCTGAACCAGATCGTCAATCACGATATTGTCCAGCAGGATGCTGCCGAGAACCCCTTTTTCTGCTTCTACATTCTGAGGAGGTACCTTTCCGAACAATTCCTCCACCGATTCCGGCTTGGGACGACGAAAATTTCCTTTTCCGGCAACTGACATGACCATCCTCTGGCTCTGTAGATATAGTGAAGTGAGAACTCAAAGCAGAACACGGGATCAGCGAATAACCAAACCGCCTTGCAATCTCGATCATATAAAATCAAAAGAGGCCCGGCAATATACCGGGCCTCTCTCTTATTTGGGAAATTCAGAGTGGCAAAAATAGATTTGCCTGACTGAACTTAACTTTTTTCTGCAGCAGGCACGACCCAGACTTTGACCTCTGACTTGACCTTTTCATGCAACTCAAGCTTCACAGTGTACATGCCCAATTCTTTGAGGGGACCTTCCAGTCGAACGTTTTCCGGACTGATCTCGAATCCCCCTTCTTTAAGTGACTTACTGATATCAACGGCAACAATGGACCCATAGAGATGGCCATCTTCATTGGCATTGGCCTCCATGGTCACACTGTGCTTGCTCAGTTTTTCAGCCACAACCTTCAAGGATTTCAGACGGTCTTTTTCCAGTTCGACCAGACGTTTCTGGTGTTGAACCACCATCCGCTGGTTGTGTTCTGTGGCAATCGTTGCCAGACCATAGGGCAATAAATAATTTCGAGCATAGCCAGGCTTTACCCGCACAATATCGCCCTGTTCACCAAGGTTATCAACCTTTTCTGCCAACAAAACATCGAGGGATGAATTAGAACTCCCGACGACAGAGGTACTACGTTGTTTACGAACCATTATCAATCACTTCCGTAATTTTCTGTTTATTACAATCGTTTCAATTAAAAACTGTTACTTGTTTCAGGCGACCTGCCTGCCCGTTTTTGAATGCAATCCTCTTAGAAAGGAACATCATCATCGGGTGCCCCGCCAGGAGCATCATTATAAAAAGAATCTGCAGGACTCGAAGAACCACCCTGTGCAGGTGCATTCCCTTGTGGAGGAGCGTTCCCTCGCTGAGGAGCGTTCTGTGCTGAGGAATATCCGCCACCGGACTGACCTCCGCCACCGCCGCCAGACTCGCCTCGGCCTCCGAGCATCGTCATGTTTTCGCCAACCACTTTGAGCTTGCTGCGCTTCTGGCCAGATTCCTTGTCATCCCATTGATCCAAATGCAAACGCCCCTCAATCAGAACGGAACGGCCTTTGGTCAGATATTCGCTGGCAACTTCTGCCGTCCGCCCCCATAACGTCACATCAACAAACGTGGTCTCTTCTTTACGCGAATTGGAGTTCTTATCAAACCAACTCCGATTCACGGCTAATCCCACTTCAGCAACCGCGCTGCCCCCTGGTGTATAACGCACTTGCGGGTCACGCGTTAAGTTGCCTACCAGAATAACTTTATTAAAACTGGCCATCATCGGCCTCCCTGTGAATGAATGATGTGAGGTTAAACTTTCTGGGAAATCAGATTCGCAGAATCATCTCGAAAACGAATCACGACTAGTCTTCGCCATCTTCAATCGCGTCGAATTCTGGTGTTTCCAGCTCAGCGTCACTTTTTTCATCTTTAACAGCCTCGGCAGTTTCAGCACCTTCAGCCGGACTTGCGTCTGCAGACGGAGCAGGCTCAATCGCAGCCACCATTGCATCAAACAGCGTCTGAGGCTGATTGATCACTAACTGGCGAATAATCACATCGCTGAGGTGGCAAGAGCGGGTTATCGTATCCATTCCCTTACCAGGCATTCTGAAATAAATCAGGTAATGCAGGCCTTTCATGTGACCTTCAATCTCATAGGCAAGTTTGCCATCTTGCCAGGGACGGTGCGCCACAACTTCGGCACCTGCTTTTTCGAGAATTTCCATTACATGGGCAATGGTCCCTTCGTGGTCAGCGGCAAATTTCCCGCTGTCCAACAAGAACATTCCTTCATAATTAGCCATAACCACTTTTTTCTCTGCTACTGATGACAAGACTTTTCTCCCGGAATAATTTGACCTTTCAGGTCAGATTGATGATCAGATTCTCATTTTATTATATTAGCCGGTTCTAATTCGAACCGGGATATCATCCTTCAGGTGCATTGACCTGATTCATGGCAATTTCGAGACCATCCTGAATCCAGCACTCAATCCCTTTGGCAGCGGCCTCAACCGCTTGAGGAATCAGTTCCAAATCTTTTTTAGACCGAAAACGCCCCAACACATAATCCGCCGCTGGAAACCCTGCTGGAGGTCGTCCCACGCCCATTCTCAGACGCGGCACATCCTGAGTACTCAACTTCTGGATGATGTCCTGTAACCCTTTTTGACCACCGGCCGAACCAGCTCCCCGCATGCGAAGACGCCCGACAGGCAAATTCATATCATCACAAACCACCATCACGTCAGTCGAGGGCAATTTGAAAAACTTTACCAAAGCCGCAACACTGCGACCACTTAAATTCATATACGTTTGCGGTGCAACAAGTAAAACCTTGTCACCGGCAAGCGAAAACTCACCCACCGACGCCTCAAACTGACTTTTATAACTAAGCACACCGTACCAGTCTGCTAATTGAGACAAAACATCAAACCCCACATTATGACGCGTTCGCTCGTATTGTTTACCGGGGTTGCCCAGTCCTACGACCACTTTCACAACGCCATCCTGTCAGGTTTTAACTCAATCTATTTAATTCATCCAAAGCAACTACTCTCCTGCTGCAGGAGCTTCAGCTTCCGGTGTCTCTTCTACTTCTTCTTGTTCATCCTTAGGAGCATCTACATGCACCACGACCTGGTCTTCGGCAGTATGGAATTTTGATCCACGAGGCACTTCCAGATCGCGGACATGAATGGCATCGCCAATTTCCAGTGCATTGATACGCACAGGCAGATTGTCAGGAATACTGTGAGCCAGGCAGTCCAGTTCAAGGGCATGCAAAGACTGTTCGAGTATCCCACCAGAGACGACTCCGGGAGATGTTCCTCGTAATTTGATCGGTACTTCGACCGTAACACGTTCTGAAGCATTGATGCGAATCAGGTCCACATGCAGAATTTGAGTTCCGAATGTATCCCATTGCAGATCTCGCAGCATCGTTTCCTCGACCTGCCCGTCTACATCAATTTCAAAAACGCGTTCACGGTTCTTGACCAGATTCTCAAGATCACGGCATCCCACACAAACATGAGCAGGTTCCTGTTCATGACCGTACACGACGGCTGGAATCCGGCCATCTCGGCGGATGCGGCGACATTCAATTGATCCTAATTTATCCCGCTTGAAAGCACTGATTCTCGGCAATACAAAATCGTCTGACATTTCCCAACATTCCTCAAGAAGTGACCTGACTTAAGAACGCCCGATCGACTCTTCCATTAAAGACTTTTGAATCTATAATTTAACACCACGTAATTTAAACTGTTGATTATCAACAAATACGGCAATAAACACCTGATCCTCTGCCCGCTAACGCGTTGTGCTCATTATACTTTTATCATCAGGATTGAATCATTTACCTGACCGGGCACAGATTATTCAGAGGCAAGTGAAGCGACCCAACTCGGCATTTCCGATTGGTATTCCTCTAGTTTGCGATAGTTGAAGCGTCCAAAAATAACTTCCCGCGCGCAAATCTGCAACCGATTTCCCCCTCTATCTTGGTCGAAAGTCATAAGACAGACTGTTTTTTTGAATTCTTCCTGTCTCAACGCCCCTGCTCTGTCCTGCTTCCCTTGTTCCTCCCCCCTAAAACAATACACATGAACACATATAGCTTCGGTCAAGTCACACAACCAGGGTAAGCCCTCTCGAAAAAGAAAGAGTCGCAGAATCCGTCAGATTACGTATTGGCTCAAAATAAACTGGCTGTAGAATAGAAAGAGAGTTCTTCAAGAACATGCTGACTCCCTGATGTCTTAGGGAAGGAAGGCCCCCTCTCCTTGCAGGGGGGCTGAATTGATTTCTTTTTACCTGCCAGGCGACCAGAAGGCTGAGTTGATGCATTCAATCATTCTAACCCGGACTATCTTTCTCATAGTCACAACCTGCCTGATCTTCTCGGCAGCCGTCGATTTGCAGGCTGATGAGAAAGCGGAAAAACAGAAAGCGTTTCAGCCAAATGCCCCCAAACAAGCCCCACCGCCGCTAAATCAATTGAAGCAGATCATTCAGGGCTGGTTCGGAAACCCTAAACCTGTACCAGTTCGCCAGGTAAATACACCTGCGAAATCGAAAGACCCGGACTATTACCGTTATCCACAGGATCTCGAACAGGAACGCCGATTTAAAAGCGCTCAACAGCTGATTGATGACCAACAATGGGAAGCGGCACGAGAAAAGCTGCAATTAATGCTGGAAAACAGCATTAATCTCCCAGTCCATGTGGCCGGGGAGCGGACCCTGATTACCGATCGGGAATTAATTTATCAATTATTGGAGCTCCTGCCCGTTGAACAACGTGAAAAATTCAACCGCCAATATGAGGCACTGGCTGAAAAACTGTTCGATGAAGCCCAGTTGAACGACTCCCCTGCGGAAGTCTATGCCGAAATTGCGACTCGTTTTGCCAGCACGCCATTTGGCCTGGAATCAATGAATTATCTGGCGTCCTATCATATGGAACGGGGCGAATTTGGATTAGCAGAACAATATCTGCAACGCCTGTTGAAATCTCGTGCACCGATCACCAAAACTTCTGAGTGGAGAACAAAAGCGGCATTCGTTCTCAAACAAACGGGAAAGCAATCACTGATTGCAGAACTGTTAAAACCAGACAGTGAGTCTTCTAAGCCAAACCGGCCTATTAAAATTGGAGGCACCCTCGAAAGTCCACAAAACTGGCTTAACAAACAGATGGTTCTCAAAACGGCATCGAATCTTCTTCTGGACGAATGGCCAATGTTGCTGGGCTCTCCCAATCGAGCTGCTCGTGCCAAAAATGCAGATCCACTGCTGATTCCCCGCTGGTCATATCCTCTAACTTCCAATCACGCGATCCAATCGCAGTTGAATCTGATTCAGGAAGACCTGACAAGCGCCCAGCGTGCCACCATTCCTGCGCTGCCTCCCTTGGCGATCAACGGAAAAATTGTATTTCGCACGCTCAAAGGGGTTCAGGTGCTGGATTCGCAGACAGGAACACCGCTCTGGGAAGCGCCACTGGAAAACTCGCCTGAAGCATCATATATCACGGCACAGTTAAAGGGACTCAAGACTCCTCAGGCGCGGGGGCTGTTTGACCCTGATCCGGAAACCCAGGCTTTTCCTCCCTATAATGGTACGGATCCGGACACACATCCTTTGACCAGCCTGATCTATCGCAATGCCAACTGGGGCAGCCAAAGCAGTGACGGTCAGCATTTATTTATCCTGGAAAGCATGCGACTGCACTTCGGTTCTTCCGGTTCCTCTCGCAATTTCAACCGCTTTCGTCAGAGAGGAAATGAATTCGAAATCAACTCCTGGTCATCAAATCAAATCACTGCCTACGACCTGGAAACGGGACAGCCCACCTGGAAAGTGGGGGGCACCAAGTTTGATGAGCCTTTTGATTTGCCCCTGGCAGGAACGTTTTTCTTTGGAGCTCCCACACCTGCAGGAAACGAGCTGTATGTGGTAGGAGAACGCGATCGGGAAATCCGCGTTTATGCCCTCGATCCGCAAACCGGTGAAGAGCGCTGGTCTCAACAGATCGGCAACCCCGAGCAGGACATTGCCCTCGATTCAGTCAGACGCTGGTGGATTGCGCCAGTCGCCATTGACCAGGGAGTCCTGGTCTGCCCGACGACCATTGGTTTACTGACAGCCATCGATCGACTGAATCATTCGATCCTGTGGTCTACAAAATATACGACTGCCCAATCAAACAGCCGCAACCAGCGATTCAATCGTGCAAACCAGGCTTCTTTTGAACTTCTCAATCAGCGCTGGTGCCCTTCCGCGCCGGTCATTACTAGAAACAAAGTGGTCTATACTCCCCCCGATGAAGATAATCTGATTTGTCTCGATTTAATTACAGGGTCCCCCTGCTGGGCAAAACGAGTCAAAGAAACATTTCTGTATCTGGCGGGCGTCGTTGATGATCGTATTCTGCTGGTCGGTTTGAACGGCGTCACGGCGATTTCATTGACAACCGGAAAAACATCCTGGAACACGGCATTCGGGACAGCGGCGGGCTCCCCATCCGGACAGGCTGTGATTGCAGACCAGCACCTGCATGTCCCTCTGCAAAGCGGTCAGGTGTGGACGATTGATGTCAAATCGGGGAAGGTCACCAACAAACTATTCAGTGCGAATCACGATCAACCTCTGGGCAATCTCATTATCAATCAGGGACAATTTCTGTCTCTGAGTACGGCTGGTCTGGTCAGTTTTGAACAAAAACAAACCTATGAAGCACAAATCGAGCGGATCAAGCAACAAGATTCCCAAAGCCCACTGGCACTCTTTCAAGAATCCAAACTTCTGATGATGAGCCATGATTATCAGACAGCCCTCACGAAACTACAACAGATAGAAGGCGATCAACTTCCTGTGCAACATCAGGAGGACTTCCAACAACTGATTGTGAACTGCCTGACTTCTCTGATTCGGGCTGATTTTCAGAAACATGATCCGTTGGTCGACCAGTTGAAACAACGCGTTCGCTCAGACAGCGAACGCAGGGAACTCCAAAGATTGTTGATTGAGCGTTCTATCGCCAGACGGCAATTTTCAGACGCACTCGATTTGTTACTGGAACTAGCAAATGCGCCAGAGAAAATCTTCTTCCAGACCGCGAGCGCCGAAACACAAATTGACTGCTGGATTTCCGGACAAGCCTTTGACCTCTGGAATCAGGCCGATCCAGCCTACCGCGAACAGTTTTCCGAGCAGATCCGCCAAAGCGCACAACAGGCTTTAAGCTTCGAACAAAGCCAGCAAGAACGCTTCCTCCGCCAGTTTGGCTTTCATGAAGCTGCGGCTCCGGTTTTACAACAATTGATAGAAACCGCCATGCGTTCCGGTCAATTCTATGAGGCGGAACTCTGGATCTCACGGCTGATGAAACATGAAAACCCACAAATGGCAGCGCAAGGCATGGCCCGTATGGTCGAGCTTTGCCTGAAACACAATCTGCATCAGGACGCCGCCTACTACCTGGAACAACTCTCGCAGTTTGACCAAAGTTTCATGGTCTCAGAAAATCTACCGCTTGCACAATTTCGGGAACAGAAGCAGCAAACCATTAATACCGATGTCGAAAAAAACAAACAGGCATCCTGGCGACCCCAGAAGCTCAAACTGGTTGTGGGAGGCTCGGCCCGCTACTCTTCCACTCAGGAAAACACGCTGAATACAAGTGCCTCCAGCCTGCCCTTCTATCAGAACAGAACGCTGGCGGTTCAACCAAGAGAAAACCGACTGACAGTCGTCACTCCCCATGACAATCGTCTGATCTGGTCGACTCCGATCCGGTCTTCACTTCAATCCAGTAACTCCGGTTTTAATGAAAGCGAAATCGTCGGCCATAATTTAATCCTGCAACACCGCGATATGCTGCATTTCTTCGACCTGGTCAGTCATGAACTGATCTGGAGCCAAAAACTGGAAAAGGAACAAAACAACCGCTATCTCTCACGCTCTTTTCAGTTGGCCCCTGCCCCGCTGGGGAACGTAACAACCCTGATACATCGACATCATCCTTCCATCGCGATTCGAAACATCGGCATGATCGCTGCTGCCAACGCCGATTACACCTGTTTTTATAGCCGTCGCAAGATCGTGCTGATTGATACCAGAACCGGAAAAGTCCGCTGGACTCACGAGAACGTGGATAAAGAAACCAGAGTTCTCGGAGATGACCACATGATTTATCTGGTGACGCGCGACCGAGTCATCAAAAAAATCCTGCGTGTCAGTGATGGTCAACAGTTGGAATTAGGAAACAGAAAAGACGATCTCAAAAATGCCATCTATCAAGGGGACTCTGCATTTGTTTTGATTGCGTCACAGGACAGCCCCAAATTACCCGGACAGAACAAAGAACAAATTTCCGTCTCTAGTTTTGATCCACAATCAAAAGACCAGAATTGGCGTCTTGATTTTCCAGATGACTCTCAATTTGGGTTATTAGATTATCACTATCTGTCTGTTTTAAACTCCCAAGGTGAGATTTTTATTGTCGATCTGCAAACAGGGAAAAAGTCGACTCTGGAACCAATTCCTCAGGCAGAAATCAAAAAAAACAAAAAATTCTATTTGGTCTCCGACAATAAATATATTTACTTTGTCATTAATTCACCCTCGAGCAGTACCATTTCCGTGAATGTCCCCTCGATTCCCATTAATGGAATGCTGTATGTTTTTGATCGCCTGACAGGAAAAAGACTTTGGAACCAACCGTTTCAGAAACAATACCTGGTTTTGAATCCGCAAAACCTGCTGCCCGTGACCCTGTTCGTTTCGCGTGAATACAAACGCGTGGGAAATCGCTCTACCAGTATTATTCATTTACAGGCAGTCGATCAGCAAACAGGAAAAAACCTGCTGACCTGGGAGGCCCCCATCGGTTCCAATATCCGGACTCCGATCGTAGATCAACGACAGAAAATGATTGAAATTCTCACTAATAATGCAAGAATACGGCTCTACGATGCCGATGAATTAGAGCGTAACCAACGAAATAGTAGCGGACTCTAACCTGTGATTATCATTCCGAATAACTCGATCTAATACGAGAAGAAACCCAAATTTGAATTCGCCAGCTCCCCCACAGAGCCCCATCGCAAAGAAATGGAAAATCTACTTGCGTAACTGAACGCATCAAAATATAATAATACCGTTTCACGCTTCACGCTTCTCTCAAAACCTTAGAGAGCAAATATGCATCCTGTTTTTGTCTTGTTTCTGATCATGTCTCTGCTTCTTCCGGCTGTTCCGGTTGCGGGCTGTGAGTGCAGCCAGAAACAATCCAGCCAACCCAACGGCTGCTGTTGCAGTAAATTGGCTTCAGGTCAGACACAAAAGCAAAAATCCTGCTGTTGCCAAGTCTCTCAACAACGCGAAAAACAGGTAACCCCGGCTCAGACTCAAGTTCAGTGCCAGAAACAAAGCTGTCAGTGCCATCAAATATTCTCGCAACCCGCGACGATCGCTTCTGTTAAGTCGATAGAACTCGCACAGCAATTACGCTGCTGTTTTGAATCCATCGATCTGACATCTGGACTTTCTCTGGCGGATCGCCCTGCATCTCCTCACACTTTTGAGATGTCTCCCCCAGCGTTTTCTTACTCCGCAGGTGAATCTTGCGCGCACTTCTGCCTCTGGCTGATCTAAGAAACCGCGTCTCTCAACCGGATTGACCAAATCCGTTCCAGCATGGCTCAGCCACTCGTGTCTGAAAACATGCGCCGCTTCTTGTCGAATCCGTTTTTTCAACAAGAAATATTGGACAGAAATCGCTTTCGTCTACGCGCTGTTCAAAGTCTTTTAAAACCATGACACACATTTTTACATTCAGGAGAAACCAATGCGTCAAATTCTATCGATCGCAGCCTTACTGGCTGTCGTTGCCTTTGTAAGTCAAACGAATGCCGCTGATGACAAAGGCAAAGCAGTTTGCCCGGTTGCTGGTAAACCAGCGAACCCCAACCAGACTGTTGACTACAAAGGGGCAAAAGTCAGCCTGTGCTGCGGAAAATGCAAAGCCGCTTTCACAAAGAATCCTGCCAAGTTCGCAGCCAAAGCAAATCTGCAACTGGTTGCCACCAAGCAAGCCAAGCAGGTCAACTGCCCCTTTGCCGGCAAACCAGTTAACCCAGCTCAGTCTGTGACTGTTGCTGGTACTGAAGTCCAGTTCTGCTGTGGCGGATGCAAAGCAAAAGCATCCAAAGTCAAAGGTGATGAGCAAATTAAACTAATTTTCAATGACAAGGCCTTTGAAAAAGGCTTTAAAGTCACTAAAAAACAGTAGGCTCTTTTCGATCTTCCCCTCATTATGCATTTGCGGGCCAGCATGATGGGGAAGGAAGTGAATTGAGAGAACGTCGCATCAGATGTGATGGGAGTGGGGGCACCTTTCGAGGTGCCTCCACTTTTTTCATTTCTCCACTCAATGATTACGTCGTGTATTCTGAATTCAGACGCACATATTCCTGCGTCAAATCACTGGTCCAGAAGACGACCGCTTCCTCTCCAAAAGGCAGTTGTACTTCGATCGATACATCGCGATTCTGCCTGATACTGTCGGAGACGGCACGTTCATCGAATTCCGCTGGCAATCCCTTTTCATAAATCAGCGTGCCATTGATATAGAGCACGATGTCCTGCTCCGTTAGTTTCACGCTTGTCCGTCCAATAGCAGAGACAATCCGCCCCCAGTTGGGATCCGCGCCGGTAATGGCCGTTTTGACCAAAGCATCATTGGCAATCGTCTTGGCAATCTCATGTGCTTCCGCTCTTTGCTTCGCGCCCGAGACTTCAATTGTCACGAAATGGTCGGCCCCTTCCGCGTCCCGGATAATCGCCTGCCCCAACTCCATCGCAACTTCATCGATGACAGCCTGCAACTGGCCGCATTCCTGCTCAGATAAGGCGGCAGCGCCCGCCGCACCATTGGCCAGCAAAATGACCGTGTCACTGGTGCTCGTATGCCCTTCCACCGAAACACAATTGAAGCTCCGATTCACCGCGTGCCTCAGCAATTGATCGGTTTGAGCAGCATCCAAAGGCGCATCGGTCATAATGACCGATAACATAGTGGCCATATTGGGAGCAATCATCGCGGCTCCTTTCGCCACGCCGCTGACACGCACGGTTTTCCCACCAATTGAAAGTGTGCGGGTCGACTGTTTGGGAACGGTATCAGTCGTCATCATTCCCCGAGCCGCATTCAGAAACGCCTGCGCATCGGAATCCAGTTGGCGAATGACTTCAGGAATTCCCTGTTCGATAGGCGTGCGCGGTAGAAAATGGCCGATGATCCCTGTCGAACAAACCAGCACTTCTTCTGCACTGATCTCCAAACCGCCGGCAACCTGACTGGTCATCCAGCGCGCATCTTCAATGCCTCGATCGCCGGTACAGGCATTCGCATTGCCCGAATTGATAATCACGGCCCGGAGGGAATCTGCGGGAACACGTTCGCGGGAAACTTTCACCGGCGCGCCGCATACCTGATTTTTTGTAAATACTCCCGCCCCACAACAGGGCACATCGGAGACGAATAAAGACAAATCAAAAGTCGATTTGTTCTGCTTGATGCCACAAGCCAGACCAGCAGAGCGAAACCCCTGGGGTAAGATCATATCAGCAGTCAACTGCTTCTCCTTGATGAATAAGAGATCTTAGACGATTAAGCCTGTCGTTTCAGGATAACCGGCCATCAAATTAAAATTCTGTACGGCGACTCCCGCGGCGCCTTTGATTAAATTATCGATTGCAGAAAAGACGATCAATTGATCGCCGGCAAACTGAACCGAAATATCACAGTAATTCGTTCCTGAAACATCTTTGGTCGCGGGAATCCGATCAATGATCCGTACAAACGATTTCCCCTGATAAAATGCCCGATAGACTTCCAGTAACGCTTCCCGGCTGACTGCCTGAGTCAATCGAGGATACATGGTCGCCAGAATACCTCGATTCATCGGAGTCAGATGCGGAGTAAACGTGATTTTTACTTCTTTCCCGCCGACGGTAGTCAGCACCTCTTCGATCTCCGGCGTGTGGCGATGCGTGCCGACACCATAGGCGGTAATACTTTCATTGCATTCAGGATACAGCGTCCCCAGTTTGGGATTGCGGCCAGCACCACTCACGCCACTTTTCGCATCAATGATAATCCCAGTGGGCTCAATCAAACCTTCCGCCATCAGCGGCGCCAATCCCAAAATTGAGGCGCTGGTATAACATCCCGGATTGGCAACCAGGTCGGCAGAGGGGATTTTTTCGGCCCACAACTCGGGTAGACCATACACGGTACTCCCCAAACGGGTAGGATCGGTGTGTACATGATGGTACCACTTCTCATAAACGGCAGGATCATTCAGACGATAGTCGGCACTCAAATCGACCACCCGACATCCATCAGCCAGAAGATCGGGAATGACTCCCATACTGGCCACATGCGGAAGTGCACAAAAGGCAAAGTCAGCCCGTTCCGCAATCTCAGCCGCCGAGAGCGCTTCACACCGCAAATCCAGACGTCCTGCGAGACAATGATGAATTTCGCTGATATGTGGTGTATCCTTCTGACGTGAAGTCAACGCGACTATTTCAACGTCCGGATTTCGCAACAGAATTTTGATCAACTCAAGAGCCGCATATCCTGTGGCCCCCATAATGGCAACTTTTGTCATTTTTTCCCAATTCGACTATGATCTAAGAGCAACAAAAGCCGCGCCGGTCTTCTGCCAGAGGTCATTCAAAACGTACATTCTAGAGCGGATCATATTTTACCATAGCGTGTCTCAATCTAATATACTCGGTCCAAATGGCCTTGGAGACGCTACAGTAAAACTGGATACAGTCTAAGAGCGAATAAGAACACGACAAGTATCTGCCCCGTAAGGATCGCCCGCTTTCTCTATTTTTGCCGGATCGTATTCCATAACGGAAACAAACAAAAGCAGCGCGCATGCGATAAAGCAATAAAAACGCGATCCGGTGCAACTTCTCCGTCAAAACCTCTGACTTTATAATGATTGTTTAGAATTGACAAAGTCAACTCCCACACGGTGACAGGCTGTGATTCTTTCAAATTAAGCTGCAAAATCAATTCGGTTTCCTTTTCAAAAACCTTCTTAAACATCACAATAAAACCATTGATTCAGGTCATTTATTTTATTGACCGCAATTCAATTTGCCGGTGTTCTGAGTTCCTTCATCAAATGGTGGTTTTTGTATGTAATCGCCAGGAGTTCAAATGGACACCCGCCAGTTCAACACGGAATAAGAAGAGGAAAGAATGTCTAACGTTGCCAAACTAGCCGCCGATGCGCTGACTGAAGGTGGTGGAATTTTTCGATTGTCTCCTACATGGGTACCCCGCTCGTTTCTTCAACCCGGTCGTCGCTTGAAACTGCACCCCGCCGACTACTACGCCTTGGGAACACATCGGGGCGGGATTGATGAACGCTGGTTTGGCTCAACAACCGTCGCCGCAAACGAAGGAGCTCCTGACGATGAAGGCTTGAGTTACTGCGACTTTGGCGGTGAAAAATTTACGCTCCGCGATGCCATTGCCGAACTGGGAGCCGAAGTCATCGGTGACTCGATCTGGGGCAAATACAATCGCTGGCCCGTTTACTCCAAATTCTTTGACAACATGGGACCGATTCCTCACCACATGCATCAGAATGCCGAGCAGGCAGCACTGGTCGGACAGGAAGGAAAGCCGGAATCGTATTACTTCCCACCACAAATGAATGCGATTGGTAACAATTTCCCCTACACTTTCATGGGGCTCGAACCCGGCACAACCAAACAGGATGTCATTGACTGCCTGGATCGCTGGAATGACGGTGACAACGGAATTCTTGACTTGTCTAAAGCCTATCGGCTCAAACCGGGAACTGGCTGGCTGATTCCTCCCTGTGTGTTACACGCTCCCGGAAGTCTCGTGACGTACGAACCCCAGTGGGGCAGTGATGTATTCGGCATGTATCAGTCAATGGTCGAAGGACGTGCCGTTCCGCGTTCCCTGCTGACCAAAGACTTCCCCGAAGAGAAACACGATGACAACACCTACCTCGTCGATGCACTCGACTGGGAAGCCAACATCGATCCTAGCTTCAAAGACAATAACTATCTCGAGCCAATTGCAATCGGCGATACGGCGGCTGAAGGTTATGTCGATCGCTGGATCGTCTACGGTAAGGTGAAAGGAGAGCAGTTATTCACCGCCAAAGAATTGACCGTTGATCCGGGCACCAAAGTGACCATCAAAGATACCGGCGCTTACAGTTGGATCACCGTTCAAGGCGAAGGCACGATCGGAAAACTGAGACTGCAGACACCTGCCATGATCCGCTTTGGCGAAATGACCGAAGATGAAGTCTTCGTGTCAGAAAAAGCGGCACAGGATGGTGTCACGATTGAGAACACCGGCAGTGAACCACTGGTTTCACTCCGCTACTTCGGCCCTGGTGCCTGCCCCAGTGCACCGAATATCGGTGATTATCGAAAATAAACCGATCCAGTCACACTGAACTGCCCGAACTCTCGGGCAGTTTTTATTTTGATCTTACAATTCCTGCTAGCATGAAGGACCCTCTCATGAGTGATAACCCAGCTAATACCTTCCCCAAACTTCATAATGCAGCCTGGCCGGGAGTCGTCGGGAAAGGCCCCGATTCAGAACCCCCGATTGATCTGGATACGATGCTGGACCTGACTGCCGCCGCCGAAGTGGATGGCGTCAAATTCGATGGAACCGACCTGTTTCTGTTTGACCCGCACGTCAGCATTGATTCCAGCGATGACGATTTGAAACAACTGGCAGAAAAAGTTCAATCCCGTAATTTGGTAATCGGTTCTGTCGTGGCTCCTGTCTGGCCTCCCACAGGCGGTGGTTCCGCAATGGGCAGCGAAGAAGAACGCGGCCAGTTCCTGGAACAGGTACGTAAAGGTTGTGGCATCGCTAAAAAGCTGCGTGACCTGGGAGTTCGTCCTTACGGCGTAGTTCGCATCGATTCAGCCGCCGGTCCCGGTGAATGGATCGAAGACCCGGAAAGCAATCAGGCCAAAATCGCGGAAACCTTCAAACAAGCCGCTGATATCGCCGCCGACCATGGCGAACGTCTGGCCGCAGAAGGAGAAATCTGCTGGGGTGGCATGCACAGTTGGAAACGCATGGTGCAATTGCTCGAACTGGTAGATCGCCCTGATACCCTGGGCTTTCAAGCCGACATGTCGCATACGCTTCTGTATCTGATGGGCTATAACGCTCCCGAAGATCGTCTGCTTCCTGAAAACTTTGACTGGAACGACGAAGCCACCTTCGATGCCGCCTATCAAACTCTGACCGATGCGCTGCGTCCCTGGACGATCGATTTCCATGTGGCTCAGAACGATGGCACCGTCCACGGCACAGGCTCACACGATAAGACAGGCAGACACTGTCTGCCCAATGACCCTAACGGCAAACTGGATATTACCAAACGTGCCGGCTTTTGGTTACGTGATGAAAATGGCAACCCAACGAAAAAATTCCAGCACATCTGCTGGGACGGTTGCATGTTTTCGAATGAAGTTATGATGAACCCGCAAACCTGGAACGATATTCTGGCAGCGATGATCAACGTCCGAAATGCCCACGGCTGGTCATAACCGCAAAGACACTACTCTCATTTTCAACCTGTTTTTTAATATTTACAATTTTTAATATTTTCAAGGAGTCACACCAATGACCAAGCCCATACGCGTCGGTCTGATCGGCTACGGATTCATGGGACGAACCCACTCCAATGCTTATAGACAAGTCGGTAAATTTTTTGATATCGAACACACTCCGGTTTTAAAGGCTGTCTGTGCCCGTAGCGAAGATAAAGTCAAAGACTTCGCCGAAAACTGGGGCTGGGAATCTTACGAAACCGATTGGCGCAAGCTGATCGAACGGGACGACATCGACCTGATCGATATCACGACTCCCAACAATTCGCACCATGATATCGCGATTGCTGCCGCAGAAGCCGGTAAAATGGTGCTCTGTGAAAAACCGCTGGCCATGAACACAGCTGAAGCAGTCGCCATGACAGAAGCGATTGAAAAAGCAGGCGTGGCAAACATGGTCTGGTTTAACTATCGTCGCGTTCCCGCCATTACACTGGCCAAGCAACTCGTCGATGAAAAAAGGATCGGACGTCCTTTCCATTATCGTGCCTGTTACCTGCAGGACTGGACGATCGCGGAAGACGTTCCACAAGGCGGCGCCACACTCTGGAGACTCGATGCGAAAGTCGCAGGAAGCGGCGTGACGGGCGACCTGCTGGCGCATTCGATTGATTCTGCCATTTGGCTCAATGGGCCGATCACCTCCGTTTCTGCAGCTACGGAGACCTTTATCAAAGAACGCGTTCATCAGGATACCGGCGAAAAGACAAAAGTGGAAATTGATGACGCCTGTATGTTTTTAGCCCGCTTTGCCAATGGTTCTATGGGGACCTTTGAAAGTTCGCGTTATGCGCGCGGACGCAAGAACTTCAATACGTTCGAATTGAATGGCGAAGACGGCTCGGTCTACTTCGATCTGGAAGACCCGCAGATTCTGCAGTATTTTGAATATGCGAATCCTACGACCGGCCAGAAAGTCGAAGATCACCTCACCGGATGGCGCCGGATTCACGTGACGAACTTTGAGCATCCCTATATGGATCACTGGTGGGTTCCCGGCTGTACGATCGGCTACGAGCACACCTTTACGAATGCCTTGGCCGATTTCTTCCAGGGACTGGACACCGGCAAGCCAGTCCAACCCGACTTCCGGGCTGCTCTCGAAACTCAAAAAGTTTGCGACGCTGTTTTGCAGAGCGCAAAAGATCAGCAATGGGTCGAAATTGCATAGCATTACTACGGGGAAACCTGTTATAATACTCGCATAACAAGTAGAGTGTCATTTTTTAATTTGGGGTTGATAGATATTACGAGAGTGCGACAACGGAGCACGTAAACAACACCCCCAACCCTCAAATTCGAGCTTGATAAAGCACTAGCCTTTGTAAAAACGGGTGACACTCCAAGTCGCCCGTTTTTGCTATATAATGAATTACGCAAATAGATGTTACAGAACCGGGAGTCAAAATGATGGACCGTCATCCAATTTCACAAGAAGGATACGATAAGCTGCGCGAAGAAATTCGTTTTCTCGAAAACGAACGAATGCCTGAAATCGTACAAGGGATTGCAGACGCGCGTGCTGAAGGCGACTTGAAAGAAAACACTGAATACCATGCCCAGCGAGAAGCCCAGGGCATGACTCAGGCAAAAATTAACCAGTTGAAATCCAAACTGGCTAATTGCTATATCGCCGACAAATCCACCATGCCAAAAGGGATTGTGACATTTGGATCAGTGGTCACTGTGAAGAACCTTGATGATGGACTGGAAGAAAAGTACGAATTCGTCGGTCCCGGCGAAGAGGACTATCTGGGTGAAGTCATGAAGATCCTGACCAGTAGCCCGCTGGCGCTGGGTTTACTCAATAAAAAAGTCAGCGATAAAGTCGAAGTGGATGTTCCCTCGGGAACGCTGAAATTTGAAGTCATCCAGATCGACGACTAGAGCGCATCACATTTGAGTATCGCGTCTCTCGTGCTAGTATACTCGGTCCAAGTACCCCGGGAGACGCAACAATCAACCTGGACACAGGCTAACTCAGATCAAAGACTGTCAACAATAACAGCGGCGTGAAAACTGAATTTCACGCCGCTGTTTTTATTTCCGGAGTCCGGGGTTCTGATTCAGACCACTTCTCTTCTGCTAGCAGTCTCTTCAAAAATGGACTTATTTGGCATGCACCAACACTCGATTCATGAGTGGAATGGAAGGTGCAAATGTCTGCACTGTCTGTGTGACTAACTGCTTCAGATAATAGCTGGAACTAACGCCGTACACCGTAATTCCAGAGTGATCGCAGCGAACTTTGATATTCTGTACCTGCTGGTGAGTTCCGGAAAGAATCTCGGTCTCCAATGAGGCGGGTGCCGGACAGGATTCCCATTTGCTGACAGCCGGTTGTGAAACCTTCACTTCAGGCTGGCAATGACTTGCCTCGTAATTACCATTCTCATAGTGACTCTCCAGAGAATTTGTTTCTTCTGCAAACGAACTGAGGGGCTTTTGTAAAATCTGCAATGGCATTGCAATTATCCAAATAAAAAAGAGTGTCGGCTTGGATTCGAACTACTTTTAAGACAGTCGCGAATCATGTGCCGAAAATAGAGTTGTTCAAAAAAAACAACTCGCCCGGAACGCTGCTATAGATATGAAAAACTTCTATCTAATACAATATTCAAGACTTAGAAAAATCAACTCTGAACCCAATCTTCACCGCCTGTAAATATTTGAGACCGCTGTGGTCTATTTTCGATGTGCGCCGTTTGTTTGCGGGCTGCGCAAAAAGTGCGCGAAATCTGGCACGCTTGTCAGCGCAAGGCAGTAGGCATGTAATTCCCCAAGAACGACAGGACACGCAAGAGCCACTCTCTTCCCCAACAGCCGTAGATCTTGCCTAGTCCTTAGCCTTGATCCAGTTCGCAATGTCCTTGATCACAACGTAGGCCACATTCCCGGGGACCGTGTATTCGGCGGGAGTACTCTTGCCTTCGCCTGCCATGAAGAGGTGATTCAGCTTCGGATACGAAATCAACTTCACGTCATCTCGTGTTCCCAATGCCTTTTTCCATTTCCCAAAGTCCTCCAGCGTGACCTGATAATCGCGCTCGCCCTGCAGGATCAATAGAGGTTGTTTCAATACTTTGGCGCTCTCTGCGGCGTTGTACCCTCGCAGGTCCAGCCAATATTTTGCCGAAACTCCTAAGGGCAGTTCCGAGGCCGCGACTTTCTCTGACAACTCTGGTGATTTCACCTTTTCGACCTGTTTGATGATCACATCCATTTTCTGCTGCTCCTCAGCCGTGATGGTTCCGTCCAGCGAGAGCAGATATTTTACTTGTTCCAGCACAAGATCTTCCAGAGGCCTCACTGAACCGGCGAAGCTGATAAAACCCGCGATTTTGTCAGAGGCAACACCCAGCCGTGGCAGCAGATTCCCCCCCAGACTATGCCCCAGAACAAAGATGCGATCGCCGTCAATCTGCGGCTGCTGCGTCAGAGTCTCAACTGCAGCTACCGCGTCATCTACGGTTTCCTCTTTAACCGTAAGCCCTCCGGCGAACAGAGCCATTTTAAGACGGTGGTGTCTGGTCCGTTTCTCATAGCGCAAGACAGCGATCCCTTGTGAGGCAAGCCCCTGCGCCAAATCTCGGAAGGGTTTGTTTGGGCCTATTGTTTCGTCCCGGTCGTGAGGACCTGATCCATGCACGAGCACAACAGCAGGAAACGGCCCCTCGCCTTGGGGTAACGATAATGTTCCAGGTAAAGACCAGAGCCCTTTACCAATCGTCAACTCGACTTCTGTAAACGCCGCCTGATTCACATAGGCAGGAGCCTGGTACGACCCGGTTGACACGAAAAAGAGGCCCGCAATGGTATTCTCCGCCGTGAACACAAGTTTTGCGTCGAGCTTCCCTCGTTCAAACTGACAGGTGACAAACACAACCTGATACTGCTTGAGAGCCTCTGTTCTCGTTTTCTCAATCTGTTGCAGAGGGCCATATTGACTGATCAGTCCACCCCAGATCGCCTTTAGTTTCTCTGCGGGCAGCGCTTTGGTCATCACCTTGTCAAACGGTTTGACTGCTTTTTCAAACTCCCCTCGCGTCATCTGGTTGACAAATTTTTTCGCCAACTCAATTCTGGCCTTATTTGCTGACTCATCTGCGAAAGCAGACTGGCAGAGTACGGCACCCATCAATGAAGCGACAATCATCATCGAGATCGTAAAGGTACTGGTGCGATGCATTTCTCATCCAATCCTGAAGTCAATCAGCTGAAATAGAGTGAATCATTCCGTTTTCAAACTTTGTGACCCACTCTACATCATGAGGAGAACGCAACGGTTTTGTCAAATGCGTTTTACTTCAAATCAAAATCATGCACATTCTCACCCTCTTTAATCTCAACAGACAACGTTGATTGTGTGTTGTAGTTTTTAGGAATAAACTGCACGATCTCCTCTTCTTTTTTTCCGTCTCCCGCAGAGGTAACCATCATTCGCCCGGTACCACGATAGCTTTTAATTTCGATGCGGTTTTTCCCCACGGTCGCTCCCTGCTCAGTCGAAAGACTGTATTTCCCATCTTTGATATCTGCAAAGACAGCCTTTCCGGCAACCTGCCCATTAATCACTTCACCATCGGGAATGAAACGAATCTTTCCTGATTCCAAAGGTTTCCCCTGGTAACTCACAGTCCCCTGAACTTGAGATTTTGTAAACTCCATCTCGTTCGAACCGCCGCAACCAATGGCAACAAACATTGTGATTCCAGCAAACAAAATATTGATCGGGTTCTTCAAATACATTTTTCTTTTCCAGAAGAAGTAACGAGGCACTACTAAAAAAGCCGGCTTTGAATCAGCAAAGTCGGCAGTGGAGACTAATCATAAAGGAGACCTGACTTCAAAATTCTCCCAGAACATTTTCATCTGCTTTGTTTCCCAGATCCTGCCATGTTTTCAAGTGGATGTTATCGGAAACAAATCTGACCCCACCATCGCACAGCAGGATATGCACCCCGCCTACATGTTTGCTGGCAGGTGACGCATTCGCATATTCCTGATAAGTCCTGCAAGCGGCTTCAGTATTCGGAGGAAAGACCGTCAAGAAAGCCCAGCGGATTGAAGCATCTCCATAAAACCATGACTGCCCCCGTTGCTTTGAAGTGCTTCCTGCTGTGCTGCAATCATCCAGAATTCCTCCGGTGCTAACATTACCGTAGTTAATATATTCAGAACCAACCAACAGCTCGGAGACCATCATTGTGTTGGATGTTCCGTCAGTAATATCACGAATTTTGGTTTTACTGTCAGTAAAAAATACTGATGTCCCATTGTTTTTATACGAGCTGCCACCACCTGATACAGAACCGAGCGGGCTATTACCGACGCAGCCTGTGTAATTACTCGGACCACTGCTGGAACCTGTTGTGTTCTTACCCCCTGGATCGCTCGGGCAGCGATAGGCTGGCAACACGGTACTGCGTACTGTTGCATTTGCGGCATTTCTGCCTGGATCAGGCATTGAAAAATCAATCAGGTTGTACAAAGGGCCCTGATCCATGCTGGGAAGAATAAAGGCAGACCACAGAACTTTCCCGGTATTCCACCCACTGACTCCAGCATAAGGGTGCTGGTTCGCCCTGGTGATTCCCGGAGGAAAAGTAGAATGGATCTCAAGATAGTTGTGCAACGCCAAACCAATCTGCTTCAGGTTATTCTTGCAGGTACTTCGGCGTGCTGCTTCGCGTGCCTGCTGGACTGCGGGTAGAAGCAATGCAATCAGAATCGCAATGATGGCGATGACCACCAGCAATTCAATCAGGGTAAAACCACGTTTTTGTTGGTTCATCTCTCACTCCTGGATTTGTAGAAACAATGGACAGAAAACGTGCCCAAATAAATTAAGCCTAAACATATATTCTAGATAATTTGAGGTAGTACCCTGGCTGCCTTGAAAACCGGTGAAGGAAGCACCAGCTCAAATGGCTACTACTCGTTTTCCGGATACCAGGGGATGGTCGTGGAAGGCTTCTTGAAGAATCAGGTAGGTACACTTAATTCCAGTAAAGCGTATGGGAGAATCTGAACATACCCAGAATCACCAATATCCATCGTAACGCATTGCCAGCCCTATGACAAGAATTAATTCGTTTTTCGAAATCAATATTCTGGAACGACCTATTCCCTTTTTAGGCTGTACCGGGAATTAATTTGCCTGGGAAATCACAAAAGCCGGTGAAGCCGGGTCGTCTGAAAGAATCGGTTTGTTCAGACTGAGACCTGCACTGCCGGCCGCACTGAACAATCTACGGAGAGATCGGCCTCACACCAAGCTCCAGGCGCAAGCAAAGGGTCTTCAGACAGGCGCCTGAAGACCCTTTTATGTATACGATGACTCACTTTGTCAAAAAAGACACTGCGAAGCCAATAGTTTTAAGCCAGAAGTCCTTGCAGGAGATTCTCTCCTGGGCCGTGATCATAGCAATCACTGTTATTCCAGAGAGGCAAACCAGCAGCGTAACGAGCAGCCAACATCAGAACTTTTTGTTCTGAACCGGGCTTTGCCTGCGTTGCTTCATCAGGATTGATCCCCATTTCGCGATATTCTTCTTCGCCAAACAGAGCATCAAAGTTAGGATCATACCCATCGCTAGAAAACTCTTGGTATTGACCATCTTCATAGCTAACCAGCGACTGGTCACCTTCAAGTTCACATGAAAGATTAGCAACGTCACTTGTACCCATCAAAAATGCCGACATACTCTCTTCTTTCTCCAACAACAATACAAAATCCGGGCCTTCCACTCATACCATATGAGCGGACAAACCTTCTACGTGGAACAAAACAATCAGTCATCTCAACCAAACCGAGAAATTCAATCGCTCGTAGCGTACGCATCCATTGCGTTATTTGGGAGATTCAAAGCAACACCCTCCAAGGGTGTGGGAAGTTTTTATCAGGTGGGAAACTCTTCTAAAATTTAGTAGTTAAAAAACATCCCAAGTCTTTAGGGCCGCAACTCAATGCTGCAAGCAAGGACACCTAATAGGTATCCCCTGTTTCTAGGACAATTCTTGAGTTTTTATGATAAAATGTCAACAAGATTTTTGATATTTTTGCAAACTACTGTGAAATCGAATCCTGGAATAGCTCTTAAACTCACAACTACGCTGTTGTAGACATCAATCCGTGTGAATTTATGACAGTTTCAGGGAGACCTAGAAATTTTGATGACTCAAAACCAGTCACAAGCAGGACTCAAAATCAAAGTGGACCAGCGTCATCTCAAGGACGGTTGATCCCATATCGTTTCAGTTTCCGATCCAAGGTAGATCGCTCGATTCCCAATATTTGAGCAGATCGCGATTTATTCCAGTTCGTATTGTTCAAAACAGCCAGAATATGCTCCTGTTCTACGACATCAAGCGCCACCTCCCGAAACCCGAGATTCACAGGAGGTAAGACACATTGAGAGTCGCTTTCTATTCCCACCGTGGAGAGCTGAATATCCGACGCATCAATAATGTCATCTGTACACAAAATAAAGGCGCGTTCAATCGTATTCTGCAACTCTCGAACATTTCCGGGCCAATGATAGGTTTCCAGCAGATCTTTGGCCTCTTGCGTGAAACCGCGAATAGGACGACCTGTTTTGATCACAAACCGATTGAGAAAATAGTTGGCTAACAACAGGATATCATCAGACCGCACCCGCAACGGATCGACACTGACTTCCACCACATGCAGCCGGAAATATAAATCCTGGCGAAAGATTCCTTTCGCGACTGCTTTTTCCATATCGCGGTTCGTGGCAGCAACAACTCGGACATCGACATCAATCGAAGCGCTGCCGCCAACGCGCTCAAACGCATGCCCTTCCAGGACACGCAGAAACTTCGCCTGAATGCCCAGAGACATCTCCCCGACTTCATCCAGAAACAGAGTCCCCTGATGTGCCTGTTCAAATTTCCCGGGCTTCAGGTTTGTGGCGCCCGTAAACGCTCCTTTCTCATGACCAAACAATTCACTTTCCAGGAGCCCCTCACTCAAGGCGGCGCAGTTCATACACACAAAAGGATGTTTTTTGCGATGGCTGTTAAAGTGAATCGCACGCGCAACCAGTTCCTTACCGACACCACTCTCACCACGAATCAGTACACTGGCATCGGTTGGTGCGATGCGAAGAATCTGCTGCTTCATCGCAATCATGCTCGGACTATTGCCTACCAGCTCGCTCTCTAACTCCAGTTGCTCGCGCAGGGCCTTATTTTCCCCTTCCATACGAGCCAGGCCAGCAGAAAGCTGCTTTTTGTCACTCAGGTTTTGGAAGGAAATTGCCAACTGGTCCGCCAGAGCCAGCGTGAATTCCAGATCATCCGAATCTAGCGGATTATCGGGATTGGTCGAATAGAGGTGAATCAACCCGGTGACCCCCTGCTTATTGCGAAGCGGGGCACAGATCACGCTCTGCGCATGGATCTTTCCCAGACTGTCACGGGTCGAAAGCTTACTGTCCTCGGCTACATTGTGTGCCAGAATCGCGTCCCCCTCAGTAAACACCATCTCTGACAGAAAAAGAGAGGGTTTCTGGTAGGGAAGTTCATCAACAGACTGAAAGGCAATCACTTTCAGATTCTCTGGATTAGGGAATCCCTTTTCCGAAGGGTCAAAGTACAGAATGGCCCCGATGTCAGCACTGGTCCCTTCAAACAAACCGTTCAACACAATTTGCGAAAGTTCCTTCTCTGACTGGGTATTCCCCATATCCAGCGCAAGCCGATATAGACGTCCCAACTCACGACTCGTGCGATCCCGGTCGAGGGTGGACGAGGGAAGTGGCGTATGAAATCGAGTATAGTTTTTGCGCTGAATGATTTCGGGAACATTAAACTCTTCCCAACTGGACTGCTGCCCGACGCCAATGGTCTCACTTTCCAGTTCATCGCTGGAACCGTCAGAGGTAGGTCGCGACGAAAAACGAGAGACATCAAAAGTGAAGATCGCCTCACTGTCTCCGATTTCAATCACATCCCCTTCCTGCAGTTCACGGTCCTGAGTAATGGGAACGCCCTGTACGATCGTCCCGTTACGGCTTCCCAGATCGCGAATGATCCACGAGAAATCGCTGTAAAAGATCTCACAATGATTTCGACTGCAAACTTCGTCATCCAGCACAATCCGATTCGTGGGCGCACGCCCCAACGTCGTGACTTGCCGGTCCACCAGACGATAGACTTTGCCCCGCTCATCTAACTCCTGCACAATCAGGTAAGCCACCGATGATGTGCCATTTGAATTTTGTTTATCAGATTTTTGCATAGATTATATAGATTATAACGCAGGATATGGTGCACTGTTGAAAATCAATAAGCCTGATCGCATCAAAAAGGCAACGCGCGACACCTGCCTTGCAAACAAAGCCGAAATCAATACGCCCTATTTACTTACGATAGCCCCAATAATTATTATATTCAATTAACTTGCACCAGAACATAAAATTCGTCAAGCTAAACGTGTGAAATCTGAATAACATCCTGCCTGTAAAGAGAATCTCCCATGAACAGATTACTTTCCAACCGCGTTTTCACCCCCGCCCTGCGAATTATCCTTGGTATTTGCCTCTCATTCTCTGCTGTGAGTGCACTACAAGCCGAAAATTGGCCACGATTCCGTGGGATTGATGGTGCCGGGATTTCCAGTGAAAAAGGTTTCCCCCTCAAATGGACTGACAAAGATTACGCCTGGAAAATAGAATTGCCTGGCCTGGGTCACTCTTCTCCTTCGATCTGGGGCGATAATCTGTTTGTCACATCCGCTCTGGGAGAAGGTGAAACCCGCTACCTTTTCTGCTTGGATCCTAAAACCGGTGCAGAAAAATGGCGCCGCGAAATGCAATTAAAAAAGAGCCATAAACACAGAAAAGGAAGCTGGGCTTCCAGCTCTCCCGCGACGGATGGAGAACACGTTTATGTTGAATTTGCAGATGAAGAATCGTACTTTCTGGTTGCCTACGATCTCAAAGGCAATAAAATCTGGGAGCATAACCTGGGCGCTTTCACCAGCCAGCATGGACATGGCAGCTCCCCGATAATCTACAAGGATCTGGTGATCGCCACAAATGATCAGCAAGGCCCTAGTTCCGTCATCGCTTTCAACAAGCTGACAGGAAAAACAGTCTGGCAGGCAGATCGGGCAGTCCGCAGAACATCCTACGCTACGCCGATTGTCATCAACCACCCCAATACCGGTCCCCAGTTGATTTGTGTCAGCGGCGCGACCGGCATCAGCAGTCTCGATCCGGAAACAGGCATTGCCAACTGGACCACAGGCGCATTTCCAATGCGAACTGTGTCTTCGCCCGTCTATGGTGAAGGTCTGATTTTTGCTACCTGCGGAGGAGGTGGCAGAGGCAAACTGTTATACGGCGTCGATCCAACCGGGTCGGGGAATATTAAAGAAACACATATCAAATACCAGCGCACAACAAAGCTGCCTTATGTCCCCTCACCAATTGTTTATGAAGGACACCTCTATCTCTGGGGCGATGGAGGCGTCGTCAGCTGTGTCGATCTGGCAACCCAGAAAAACGTCTGGACAGAAAGAATTGATGGCGGCTACAGCAGTTCTCCTGTCTGCATCAACGGAATCCTGTACTGCATGAGTGAAACAGGTGAAGTCGCCATGGTCGATGCATCACCCAAGTTCAAAGCTTATGAAAAAATCAAACTGAATGATCCCAGCCACGCGACAGTCGTCGTCGCAAACGGCCGCTTGTTCCTGAGAACATTTCGAAACCTGTATTGCCTGGATGCAAAAAAGTAAGTTTCATTCGAAAAAATCCCGAGGCACTTTGGAAAAAACTGATTTATAATGGTTGAGACCCCTGCTATAATTCATCATGTTCGTAGCAGGGACTCTGATTCGCTTTCCAGAGGGAGCAAGTGCCTCACAGCGAGCTTTACAGACAGCGTCTGATCAAGATAACGGGCCATCTCGATCCTGCCAGTATATTAGAAATTGATTGTTTTAAATCAGTAAGGATTTATTATGCCCGCCTGGCCCGGTGGTCCCTGCCCCAACTGCAATGAGTACATGCCTGCAAATCTGGTACATTGCCAAACCTGTCGTGAACTGCTCAATGAAGATTTAGAGCTCGATACTGTTGAGATCCCCGCATTTCACCCGCTCAAAGAACTTGCTGTGTGCTGTGATGCTTACCCAATCGGCTTTTATTTCCAATGCCCGGAGTGTCGTAAAGAACTGCGCGTTCACAAAAAGTATCTCGGCAAACAAGTCCGCTGCAAATTCTGCCAGTCTCCCTTTTCACTTCGAATTGATGCCAGCAAAACCAAATCACAAGGTTTTTACACGAGCTGCCCACACTGCAGTGAAGAATTACGTATCGCGCACAAATACCTGGGCACGACCGCTTCCTGCAAGTTCTGCAAAGGACATATTCAGTTACTGGAAAAACCCGCTGATCCGGTTGACAGTTAAGACCATCTCTCGCGAAAACGCGAAAGCATGATTTTCAAAACTTGCGAACCCCGCTCGCCTGTGTCCAGATTGATGACAGCGTCTCCCGTTCCATTCGGATCGCGTATAACGGCATGGCTGGTGTTACGGTTTTGTGGGCGACGATCCAGACATTGAAACTGATTACTGCCCGACGTCCGATCCATTCGCAGAATTCAGCTCACTCTTCCAGGAGACATCGGCTTGTGCAGGTCGGGTTTTGTAAAGTTCGCCGGCTTCATTAAAGAGTAAGGCCACATTCAAATGCCAGCGATTTCCATTTTCGCGTTCCCACAAATCACAGTAATAAATGGAAGGGCTCGAAGCAAACTCACCAGAGATTCCCGCTGCATTCAATTTCTCAACCGCCTGCGCTTTTGCTGTTCCAAGCGGAGCAATTTTGAGGATCTCCTTTGACTGTTCCTCAAACACTATTGGCGCAGGAATGACTTTACTCAAACCAGTACACGCTACCAGTCCCAGCATGCCCAGCAGGAATATGAGCACAATCCCCTGCATGCGAAACTGATGCCGCCTGGCTGACATCGATTTAACATTCTTCAACATTCGCTCCCCGCCTCCATGAATGGGAAACACCTCACCGAACTCCGGTAAAACATGATCCAATTTCTCAGCCGTAATGTATCAGAACCGCCTTTAAAAGCGTACTGCAATTTGCCCAAGCGGGAATCCGACACAATTTGACGACGCGGACGAATTTGAATCCGTTCACCAAGGCCATCCAGGCATCGAAAGCCTGATCGTCGAATTCTCACAAAGCAATTCGGTGATCTGCCTCATCTCAAGCCCCTGTGTTACTCCTGCGATAATTACCTTCTGCCATGTCAAAACCGTAGAAATCTCGCTATTCTTCAATCAGAAACGCGCAAATCAAAGACCAAACTATATATTTAGTTTATAGTTATGAAAATACTCAGAACAGACGACACAATCCTGTATCGTAAATGAGACTCAGAGTGCCAGACGGCGCTCCGACTCGACCACTGAAGCTAATACCGACCTTGTCACCAACGAGATAACCATGTTTTATTTCCAGCTTTTGCACCCTTCAAATATTATATTGATCGCACATCCCCTGCTGGTGATTGCGGTCTCAATTCGCGTGATCATGAAACGACCTGCGACCGGTGTCGCTCTGGCGTGGCTGGTACTGATATCAGCGGTGCCTCTCGTAGGCGCGATATTTTATTTGCTGATTGGCGAGCGCCGGATTGGTCGCGGCCGCACCCGTGCCATTGAACGATTACGTATCGACTACCAAAAGCTTGCCAATATCGTGACCCAAATGGGAGTCACCAACGTCGACTGGTCACGTCATCCCCCTTCCGTACGTGGGATGAACCAGCTCGGACAGTCCATGATGGGAAGTTCTACGGTCAGCGGTTGCAGCTTAGAACTGATTTCCGATACGCAAGAGATACTCAAAAAAATTGCCCAGGATGTGGATGCGGCACAAACCAGTGTACTGATGGAGTTTTACATCTGGAACGAAGGGGGGCTGGCCGACGAAGTGCTGGCGGCCGTGATTCGCGCTGCCAAACGAGGAGTTTCCTGCCGCTTGCTGATCGATGCGCTCGGCGCCCGCCCCTGGTGGAAAGGCAAACAACCTCAACAGCTACGCGAGGCGGGCATTGAACTCCGCCCAGCCTTACCCGTTGGCATCTTCCGCACATTTATCGGGCGTACCGACCTGCGCGTCCATCGCAAGATCATCGTCATCGATGGCGAGGTGGGATGGACCGGCAGCATGAACCTCGTGGATCCCCGTTTTTTCAAACAGGGTTCCGGAGTGGGTGAGTGGGTTGACGCCATGGTTCGACTCAAAGGCACCGTTGTGCTCTCACTGGCTGCAACCATGATCGGCGACTGGACCCTCGAAACAGGAGAGTCGATCGAAGATCTCGTTAAAAAGACGGGCCTTCACGTCATCGAGCCTCACGGCCCCGCAGATATCCAGGTCATCCCATCAGGTCCCTCAGAGAGCGGCGACGGCCTGCTGCAAATGTTACTCGCACTCATCAACGCCGCACAGAATGAACTGGTGCTCACCACGCCTTACCTGGTGCCTGACGAATCGCTACTCAGGGCGCTGATTGGCGCAGCGAGACGTGGCGTGAAAGTGCTGGTGATTATTCCGGAGAAGGTGGATTCAATCCTCACACGCTACGCAAGTCGTTCCTACTTCGATGAACTGCTGGACGCCGGTGTGGAGATCTATCTCTACCGAGGAGGATTGCTGCATACTAAATCAGTCATGGCCGATGGCGCCATTTCGATGTTTGGTACGGCCAATCTCGACATGCGGAGCCTGTGGCTGAACTATGAAGTGTCGCTCTTCGTTTATGAGCCAGAGTTCGCGAATGAACTGCGATCTTTGCAGCAGACTTATCTCGACGATGCAGAACAACTGGACGCTGCACAATGGGCAAATCGCTCCTTTAAGGAGCGATTTTTGGAAAACACACTGCGCCTGGTGAGCCCGCTGCTATAAAACAGCACGCTACGCCAGGCTTGATACATGCCCACAGGAAGGCTATCTCCCGCCCCCCTGTCGTACGACAGTCTGTCTTAAGCTACCAATGCAGCTTGAGCAGCCTTCAAGATTTCATCAAAAATCTGAGGCTGAGAAATCGCGAGTTCGCTGAGTGACTTGCGGTTCAGAGTGATCCCTGCTTTTGTCAAGCCGTTGATAAATTGCGAATAATTTGTGCCACGTTCACGGCAGGCCGCTGTAATTCGAGTCACCCACAGCGCCCGGAAATCGCGTTTCCGAACACGACGGTCACGGTAGGCATAGACCCTGGACCGGATCAGTGTCTCTTTTACGGTTCGCAATAATTTACCACGACCGCCAAAATTACCACGTGCTTCTTTAAACAGTCTTTTCTTTGCTCTACGTCGAGCAGAACCTTTGCGAACTCGCATTATTATTTTCCAACTGAGAAGTAAAAACTCTGATTCTGTAAGGATCGATTCCCGTACTCAGGCATCCACGGGTCCAAGGCAAAGCTTATGACGAGGGACGAAGGGCGTTCACGATCAACTTTGCTTCAGCGCCAGTCACAACTCCATCACCACGAAGCCGAATCTTTCGATTTGGACTTTTCTTGCTGAGAATGTGACCACGAAACGCTTTCCTGTGCTTGGCTTTACCAGAAGCAGTCACTTTAAACCGCTTCTTGATTCCTTTGTGTGTCTTTTGCTTAGGCATTATTTTTTCAATCTTCGTAAACGATTCAGAGACAGTCATCGCCTCTGTGAAAACTGAGATTCAGATCGTAAACCTTGGGATAATAACATTCTCTTCATTCAACAGATGAATGGTTTTTCGAACCAGGAAGAGAGATTCTATTCAAAATGGCAGTTCATACTGACATTACTTTGAAAGTTGATCGCGCAGTATAGTCAGTCAGACTCTGTTATTTCCACCGAAACGAGGCTAAAACCAGAGTACTTCAGAGAAAAAATGTCTAATCCACTTAAAATCCCTTATTTTGAATCGGAGACGAGTGGCTTCTTCCGTCATTTTTAAATACGTCGGGTAATTTTCATTGGGCTCAGACTTTCCCAACCCAACGAAAAGTGCACAAAAAAACACTCGTCGCGGCGGCAAAAAACTCTGGGCACATCAGGACAACTAAGCATGCGTACCCTCCGCCAGTCTTATTTTTTCTTCAATCACATCTTTGGGAATCGCCAGCATTTTTTCAATGCTGATCGCTTTATGGCCTTTATAAACTCCGGGGTAAGCCGTAAAGACCGGAGAACCTTCCAGTTCCACAGTCAAGGATTGTGAACTTCCCTTATTGCACATAATCACATCGCCGACAGCTAAATTTAACACTTCGCCGGCAGTCAACTTGCTATTATCCAGATCGACTTTCAATTTTATCTTTGATTTGGTCACGCCCGCTTCCAGATTGAGTTGCTGTCGCAAATCAGGAGTTTTCTTCTTATAAGCAGACCAGGTATCTGATGTCAGCTTATTCGAAAGCGGTTCGATCGTATTGAAGGGTATACATAAATTGATAATCCCGCGTGTTTCCCCCATAGTGACTTCGAAGGAAATCAACACAATCACTTCATTGGGAGGCACAATCTGGACCAGTTGGGGATTACTTTCTACCTGTGAAACCCGTAGCTTCCATTCGCACAGGTTACTCCAGGCTGATTCGATTCCTTCAATGGCCAGCCCTGTGATTCGTGAAACGAGACGAATCTCAATTTCGGTCAACGCCCGATTGGGATAGGTTCCATGCGCATTTCCATCCCCTCCCAGAAGCCGGTCAATAATCGGAAAAATGATCGAGGGACTGATATCCAGAATAATATGTCCATCGAGGGTTTCCGATTCGAGCAAATTGAAACAGGTTGGATTTTCGAGACTGAAAACGAATTCGCTATAGGTTAGTTGGTCAACAGAGATCAATTTCACTTCAATAATTGATCTCAGCATTCCGCTCAGCGCGGCACCAAACTCACGGCTGAAACTTTCATGCAGCGCACGAAACGCCCGCATCTGTTCTTTACTGACGCGTTCTGGCCGTTTGAAATCGTAAATACTGATTTGGGAATTGAAGTCTGTATTTCGAGTTGACGAACGACTCGACCCGCCCGCAGTGCCAGCACTGGGGTCCAACGCCGATAATAGCGACTCGACTTCATTTTGACTGAGTACGTCTGCCATCCCTGGCCTCCCTTGAGAACCCTGTCCGTATATTCAAATTCAGACCCGAGTCAATCTCTCGCAGCCTGAATCATGAATAACCAATGCGTTCTATTCTCTGATCTGCCCTGCTCCGTGGGCAACATATTTATAACTCGTCAGCTCCACTAAACCACAGGGACCTCGCGCATGAAATTTATCGGTACTAATGCCGATTTCAGCCCCTAAACCAAACTCGCCCCCATCGTTAAACCGCGTACTTGCATTGACGATCACAGCAGCCGAATCGACTTCAGTGGTAAACTTCTCCGCAGCAGCCAATTCTGTTGTTACGATTGATTCCGTGTGCCCGGAACCGTATTTGTGAATATGCCTGATGGCTTCATCCATATCATTCACAATTTTAACGGACATAATCTTGGCACCATATTCTGTTCCAAAATCTTTTTCTGTCACTGGTTTGGCACCGCTGACCAATTCCATCGATTGGGGACAACACCTGAGTTCAACCCCTTGCTCCAAAAGTGCCTGGGCAACGCGAGGAAAAACCGTCGCGGCGATATCAGTATGAACCAGCAAGCTTTCTGCTGCATTGCAGACTCCGGGACGCTGGCATTTGCTGTTTACTGTAATTGATTCCGCCAATTCTGGATCGGCTGACTTATCGAGATACACGTGGCAGATTCCGTCAAAGTGTTTGATGACGGGCATCGTCGCATCGCGGGCGACCCGTTCAATCAATCCCTTTCCGCCGCGGGGAATTGTGACATCGATATATTCGCTCAGCTTCAGAAAATGACCGACCGCTTCCCGGTCTGTCGTCTCTACCAATTGCACTGCCTGTTCGGGCAGACCGACATCCTTCAGGCCCTGTTGTAATAAAGCGTAGAAAGCCATATTGCTGTGAAAGGCTTCTTTTCCGCCTCTCAGAATGACGGCATTCCCGCTTTTAACACACAACGCCGCAGCATCGATCGTCACATTCGGCCGTGATTCGTAAATAAAGAAGACCACCCCCAATGGAACGCGGATGCGAGTCACCAGCAATCCATTGGGCCGCATATTACTTCCAATCACTTCACCAATCGGATTAGGCAACGCGATAATTTCTTCCAGCGCAGTTTCAATGCCCTGCAGCCTTGCCTCAGTTAATCTCAACCGATCAATGGACGCTTCTGCCAAACCGTATTCGGGGGCCTGCTGCAGATCTCTGGCATTCGCTTCCAGCAACTCAGGCGTGCGCTGCCGAATCAGTTCGATCATCCGGCGCAGCCAGTCGTTCTTTTTATTTCCATTGGCTGAAACCAATTTTCGGGAGGCTTCGCGCGCCTGCTGAGCCAGCAGTTGTGTGTAATGTGGCAGGTCTAATTCAGTCATGATACTCTTAAAAATCTACGGGAGCTCGTTCCCGTTCTCTCCAGCTTGGTTACGCGAAAAATTGTTTCTATATTTTACCAGACACGCCAGTCACAGGAAAAGTGCGCGCCGATAAATGAAGACCAAATACCTGATTGGACTTATTTCACTTGTAGGAGTATCAAAGATCAGCGTAAACGTGTCAACGCGGGATCCCCATTCGAGGGAATTGACTCGGTTTGGCAGGGCCTTTTATTGAGTTTGGATAGTCTACCAGTCTGGGGACACTTAAAATTGCCACTCAGAATAAAGCTTGGACCGAAAATCATGCCATTCTGCGTTCTTTGTCCGAGAGCCACAGCTTTCGACCATTTCCGCTGTCCATTTATCCATCATTCGGAGACGGTCTGACATAATGCGCGCGGTATTAAAAACGACTTTTTGAGCCCCTTTTGCCCCCGCTTTCAGCATTTTATCAAACGCATCTCCTGGAATCCGAACTGTTCCCACATCACTCAAGGCAACGACACTCGCTGAATGAGGTGCGGGTTTAAAGAACGACATTTCGCCAAAAATAGAATACGGGCTCAATTGAGTCAGCACCTGTTCATTTCCGTTGGATAGTTTTTTTCTGACTTCACAGGAACCGCTCTGGATAATCCAGAGATAACGGGTGGAATTACCTTCATCCAGAATCCGGACTCCTTCCGAAAACTCCTCCCGTTCAGAATTATAGAGCAATTCTTCCATTTCGTCCGGGGTAACGGACTGGAACAGCACGCAATCATTGATCAGTTGCTCTGTTGATATCATTTGATTACCTCACTTAGACCTCCCGGGATTCTGACTCCCAGGATGGAACCTTGATTTGTTTTGAACTTCAGAATGTAATTTAATTTTGGATTTGAAAAGGAGAGAATAGAACAACTCGGTATTAGATGCCGCCCAGAACGGTGGCGCGACCAACTCGGCCGATCCCCAAAATATAGGCAGCAACGCGTAAGGATACTTTTTTATCCGTGGCAATTTTCCATACCAATTCAAAGCTGTCATTCATAATACGATCTAACTCAGACCGAACGCGGGATTTTTCCCAACTAAAATGCTGCCGATTCTGAACCCATTCAAAATAACTGACCGTAACTCCCCCTGCATTCGCAAGAATATCAGGCACAACAACGATCTCTTTTTTCGCAAATATTTCATCTGCTTCGGGTTCCGTCGGATTATTTGCAGCCTCGATAATACATTTTGCTTTGACATCACGGGCAATTTCTTCGGTCAGTACGCCTCCTAATGCAGCGGGAATCAATACCGTCACATTTGAAGTCAGCAATTCTTCATTGGAAATTGCCTCGGTTTCTGGAAAACCTTTCACAGCCCCGGTGTCCTTGGTGTATTCAATCAATTTGGGAATATTAATCCCGTCTGCACTATAAATTCCTCCACTGGCATCAGAGACCGCCACCACCTTGGCCCCGTATTCGTCCAGAAAATGAGCGGTGTAGCTTCCCACATTTCCAAACCCCTGGATGGCAACCGTCACGCCTGTCACATCAATTTTCAAGTGATCCAGTGTATTACGGGTGACTGTGGCAACGCCGCGACCGGTCGCTTCTTCGCGGCCATCAATGCCGTGTAGCTCCAGAGGTTTTCCTGTAACACACGCCGGATTAAAACCCCGGTATTTTTCATACTGGTTCATAATCCAGGCCATCACTTGTGCATTCGTTCCCATATCGGGAGCAGGAATATCCTTCAAAGGCCCAATGACATCGTAAATTTTATCGATGAATTTGCGGGTCACCCGTTCCAGTTCCCCTTGTGAAAGCTGCCCCGCGTTGATAGAAATCCCCCCTTTTGCTCCACCATAGGGAATATTTACCAACGCCGTTTTCCACGTCATGAGCGAAGCTAACGCCAGAACCTCATCCGCGTCGACTTCAGGGTGAAAACGAAGCCCCCCTTTCATTGGCCCTCGGGAACTATCATGCTGAACTCGATATCCGATGTAAGTTGCAATCTCTCCGTTATCACGTTCAATCGCGACTTCGACCTTCACTTCGCGTTCCGGGGTCCGGAGCAAATCCTGCATGTTACGCGATAAACCAACCTGGCGGGAGGCCTGGTCAAAATAACGACAAGCTGTTTCATACGAACCCATAAAATTCTTTCCTGTATTCAACGTGGCTCATTTCGAATAAGAAACGAAACACGCATCTCCTGAGAGTGTGACTGATAATCTTAATGGCACGAAAGTATTATTGATTTACCGAGAAATCGAAATAGCAGTTCCACATTGAACTATGAAGGAATCATCACATTTATAAATGATATGTCATGTTTTCGCTTACCCCTTTGAAAATCATGTAATTTGAACTTTCATCCTTCAAACAGGTGGTATCCTTCAGGTGGCCCTCTCATTAGACAACAAGTTAATACTAGTCTTATGACAATCTCAACAGAATCCACCTTATCTTTTCAATCGTCAAATCCCTCACCTGACTCCTGTTCATCGAAGGGGAACCAAGGCTTGCTGGGGAGGCGGCTGCTCTGAGTGAGAAGGAACCGAATCTGACCAAATCCCCGGAATCTCCCGCATGATAAATAACGCCAGTTCCCTGGCATATAAAGCGTGCCCTTCTCGAGAAAACTGAGGAACATGATTCAGATAATATCGATCCGGATTCTGAATGCTTTGAAATGTTGGTGATGTATCACAGTATGACAGATTCAATTGCTTTGCATAGGTGTCGAGTAATTCAAACGGAAATCGACTCGCATATTTAACCCCTTCACGTACTCCTAGCGAACTTCTGGCCCCTTTCCCATTCATTGCGGTTTCTGAAACCTGCCAGGGTTTGGGATAAGACGCCAGTATGAAACGCGAGTAAGTCCCCTGAGCGACCTGTTGAATATTTTGAATGGGCTCCAAAGTCTGTCTGACATACACAGACCAGTCAGGGGGATGATCTTCGAGCCACAAGAATTTTCCTTGTGGCGTATCAATATCACGATCCAGGCCAGCAGGTTGGTTTTCCACCCAATAATCCCCCAGCCACCTTAATGTATAACGATAGACCAGAAGATGATTTTCCAGGCGTTCGGGAGCACTCATCTGGTCAAACAAAGGATGCATTGAACACAAAGGGATACCAGAATCGCTGATCTTGGTATAACGTCTCAAAGCATGGTCGTCGGCGACATCAGTCATATCAAAATGAAATAGAATCAAATCAGGCTGCAGCCCCAACAGGGAATGTCGCAAACCCAGGTAAGACATTAAAGGACTGGCATCAGGAATCCCGGCATTCACCACTTCTACTTTTAACTGAGTCTGTTTTTGAAGCAGATTTTCTAACCGAACGCAAAAGGTATCAGGTTCTTCCATCTCCGGCGCAAGAACGTTTTCTCCCCCCAGGCAAAGAATACGGAAGACTCCGGCTGGTTTGGGAATTGTGTACTCTTTGCCCCTGAGCCCCATACTATTGATCGTAAACTCGACTTGCACTTCCGTATCCGGGTGTTTTCGAGAGACATCCTGCAAGGGACGAATTCGGTGATAGGTCACATCGGAGGGGATTAAAAAGCCGTCAGCATGATAAGTGTTCACAGAAATCTGCTGCCGATACTCGGCTATGCGCAACGCGACTTCGCCTCCTACTGCAAGCAGTATGAGAGTAAATAAGGCCAGCGTTAAATGTTTGACCCAGCGCAGGCGGGAACGAATCATCTTCAAAAAACAGAATACCGATGTTAAGATTCAGACCGGGTAACCTGAGACCCGTTCATGGAATTCAGCAACAAAACAGACAGGATTCTAAGTTTGATCCCGTTTTACAGCAATATGAGTCTGCCACGCTCGAATCTGGCTGCATGAGCCATTCCTGAGATCCCATTGAAAAAACTCGCGCGAAAGCATAAGTTGCAACATCAGTCAGTATCAGTAAATAATCGTTTAACTCAGTCCTGTTCACCATCATCCATCCTTTTTGTCAAAGCCTCCCTATGAGCACTCTCACTGCAGCCTCTGCCCTTAAAGTCAATTCCAAGCAGGCATTACAGCTAGTCACCGATCTGATGGCCATTCCCGGTAAAAGTGGCGAAGAAGGAAAAATCGCGGCAGAAATCGTGGGACGCCTGCGTAAAGCCGGCCTGCCTGAGAAGTGGATCAGCTTCGATACAGCCAACAAGAAAAGTCCCATTGGTGGTGAAACGGGAAATTTGATTGTGAAACTTCCGGGAACGCTGAAAGGCCCTCGACGACTGCTCATGGCTCACATGGACACCGTCCCACTCTGCGTAGGAGCGGAACCGGTTAAAAAAGGAAAATTGATCCATTCCAAAAGCCAGCAGACTGCTCTGGGAGCAGACGACCGTGCAGGCTGTAGTGTGATCCTGAACGCCTTACTCACCATTCTGGAACACGAACTGCCACACCCGCCCTTGACCTTCTGCTGGATGGTTCAGGAAGAAATTGGTCTGGTAGGCGTACGCAATCTAACAACCGGGAAACTTGGCAAACCCAAACTGTGCTTCAACTGGGACGGCAAACTGGCTGACATGATTTGCATTGGCGCGACCGGTGATTCAGGAATGTTGATTCAGATTGAAGGTATCGCCAGCCACGCGGGTGCGCATCCGGAATTAGGAGTCAGTGCGGCCGTGATTGCCGGCAAGGCCATTGAAGATCTCTCATCAAATGGTTGGCACGGCTTAGTGATCAAAGGCAAAAACACCGGCTCCAGCAATATTGGTATCCTATCTGGAGGGGCCGCCACGAATGTGGTCATGCCCGAATTAACAATCAAGGCAGAAGCGCGAAGCCATAACGCCCGCTTTCGAGAAAAAATTCTGAATGAATTTAAAAAAGCCTTCGAACGGTCTGCGAAATCCGTGAAAAACAGTGCAGGAAAGCGAGGGAGCGTTTCCTTTGAATCCTATTTGAAATATGATTCGTTTCGGCTTTCGGATAAGGAACCCTCAGTACAAACCGCAAAACACGCCATCCAAAAAATGGGTGGCCAACCGGAATTGACGATCGGTAATGGAGGATTAGACGCGAACTGGATGGCCGCCCACGGCTTCCCAACGGTGACTCTGGGTTGTGGTCAGCAGGATATCCATACCACAAACGAAACGTTAATGATTGATGATTATTTCAAAGCCTGCCAGATTGGACTGCTTCTGGCCACTGCAACTGAATCTGACTGAAAAAACACCCCAATAACATCAAGCAAAGACCTTTATTGAATGAGCGATCGATCCCCTTCCTTCAAGGAAACATGGAGCACACTTCAAAACCTGGTAAATCAACATTTATCAAACTCACTCGATGGCTCACCAGATTGCCCCCCGATTCTCAGAGAAGCAATGTCTTACAGCCTCTCAGCCGGGGGAAAACGGCTGCGTCCCATTCTGGTTTTGCTCAGTTGTGAAGCATGTGGCGGAGAAAGGGAAGCGGCGTTACCTGCTGCCTGTGCTATCGAAATGGTGCACACATACTCTCTGATCCATGACGATCTACCGGCGATGGATAACGACGATCTCCGCAGGGGAATTCCCACCAGTCATATCAAATTCGGTGAAGCCAACGCCATTCTGGCGGGAGACGCCTTATTGACGCGGGCATTTGAACTTCTGGCGAGTCAAATTGCAGTAAAGTCTTGTGCTGCAGAATGTTGTGTCGACCTTGCCAGTGCAGCAGGCGCTGTAGGAATGGTCGGAGGCCAAGTCGCAGATTTAGAGTCCGAGCATCAAGAACACTCTACATTAGAAGAATTAGAAGCCATTCATCGTAGAAAAACAGGACGACTGATTTGCAGTGCGCTCACAATGGGAGCCAGAATCGGTGGTGCGGATGCTGCAACCCTGGAAAGACTGGAAAAATACGGCACCTGCATAGGATTGGCATTCCAAATTACCGATGACCTGCTTGATTTAACCGGTGATGAAGAAAAAATGGGAAAAGGCGTGCGAAAAGATGCAGAACACGGTAAATTAACCTACCCCTCCCTGATTGGTGTTGAGGAAAGTCGCCGACGCACTCAAAATTTGATTGAAGAAGCGTGCCTCTCGATCGCCCCACTTGGGAGCCACGGCCAACGATTGGAAGAACTGGCCCATTTTATACTGGAACGAGACCACTGATGAAAATCGAAATTCTACCACGGATCAAGTCACCTCTAGATATGAAAGCTTTATCCGGGAGTGAGCTCGAAACACTGGCTGCTGAAATACGTGAAGTTCTGTGTACGGTCGTGGAAGATCGCTCTGCACACTTTGCCAGTAATCTCGGAGTTGTAGAGCTCTGCATCGCCTTACATATCGCTTTCGACTTTACGCAGGACCGACTCATCTGGGATACGGGGCATCAAATTTATCCCCATAAATTGATCACAGGTCGCTACTCCCAGATTTCCACGATCCGCCGTAAAGGGGGGTTGATGGGATACCCCAATCCGGAAGAAAGTGACTACGACCTGTTCATGACAGGCCACGCCGGTGCCAGCGTTTCGACAGTACTAGGCTTGAAAGCCGGCGATGATCTGACCGGTGGAACGAACCGCAAATCGGTGGCCGTCATTGGCGATGGCGCACTCCCCTCAGGCATCGTCTTCGAAGCCATGAATAATGCAGCCGGCTTGAATAAAGATGTCCTGGTGATCCTCAACGATAATAAAATGGGCATTTGTCCTCGCGTGGGAGGACTGGCCAAATATCTCGACAAAGCGCGCGTAGCGCCCTTCTACAATGGTTTAAAACGGGACGTTTCCTGGCTGTTAAATAAAGTTCCCGTCCTCGGCGAATCGATGGAACATACGCTGGGCAGCTTCAAAGAAGCCGTCAAAGGTTTCCTGCATGGGGGAATGTTGTTTGAAGAAATGGGCTTCCGCTATATTGGCCCCGTAGACGGACATAATATTGAAGAACTGTCCGGTTACCTGGAAATGATCAAAAACATCAAAGGTCCCGTACTGCTCCATGTATTGACGGAAAAAGGGCATGGCTTTGAACCGGCCACAAATGACCCGGTTTCGTTTCATGCGCCGGCACCCTTCCAGCGCAATGAAGAAAATGAGATTGTCCCCATTGAAAAAACCGGCAGCGGTTCCTCTAAATCCTTTACCGATGTTGTCAGCAGTTCGATCTTTCAGGCGATGAGTGAGAATGAACGGGTGGTGGTACTCACAGCGGCAATGTGCGCCGGCAACAAACTGGGAAAAATTCGCGATGGATTCCCGGATCGTTTTTTTGATACCGGGATCTGCGAAGCACATGCAGTCGCTTTTGCAGGCGGCATGGCCAAAGCGGGGCTGCGACCGATTGTTGATATCTATAGCACTTTCCTGCAACGCAGCTTCGATCATATTTTCCAGGAAGTCTCGCTACAGAACCTGCCTGTCACCTTCTGTATGGACCGGGCTGGAATTGCCGGCGAAGATGGACCTACTCACCACGGGGCGTTCGATAACACTTATATGCGATGCTTCCCCAATATTGTGATGATGTCCCCCGGCGATGCCCAGGATATCGAACCGATGCTTGGCTTTTCCCTGCAGCACGCAGGCCCCACCGCCATTCGATACCCTAAAGCCCCCGCTGATGCTGTCGAACGAAAGGTGGCACCGGTTGAACTTGGAAAGTCGGAAGTCTATGTCTGGGGCAAAGATGGAATGCTCATCGCTTTTGGCTCCCTGTTCACCCATTGCATCCAGGCCGCGGAAAAACTCCGCGAAGAAGGGCTTGATGTCGGCGTCATTAATGCCCGTTTTGCCAAACCATTAGACACCGAAACGATCAATCAGGCGATTCGGGAATCGGGCTTTGTGATTACCGTTGAAGAAGGTACACTTTGCGGCGGTTTTGGTTCCGCCGTTTTGGAATCTGCCAACGATGCAGGGCTCAATACAAATCACCTCAGACGACTCGGTATTCCTGACCGTTTTATCGAACATGGTAATCGGAACGAACTACTGGCTGATCTGGGACTGGATGTTGCAGGAATCACAGCAGCATCACGTGAAATGGCTCAGCAGACGAAAGTTACGGTAAACGACTAAATTTCCTTCTTTCATTCTCCAATCAGTATGGACGCTTGATCTACGGAGCCTTCCGAATGTTTTCATTGAATACTGCACTTCCCTCACGGATTCTGTGTTTTTTCTGCCTTTCCCTGACTCTGATCACAGCCAGTCTGTACTCAGACACGAAATCAGCTTACGCACAAACCTACGAATTCAGTGAGCCAATTAACGATGCACGAACCTTTCATGTCGATTCCACCATCAAAGTCGATGGCCAACTGGAAACGGCAGTCAAATCGGGTAAGTCAAGAACACTCAAGCTGGACGTGGAAGGCAAACTGCAATACCTGGAACGCCGCCTTCCGGGAACAGGCCGCGATGCAGAAGCACTCCGGTCACTTCGCTACTATGAATCGGCGACCGCAAACATTGACGTACAAGGACAAAAAACGTTTGCCCGCGGTCGAGACAAACACCGCATGATTGTCGCGGAAGGCACAACAGAAGGGCTTTCCTTACATTCCCCCGTTGACCCTCTGATGCCATCCGAACTGGAATTACTCAACTCGCCGGGAGACAGTCTGCCCGTTCTCGCGCTGCTCCCACAGTCCGATGTGGAAGTAGGTGAAGTCTGGACCCCCGATCGCTGGGTACTTCAGTCGCTCACAGGACTCGAAGCGGTACTGAAGTCCGAGTTGACCTGCAAACTGGAATCCGTGGAAGACAAATTGGCTCTGATCAGTTTTCAAGGAAAAATTGAAGGTGCCACCGTTGGTGCCCAAACAGAAATTGCCGTCACCGGTAAACTTCAGTTTCGTGTAAATGACAATTTCATCAGCCAACTGGAAATGGAACAGACCGAAGACCGTTCTGTCGGTTCTGTCAGTCCGGGAATGAAAGTCACTGCCCGCGTCAACTGGAATCGCACACTGGCGGCCACGCCAGGTCCGCTCACCGATGAAGCTCTGGCTGCGATCCCTCTGGAAACAAAACCCGAAGCGAAACACCTGAGTTTCGAACCTCCCTGGGATGTCCGGCTGTTGCTCCCGCGGGACTGGTATGTTTTCCACCAGACAAGCCAGGTTGCCGTCTTGCGTTTACTTGAGAAAGGCAGCCTGATTGCCCAAGCCAATATCTCAAAAATCCCGGCGGTCAAAGCGGGCAGTCATACCTCGGAAGAACAGTTCCAGCAGGATATTCGGACTTCTCTGGGCGATAAGCTGGTCAAAATCCTCAAAGCGGAAAACCTCTCTCCTGCGGATGGCAGATTCATTCACCGGGTCACCGTTGCCGGCAAGGCGAATGAAATTCCTGTGCAATGGATTTATTACCTCTGTGCAGCTCCTTCCGGCAGACAGATTTCATTTGTCTTTACCGTAGACGAAAAACTGGTCGATCAACTTGCGAATCGAGACACAGACCTTGTCCTGAGTCTCGTATTTCTGGAACCCAAACCGGCTCCCGTTCAGGCCAGCCCCGCAGCAACCAGCGAAAGAAAATAGTTTCCGGGGTCTTTGGTTCCCAAATTTAATCTGCTTCAGAAAGACCCAACCATTTTACTGCGGGCATAATCCCTACAATCATTACCCTGCTCGTCCGAGATTTCTCCTCATAGACGATTTGTAGGCCACATTCCTCCCGACTGTAAGCTAAGCTTCATTGAGATAGTACTCGATTTCGAATTCTATGCGCGGGTCATTTCTGACCCAACACTCTCTCCAACAACTTTAGTTTCATCTCCTTCGGAAGTAGCGTATTTGCTTCCCAATCAGGAAGAGAAGCATGACGACAATCCAATTAGCATCTCTGTTTTCGATGTCGAATGACATTCTGATTAGTTTCGGCGCCGGAGTATTCATTGCAGTCAGCCTGGGTTTTACGGCAGGTTACTTTTTTGGCAAGAGCGCTCCCGCACGCAATCTTCGCCGTGCGAAAAAGCATCTCCGAAACTGCTTTCAACATGTCAAAGAGACACTGGATACCGCGCAGACGGCTTGCGCGTTGCTGGAGAAATTTCCTGGTATGCTCCTGACAAAAGAGCAATCCAATGAACTCAATAAGAAGCGTTCTAATTTGCTGGACCTGATCACGCGGGTGGTCGAGCGGAAAAGTTCGGACCAGGAACAAATCACGCTGGAAAAAAAATCGAGCAAAAAGAAACCACAGACATTTCCGGCAATGCAATGGGTTTTCGAACCAGAACAAATACATCTAAAGCTGCCAGACACCTTAGCGTTTGAATCCAATCTGGAAATGATGTTGCTTGCGGGAACGTCAACGGAACTGAACAGCGGCTTGCTACTCGTCCGGATGAATCAGTCAGAGCAGTTTATCGAACGCTTTGGAATTATGGCTCCCGTCAAATTCATGAAGACACTTTCACGACTGATCTTACACAAAGTGAGAGATGAGGAGGTCATCTGCCTTTGGAAATCGGACACACTGGCAATTCTTTTTCCCGGTGTTCCCAGCAACGAGGGTCAAACCAACGCGGAAAATATCCGTGATGCCATCAGGCATCACCATTTCCGCCTGGAACCCAATAGCCCGGAAGTCGTCGTCACGGCCAGTCTCGCGTATATCACATGTGTGCCTGGAGACTCGGCAGAACTGGTGTTGGACCGCGGTTCTCACGCGCTGGCAAAATCACAAAAACAAGGCCGGAACCAGTTGATCATTCAAGACAGCCACTCCTATGAGCATAAAGCAGCAGTTTGAATTTGAAGCGGCTAATTCTGTTTTTTAAAGCATTCAGTACGCTCAGGGCAAGTTATTCCGAAGGCATCTTTTCCATTTCGCTGATCCATTTCTGAATCAGATCGACGGCTTCCTGATGCACGATTCGATTGCCGATATTGGGCATGCGGGCCGCGAGATCGCGGGATTGCAAACGGTGCATCAGAATTGACTTCTCAGGCGCACCGGGAACAATATCGTAGCTGCGTCCCCCCGATCCCCGACCTGCGGCGACCGGTGTTTTCCAGACACCGATTTTAGCAGGATCGGTTTGTGTCACACGTAAATCCAGGCCCGTCGTCCGGGCATTTCCTCCGGGATTATGACAGTGCGCACAATTCACCGACAGATAAGCACGGACCCGCTGATCCAGGCTGCCTGAACCGGGTTCAGCAAAATCGGCCAAAGGTTCAATGGCTTTCGGTTCCGGTGCTGCGTTCAACAGATTGTTCCGTTTCAGATACGCCAACTGATTTTCTTCCCCTTGTACGTAATGGAACAACCGATTCAGATTGGCAGCCGTCGGCCCGATGGGAACGTACTTCTCATGCTGACTATGACAACTGATGCACTGATTGGCATTCGGAATAAGATGACGCGTTGATCGAGGTTGACCATCTGAATGAATCCAAGAGACAGCCACCTCACCTCCCCCCAGACTGAGCTCTGCCTCTGTCTGCTCCTCATTCCAAATATAGGAATAACCGTACCAGCCTGAGGCTTTCAGAAATTCAATTCTCGTTTCCAGCAGACGTTCTCCCTGTGCAGGATCTCTCAGATCCTTCAGGTAAGAAAACGTTTTAATCAACGCGGTCCCCACCGGAAACTCGAGAACACCTGCAGACTTGAATTTGATTTGTCCCCCCTCGGGTAAACGCATAAACCGATGTTTGGATGTGTAATCAGTAAATAAGGTGGTAATCAAATCATAGGGAATCACACCTGCTGCCGGCGTTTGAGTCGCGCCAGTTCCTTGAAAGAGCCCCCATTCTGATAATTTTTGAGGTGCTGCATAATAAACGTGCAATGTCGTGTTTTTCGTTGGCTCTGGAATGCCATGCGGTTTGAGCTGAACCGGCTTGAGCGATGCCAGGGTTCCTGCAAAGGGTGCCAGTTCTGCGCTGGGCTGATATTTGCCCGTCGCGATCTTAGCAGGAGTCAGATTACTAAAATCAATATTCAAAAACGAGGCATCCCCGTTGTTTGACAATCGCAAACTTTTTTCAGATGGAAGCTGACCATCGACTTGCTTTTGAGAATTAATCACGCCGTCAAAAACAATCGCAGGCAGTGGTAAGCCAATCATCGACTTCAGAACTAATCCCAGTTCGTCTTCAGGGTCGGTGCCTCCACCAGTGATTTGGTTGTCATGAATAAATACACCTTCGGGATAGGGATCATAGTTTTTATCCTTCAATTTCTTTCCATAGATCAGAAAGCTGACAACCGACACACTGAAAGAACGATTCTCTTCAATTTTATTTTCAAAGACCTCCACATCATCGGTCGCCATCACCAACACTCCCGAACCAGCGGGCACAGAAGCAACCATATTCCCTTTAGGGGCGAAGTTTTTAGTATTATTTTTGAAGATGTGATTTCGAAAGAGGCGCACATGATGCCCATTTTTCTGTGGTAGACCGGGCAGATCAAAAACTAAAAGGCCGCCCGTATTGTTTGTAACCACATTATCATACACGTCTGCATTGATCGTATTTTCAATTTCAATACCCGCCACATTCCATTCTGCACGGCAGTTTCTGACAATGACATCAGTAGACTGTCCGACATAAATGCCGGCATCAGCAGCGCCGATCGCAATACAGTTCTCGATCAAAACATTTTTGCATTGCACCGGGTACAGACCATAGGCGCCATTCGTGGTCTTCGGCCCCCCTGTCCACTCAGTGCGTATCCCCCGAAAAGTGACATTCTCTGCCCCCAGAACCTTGATGGCATTATGACTGGTATCCTCAACAGCAAAATTTTCCAGAACAAGATTATCTCCACTCGCCAATAATCCAAAGCTGCCATCTGTCTGGTTTTTGAAAGAGAGGATCGTTTTAGCATGACCTTGACCGCGAATCGTGACGTTGTCTGTCAACAGATTTAAACCAGACAGCAATTCATACTTTCCCGCTTTGAGCAAAAGCACATCGCCGGGAATCGCCTGAATCATGCGGGATTGGAAACGAAACTGAAAATCAGGTCCGGGCGAAAAGGTATAAGTCGCTGGCACCAGCTTCGGTACTTCTGATTCCCCAGCTTTAACGGCAGCCCCCTCTGATAAAAGTCCACAGATCAGAACGACAACACCCCATCTGAGAACCCTGATGGAACGAAGAGGATTGTTTTGTGACATAGCGGATGAACCTCTGCTGATTTTGCTCAACGCCAAAAAGTTATTTGAAGACGACAGAAAGTCCCACACGTAAAAGATTCCCGAATGAAGGCTGAGTATATAATTTCATCAGACGCCAGCCCACCGCTTCCGGGTTAGGATGCGAGGGAAACCAGACCGGCTTGGGAAACAACATCAGCGGTCCATAGAGTACCGTTTTTTCAACATCCCTGAGAAAATAAGTATTGTGAACATTTCCAATTCCACTGGCCACATCGTTCAGAGCGGCCCCCGGTGCCCCTCCCCAGGGAGTTGACATGAAAGCATAATTCAATGCAGGCCAATGATTGATACCAACGGCCCCATAATGCAAGCGGGATACACAGTGGTCCAGAAACGCGCGCTGCGACTTTTGAAACGAATCCGGAACCGTAATCGTGGCACAGAGCGTCCCCCAAACCTCCTGATTCACAAATTCAACAGCCCGTTCCAGAAAGTCGGTTTCTGAAGCAGCCTGTAACGTGGTTTCCGCACAGACGCAAACAAAAGATTCTTCCTGAAACAAATGCGGCGACTGCTGTGGATCGGCATTACAAATCAATCTCCAAGGCAGATACTCTTTATCTTCGGGAATTTCACCGGCAAAGCGTTCCCAACGTTCCGCGGCGCCCGGATAGTACGCATAGCGCCTCGGAATCGATGATAAATGCTGTTCGATCATCGATAAAAAATGGTCCCGCTGAAGCCAATCAGCGGCGGTGATGATCACCTTGGTCGCCAGACAATTAAAGGACGCATTATTCACAATCGAAGCTGCGATATTCTCGGCCTGAAATTCCAGTTGTTTTTCCGAATACTCGCCGGGAACGACAATCCAGGGAGAAACATTCCCCAGTTCACTCGTAATCGGCACATTGATGCGGGGCTGATTTTTCTGTTTCCGGGACTCACGATCTAAAGGATCACTCCCCCAGACAATCGCATCATGAGTTTGCGTTGATCCCGTGATATGAATTCGATCAATCGCGGGTTGCTCCACCAGTGAAGCGCTTTCTTCCGCATTACCACACACGATGCGCAACAGTCGGGCCTCAATTAATGGCTGGAAAGCCTGTTCGAAAACCGGCTTCAGATAATCATTGACCGGATTCATCTTAAGAAGAACACGTTCCCCGTCCTGCAGAATTTTAGTCAGAACATCAGTCGCAGGAATCGCAGACACATTCCCCGCGCCCAGTACCAATGTCAGTGGCAGCGATTCTTCACTCGGTGCCTGTAATCCAGCAAGATTAAACAGCGTGGCTGATTCCACTCCCGGCTTCAACCAGGCCTCTGCCTTTAACCCGGAAAACACAATCGCATCATAAATCCCCCTCGTCGGAAAGACAGGCACGCGCCATTGTTTTTCTGGCGATGGAACAGGAGTTCCCGGCAAACGGGGTTTGCCGGAACGCTGTATGGCCTGCAAGCTGATTAAGAGCACCTGCAGAAAACGAGCAACCGATGTGGGGCCGGCAAGGACTTCTTCCGCGCGCACCCGACTGCCTTCCGGAATCTGTTTGGCATGACAGCAAAGGTCGACCCATTCCTCAGCAGCATCGCCAAGACATCGCAAACATTGCTCCGTCAATTGAATGCGCTGCGCGACTGAAAAGCCAGCCGGGGGACGGCTGGCTTCAGTCAGTTCTTTTAAAGCCTGATCGATCTCAGGCTGATTCGTGCTGGAAGCAGCTTGCTGATGCAGGATTGTCTTCTCCATCGTAGGAATTCACATCAGAGTTTATGAAACGATTCATCAAAATAGTCTCGGCAGAAGACTAAGGAGCCTCGACGACTTCACCTCCTTGAATGGTGGAAAGTGCCTGGTAGGTGCCGAGATCTACATTCTCACTGATAAAATGAACTGATCCATCTGCATAAAGAAAATGGCAGCCGCCAATGTGCTGACTGCGGAAGTTACTGGTGGCATCAGCGCCGGAACCAAAGGTGCAGTCAGAATAATTCCCCATGTCAATCAGTGTTTCGGTCGTATATTTTTTATTGATCCGATCTGCCGTACTCCCAAAAACGCCAGCACGAGGACCACCAAACAAAGCGGGGGCCAGATCGGAAGGAGGGGGTTGTGCTACCATCCACCCCTGCGCGGCTTCGACGGGTGTCGCAGGTGCCGTACTACTACCACATCCCTGGCCTACGCAAAGAGGAAATTGAGGACCGCTCGCCCCTTCGCCCATTGCAATCGTATTGCTAGAACCATCGATAATGTCCCGCATTTTGGCGCCGCGATTGAGATCAAACATGCCTTTGACATTACTGGAGTGATTACTCGAACTACACTAGGCAACATTCGACCCACGACACATGAGGTAAGTCGTAATCCCAAATGTCCCCTTCGCTGTGATTGCAACGTCCAGCGCAGGCTCATTAATCGGATTGGCGCCGACATTAGACGGACAGACAAATGTCGGAATGACGGTTCGGGCCACCGTGGGAGACTGGTCTTCCCAGGGTTCGGTCGTATCATAAAGGTTCGACAAGTTCCCCTGATCGAAGTAAGGCAGCATCATCACAATGCCGTTCGCCATAAAATCTCCCCCGCCTGAAGTACTGATCTTCACACTGGCCCCCAGGGGAAACATGCTATGCGCTTCATGATAATTGTGCATAGCCAACCCGAACTGTTTTATGTTGTTTTTACACTGCGTCCTGCGGGCCGCTTCCCGTGCCTGTTGGACTGCGGGTAACAGCAGAGCAATGAGGATCGCTATGATCGCAATGACCACTAACAACTCAATGAGTGTGAATCCTCTATTCTGAGGCTTACTACGTACCATAGCGCTACTCCTCGTATTTCCAGAAGGTTTAAGAAGTGTATAATCGTAAGTCTTGAGTGCACTGAGCTACGTCATCACTCAATCAGATTGATGACGCGAGCGCGTGAAGTAAGCAACATCTGATTCAAAAGACCAGTTGGAAAAGGCCTTGACTTTATAAATAACCCCACTCGGATCCTGATAGTTCTTTAGGAAATAGAAATAAGTTGCCAGCGATCATTGAATACAGCGATCATTGAACTCAGAGAAACAATCATTCCGTTTTGATAAGCCACTCTAAAAGGACTCAATCTCGACTGTTTTCTGGAGAGCGTTCCCTCTGATTGCTTCGTAAAGAAGAACCGGAAACACCGAATTTTTGTCTAAAAAAGATTGAACTACCGGTAACGTTACCGTTACATTATTTATACTAATATTCCTCATTTTCGATTTCAACAAAAATCTGAATAAAATATCCAATGTTGTAAACAGGGATGATCTTTTGATTCTGCCAAAGGTTTTACAACTCAAGAAGTGTTAGATTAACACTTCGTTTTCCTCACAAAACAGGGAGGACCAATGACATCAACTGATGCAGAAACTGCCATCCCCAAAAAAGAAGCGAATTCCCAGGACGCAATCCTGAAAGCTGCCATCGAAGAATTCGCCGAACGCGGCGTGGATGGTGCACGGATTGAAGCCATCGCGCGACAGGCAAAATTCAACAAGTCACTTATCTATCGGCATTTCAATGATAAGCGCGGGCTATTCGAGGCAGCCTTACAAAGCAAGCTTGAAGAACGAAATGAGAGCATCGAAAAGCTTCCCGTCGACATCACCGAGATCTTACAATTTTACTTCGAGGAAAACTTGCGGGACCAGAACTACGTGCGCGTGCTCCTCAATGAGGCACAGCAAAATGCTGGTGAACCTGTCATCGATGAACCCTGGAGACGAGACTATTATCAGAATCATCTTGATCGTCTGAAAAAGTCTCAGGCGGAAGGCACGATTACAGATGAATTCGATCCGGTCTGTTTGATGCTGATTTTCACGGCGCTTGTTTTTTTCCCTGCAACGCTCCCTCAGTTGGCACAACTGATTTCCGGGCACAACGTCAACTCCGAGGAGTTTAAGGCACATTGGTCGGACTGCTTATCCGCGATCACGAAACTACTTCAGCCCAGCGCATAACATCAGTCTGACAAACCAGACAAAACAACACGTAAGCTGTTACTGAAATTATACTTGTGAATCATAACCACATCCATTATTTAGCATCAAGATCCAGAATCCCCTGTTAGAAAACTCGCTTTTTTCCTGTTTCACCACATTTCAAACCAAATGCAGGCAATATTGACCAACAAAGGCCTCTCAATTGACGTACTAATTTCCAGCGGAGCCTTTATTAAGTAAATAAGGGTTTCAGGAACCGCTTTACGATAAATCGACGGCTGATAAGTAGATGGGAATACAGAGCCCCTAAAATGTCACCTTGTTCTGTTTTCTCTGATCTTATAATATCGAAGTGCTAACATGCGTGAACCCGCGGTTGAAAACCGCTTTCATCAACGTTTTTTCTAGATCACATCAAATTCAATAAACGGACGAAACTTATGAAGTTAAATCCTCCCTCAAAAGCAGCCTCTGCTCTTAGTCTTTGTATGGTTCTCCTTTTGGGAACTGCGATTTTCGCGCAGCAGGCAGCGATCCCTGATTCAGCCACTGATTCCAACACCGCGAAACGCGTGTGTGCCATGGTCAGCCGTTTTCACATTAGTGGTAAACCCATCAATGATGAAATTTCTCAAAAGCTGATGCGTCGATTCATTAAACAGCTCGATCCCCAGAAGCTCTATTTCTACAAATCGGATATTGCCAGTTTCGAAGCAGATAAAAACCAGCTGGATGACAAGCTGGCGGTGGGAAATGTCAAATTCGCTTACGATTGCTTTGATCTCTATCTCAAGCGTCTGGGAGAACGAATGGACTACGCCGAGCAACTGGTTGACGTAGACCATGACTTCACAGTTGATGAATCGATCATTGTAGACGCCAAAGAACTTGATTTTGCCAAAGATCAAAGTGAAATGAATGAGCGTTGGAGAAAGCGGGTCAAATTCGATCTTCTGAATCTGGTTCTGGATGACAAAAATATTGAAGAAGCTCGCAAACAGCTGCATAAACGTTACAGCAACAACGTAAAAACCATGGCTCAAACCGATCAAGGCGAAAAACTGGAAATGTACCTGAGTGCATTGACCCATTGCTTTGATCCTCACTCCAGCTATATGTCTCCTCAAACTCTGGAAGATTTCCGGATCAGCATGGAACTCAGCCTGGATGGAATCGGTGCCGCTCTTCGCTCTGAAGACGGTTACACAGTCGTTGCCGAGATTATTCCCGGCGGTGCAGCAGACGCAGATGGTCGCCTCAAACCAGGTGACAAAATTATTGCCGTTGCTCAGGATGATGACGAGTTCGTGGATGTTGTTGAAATGAAACTCAGCAAGGTCGTACGATACATTCGCGGTAAACGGGGAACTATCGTTCAACTGCGAGTGAAGAATGAAAAGAGTAGTGCTCCTGAAGTCTATAAATTAACACGCAAGAAAATTGAATTAAGCACATCGGAAGTAAAAGGGAAAATCATTGAAACCGGTGAAAGGATTCCAGGCAAGACCGGCCGCATCGGCGTCATCAGCATCCCTTCTTTTTATCGTGATTTCCGTGGCGCCCAACGCGGCGACGAAAACTTTAAGAGTACGGCCCGTGATGTCAGAAAAGTCCTTTACGATTTCCGTGATCAGGGAGGCGTTGATGGTATCGTAATCGATCTGCGGTTCAATGGCGGGGGTGCCCTTAGTGAAGCGATTGAAGTTTCCGGTTTGTTTGTTGATGAAGGTCCGGTAGTCCAAGTCAAGCAAATGGACGGCGAAAGAAAAGTCCATAGTGACGTAGAACCGGGTGCTGTTTATACGGGACCACTGGTAGTTGTCTGCAATCGTCTGTCAGCCTCGGCATCAGAGATTTTCGCAGGCGTCATCAAAGACTATAAACGAGGCATTATCATCGGTGATACAACCACCCACGGAAAAGGGACCGTGCAAAATGTCATGCCCGTCAGCAGCCAGATGTTTAGTTTCTTAAGAGGCCAGGATCTGGGAGCTTTAAAACTAACGATCAATCAATTCTACCGAGTCAATGGCGACAGTACTCAAAACCGAGGCGTGCGTTCCGACATCGTTCTCCCTTCACTGATTGACAATATGGATTTGGGAGAATCATTTCTGGATGACGCGATGGAATTTGATAAAACAGAAGTCGCTCAGTTCTCGCCTGTAGGAATGGTGAACTCACAAATCTTAAAACGTCTGCAGCAATCCAGCACAAAACGAGTTGGAGCAGATAAGGAGTTCAATGAAAAACAACAAGAGATTGATAAATATCTGACGAAGAAAAATCAGAAAACTATTTCTCTTGTGGAAGCCGACCGCCGAAAAGAAATTTCGAGTGATAAAGATAAAGACAAGGAAGAAAAGAAAGACGGTACAGCCGACAAAGAAATCTTCAAGAAGGATTATTACAACGATGAAATCCTGAATATCACTGTCGACTATCTGAATGTTCTCAAAAACATGAACACCGTCCAACGCTAAACTGATTGAAACGGACTCCCCCTTAGCTCCGGACCCTTGACTGGGTTCGGAGCTTTTTTTATGGACCGTCACGTTTTCCCATCGCAGGGTGATACTACTCTCAAAGACGACTTGAGAGGCTCACCAGTCTCATACCTTTCAAAGTGCTATATATGCGGCAGCGTCTTTTCACCCCGTAAACCTGTCATGCACCATCAACGACTGTTACACTTTCACAAGCTGCGTTTGATATCGTGTATCAGTCCTACTTTTCAGGTTTCCCTATGCAAAGTCCGCACCAGCTACCGCGCTACGATCCTGGGCAATCTTATCAATGGAATTATGAGAACGCCCCCGAACCTGTGGACCGGGAACAACAGGTCGTCCCCGGTCACTGGTCGTTTTGCGGGCTGCCCGTCCCTTCTCCGCTGGGAATACCGGCAGGGCCATTACTGAATGGGAAATGGGTTCTGTATTATGCCAGTCTCGGATTTGATGTCCTGACTTATAAAACGGTCCGCTCCTCATTCCACGAATGCTATCCGCTCCCTAATTTACAACCGGTCAACACAACTCAGTTACTCGGAGGCGAACAACGGGTCGCGATCTCTGAAACCATGCGGGGGAGCTGGGCCGTTTCATTTGGCATGCCTTCTGCGTCGCCGGATGTCTGGCGAAAAGATATTGAACGAACCCGAAGTCTTCTTCCTGCTGACAAAATTCTGTCCGTGTCGGTCGTCGGCAGTCTGCAACCCGGCTGGTCGCTTGATGATCTGGCCGATGACTATGCACTGTGCGCGCGGTGGGCCATTCAAAGTGGTGCCGATTGTATTGAAACAAACTTCTCCTGCCCGAATGTTTGTACGAGAGATGGCCAGCTTTATCAGCAACCGGAGGCAGCAGCCTTGGTCGCACGTCGTGTGAAAGAGGTAACAGGTTCTGTGCCTTATCTCATCAAAATCGGACATGTACCTGATAAAACACAGGCTCAGGAATTCTTGCAGGCCGTACTACCATTCGCGTCAGGCATCGTCATGACCAATAGCGTGGCAACGACAATCAGCGACCTGCAGGGGGAATTACTGTTTGCAGGCGGGCAGCGGGGCATTTGTGGTACGGCAACGAAAGAGGCATCACTCAAACAACTCAAAGTCTTCGCAGAACTGATACAGGAACTGCCTGAGGAAATAGCCAGACCCAGCCTGATCTCCTGTGGAGGTATCAGCTCTGCCCGAGATGTCGAAGAATTTCTGGCTGCCGGCGCACAGGGAACTCACCTGGCGACAGCAGCAATGTGTGATCCACTGATCGCCTGTCAAATCCGCAAAACCCTGGCGAAACGGGTAGAATGATGCGTCTGCTGCCAGACAGGTCAGACGAAACGTGATTTGCACATCTGTTTTTTCTGAATCCTTCGCTTTGTCGCTCGACCGGAAACCGCGGGTACCGTAAGATGACGACATGAATGCCATCGTCGTCAAAAATCTTGAAAAAACGTACAAAGTCTATCAAAAAAAAGAGGGGGTCTTTGCTTCTCTCAAAGGGCTATGGCGACGTGAGCATAAAACGGTACACGCCGTTTCAGATGTGAGTTTTTCGATTGAACAAGGCGAAATTGTGGCCTTTCTCGGCCCGAATGGGGCCGGTAAAACCACCACCCTGAAGCTGCTGTCCGGCCTGGTTTTTCCCTCAGCCGGCGAAGCAACTGTTTTAGGGCATATCCCGTGGAAACGCGAAAATGAATACCGCCGCCGTTTTTCGCTGGTGATGGGCCAGAAAAACCAACTCTGGTGGGATTTGCCTGCCCAGGAATCTTTTCGCCTGCACAAAGAAATTTACCGCATTGATCCGCAACAATATACACGTCGTATCGATGAACTGACGAGCCTGCTCGAAGTGCGGCATCTGATTGGCCAACCCGTTCGCGAACTCTCGCTGGGAGAACGCATGCGAATGGAACTCATCGCGGCATTGCTCCACAAACCCGATGTATTACTTCTCGATGAACCGACGATCGGCCTGGACGTAGTTTCCCAACGCCGCGTGCAGGAATTTCTGAAATACTACCAGGTCGAACAGAAAACCACCGTTGTTTTAACCAGCCACTACATGAAAGATGTGGAAGCACTTTGCAAACGGGCCATTATCATCAATCAGGGCCGCATCAAACACGATGGTCCTTTAAGCGATATTCTTGATCGGTTCAGCAACTATAAAATTATGGATGTCCAGTTCGACGGCGATGATATGCCTCAAGACTTTTCACAGTGGGGAGAAGTCATCGAATGTGAAGCACCACACGTCAAACTAAAAGTCCCGCGAAATAAAATACCCGAGATACTTTCTAACCTGCTTTCCAAGTATCGCATCCTGGACGTAGGCGTGCAGGAACGGCCTCTGGAAGAGGTCATCGCGGAAGTTTTCACCGAACAGAAAAATGAAGCAGCCAATGCTCAAAATGAGCAAAATGTGCTGCATTCAAAAACCGATTAAAATCAGCCTGGTAAGTTTACTTGAGCGGCTGCTCTACCTGACTTACTGTTTTGAGCACCACTTTTCGATATCAAGCATATGATCGCCAGCCTGCGAACCAATTGGATTATCTTAAAGACGTCCGTGGAAGAACGCCTCGTCTACCGGGGAGATTTTGTCTTTGCTACCTTGATCCGATTCCTTCCCATCGTGACTCAAATTTTTCTGTGGGGAGCCATTTATGGAATTCATACCAGTTCCCCCATCAAGTCCATCAAAAGTTACAGCTATCACGAAATGGTTGCCTATTACCTGCTGGTGATGGTCGGGCGGGCGTTTTCCAGTATGCCCGGACTGGCTAACGGAATTGCCAACGATGTGCGCGACGGAACCATTAAAAAATACTTAATTCAGCCCATCGATATGCTGGGCTATATGTTCTGGGCACGTATGGCTCACAAGCTGGTCTATTATCTGGTAGCCCTCGGCCCGTTTATTCTCGTGTTTTATCTCTGTCGCCACTACTTTTCCGGCTGGCCTGATGCGTTTACAATCACAGCCTGGATTCTGTCTCTGATGATGGCCTTTCTGGTCGGCTTTTTGATCGAGTCACTGATCGGGCTCATTGCATTCTGGTTTCTGGAAGTCAGTTCGCTCATCTTCATCTACATGATGTTGAACTACTTTCTTTCAGGACACATGATCCCACTCGACCTGTTCCCTGAACCTCTCAGTTCCTGGATGCAGCTACTTCCTTTTAAATATCTGGCTTATTTCCCGGGAACGGTGATCCTCGGAAAATACTCTCACCAGGAACTCATTTTCGAATTGTCCATTGAAGTCGTCTGGATTATCGCCTTGTTTTCCTTAAACCGCATCGCCTTTCAGCGAGGAATCAGGCGTTACAGCGCTTTTGGTGGATAATTCAGCGTATCAGGGGTCATTCGCTTCGCATCAACTTCAGCTCAAAGCGAAAATTACGATGATGAGCCTGATTTCAGCCTGTTCTACCGCAAACTTTCATATTTCTCCCTTAGACGGATGAGTGCTGGCCTGCTAAAATAATTGCGAAGGGTCTGCTGAACTTTCGCTATTGATTGCAAATTGCTGCGTGAAAGTCTCTTCCCCCTCAGGATTACGAACTTAGATCCGCTTTGGGGTGTCTACAGGTTGTTCCCCTGTCGGTCTCAATCACACGAATCGAAGATCGTGGAACGGTTTCTCCCCTGCCCGGGATTGCTCAAATCAGCGGGTACGCGTTCGGAAGGTGAACCGAAGACAATTCGGATTCAAAAAATCGGTACTTCTAAATTTACGGCAATGTGCCACAACCTTAATTAAAATAATCAAATGTCTATTACTCCTATTATTCCCACAGATGAAGAGGAACCCATCTACAATCGGTTGTTCTGGCTTTGCTATCTGGCCAACGTCATCTTGGTCACCGCGAATGCGCTTACGTTTCGCTTTGCCGATCTGATTACCTATCTCGGCGGAACGGAAGAACTTGTTGGTAATATCGTAAGCTGTGGCGTCTTCGTGGCTTTGATTGCCCGGTTCTTCCTGGGGCAAGGGATCGACCGCTATGGAGTCAGACGGCTGTGGGCCGTTTCCGCGGTTATCTTTGTGATCGGTGCCGGCGGAATGACATTCTGCAGATCATTGGGTTGGGAAATTTTCGCGTTACGCACCTTTTTTGCGACAGGCATCGCAGGCATGTTTACCTGCTCCGTCGTCCATATTCAGCAACGGGTCCCTCATCATCGTAGAACGGAAGTGATCGGCAGCCTGGGCAGTAGTGGCTTTGTCGGAATGATTCTGGGAACTCAAGTCAGTGACTTCATGCTCAAATGGCTGCCTCCCGGAAATGATCAGTTTTATGCCGTGTTCGGTATTCCCGCGATTCTGGGCGTGTTTTACTTTGCCATTGTGATTGCTGTGACACGAAACGACATTCATCGCAGGCCGAAGGTAACACCGGCCGCTCATCAGCTACTGTTCCGCTATTGGCCCGGCCAGGTTGTCGTCATCGCCATTATGATGGGGCTCAGCTTTACCGTAGTCAGTGTGTTTTTAACTCGATTTGTAACACAACGTGAACTGGGAGGAATTGGAACATTCTTTGCCGGTTATGCGAGCTCCGCTTTTGTGATTCGTATTCTGACAAGGCGCTGGGGCGAAACAGTCGGGCGCAATAAAATGATCACCATGGGTCTGATGGGGCACGCGATTGGACACCTCATTCTCCCTTCGATCACGCGGGAATGGCAATTAATTGGACCTTCGATTTTGTGTGGTTTTGGGCACGCCCTGCTCTTTCCCGCTGTCGTTTCATTGGGAACCGAATCATTTCCCAAACATTATCGCGGCTCTGGCACCACCATCGTACTCGGATTCTTCGATGCCGGAGCAATTATCTTTGCGCCGATTCTGGGAAGTATCATCGACATCTGGGGCATTGTCCCCATGTTCTATACGTCGGCATCCATCATGAGCTTAACAGCGGCTGTTTACACTGTGACGGCAAACCATAGCGTCAGCAAAGATATCGCAGTCCCTCAGGAACTTTGCGTCTCTCTTGAAGACGCTATCGATTGACGAATCGCACGTACATCAGAGAAGTGCAACCGATCTCTCGCAGGTGTGAGCTCGATTTACCTGTGACATCGCTCTGGGTGTACTAACTAATCGCGCCCGATTCCAGATCCTGGACCACTTCTGCAAGGACCGCGGGATCAGCAGATTTGAGCACATGACCGATGCGAGTCGGCGGTACATTTAAACGTTCCATAAGCTCTTGTGCTTTTTCCCAAAGTTTTTCCTTTTTCTTTCCTTCGGTCAAAAACAGGTTTGTACAGAGCTCTGACAATTTTTGATGATCAATAGAACCACGATTATCATAGTAGCGTTTGATCACATCTTTCTGGTAATTTGAATAGTCGGCCATTTGAGAGGCTAAACTCCTGTGGTTATTGGTTCAAAAAAAATCGCAAAACTATGTCTTGTCCTCTGCCAGATAAGGGCAATGAAGACTTTTATCGGTTTGAAAGATCAATGGACTGACTAGAATTTAGGCTCAGACCTGACATTTTGAAAAACTGAAAATGGGGTTTCCCACAAAATACTTACTAATTACGGGAAGCTGTCATTTCGGTCTAAGAAATATTATTGCCGAATTTTGTTGTAGTTATATACTCGCATCTCATCCTGATTCTAGTAAAATACCCATTACACACATTATTCCTGAATAGTCTGTTTTACAAAAATAATGTGTTCCAGACCCCGTGATGACAAGACTTAATGCAGTCATCAGTTAAAATGGCCGAAAATTCTAATATATTGACTCTCAGTTTTGCTGTGAGTACTATTTTGTTTAGTCCAAAGTTGTATTTATCGTAGCGACTACGAGTTACACATCGCTGGTTAAATATTAGAAAAAATGCTGGCAGTATGAAAGACCGGAGCTAAAACGTGTCCGTCACACAATTCACTGAGCAGGAAATTAAAGACCTGGAAGAAAAAACAACGATCCCACGTTTTTTATTCTTACCGATGGGAGCTGTTGGACTCTGGTGTCTAGCGACTTACTGGCCCTCACATGCGATCGGCTGGCAAATTTTCTGGACGCTCTTTACATCTTACTGTCTCTTCTGTTGGACCAGTTGCTTTCACGAATGCTCACACCACACGCTATCTGGTTCAAAAAACGCCAGTATCTGGCTGGGCCGTATTCTGGGAACGGCGATGTTTGTTCCCTATACGATCTACCGCGAAAGCCATATTCGTCATCATGCCTACTTAAATAAACCGAGTGACTGGGAGCTCTGGCCTTATTCCGATCCGAATACGTCACTTGGTTTTCGAAGAGTTTTCATCTGGTTTGACCTCCTGCTGGGGCTTTTTATGGCGCCTTACATTTATGGTCGAATTTTTTGGCATAAAGACTCGCCTCTGAATAACCCCCAAATCCGAAAAACCATTCGCTATGAATACGCCGCTATGGTCCTGTTCTGGGGATCGGTAATTGGCACTTGTGCCTACTTTGGTGTGGTCTGGGATCTGGTACGCGTCTGGTTCCTGCCTCATTATCTGGCGGGAATTTATCAAAATACCCGCAAGTTCACCGAACACCTGGGAATGAGCAGTTACGATCCCATGCTGGGAACACGCACCGTTGTTGGTTCAAATTTCATCACCAAATGGTGCACCTATTTCAACTTTGACATTTTTGTGCATGGCCCACACCACCGTCATCCCAGAATCGCCCACAATCTGCTCCTGCAAAAAATGGATGACTACCAGGAGAAAAACCCGGAACTCAAATATCCGGTCTTCACAAGCTACTGGGGTGCCATCATCGACATGGCTCCTTCGTTTATCTTGAAACCAGGGGTTGGCATGAATGCCGGTGCAGCACCACCTGCCAAAGAAAAGAAGCAGATCGATAATTTTGTGCAGGATGTGGCACAGGAAGTCCTGGCTGATGCTGATCTCGCCAACAAAAAAGCTGACCAATAGTGGTTTGAAACCAATTCGAGCCATTGACCGGTGGCAGCTTCAACCAGGGTTATATTAAGTGTCTCGTTTATAGAACGGGAGTGACGTCACTTTTACCGGAAATCGTTTTCCACGAATGTCCGCTTCCAGAATCTGCCCCGGTTCTGTAAATGCTGGTTCGACATATGCCATCCCGATTGGCATGTCGAGCGTGGGAGAAAAAGACCCTGACGTCACAATCCCCATCTGTTGATCCCCCTGAAACAGCAGCGCCCCTTCACGGGCCGCCCGCTTGCCTTCCAGGGTGAATCCCACACGGACTTTGCGATCTTCGCGGGCTTTTGCTGAAATGAGTGCCTGTTTGCCGATGAAATCAGTGCCCTGCAACTTCACTGCGAAATTGAGCCCCGCGGTAAACGGATCGGTTTGCTCATCCAGCTCATGCCCATATAAAGGCATCGCTGCTTCCAATCTCAACGTATCCCGACAGCCTAATCCCGCCGGTATCAACCCGACCGACTGCCCATCAGCAATCAAACGTTCCCAAAGGGTCATCGCCTGGGATTGGTCCAGCACTACTTCGAAACCATCTTCGCCGGTATAGCCGGTCCGACTGACCAGTGCATCCACACCCAGAACCTTAGTTTCGATCCCATAATAATATTTGATCTCACTTAATTCCGCCTCGGCCAGCGGATTGAGAACAGACAATGATTCTGGTCCCTGTAAGGCTAACATAAACTTTTCACAGGTCTGGTCTGCGATCTGGACATCAAAACCCTGTCGTTGCTTCTCAATCCACTCCACAATCTTCAATCGATTCGAAGCGTTGACCACCAGCATATAAAAATCAGAAAATCGGTAGACAAGCACATCGTCCAGAATTCCCCCTGATTCATTTGTAACCAGAGAATAGCGAATCTGTCCCGGCTTGAGTGACTCCACGTTGTTCGTCAGCAACGTATCCAGAAAACCGCACGCATCGGGTCCTGTAAAAAACAGTCGCCCCATATGGGCAATATCAAATAAACCTGCTGTCTTTCGCACTGCATGGTGTTCTGTCGTAATGTTGGAATACAGTAGAGGCATTTCCCAGCCAGCAAAATCAACCATGCGACCACCATGGTCAACATGCCATTGATGACAAGCGGTATATAACAATGAATCAGACACGTGATTCCTCTCTTTTATTTCTGTTGCGAACAGAATCTTTGATAGAAATAAAACGGGCTATGCTTTTGAAACGAGGCTGTTCTATTGTGGAACTTCATGTTCCATCACGCAATCATCAGGCGATGAGAATCTAAAAATTCAAAACTCTTCGCGCATAAAAAAGCGAGGTCCTGAAACAGGAAACCTCGCTCGATTCAATTGAGAGCAGGGAGTGGCCCGATTATTCTTTGGCACAAAGTTTGGCACGCAGAAATTCGCGGTTCAACCGGGCAATATTCGACACGGAAATTTCGGCAGGACAAGCAGCCTGACATTCTTCTGTATTCGTACAGTTCCCAAAGCCCTCCAGATCCATCTGTGCCACCATATTCTGCACGCGCGAGGCCCGTTCCGGCTCTCCTTGAGGCAGCGTTGATAAATGCGAAACTTTAGCAGACACAAACAACATCGCTGAGGCATTTTTACAGGCAGCAACACAGGCACCACAGCCAATACACGCCGCCGCATCCATTGCTGTTTCCTGGACATCCGCGGGAACCGGTATCGCATTGGCTTCGGGCGCATTACCGGTATTCACCGAGATGTACCCGCCTTTTTCGATAATGCGATCAAAGGCACTTCGATCCACGACCAGATCGCGTATGACGGGGAATGCTCTAGCGCGCCAAGGCTCGATCACAATCGTATCGCCAGTGTTAAATCGCCGCATATGCAACTGGCAGGTCGTCGTCCCCGCATCAGGGCCATGTGCCTGACCGTTGATCATCAGGCTGCACATGCCACAAACCCCTTCGCGACAGTCATGATCAAAGGCGATCATTTCTTCGCCTTTTTCAGTCAACTGCTCATTCAGGACATCCAGCATTTCCAGAAATGACATATGCGTCGAAATTCCGGTCAGTTTATATTCGACGTAACGCCCCGAGGCATCAGGTCCAGGCTGTCGCCAAACTTTGAGCGTCAGATCCAGTGTCTCGCTCATTATTTATAACTCCTCGTAGCCAGAGGTACTTCGACAAATTCCAAATGCTCACGATGTTCAACAGGCTCTTTTCCGACCCCTGTGAACTCCCATGCCGCGACATGACAGAAATTTTCATCATCACGTAATGCTTCATTTTCTTTCGTCTGGTGTTCTTCGCGGAAGTGACCACCACAAGACTCTTCTCGCACCAGTGCGTCACGAACCAGCAATTCACCAAACTCCAGGTAGTCAGCCAGACGGCCTGCATGTTCCAGATTCTGATTCAACTGCTCTCCCTGACCCAACACTTTAATGCTGGACCAGAATTCGTCACGCAGGTCACGGATTTTGCCCATGGCGGATTCCAGTTTCTGTCGTTCGCGCGACATACCACAATTTTCCCAGAGAAGGTGTCCCAGTTCACGATGAATACTGTCAGCAGAACGTGTGCCCTGAACGCCTAGAATTTTGGCGTTACGCCCCTGTGCATTCGCCATCGCTTCGGTGAACGCTTCATCGTCTGTGGAAACATCAGGCAAGCTGTTTGAAGCCAGGAAGTGACCGGTCGTATAAGGGGCCACAAAATAACCGTCTGCCAGTCCCTGCATCAAAGCTGATGCACCCAACCGGTTAGCACCATGGTCTGAGAAGTTAGCTTCTCCCAGGACAAACAAACCGGGGATCGAACTTTGCAGGTGATAATCAACCCACAATCCCCCCATGGTATAATGTACGGCAGGATAAATTCTCATCGGAACCTGATAAGGATCTTCCCCGGTAATTTTGGCATACATATGAAACAAGTTACCATATTTTGCTTCGATGGCGTGCTTACCATCGCGGGCAATGGCATCTCGAAAATCGAGAAAGACCGCCTGCTTCGATGCGCCGACTCCATACCCGGCGTCACAACGTTCCTTCGCAGCACGGGACGCCACATCTCGAGGCACCAGGTTTCCAAAGGTGGGATAACGACGTTCCAGGTAATAATCGCGTTCCGCGTCGGGAATTTGGTTTCCGCGTCGTTGGTCACTCTGCGCTTCAGGCACCCAGACCCGCCCATCGTTTCGCAGACTTTCACTCATCAGCGTCAGCTTGGACTGATAATCGCCACTCACAGGAATGCAGGTGGGATGAATCTGTGTGTAACAGGGATTCGCAAAATACGCCCCCCGTTTATGACAACGCCAGGCAGCCGTCACATTGGAGCCTTTGGCATTCGTGGAAAGATAAAAGGCATTCCCATAGCCTCCCGTGCAGAGCAACACACAATCTGCGGAATATTTTTCGAACTCGCCAGTAATCAGGTTCCGGACAATAATCCCGCGTGCCACACCATCGACAACAACTAGATCCAGCATTTCCCGTCGTGGAAATAATTTGATGCGCCCGGTGTTGACCTGTCGCATTAATGCACTATAGGCACCAAGCAGCAGTTGCTGTCCGGTTTGTCCACGGGCATAAAAAGTACGCGAGACCTGCGCACCACCAAATGAGCGGTTTGCCAGTGACCCGCCGTAATCACGGGCGAAAGGAACTCCCTGAGCCGCACATTGATCAATGATGTTATTACTGACTTGAGCCAGGCGATGCACGTTCGCTTCACGGCTGCGAAAGTCGCCTCCCTTGACGGTATCGTAAAACAGCCGCCAGACGCTGTCTCCGTCATTCGGATAGTTTTTTGCCGCATTGATTCCCCCCTGAGCGGCAATACTGTGAGCACGTCGCGGAGAGTCTTGAAAACAGAAGGATTCAACCTGGTATCCCAGCTCCGCCAGAGAAGCAGCAGCCGAAGCCCCCGCCAGACCGGTTCCCACTACGATGATTTTCTTCTTCCGTTTATTTGCCGGGTTAACCAGCTTCATTTCCTTTTTGCAGCGGTCCCATTTCTCGGCCATGGGTCCTTCAGGAACACGAGAATTAAAAACCGTACTAGCCGTCGCGGCCATGATATAAACCTTCAAAACGGAAACAGTTGAACTATTGAGTGATCTCTGACAACAAACGCATAGGGATGAGAATCATCATCGGATGAAATATCCCCAGATTGGCAGGCTGACAAAGCCAGCAGCAATCACGAACGCAAACAGGATCGCCAGTTTTTTGATCCAGGGCATGTACTTGGGATGATTCAAGCCCAGTGACTGAAACGCACTCCAAAAACCGTGTGATAAATGAAAACCAAGCACAATGGTTCCCACAATATAGATCGGAGCACTCAGACTACTGCCAAGCACCTGCACGATAATGTCATAAGGCGTTGCCTCGGTGTAATCGACTCCGGGATTCGCATGTAGTTTCATATCAATCATATGCATCAGCAAAAATGCCAGAATGATGGACCCCGAAATAAACATCCAGGAACTGGTCTGCCCCATCCCGGTACGATCAAACAAAGAGGGCTTTTCCTCGAGCTTACTTTGAGTCTGCTGATAGCTGATCTGTCGCGCCCGTTGATTGTCACGCGTCAACTTGAACGCCAAGGCAATGTGAATAAACAACAACAGAAATAATCCTGTTTCAGCAACAGGCAGCAGCAGCATACTATGCAGTTCGGCTGCATATGTGTTGTAGGCATCCGCTCCCACATAAACGAGCAGATTGCCCGCTAAATGCACTACCAGAAAGCCACACAGTAAAAGTCCGGTGATCGCCATCACGAACTTTTGACCAATGGATGAGGACAGTAGAGTCATGATCCATTTTGTAGCTGATCTCCCGCCTGCTGGCGGAGATGATTGCTTTTTTTCAGCCAATTTTGTCACCATAATCAAGCTCTCACCCGGTTACCCTGAGGTGATCCCGTGAACAATTTTGTGATATTAACTTTCCTCGAGCGGCTTTTCTCAGCCTCTCATCCTGAATTCGTTTCATATTCGCAAAGACAGATAGCCAAATTCTTAACTCATCTTTAGTTATTATATTTCATTACCTTTGAACATCAATCTTTACCTGATTATAAACTTAAACCCTTTTAGAAATTTCAAGTATTTCACTCTACCTCAGATTGATATTGTCTGTTTTCAGCGCGGTCATCGTAAATCCATCCCACCTGGATTCTCTAAAAGCACAATCCAGGTACGCTTACTCCCTGCACCTTACATCGGATAGATAGCTAACGATCTCCGCTCCTCTTTTCTGTTTGCGATTATTTTCTCTTTTTCTTCTTTCCTCGCTGCGAGTTAGGCTTACGGCTGTTCTTTTTCGTAGGGGACTGCGCTTTCGCTGGAGCCTTTGTCGACTTCTTATCCTGGTAAGGAGACTTACCTCCAGCAGATTTCGTTGCCTTTGAGGAATTAGAGTCAGGCAGACGGAAATCCAGTTCGCGACGATCCAGGTCAATCTTCTCAACTTCGACGTTCAGGTAATCTCCGATCCGGTACTCCTGTCCGGTTCGCTCACCAACAACGCTGAACTTGGCAACATCCTGACGAAAGTAATCGTTCTTTCCCAGACGGCTGATATGCAGCAACCCTTCCACTGGTACATCCGTCCCTCTGCAAAACAGACCGAAGGTTTCTACGCCCGTGATCATTGTCTTGAGAGTTTTAATATTCTTGTCGATCATCCATGTGAGCAGTTTCACTTTCGTTAACTCGCGTTCTGCAGCTTCCGCCCGTCGCTCTCGTAAAGACAGCTCTTGCCCCAGTTGCTTTAAGCCCTGCGGACTTTGCCCTTTCCCCTTATCCGGCCGTTCCAGAATGTCATCAATCATGCGATGAATCGTTAAATCGGGATAGCGGCGGATCGGACTGGTAAAGTGGCAATAATGATCGACGGCAAGTGCATAGTGGCCTAGCTCTTCATCGGTATACTCCGCCTGTTTCAAGCTGCGCAACAGAGCATAGTTAATGGCTTGCTCGACGGGTGTCCCGTGGACCAGTTCGATCAGTTTCTGCAGATCCTTACGACTTTGTGCTTTTTTGAGCGTATAACCTAATGCGTTGACGAATTCTGCAAATGCCAACTGGCGCGGCAATTCCGGAGAGGGATGCACGCGTCTTAAAAAACGCAGTTTTCGGTCATTGAAAGCTTCCGCGACGGAAATGTTTGCCGCCAGCATAAATTCTTCAATAATCTGGTGACTTTCATCGTGCTCGCGTTCAACAGCACCACTCACTCTGTGTTGATCATCGAATGTGAGCCGAACTTCGGAAAGGTGTAATTCCAATGCACCGGCTGCAAAGCGGCGCTCGCGCAAAATCATTGCCAGATGATGCATATTTTTGAGTAATTCGCGAACGTGAGTCGGAACATTTTCACCTTCAGAATCACGCCCCTCTACGATCGGCATCACCTGTTCGTAGGCAAAACGCTGAGTGACCTGAATCGCGGAATTGGCAAACTCGGTATGTACCGGAACTCCATCGGCCGTGAATTCGATAAAGGCCGATTTGGTAAAACGTACCTGACCTTCCTGAAGACTGGCCAATCCGTTTGAGATGATCTCTGGTATCATCGGGATCACCCGGCCGGGCAAATAGACGCTGGTCCCCCGACTTTTGGCTTCGCGATCCAAGACGGAACCTTCTTTAACGAAATGCGCCACATCGGCGATATGCACTCCCAACAGCCAGTGCCCTCGTTCATTTCGAACTAAAGAGATCGCATCATCAAAGTCGCGCGCATCTGCGGGGTCGATTGTCACAATGGTGTCTTTGGTCAGGTCGCGGCGGTTCCCCAGCTTTGTTTCATCAAACAGACTCGCCTGCTCGCGTGCTTCTGCCAGCACTTCTTCCGGGAATTCCAGCGGAATTCCGAACTCATAGATAATCGAAAGCAGATCAACGCCTGGTTTCCCTTGAGGTCCCAGCACCTTGGAGATGACGCCTTGGCCAAGATAATTCTTGGAAGGAAACCGCAGAATGTCGATGACCACTTTATCTTCCGGGCTCACACCTTTGGCACCAGGATCGCCGACATGCACGGGCGAGTTGAAGATTTTGCCATCCACGTGGACATAACCTTCTCCCTGGGCTTCGAAATAAGTTCCGACAAACGTCGTCGAAGCACGCTCGATAATTTCCACAACCCGACCACAAAGCTGACCACCACTGCGGCGACGGTTAATCACAGTCCCATACACTTCGTCACCCGTTTGGGCATCACCCAGATCGTGTTCTGAAATATAGAGATCTCCCGCATGACGCTGGTCGTGGGCAATATCATCGGGTTTGTGGTGGGGAATCAGATATCCTGCACCGGAACTGGTTTTCTTAATCGTCCCTGCAATCCAGTCTGCTTTCTTGACGGGACGAATTAAACCGGAATCCGAAACCAGGATATCCTTTCTACCTCGGAGATTCTGCATCGCCTGCTCAAATTCTGAGGACGATGACTTGGAACCTCCGACTTTTTTCAAGAGTGCCTTTTCACGCACGGGCGTATAACCGGGCCGGGTTACGTAATCGAGAATTTTCTTCTCAAAATCGGGCATCAACTCAGTCCTCGGTTGTTCCCTTAAATAGTTTGCGCTGCAAACGTGGCGAATAAGGGGTCCAGTTTGATGAGGAATTCAGATCGTCTTCGATGAAACGAGTGAATTCATTTACTTTGGCATCCAGGTTATCAAGATGATGCAAGGCCACTGCTTCGGGAGTCATCGGCAAACGGGCACTGCCAAATTCATAAGTTCCGTGATGGCTGACAATCATATGCTTCAACCGCAACTCAGCCTCTTTGGGAAAGGATTCTCCCGTCATTTCCTGGTAGGCGTTGATTTTTTCGGTCAGCATTTCGACGCCGATAATTAAGTGGCCTAGCAACTGACCTTCATCTGTATAAATGAATTCGTTCTCGTAACCGAGTTCACGCACTTTTCCAAGATCATGCAAAAAGACACCCGCCAACAGCAAACTCATATCCGCCTTGGGATACAGGTCGGCCACACGATGTGCCGTCTCCATCAAATTGACTACATGCTCTATTAAGCCGCCATGATAGGCGTGGTGCGTTTTGACGCCAGCCGGTGCTTTACAGAATTCTTCCATGAGCGCTTCATCAACCAGAAAACACTCCATTAATGTCCGAACTTCGTTGTTTTCGATGCCCAGCAACATCTCGCGAAGTTTGCCTAAGAGTTGTTGCACATCCTGCGACGCCTGCGGCAGAAAATCGGCAGGGTCGAGATTCTCGGCGGAGACTGGTTCGATATAGGTCAGAATGATCTGTAATGTACCCTGAAACAGATGAACTTTCCCTTTCGCCTGCACATAATTGCCAGACTGGAAATGTTGCATCCGTTCTTCGAGTACATTCCACATCCGGGCATTAACGACCCCTGTGGAATCCCTCAAATCAGCTGACAAGAAAAGGCTGGCATTACGATTTGCACGTAACTGCTTGTCAACCAACAGGTAAACTTCATTAACCGGATCGCCATCCTTTAACTGATTTATACTTTGACGAGACATCTCGAATCGGCTTTCACTATCACTCTCAAAACGCTGTTGTCGATCTAAAGTTTCGCTAAGAAACACAATAGAAAGATCTTAAGCCGTTGGATTCTGCTCAACAAGTCCGACACCAGTCCGTTCTGAAAGTCTGTCCTATTTGCTGAAACCGGCTGCTTCTTAAAATTCAGTTAGAGATTTCCAACAGCTCACAAAAAACACAACAACACCTTTAATACAAAACACTTACGTCGAATTGAATATTTTCACACGGTCTCATGCCGAACCTTTTGGATATGTATCTGTTCTGCTAGACTGTGTCCAGTTTTACTCTAGCGTCTCCAAGACCATTTGGACCGAGTATATTAGATTGAGACACGCTATGGTAAAATGTGATGTGCTCTCGAATACGCGACCATCAACGGAGATGTCTGCCCGACAACTCCTCCCAATAAACATAGAAAACGTAACCATTTTCTCACAAGATACTTAAGGAAATAACGTGCGCTGGACGAATACGCTGATTCCCACCATAAAAGAAGTGCCCGCCGATGCAGAAATTCCCAGTCATCAATTAATGTTACGGGCGGGACTGATTCGCCAGTTAATGGCGGGAGCCTATACGTATCTCCCACTGGGCTGGAGAGCCATACAAAAAGCATCCCAGATCATCCGTGAAGAGATGGATGCGGCTGGCGCTGCCGAACTCCATATGCCGGCTCTGCAACCGTTGGGACTATTTGAACGAACCCAACGTAAAGAAGCCTTTGGCTCGGTGTTAATCCAATTCAACGTTCCGCGAGGCAACCGACTCATTCCGATGGCATTGGGGCCCACTCACGAAGAGGTGGTAACCGACCTGATCAGCCATTGCATCAGCAGTTATAAACAACTGCCCTTAACCGTTTATCAGATACAGACCAAGTTTCGCAATGAAGAGCGTCCCCGCTTCGGTGTGTTACGCACCAGTGAATTTCTGATGAAAGACGCCTACAGCTTCAGTTCCACTGTAGAACAACTGGATGAAATCTACGATCGCATGTATCGGGCTTACTGCCGCATCTTTGCCCGATGTGGATTGAAATATCTGCCCGTCGAAGCAGAAAGCGGTCCGATTGGCGGCGATGCCTCACATGAATTCATGATCCCGTCAGACAACGGTGAAGATTCGATCGTTTACTGTGAGGCTTCCGGCTACGCAGCGAACCTGGAACGGGCTGATACAGGCCGCACAGCGCCTGAAATCAAAACCAGCTCCCATGCGGCAGCGCTTGAGAAACAAGCGACTCCCGAGGCCACCAGTATCGAACAGGTCAGCACGCTTCTGGGATGTGAACCATCACAAATGATTAAAACTCTGATCTATCTCGCGGACGATGAACCTGTCGCCGTCCTGATCCGCGGCGATCACGAAGCCAATGAAGGCAAGATCCGCCGTGCATTGGAAGCGACATCGGTGGAACTGGCTGACGAGAAAACCATTCAACAAGTCACAAGCGCCCCCACCGGATTCGCTGGCCCTGTGGGAATCAAATGTAAAATCATCGCCGATCATGACATTCCCGTGATTGAAAACGCCATCACCGGCGCGAACGAAGCCGACATACATTTCCTGAATGTGAATGTAGGCCGCGACTATCAACTGGAAACAACCTATGACCTGCGTAACGCGGTAGCCGGCGACCCCTGCCCCAAGAGTGGCGAGCCACTGACCATTGTACATGGCATCGAAGTCGGTCACGTCTTTAAGCTGGGAACCAAATATACGGAAGCCCTTGATGCAAACTTTCTGGACGAAAAAGAAAAGCGACATCCGATTATCATGGGCTGTTATGGCATCGGGGTGAACCGCATCGTTGCCGGTCTGGCAGAAACACGCCACGATGAAAACGGCCTCATTTGGCCACTCTCAATCGCCCCTTATGAAGTACTCGTGATTCCGCTCAATACAAAAGACGATGAAGTCATGCAGATTGCAGAACGCTACTACGACGAGCTGAAAGCCGCCGGCGTGGATGTCCTGTTTGATGACCGCAATGCCCGCCCGGGCGTCAAATTCAAAGATGCCGACCTGATTGGAATTCCCTATCGCGTGGTCATTGGTGGCAAAGGACTTAAGAATGGGGAAATCGAAACCAAATGGCGGACGGCGGAAAATGCAGAAATGATCGCCCTCGATGCCGGCATTAAACCGATCCTCGAAACCCTGGAAGCGCACAGAGCAGAAGAATTTCAGGCAGCCAACGTTCCCGAATAAGGCAGACTTCCTGGAAACGAAAACTTCAATAAAGAAAGCCGGCAGAGAACAATTCTCTGCCGGCTGATTTTTTGCATTCTGTATTCGATCAGATCAAATCGATTACTTCAGTTCTTTGATCCGAATATCTTTCCAGGCAACAGAATAAGGGCCGGTTCCCTTTTTGATGCCATGGACTTGCAGACCAATGAAACCTTTGGGATGCGATTTATAAACTCTCTCATCGGTCAGATCGGAGACCTCATGACCGTTGACCCAGGTTTGGATGCGCGGCCCATTGGCAATGACACGGAACTTGTTCCATTCCCCATCTTTTAAATATTTATGAGGCTTACGTTGGTCATCTGGTGTCATCCAGCCAATGCCTTTAAATTTACCGTCAACTTTGTACTTGATCGCTTCGCCATAAATATAACCTGCTTCGGCCCCGTTATCACCGCTGGCTTCAATTTCAACCTGGGGACCATTCACAGCATCATCGCCTTTTCTTTTTCGGCTGCGAATTTGCACACCTGAGTTCAATTGGTTGTGAACCTTCACTTCAAACTCAAGTTCAAAATTTCCGTATTTTTTCTTGGTACACAAAAAGGTGTTACGACTGCCTTCCTTAGTCGTCCCTTCAATCGTTCCATCAACCACTTTATAGGTGGCTGTTCCGTTCTTCACCACCCAACTATCGAGTGTCTTGCCATCAAACAGATTCACCCAATCGGACTTCTCTCCGGCTTGTACGCTGCCAGTCAGACAAACAGCCGCCAAAACGGCCATACTAATTCCTAAAACGCGATTTCGTATCATGTTTTCTCTCCCAAAAAAGATTCAGTGTTGATATTTAGGTCTAAAGCAGATTCGCCATTTTAACAAAGCGGGAACCACAAATCGAGCAGCCGCTTATGAATCTATTTCACTACGGAGCCAGAATCGGTCCCGGTGCATTGATCTTCGTCGCCTGTTTTGCATCACCCGGCATTTCACGGTGTTCAAACTCAGGCGGCTCCGGCTCACCCGGACGCTGATTCCGATCCAGGGTCGGATTTTTTGGAACGGTATCGCCTGTCTCAGCCGTCCACTGATCCAGCACCTTCCTCAGCCGGGATAAGTCACCAGCATACTCCGATTTCGCTGCCAGATTATGAAACTGATACGGGTCGTTTGAAACCAGATAAAGCTCTTCCGCCGGGCGAGGCTTCAAAAAGACATCACGCTGAAACTCATTCAGCTTGTCCGCTTTGAATCGCTGCCAAAGCACTTCGCCGGAAGGAAATTCGAGCGATTCCACACACAGGTTTCTCTGTTCCGGCCACGCATTGCGAATGTAAAGTAAATTTCCTGAGCGCACCATTCGTTCGTGCGCTTTGAAAACGTGCCAGTTATGTTCGGCAAAAGCATAGTCGCGCACTTTGGTCTCAGGCTGCGTGAGCACTTTATCAAAGCTGACTCCCTGAATCCGAGAATCGGGAGTCACTCCCGCCAACTCCAACATTGTCGGGCCAATATCAATCGTACTGACGAGGCTCTTCGTCACCGTCCCCGGCTTTACGGCGGCGGGCCAACGCACAATCATCGGCGTTTTAATACCACTGTCATAGAGTCTGGTTTTACAGCGGGGAAAAGGGCGGCCGTTGTCAGCGAAAAAAAGAATCAACGTATTGTCGGCAATTCCTTGCGCGTCTAATTCATCGAAAATTTTGCCGGTAAAGAAATCAATCCGGCTGATTTCATTATAATATTGCGCAAGGTCCTGGCGGGTCTCAGGCGAATCAATCAGATAAGGGGGCACAACGACTTCAGCCGGCTGATGAGGCTGATACTCCTTAGAAGCCTGCCACGCTCTGTGCGCATCGATCGAGGCAAACCAGCAAAAAAATGGTTTGTCCTTGGGTCGCTTTTTGAGAATGGGAACCCAATCCGCTTCTCTGCCCGGCCCCTTTCCTTTCGAGACATGGTCAAAGGCGGTTAACGCATAGTTCCCCATGTGTTGTTTGCCGGAAATGACGGTGTAATACCCCGCATCGTGCAGCAATTGAGGAAACAAAACCTGACCTTCAGGAAGCGGCGTGTGTAATTCAGGAGCCCCCGTATTATGTGGATAGCGACTCGTGATCACGCTACAACGACTGGGGCTGCAACTGCTGGTTGTGAGATAGGCGTTATCAAACCGCAGCCCTTCTCTGGCAAGACGATCCAGATGGGGAGTTCGAATCGAAGGATGCCCATAACAGCCCAGATCATTCCAGGAAACATCATCTGCAAAAATCAAAATGATATTGGGCTTGGCTGCCGATGTTTGATTCTCTGCATAACCTGCTGGAGTGATCAAAACAACGCATGCAAGAAAAAGAAGCCAGTTCCACGAATGCAATCGAACACACATAATGCACGCTACCTCAATCCAAAAAAATGAAGCCCTGTAATAACCTGTCAGAATCAATATTCTCTACGGTACTACAACAGGTCGGACATCTCAATCTTGAGGTAGTCATTCCGTTTTTAAGATTCTCGGAAAGCACTTTCGTTAACATTCATTAATAAGTGTCGGTCTTAATCTTCTTCAGGATCGATCCCGAAATCTTCCGGTTCTTCTTCATTCTCCAACAGAAAATTTTCGTCCGAACTCGGTTCTTGATCTTCCTGGGCTGGCTTGAATGTAATGGTAAGATGGACTTCATGGTGGACGACAGGATTGAATTGTTCGCCCAGTGGTTCAAAGCGGAGATGGATATTTGCTTCGGAGGCAATTTCATCAGCAGTACGTTCTGCACTCTCTGCTAAATCACTCTGGCCACTTTCCCGATAACAAGCGCCCAATGATTTCCAGGGGAGTTGGCTGTGAGGAATGGGCAATAAGTCAGCCGCATATTGCAACGGTTTGATCGCCTCTGTATAGCGACCAATTCTTTTCAGAGATTCTCCGCGTAAAAAAGAGTAGGAAGCAGTCAACGATCCAGGATCATTCACTTTATCCAGCTCCCTAAGCGCCTGAACGGGCATCCCCAGTTCCAGATAGCCTTCTGCCGCCATCAATCTTCGAACGGTTTTTTGAGGAATTCGAGGGATCATCATAATAACCTCCAGTTTCACTTGATGTGGTGAATCTCGCTGGTTGAATTTTTATTTGAAAACAACGGCTCTGGGGACTGAGTTCACATCATTTCTCTCTCATAAAAAACGTAATCTCAAGTCCTCTGGATCAATTTTACCGCATAGAATGTGCCAAATCTCTCTCCTCGCAATAAGAAATCAACATAAACCTATTAAAAACAACCACTTACACATGAATGGCAGTCTTGCCGCAAAGGCAGGACAGTGCCGTTTTGACAGCTGCCCTGATATCATAGTGGTGGCAGCCTGCATCAAACCTGCACAAAATAGGGGCTTCTCTTTTAGACAAGTCACACAACAAGTCGGTTCGTCTCAATCGCCTCTGGAACAGTGTCAGAATGAACATGAAACTTAAAAAAGCCTCTGTATCCTAACTACGTGCAAACGAGCTTTTATTCAGCAAGAATCTGGCGAAACGAGTCATCAAATTCAAACTTTTCTTCCGGCTCGGGATCCACGGGCGTCTCAAGGGCCTGTTTGTCCACCAATCCGGGGCCTTGCGGCCACACTGTTGAGATCCGGGAAGAATCGCCTTGCAACCAATCCTGATGATTGGTTGCTTTCTCCGGCTTCAGGAAGAGATTCGTCTTGATTTTAGCGGGGTCGACGGCAACCTCAGGTTCAGGGATTAACTCCTGTTCCTCAATTTTTGGGGCCTGCGCGCCCTCCACAGCCTTGGCATCTGCTTTCGGTGCTTTTGAAGCGGTTTCGGTTTTCTGTTTTGTTTTTTCTACCGACTCTGCCTGGATCCACTCTGACAGCGTTTTCACTTTACGCTGTTTAACCTCACCTTTGCCGACAGGCGTTTGGGAAGTTTCGACGAACCGGGCCGGTTGCAGGTAATCAACCGTGCTCTCATTGGAAAACTTATCTTCGCCTGGTAATCCAATCTCAAGTTTCGAACCCGCAAACTGAGCCCCCTTGTAGATCGTTCCATGTTGAAATGGTCCAGCACCGAGAATCCAGGTATCGCGGGCCGTACTCTTTGATTGAAGAACTCCCGACTGCCAGACTCGCTCACGTGTTTTCTGATTGTAAGCAAACACGCTGATTTTTGCGGCCGCGGTCTGGTTGTTCTTTTTTGCTAATGAGATTTCGGGAATAGTCGGTATCACAGGAGCAGATGAGACCAATGTTGCGGCTGAAGACAGGAGATTACTGGCCGGAATCCCATAATTTACCTCATGCCCGTTGGTGGCGAGTGTTCCCACGCGCGCTTCGACTACATAGTCTGCCTCTTCTTTTTTCTCTTGAATGAGACAATTGGCGGCGACAATCTGCTGCCGTAACGAACTGACGATGTAGTCGCCATTTACAAACCCTACCCCTTTGATATTTTTGATATACGAAGTATCAAAGTAGACTTTTTTGTTCGCCAGGGTACTGAAATCAATATTGGAAATCGTCTGGTCGACCGCATCTGAAGTCAACAACTGTTCGGTCGCGCTATTACTCAGCATCGTGCCACACCCTGATGAAAGGGTCAGCAGCACGATGAGCAACCAAGCGTGAATGCGATTGTTAATGAACCGATTAAAGTCAAACATGAGTTAAGGCGATCGTCATTTCAGCACAAATTTTGTCAACCCGATTTCCACTGATCGTTCGGAGAATCCCGAAAGACAGTAGCCCGGAAACACGGTGTGAAATGCAACGTCCATACGAAGTGAAACAGCAGCAATGATGACATTGATGTTTGATTCGTATTTCTGTTTTATGGTGTAGGAAAGGTGGCCAGAACCAGGAAGGAACATTGACCAGGAGGTAACTCTACCCTGATCGAATATCAGCTACGATCAGAGACACAAGTCAATCAGAGCGAATCCTTACTTGAGAGGAGTTAAGGAATCATCTGACGTGCGGAGTATAGCGAACACATTACAAAACTCAAATATGACTTTGAAGCAGTTGATATTTAATGCAAACAAATACGGCACATATACTTAACATCATTAAACATCTAAGACCTGATTAGAAATCTGATCATTTTTTGGATTTTCAGCGGGGAATACGAGGACTCTGAAACCGGTTTGTCTCTGAGAAATCCGTCATCCGGGAGGAAAGATCATTCCAACTCAAACGCGGGCAATTCATTTGTTCCTGATAAAGCGTCTCGTAGGTCTCTTCGATCTCTTCAACCGCCTCTGCGGTGAGAGAGGCGACTTCTGCCAGTTCCTGATACCCGCCAAGTCGAAAACAATCACTCAGTGAACTCCAGGCTTTGCGGCTTTCCATCACGGGAAACAGACGCGCGGCCTGATGCAGAGGCTCAATCGCTTCGTGATATTTTTCCTGGCGAAGATAAGCTTCGCCAATCAGATAGAGTCGCATGGCCTCAAGCGGGCCGGCATCACCGACTGCGTTGAGTGCTTCCAGCGCCTGAATGGGCATCCCCAGTTCCAGGTAACCTTCAGCGGCCATAATTTTGTGAATCACTTTGGGAGAAACATTTTCTAACATGATCAATTCCTTTTTTAACCGGTGGGGCAAGCAATCCTTTGCCCGGCTGCAGTTGTGTTTCCAAAACAGGTCTCAATCCTCTGAGACATAAAACTCATACAGGTTCTCAAAAGCAACCCCCGTACCAAACACAAACCCTCCGCCGCCGAATTCACCTATCTCTCTGCTGACAAACGCCTTTTAACAACGATAAAATTTATCCGTCTCGTGAGCATCGGCTGAAAGTGCACTTTCTACCCAAATTCAATCTGTAAATTCTACATCCGAGTTTTTTCATTTGTTTCTCGACAGTCATTTTTCAATGCCATCACAAAACTTGCACTTCCTCCCCAAAACCTGCATGATGGAGAGGAAAATCAATCAGTAATCGACCGGCTTATTACCTGCGATCATTTCTTGAGACTGAGGATGAACCCCATGCTTCCGCTTTGCAAAACCACTGCCCGCTTTACGTTTGCGATCGTACTCAGCACTTTCATCACCCAGCTCATCCTTTTCAGTGGTGGACTTTCTGAAGCGCACGCGAATCAACAACAGCGACCGAATATTCTGTTCATTTTCACGGATGATCACGCTTCGCATGCCATGAGCTGTTATGGATCGAAAGTCAATCAGACGCCCAACCTGGATCGGATTGCCCAGGAAGGCATGCTGTTCAATAACTGCTTCTGTACGAACAGTATTTGTGGTCCCAGCCGTGCCGTGATTTTAACGGGTAAACACAGTCACCTGAATGGCTTCAGGCAGAACGGCAACAAGTTTGATGGTTCACAGCAAACGTTTCCCAAAATCCTCAGAAAAAATGACTACCAGACAGCCATCGTGGGAAAATGGCATCTCGCAACCCAACCCACCGGATTCGATTATTCTGAAATTCTGATCGGCCAAGGCCCGTACTATAATCCGCCAATGATTCGCAACGGGAAGCGTGTCAAACACGTCGGTTACACAACAGACATCATTACGGATCTGGCGCTTGATTACCTCAAAAATAGTCGTGACCCGGAAAAACCTTTTATGCTGATGTTCCAACACAAGGCACCGCACCGCAACTGGCAACCCGGACCAAAATATTTACACATGTATGATGACGTCACAATTCCGGAACCCGATAACCTGTTCGATAATTACGAAGGACGCGGAACAGCAGCCAAACAGCAGGACATGACAATCGCGGAAACAATGACCGCCTTCGACCTGAAATTAACTCCGCCCAAAAACCTCACTCCCGAACAATTAAAAGTCTGGAATGCGGCTTACGACCCCAAAAACGAAGCATTTCACAATGCCAATCTCACCGGTAAAGATCTGGTTCGCTGGAAATATCAACGCTACATGAAAGACTATCTCCGGTGCATTGCATCGGTAGACGACAATGTCGGCCGGATGCTGGACTACCTGGAAGAATCAGGGCTCGCCAAGAATACGATTGTGATTTATTCATCGGATCAGGGTTTCTATCTCGGTGATCACGGCTGGTTTGACAAGCGTTTCATGTATGAGGAATCCTTCCGCATGCCATTTTTGGTGCGCTGGCCGGGCGTGATCAAACCAGGCAGTGTGAATAATGAACTGGTCTCCAATCTCGACTTCGCTGAAACCTTTCTGGATCTCGCGGGAGCAGCGATACCCGATGATATGCAAGGCGTGAGCCTGGTCCCCCTCTTTAAAGGAAATGCCGACAAATGGCGCGACAGCCTTTATTATCACTACTATGAATTTTACAACGATCGTCGGTCCGCCCACATGGTCCGCCGACATAATGGAGTGCGTACGAAACGCTTTAAGCTGATTGATTTCTATAACCTCGGAGAGTGGGAACTCTACGATCTGAAAAAAGATCCCCGAGAGATGACAAACGTCTATGCAGATCCCGAATATGCACAGGTTGTCACAGATCTGAAAAAAGAATTGAAACGACTGCAAGCACAATACCAGGTTCCCGATGACACCGGATCGGTAGATAAAAATCCGCCGTCACTCTATCTCAAGCCCAGAAACAGCGGCGCTGCCCAGAAAAAGAAATCGACCGGTAAGAAGTAAAAGCCGCTTCAATGCGTGCGAGATCAGGTTCGCTTGAGACCGTAAAAGCGGATCGCGGCAACGGCATATTGTCGCGTTCCCAGATCCCAGCGCCACGGAGGCAGCATGTCAATGTCGCGAACCTGACTTGCCAACGGAGTGTTACCCATCAGCAATGAAAATAACACTCCTGGATGCACCCCATGAAAAAAGTTCCGGGTGGAAAGTAGCTGAGAAAGATACTGCGTTAATTGATATTCGGGCACATGCGGCAGATCCGTTGCGGTATCCGAAGAAACAAAATCGCTGACCAGCAAGCCAGTTCCGCATTCCCCCATCAAATCGATCAGCGTTTGAAAATGCTGGTAGCGAACCGCGAGCATCAGTTCTTCAAATCGCGAATGAGTATCCCCAACGGTTTTGACAGCCAAATCGATTAATTGACTCAACACACACGTCGAACAAACCACATCAAACGGGCCCGGCAAATCTAAGGCAGCAGGTCGGGATAATTGCTCAATGATCTCAGTCAGGCGTGCATCTGCATCGCTGTCATCAGCGTTCCAGTCAGCCAGTTGCTGGCCAACCCCCGTCAAATCATGAGTATGGAGAATCACTTTTGAATCATTAGCCAATGACTGAGATTGAACCGCATGGTCCAGCGCCTGTTCATCAAGATCAACCAGATGAATCTCACGGAACACCTGCGAGAGCCGCTTCAAATCGAGGTCATTACAATTCCCAGCCCCCAATACACACAATCGCTGCTGCTGTCCTGCCAGGTCAACTAGACAACCGGTGAGTATTTCACGATGCTTCGATCCGTGTTCCCAATTAGGACGGCTTTCCAGATTATAACGAAACTGTTCCTCAAATAATTCATTCATTACAGCAGTTTGATGACTCCGGAACTCTTGGCGACTTCTCTGGTTATACAGGTAGAGACAACTGTACGTCATACAACAAATATATCAATCGAAAACTGACGAGAAACACATTTTTCGCTACCACTAATTCAATTTCTTAGCCAAACTAAAGCGTAGATCGCAAGTCCCTCTTCGTAATTTTGAATGTTATCTGTAATGTTATTCTTTGTATTTGCCTGTCTTGCCCCTTCGTTTTTGATTTCATTCCTGGCGACAGCAGCCATGCGCAAACTGGCCCCGCGCTGGGGGCTGATTGATCAACCCGCGCAAAGAAAAGTACATACGAATCCCACACCGCTGGGAGGCGGGGTCGGAATCTGGCTGGGGGTTGTTGTTCCGATTGTCATCGCCCAGTTGAGCGTTCTGATTATTCTGAAATCAGGCACGACTCCGTCCTGGATTCCCCAGGAGCTAGTCCCCCATTTAGAGGGAGTCCTCTATCGCTCGGGGCAATTATGGGTTGTGCTGGCGGGTGGTACGGTCTTAGCCGTCATGGGACTGCTGGACGACAAACTCAATATTTCCTGGAAACCTCGCCTGATCATTCAATTGCTGGTCGCTGTGGGATTGGTTCTGGCTGGCGTACGGGGAACGCTCTTTATCCAGCAACCGTGGATCGGCATTTTATTGACAGTGACCTGGATTATTGTACTGGTCAACTCTTTGAACTTTCTGGACAACATGGATGGGCTGACATCGGGAATCGGGCTGATTGCAGCCGTTTTGTTTGCTTTGATCATGTTGCGATTTACCGGCGAACCGCGGTGGCTTGTGGCTGGCGTGCTGCTGGTGCTGGCCGGTTCCATTGCTGGTTTCTTATGTCATAACTGGCCTCCTGCGAAAATTTTCATGGGAGACTCCGGCAGCTATTTTATCGGACTGCTCCTCTCGACCATGACCATTCTGGGAACCTTTTATTCAGGAGATTCACCTACGGGAGAATCCGTTGCCAGCCGTCATGTCATCCTGGCGCCCCTTTGTATTCTGGCGATTCCGCTGTATGATTTCTGTACGGTGATGATCATCCGCCTGAAGGAAGGCCGCAGCCCGTTCCATGCAGATAAAAGTCACTTTTCACATCGACTGGTGGAACTCGGTCTGAGTAAACGAAATACCGTACTGACCATCCACCTGGCAACTTTGACAACCGGTATTGGTGGACTGATTTTATACGAAGTCTCATCCTGGAATGCGGCGATCCTCGTCATTCTAATGATTGTGTGCGTGCTATCCATCGTCACCATACTGGAGAGTGCAGGTCGGAAAAAACGGGATGAGTAAACGTCGAAAACAAAACCGGTCGCACACCTCTCACGCCAAACCCACTCCGGCTACACCCTCTCTCCGTCTACTCCCCTGGCTGTTAAACGGGATTCAACTGTTCCTGGTAGGGACTTTGATTACAGCCCGGTATTTGCTACCCGCAGAGTCGGCCCCCCAGGGGGATACGCTGCACATCGCGCTGGGCTGGTTCATTGTCGCCATTCTGTTTTCCTGTTCGCTGTTGTTAAATCGCTCTCAAGCTGTTCGCATTGACCGCTTTGACCTCGGCGTCTGGCTTCTGGTGGCCGGGCAAGTCATCGCGACACTCGTCATGATCTCTTTTTCTGAAGGTCAACAACGCGCGGCTTTGAACATGATGTGGGAATGGGTGGCGTTGGGCTTCACCTTCTCCCTGACTCGACGGCTGATTGTGACTCCGCAACTCCGCACCACTTTATTACAGGGATTTTTAACGACGATTGTGCTGTTAGCCCTCTACGGCATCTGGCAGCATCATTGGATGTACGAGCAACTGTCAAAAGAATATTTAGCGGTTCGTCAGCAATTGGATACGGCTGTCTCACCCTCAATCGTTTCCGAATCTCAGCAAAAACTGCTTTCAATGGGGGTTCCGGCTGATGCCTTATCAGGCAGTGGTCGTCAATTATTTGAACAACGTCTTCTCAACAGTACCGAACCCTTGGGCATGTTCGCCTTAGCAAATACGTTTGCAGGTTTACTGGCAGTCGGATTCCTGATTGCATTGGCACAAACCATTCACGCTTTGTTTAAGAAAACAGCCCACGTCGCTTCAAAATGGAATCGATTCAAATCCTGGATCTTAGTGCTCCCTCCCATTCTCATTGGTTATTGCCTGATCATGACTAAAAGCCGCACCGCTTTGGTTGGGGTGACAGGAGGCCTCCTGAGCCTTGCCCTCTTGAAGCTGATTCAAACTCGAGCAAACACGCCTGAACAGAAACAACTCTGGAAGAAACAGCTTTTAAAATGGGGCATCGCGGGCGTGGTTGTTTTCCTGGGCTTTTTTCTGCTGGCCGCATTCAGTGGCGGTTTCGACCGGGCGGTTTTGACAGAAGCGCCCAAATCACTCCAGTATCGCCTGGAATACTGGACCGCCACCTGGGATGTGATTCAAGAAAACCCTTTATGGGGTACCGGACCGGGAAATTTCCGCGAACATTATCTGAAGTTCAAGTTGCCCGGCTCCAGTGAAGAAATTGCAGATCCCCATAATCTGTTTCTCGATGTCTGGGCCAACGCTGGCATCACCGCATTCGCAGGACTCTTGGTCATACTCTCTCTGGCCTGCTATCACTGGGTCATTAAACCGGTGCCCGTCCTCGCTGATTCAGAAATCCAGGCAGACACGTCCCAAAATCAATTTTCACAAGCCCAGATTACATTACTGCTGGGCTTTGGACTCGCTTTCCCACTGTTGTGGGGAATTCAATTATTTCTGCAGTCGATTGATGAATCACTGCTCTGGATTTTCTGCCTGGGCTGGTTGGTAATCTATTTTGTTCTCAATCTGGGCTGGCAAGCCGTCGCGGGGGCAGACCAGATGAATTCCTCTGCTTCACTGGTGCCTCTTTCGTTCGCAGCTGGTTTTGTCGCACTGTGCATTCATCTGCTGGGCGCAGGTGGAATTGCCATGCCTGCAGTCACACAAACCTGGCTACTCCTTCTGGCGCTCGCTTTTCCCGTGATCACTCTTCAGACAGACGCTGAGGAAAAGAATGATTCTGCCCCATCAATGCTCCGCAAAACTATACATTTGAAAACGTTGTTTTTACTTGCTTGCCTCTTATTGACGGTTTTCTTTGTCCTGTCTGCATTTGCGCCAACAATCCAGCGAAAAATGCTCGTAAGACAGGGAGAGCAGGCATTATTGCGTGGTCAGTCCGCTCAGAGTGCGCAACGGTATTTCAGACAAGCCAACGCGGTAGATCCCTTATCTCCGGCGCCGTGGCGGGCCTTGGCGGAACTGCAGTTTCATCAAGGGACTCACGACCGAGGTGCCTTTGAACAAGGGGTCAAATTGAAAAAAGCAGCCATGCAACGGGATCCGGTGAACCCACTCAACTATTTTGAACTAGGCCAACAATTTTACCAACAGTATCAAGAGTCAAAATTGCCGGAGGATCTGACCGGTGCACTCGAAAACCTGAAGCAGGCAGTCATCGGCTACCCGAACAACGCTCGATATCAGGCTATTTTTGCGGAAGTTTTGTCTGAGGCAGGCAAATTAAACGAAAGCCGCGAACAGGCACAACGGGCCATTGATCTGGATGAGGCCAATCATCGTGCCCAGCATGTGGACAAATATTTGACTGAAGAGACATTAAGTCGCATGAAAGAAATAATTAACGTAAGACAAAGGAATCAGAATTGAACTCAGGCGTCCTACGGTTCATAATAGTTCAAGGGACTCAAGACTGTCGCTGACATGGAATCCCTGATTTTATTTCCTGATTTTGTTTATCATCAAAACTACTTCTTCGCTGGTGTAATTATGAATCTTCGAACCATTCTCACAACAATCGTAGTGCTGGTTGTTGCTCTCGCAGGTACCGTCTGGTTAGGTCGAGGCAATGGTGACCTCGACCCTTCAAAGCCTGCAAGACCCGCCAGTGATCCTGCCGATGACCGTCCCAAGCCGGCAGCGAAAGGCCCCTATCCCAAAGCGGTGGTAGAAAAATCACTCTATGATTTTGGTGAGATGGCGGTCGGACAATCTCTGTCGTATAAGTTTGTCTTAAAAAACGAGGGAGAAGTTCCCCTGGAAGTAAAAAAAGGGAACACAACCTGCAAATGCACACTCAGCGAAATGCAAGATAATTCCGTCGCTCCCGGTAAATCCATTGAGATTGAACTGACCTGGACACCAAAAAGCCCCCAGGAAAATTTTGGGCAAACGGCGACAATCTACACCAACGATCCGAAAAACCAGGAACTGAAACTACAGATTGAAGGTACTGCCAACAACCTGATTGCTTTTACCGGCGATTCCACGGGTAGTCCCCATTGGGCTCTGCCCGTCATGTCGAACAGCGAACCGGTTTCGTTCACGGGACAAATTCATACCAAGTATCTGGATGAGTTCAAACTGCTAGAGATTGAAACCAGCAAACCAGGCCTGACATCCACGTTTAAGCCACTCACTCCCGAAGAATTAAAAGCAGCAGACGCCAAGAGTGGATACTCGATTAAGGTGACTGCGGATCCCAAGAAATTTCCGTTGGGGGGCTTTACCGAACGCCTGACTGTCAAAACAGATATACCCAACGATCTGGCAGCTCCCCATTCCGAAGCGGATCACAAACATCCAGACGGCCATGATCACAAGCATGAGCATCAGCCGGGTAACAGGAATTTTGTGATTCAAGTTTCGGGAAATCATACCGGACCGATTCGTATCGTCCCCACATTTGGAGTTCACTGGAATCCCAAATCAATGGTTTTGAATCTCGGGGAATTTTCTGCCAAAGCTGGAAAAGAAGTGACACTCTCCATGTTTGTGGAAGGAACAGAACAGCCACTGGAAATCATTGATCAGGAGATCGTGCCTGATTTTCTGAAATTCGAGTTAAAAAGAGATGACAGTTTTCAATCCAAGACGAAACAACGCTATGAACTCAAATTTGCCGTACCAGCGGGGCTGCCTTCGGTTTCATTTGGACAAGGTAATCTGGCTAAGGTGAAATTGAAAACCAATCACCCGAATGCGGAAGAAATTGAGTTCCGGGTCCAATTTGTCGCGTTGTAGACACACAATCACTTTGATTGGGCTCCTATACAAATAAAACACTTCACTGAATTCATTTTATCTACCTGATCTTCCAGGGCCGGGATCAGATCGACTTTGACGCAACACCATGTTATGAGCTAAGATAAACAGCGAGGAATCTCCCTGGATTGTTTATTTTCCTCAATCATCTCCATGGAAGGCCGCATTGAATGTTATCCAAACGAGTCTCAGATTCTCATTACCTGATTGCCTTACTCACAGCAATTCTGCTGGCGGGATGCGAAAACAAACCACCTCAGCCCGCCTCATCGAATTCCGATTCCGCAGTGTCTGAAAACCAGCCCCCGAATCAGAGTCAGACTGATCCACCTGTTGAAAAACAAAATTCAGATGCCATGACGGAGAAACCTGACGCGGGTTCTACCAAAAATAATCTCGCTCAGCAGTCGACTCCTGCCAAACCAACACAGCAAAAAACGAACGTGGTCGTGGGAAAGACAAAGTCGAATTCCCCGCCTCCAACCAAACCCCTGTTCAAAGACTGGCCTGCGCCCAAGCTGGCCATCGTGCTCACCGGCGAACGTCACGGCTATCTCGAGCCTTGTGGCTGTACTCAGAATCAAACCGGGGGCGTCTCGCTGCTGGCGAATCTCTTCAAAAAAATTGAAGAACGAAACTGGCCTGTGACTGCCTTCGATCTGGGAGGACTCGTCAAACGTAATCGCCGTCAAAGTCAGATTAAGTACGAAACGATTCTGGCTTCTTTGAAAGATATGAAATACTCCGGGGTAGGCTTAGGGCCTGAAGAGCTCCGCTTTGGTGCCGATATTTTTCTGCAACTGCATAACCCTCAGCCAACATCTCCCGATACAACACCCACATTTCTGGCGGCGAACATTCTGTTTCTGGAGACTCCTGATCTGGGAAAAAGCCATTTCAAAATCATCGAAATCGGTGGCGTCAAACTGGCTGTGACTTCCATCATTGGAAAAAGCCATATGGAAAAACTCCCGGATATCACCTGGCAGGAACCTGCCAAAGTGCTGCCTGGAGTCATCAAGGAAATGGAAGCAGCTAAGCCAGACCTGATGATTCTGCTTTCCCAATCCAATAAAGAAGAATCAAAATCGCTCGCAGAAAAGTTCCCGGTTTTCGATATTCTGTTGACTGCAGGTGGTGTGGAAGATCCTCTCGGAGAACCGAAATTTATCGGCAAAACCATGATGGTCGATGTCGGCCATAAGGGAAAAAGTGCCGGCGTCGTTGGCTATTACCCGCAAAATGCAGCAAAGAACGATCCTTCGAAGCGTTTCCGGTTCACAGTGATTGAACTGGATAAGCAACGGTTTCAGGATACGCCGCGGATGGCCGAGCAGATGCAGTTCTATCAGGACCGCCTGAAACAGGAAGACCTGGCTGCAAAAGAGTTGCCCATTGATCATCCGCGTGGTGCCACGTTTGTGGGTGCAGAAACGTGTGGTGAATGCCATTCGAAAGCATACGAGAAATGGTTAACGACCGCGCATGCCCATGCTTATGAAAGCCTGATCACAGGTCGCGAAGATCAGAAAGGCCAGAACATTATTTCCCGCATCTTTGATCCCGAGTGCCTTTCCTGCCATGTAACCGGCTGGCACCCCCAGGATGTGATTCGGTACAAGAGCGGGTTTGTCAATAAAAAAGAATCACCTCATCTGTTAGGTCAGCAGTGCGAAAACTGCCATGGCCCGGGAAGCGAACACATCGAACTCGTCGATATGGACAAACTCGAAGAAGCCAAAAAAGTCATGCGGGTGACGCTCGCTGAAGCGAAAAAGAATACCTGCTACCAGTGTCACGATCTGGACAACAGCCCCAAATTCGAATTCGACGCTTACTGGGAAAAAATTAAACATCCCTGGCGCGATTAAACGGTCTTCTCAATCTGACGGATAATTGCTCCCTCGCTAGATGTGGTCTTCAAATGCTGGAAGTCGAACAAAAATTTGCCATTGCTGACAGGGATGCTTTAATTGATCGATTAGAGCATCTCGGCGCAACGCGTGGCGTTTGCCTGGAACAACAGGATTTTTATTTCAGGCACCCCGTTCGTAATTTTGCCGAGACGGACGAAGCCATTCGCATCCGCCGTAATGGATCAGACAACCGCATCACCTATAAAGGCCCGAAACGGGCAACGGTCAGCAAGGTACGGAAAGAAATTGAACTGGCGTTTGAATCAGGCCAGCCAGCGTTTGAGCAATTGGCAGAAATGCTCGAACTGTTGGGCTTTCAACCTCTGAGAACGGTTAAGAAACGCCGCACCCCCTTCACCTACCTGCATGATCAACACGCATTTGAAATTACCGTAGATGAAGTGGAAGGGCTGGGAACGTTTGCAGAAATCGAATTGCTGGCAGAAGAGTCTGGACTTCAGAAGGCAGAATCCGCCATCATCCAACTGGCAGAATCATTGAAGCTCTCTGATCTCATCCGGGAATCTTATCTGGGAATGCTGATTGAAAATGAAAATCAGTCTGGCACTGCCTGAAACTCTTACAGATTTTCGGCTCTTTCCCGCTCCTTATTCCTTTTCAGACTGGTAGAATTCTGAAATAATCAATGCCGACTATCATTCTCTCATGTTTGCTATTGTGACAGGAGTAGAATCGGTATAGTATATTTGCGTTCACAATAGACATTTCCTTTTTACATCTATGGGTCGAGACGGCGTTCAATAATAACGTCCCCGCAATTCTCGACAAATTAGGCACTTGCTTCGCCTGACGAACTCAAACTCAATTGCGGGGCAGATGTCATATTATTGAAGGAAGACCTCAATGGCTGCAAAGGCACGATCAAAACGAGCCACAACGACCACCCCTCATAACAGCAGCGCCGCCGGTTCTGAAGGAATGCTCGATAACGCCCTCGGACAAATTGAGCAGGCGTTTGGCAAAGGCGCCATCATGAAATTGACAGGAGAGAATGCACAAGTCGTTCCCTCCATTCCCAGTGGTGCGCTCTCACTCGACTTCGCCTTGGGTGGAACAGGCTTTCCCCGTGGACGAGTTATTGAACTATACGGCCCGGAATCGAGTGGTAAAACAACACTCGCATTACACGTGATTGCGAATGCCCAGAAAGAAGGAGGCATCGCCGCCTTTATCGACGCCGAGCACGCACTGGATCCCATCTGGGCCAAAAAACTCGGAGTCAACATTTCTGAACTACTGGTCAGCCAACCCACTTTTGGGGAAGAAGGCCTGCAAATTGCAGAAATGCTGATCAAATCGAACTCCGTCGATGTCATCGTTGTCGACTCGGTCGCGGCTCTGGTCCCCAAAGCAGAATTGGACGGCGAAATTGGCGACACACACGTCGGCCTCCAGGCCCGGATGATGAGTCAGGCCATGCGAAAATTAACCGGAGCCATTTCCAAATCCAAAACGACCGTGATTTTCATTAACCAGATTCGTGAGAAAATTGGCGTGATGTTCGGTAGTCCTGAAACCACTCCCGGTGGTCGCGCTCTGAAATTTTATAGCTCGGTCCGTGTGGATGTCCGTCGGATTGCCACCTTGAAAGATGGAGATACAGTCACCGGCATTCGTATGAAAGCCAAGATTGTCAAAAATAAGATCGCGCCTCCCTTCCGGATCGCCGAATTTGATATGCTCACCTCAGGCGGCATCAATTTCGAATTGGATCTGCTCGATCTGGCCGTTGAAAACAGAATCGTCAAAAAGAGCGGCAGCTGGTTCAGTTATGGAGAAACACGCCTCGGGCAAGGCCGAGACCGCTCCAAGACAGTCCTCGAAGAAAACCCCGAGCTTTGTCTGGAAATCAAGCAGAAAGTACTGGAAGCGCAGGGAATTGTTCCCGCTCCCAAGCCGGAAGCCGCCGAAGCTGTCGAAGCCTGATTCCATAAACGCTCCGTAAAACGAGTCCAGCATTAAAAATGATCTCAACGACCTTGATACCGTCAGTGGTATTCAAGGTCGTTTTGCATTGGGTTATCTCTGGAAACACTGTAAAATTGATATCAGCATCGTCAGACCCAATGACACGCATTGCGTCTGTCGTAATACCAGCTCTATTTTGATTGAACCTAAGGCAATGCATGTTTGATGCTCAACCAACAAAATTTGCTCAAAGTCGTGGATTGTTCATCGCGAGTTTATGGGTCTGCCTGCTTTTGTTTCCGCCTGGAAAGAGCGAGTTACTTCGCGCGCAAGGCTTGGACGCGCGGGTTATTGCTTTCGCTGTCGAAAAACAACTGATCAAAGCAATTGAAAAGGCTGATAAATCCGTTGTTGCGATTTCCAAAATCAAAACCAGAAAACAACAGCTTCAATCCCGGGTTCCCGCTCCATTTGGCCTGGACCCTAATCAGGGTTTTAATGCATCACATGACCCGCAGAGTTCAAATTTTGTCCCCAACGAGTTTGGGTCGGGGATTTTCATTCCTGATCCGACAAAACAAAACCGCGTGTTGATACTGACGAACTACCATCTCACAGAAGGCAGCCCTGTTGCGGGACAAAAAGCGATTTCTGAAAATCGGATTTATGTTCATACGACTAACCGACGGGGATTTTACGCAGCCATTCTCGCTGCTGACCCACGCAGTGACCTAGCCGTCCTCAGCCCGGAGACTGAGCTGTCGCCTGAATATGCCCGATCGTTAATTCCCATCGTGTATGGAAACCCCGCATCCATTCGAAAAGGACAGTTTGTTATCGCCTTGGGAAATCCCTATGCGATCGCCCGCGATGGTTCTCCCAGCGCCAGTTGGGGCATCGTGAGTAATTTCCATCGCTTTCCGATTCCGATTAAGAAACACTTTTTAAATCAGGAACTTGACAAGGAAGAAACGCTGCACCATTTTGGAACATTAATGCAGGTCGACACGCATCTTGACTTGGGAACCAGTGGTGGCGCTTTACTGGATCTCGATGGCAATTTGATCGGAGTAACAACCTCACTGGCAGCACTCGACGGATATGAAAAGTCAGCAGGCTACGCCATTCCCATCGACAAAGCGACGCTGCGCATCATCAACAGCCTCGCGACAGGACAGGAAGCTGAATACGGCTTTCTGGGCATTGAACCGCATACGATTGGGCGGAATCAGGCCAGACGCAATTTTGCGGGAAATTTCGCATTACAAGAGCCTTTTTATGTCGAAGCCAATAATGTGAAACAGCACTCGCCTGCCCAACTGGGCGGCATGCTGCCACATGACCTGATTCTCTCAATCAATGGTCTAAAATTGACAAATGAACTCGATTTAATGCGGGAAGTGGGTAAAGCAGGCGCGGGAAATGAAGTAAAGCTTCAAATCTTGAGAGGAAAAAAACCGCGTGAGTTGACTCTGACAGTGAAACTAGGAAAATGGCCGGTGGTGGACGATGAAGGGATTGTTCAAACTCAATTTCGCCATCCCCTCTGGCGCGGGCTTCGCGTTGATTACCCTACGGCTCGCAAGAAATATACATTCAGCCCATTCAGTTATCCACCGGCTGTTGTCGTGACTCATGTTGTTCCCGAAAGTCCCGCACAACAGGCTGGCCTCACTGAAGGCACGTTTATCAGTCAGATTAACAATCAAGTAGTGCAGACACCTGAATCGTTTTATCAGGAAGCACAAAAAACCAATAACTCACAAGTAATATTACAACTTTTGGATGGCCGAAAGGTAATCCTTCCCCTCCCTAGCAAGTAATTTTAAAAAGCAATGAAAACAGACGAACTTCGCGAGAGTTATCTTTCCTTCTTTGAAGAAAAAGGATGTGTCCGACGACCATCCGATGTCCTGGTCCCACGTGATGACCGCACCGTGTTATTCACTCCCGCAGGAATGAATCAATTTAAGGATCAGTTTCTGGGAGTTGGGAAACTTGAATTCACACGCGCCACAACCTGCCAAATGTGCCTGCGCACCGGCGACATTCAAAATGTGGGAGTCACCGCCTATCATCACACATTTTTTGAAATGCTGGGAAATTTCTCTTTTGGGGATTACTTTAAACGCGAAGCCATCCACTGGGCCTGGGAATACCTGACAGATAAAAAATGGCTGGGGCTCGACCCGAATCTGCTGTCCGTCACAGTCTATAAGGAAGATGAAGAAGCCTACAATATCTGGCACGATGAAATCAAACTTCCCGCCAACCGTATCAGCCGCGAAAATGAACACGAAAACTTCTGGCCGGCTGGCTCTCCTTCATTAGGCCCCGATGGCGTTTGTGGACCTTGTAGCGAAATTTTCTATCATCCCAATGGCGGGAAAGATAACGTCGAAATCTGGAATCTGGTCTTCACGCAATTCAATCGCGTGGGTGATCCTCCCGATAATCTCAAGCCGCTGCCCAAAAAAAATATCGACACCGGCATGGGACTGGAACGTACTGCCGCCGTCTTACAAGGGGTCCCCAGTAATTTTGAGATCGACACACTCAAAAAACTCTGTCTGGCAGCCGCTGATACTGTGGGAATTGATTATCAGTTTGACAAGCCGACCGGACGTCCGGTCCGTCGTATTTCAGACCACGTTCGCGCCATTACTTTCAGTATCCATGAAGGCGTCAATCCGGGCAGCGAAAAAGAGAGTTATGTCGTTCGCCAATTACTCAGGCGGGCTCTCCTGGAAGGCTACCTGCTTGGCAAGCATGAACCGTTCCTGCACCAGCTTGTTCCCGCCGTCGTGGAGATTATGAAAACTCCTTATCCGGATATTGCCAAAACCGTTCAGAATGTCCAAAGGACAATCAAGGATGAAGAAGAGCAGTTTCTGGGTGTGATTGAAAAAGGGCTCACCCGTTTTGAAGGATTCCTGAAAAATGCGGAGAAGCAAGGCAGTTCGCAAATCTCAGGTGAAGACGCATTTGACCTGCACCAGACAGACGGTTTTCTGATTGAACTGACAGAAGCACTTGCTGCTAAAAATAACATTTCCGTTGACCGGACCGAATTCAACACCCTGATGACGCGACATAAAGAAGGCAGTGGAAGTGGCGCCTTTCTGGATTCGGTGATGTCCGAAGGCCCCTTGACGGCTTTGCAAAAAACCAGCAGTGATACCGTTTTTAAAGGCTATGAAACCACTCAAACAGAGGGAAAAGTTATCGGCATTATTGCCGAGGACAGACTCGTTGAGTCCGTGGTGGAAAAAGGTCACGCTCATCCGGTGGTCGTTGTCTTGGATCAAACATCCTTCTATGCAGAAGCCGGTGGTCAGGTTGGTGACACTGGCTTCCTCGAAGCAGACGGAGTGAAATTTGAAGTCATCAATACCCAGAAAAATGGGGGACTGATTCTCCACATCGGTCATCTTTTGAGCGGGAAGCTGGAACAGGGGCAAACCCTCAAAGCAACCGTGGTTGAAATGCGACGTTCCGGAATCCAACGTGCCCACTCGGCAACCCACCTGCTGCATCATGCACTGCGAACCGTGTTAGGTGAAAACGCCATGCAGCGTGGTTCGAAGGTCGAAGAAGATACGCTCCGCTTTGACTTTTCACACAGCAAGGCACTCACACCAAAAGAAATCAGCCGAGTAGAAGATATTATCAATCAACGTATTTCCGAGGGAGCCAGCGTCAGTACGGAACTGATGAAACTCCAGAAAGCCCGTGATCTCGGCGCGATGGCGTTGTTTGGCGAAAAATATCCAGACAATGTGCGTGTTGTCCAAATGGGAGATTTCAGTATTGAACTGTGCGGGGGAACGCATCTGTCGAATACAGGACAGGTCGGTTTATGCAAAATTGTGAATGAGGAACCCGTTGCCAAAGGGGTACGCCGCATTCACGCCCTGACTGGCTCGAAGGCACTTGAGAAGACCAGAAATACCGAAACACTACTGCAGGAAATCGCTGCACAGCTCAAAGCGCCACGCCTGGACGAGCTGCCGCAACGAATCATTCAACTGCAGGATGAATTGCGGGAAACGAAAAAACAGCTCTTGAAATACTCCAGCAAGTCACTGGCTGGCACGGCAGACGAATTACTGGAAAGAGCACCGACCGTCAATGACGTAAAAATCGTTGCCTATCATGCGCAAGATGCCTCTCGCGATCAACTGCGGGAATTAGCAGATCACCTGCGTAAAAAGGGAAAGCAGGTCGCCTTGATTCTTGGTACCGTCATCGACGGAAAAGTCGCTTTGATGGCAGCCGTCAATCAGGATCTGATCAAGCAGGGACTGAAGGCCGGGGATTGTGTGAAAGCCGCTGCAAAAGTTGTCGGCGGCGGTGGCGGTGGCAGACCCGATATGGCGGAAGCCGGTGGTAAACACCCGGAAAAACTGGACGAGGCGCTTACCACAGGCGCAGACTACTACCGCGGTCAACTTGAAGGTTAATCGTTGTTCCCGTTTTCTTGACTTAAATCAATTTACGGCGATTGAGTTCTGCAACAACTCGTTGAACGATCTGTGAAACATCGTTGTTGCCGAGCTCTTCCGTGATTCCAGTCGGGCAGCCGCCAATCGGTTCGTTGGTAAAACCGTGTTCAGAAAGCATACATTGCAGCGTGCGGCTCAATGTGGAAATATCGGTTTGCTGTTCCGAAGTAATGGGCTGACGCCCTTGCCCCATGCTAAAACCACGCAGTTCAACGGCGGCTCGAAATCCTTCAGGGAACTCGGCAGAATAGATCATCGTATCAAATAACGTTAACAGATCGTATTGAACGCGACGTGCTTCATCCAGCTGCGAGGACATCGTCAGATCATAGAGCTTGCGTGTCAGCTCCGGAACTACTCCCGAACTGGCATTGGTTCCACCGTCTGCCCCAATCAGCAATAAAGGCATCAAGGCCGCATCCCAACCAGTCAGAAAGGAAAACTCCGGACGATTCGGCCGCACTGCCTGAATCATGCGGATCATATGAGGAATATCTCCCGATGAATCCTTGATCGCAACAATCTTCTCGCACTCTTCGGAGAGACGCTGAATCGTAGGCACATCGATCGGACTGGCAAACATCGGGATGTTATAGAGAGTCACATCGATGGGCGTATTATCGCCAATTTCCTTAAAGTAAGCATAAACAGAAGCCGGACTCAGCTTATAATAAAAAGGAGCCACAATGGCCACAGCCCGGATTCCCAGTTCATGATAATACTCGCAGGCTTTGATCGTTTCACGCACGTTCGCTTCTGCGGCTCCCGCCAGAATCGGCACGCGTCCTCGTGTCTGGTCTGCAATAATCGCGACGATACGACGACGTTCTTCGGGAGTAAATCGGGTGAATTCGCCAGTCGAACCATTGGGATATAGCCCGTGAACACCTTTTTCAATGAGCCAATCGATATAGCGGCGTAATTCTGGCTCGTTGATTTCACCTTTAGAATCGTAGGGAATCAGGTTCGGGGTAAAAATTCCACTAAGTTTTGACTGCGGTTGCATGCTGAGGGACACCTATACATAAAAACAAACATTTGTGAGTTTACAGGATATAGGACAATTATAGCATACAAATCGCAGGGAAGACACGGTTTCAGACCTCTTCCACTGACTCTTCAGCAGACTTGTCCAGTTCTTCGGATTCTGACTCATTTTTCTCGTTTGACTCCCCCTGCTCATCCCCTTTCGCATGGGGAGTATTAAACTCTTGCGCAGTAATCCCCGCCTCCAAAATCTTAGCCGCTTCGGCTTCCGCAGAACGTCCATAAAATTGCAAAATCAGAAATAAGACGAGCAAGCCAACCGGCAACAGAATGAAAGGTTGAAAGCCGAAGCCAACTGGAATATACCCGAATATGACTGACACGGCGGCAACGGTGACAGCATAAGGCATTTGTGTGATCACATGATCGAGATGATCGGATCCAGAAGCCGCCGATGAAAGTACAGTCGTATCTGAAATCGGTGAGCAGTGATCGCCAAAGATAGCCCCCGCCAGAACACCACCGATTGTGCCGAGCATCAGATGATGGTTGGGACCGGCTTCATTCAGCGGAACCAACAGGCTATAGGTCACCGAAATTGATAAAGGCATTAATAGCCCCATCGTTGACCAGGAGCTGCCGGTAGCAAAACTGACCGCTGCTGCCAACAAAAATGTGATTGTTGGCATCCAGTTCGGAGACAGCCTGCCGGACAGCATTTCGACCAGAACCCCAGCTGTATTCAGATGTTTCTCATCGCAAACCGTGGCAACGGACCAGGCCAGTACCAAAATTAAAATTGCCAGAAACATACTTTTCGCGCCGACCGACCAGGCTTCAACACATTCATTTAATGAGAGCGCTTTTGAAAAACTGCAACTGGCAATGGCTGATATCGAAGCCAGGAATGAGGAAATCAGCAAAACACGATTCGGAGATGCATGCTCTAAAATCGTGCGAAAATTCATTTCCAGCAAAGGTTGGCCCTGCTGAAATCGTTCTGTATTGAGTAGTTCAACTTCAATGGTCCCGGTCCACCAGAGCCCGAGCATTGTGAACCCCAGCAGGATGGAGAGCGGGATCAGCGCATTTCGCAATAGCTGGCGATGTGCCAGCTCCCCCTTTTCGGCATTGGATTCAGCTTCAACAACGTTGACTCGCCCTGGTCGAACGATCTGGTTAAAGGCAATGGCCCGAACTTCAGCCTTCAACATCGGGCCAAAATCGTGTCCTAAATAGGCAACCAACCAAACAAAAGCCAACAAATGCAGAGGGTAAAAACGATAAGGCAAACTATATAAAAAAGTAGTGTAGTAATCTTCGCTCATCCCCAGATTGGCATACGTATCTGCAATATAACCAATTTCCACACCCACCCAGGTTGAGATAACGGCGATTCCGGAAACAGGTGCTGCGGTTGAATCGACCAAAAAAGCCAGCTTCTCGCGGGATATTTTCATGCGATCAGTCAGAGGTCGCATGGAACTTCCCACCAGCAATGAATTGGCGTAGTCATCAAAAAAAATAACCAGCCCTAAAAACCAGGTCATCAACTGGCCATGCTCACGTTTTGTCGCGTATTGTGCAAGCCGGTTTACTAATGCTAATGTCCCCCCTCCCACAGACATGACGCCCACCATGGCGCCAAGAAACATGGTAAATAAAATGATCATCATATGGGAATTATCAGGGGTGTCTGGTTCGACAATTTCGTGGATCACAAAGGTATCCAGAGTATGCACAAACCCTAAAAACAGGTTGCCGTGCGATAAAATCACCGCCCCACACCAGACACTGACTAACAACGCAAGGATGATATTCCGAAACCAGACTGCCAGCACAACGGCAACAATCGGTGGCAACAGACTTAACCATTTTGAAATACGATAAACTTCTTGCGTGCCCGTTCCTCGAATATCCGGATCGACAATGATGGTATCCTGCGTAATAAAGACCTTTTGGTTTTGAGCCAAGTCTGTCTTTAATTCCAGTATGCCATCCTTAAAAGGAGGCAAAGCAGTATCAACGTCTTTAATCCATAATTCCAGGCCCAAGATTTGTTTGGGGTGGCCGGAAAAACTGGTATCGAATGAACCATCCACGTTGAGAGCACGGATTGTGACTTTGCTGACAGGGACTCCTCTGACGACAACTTCAGGCGCTTCAATTACATATTTAGCAGGTTCTTTTACGAGAGGTACATCCGAAATTTTATCGGACTGCCCTATAAAGCCGGCCAAGATAATTAGAAAGGAGTGAATCGCCGCCATCGTCCCTCAGGCTGCTTAATCAATTAAATGAAGTGTGCAAAGCAGATCAACTCTCGTAAAATCATGCTCCTTGAACGTCCTGCTGGCTATATTGAAACCGATCACTGTCTGATCTGCAAGAGTTGATTTACAGAAAATCACTTGTTTTCGGTGCCTGGTAGATCCGCCGTCTCAATTCACCGATGATTCTGCTGGTTTTTCCCCCGGCCAGAAAAGATGAAACGTCACACCGCGTTCCTCGTTGATTTCCGCTTCAATGGTGCCGCCATGCAGAGAGATTATCCGCCAACACTTTGATAAGCCAAAGCCCAGTCCCCGCCCCGCCTGCCTTGCAGAAAAGAACGGATCAAATAAATGCACTTTTTCTTGCTCTGTTAATCCGGGACCATCATCAATCACACGAATATGCAGGATTGGGACTGCATCCGTAGTCACTGCTTCCGAAACAATCCTGAGTTGCCCTGCTGGAGGGAGAACATTCAGAGCATTCAGGATCAAATTACTCAGCACTACTTTCCATTGAATTTCATCAGCCCAGATCAAATGCGTGTCTGAAATCTCGACAGAGAGATGAATATCGGATTCAGAGATTTCTGGTGCGAGACTGGCCAGGACTTCCTCTGTTGTTGTCAGTAAATGAAGTGCAGACGGTTGCGGAACTGGTGGTCTGGCAAATAGCATCGCGTCACCAATCATATCCCGCACACGGTAAGCCTGCCCCCCGATAGTAGCCAGAGACTGCCTGCGCTGCGGGTCCGTTTCTTCTTTGAGCAACATCTGCACGCGGCCCACAATCGTAGCGACCGGATTATTAATTTCATGCCCCGCGCCAGCCGAAAATTCTGCCATTGCTTCCAACTTGTCAGAACTGGGGAACACGCGATGCTCCGCCGCACGCGTTTGACTCAAATCTGCATCGCGAAAGCTAGCCACGGCTGAACCAGGATCAATCTGCGTTCTTTGCTCCATCACCTGAGCCAACAGACGACTGCTCAGCTGAATCAATTGCGAGATGAGAGGGAGCTCTTCTGCCAGCGTTGATGCAGAAAAAAGATAAACCCCGGCGATCTCGACTTGGTCGCATGGAAATGGAAAGTAGTCGAACGCCGCAGTTGAAATCAGCGAAAAAGATCGCCCCTGCTCAAACACAGCTTGAGTTTGTTCTTTGACCGGACAAGCATGCGATACTTGAATTGATTCCGTAATGAAACATTCCGTCTCATTTTGAGAAGGCCCAAAGACACCAGCAGTCAGTTTTTGTGTCCCACGATCAAAAACCGCGAGATAGGCAGCTTCCGCACCTGTTGCTTCACACCAGACTGCGGACAGCTCGCTGATGATTGCGCTAAGTGAGCGCACAGGGATCAGCGAAAACAGACGTCTATAATAAGCATCCGGTAATTCAAGTTTTGCGGTACCGGTTTCGCTAGACATCTGACGCTCCATGAAACAGTACCCACGACGATCGGAACTGAAGATCCGACCGTCATGAAACGAACTGTTTGATCCCGGAATTACCCAGCGGCGTGAACGGATTCCAAATTGAGAAGCGTACAGACCCGATCTGCTAATTGCTCGACCTCAAATGGCTTCTGCATGAAGTCATTTGCACCGGCAGCTTTTAAATCTTCAATCTTATCTGCTTCCACCATTCCGCTGATACAGATGATTTTCACATCATCCATGGAGGTGTCACTGCGAACGCGCTGGCAGACTTCCTTACCATTAATGTCAGGCAGCATGACATCCAGAATAATGATATCAGGGTGATATTCTTTGACCATCATCCCGGCGTCGAACCCGTTGTTAGCAACGCGGACTTCAAATCGGGAATCGGCATCCAGAACATCGCGGATCAATTCTACCAACTCTTCATCATCGTCAACGATTAAGGCTTTTCGCTTCCCGCTTTCCAAGGCGTCGGTGGGAATGCCATTATCTTTCATAAACTTAAACAAGACGTCACGCGGAATTCTGCGAAAGCGAGAGCCAGGGACCCGAAAACCCTTTAATTGGCCAGAATCAAAACAGCGAATAATCGTTTGTTGACTCACTTTGCAAATCTTTGCGGCTTCGCCTGTGGTAAAGACCGTTTTCATATTGCTCATCCATCCTTTGAAAACCCACTCCCGTTGAGCAGGAAAGACCAAGCGCTGTAAGGCTATTACAACATGCAATAACCGAGCCCCTGCGCAGAAGCATCGATGACCCGTTCACCAATACCCCCACTGAAACTGACATCTCCATAATCAGCCTCTTATCCAGTTACCTGAAACCAAGTAATGTGATAAAAACTACATCCTCCAAGGTGCAGTTATATGGCCCGTTCTCTTGCCAAACGCTACTGATCTTCCAGACGCCACAAGTATCCCACATAGATACAAACGCCAAAACTTTCAACACCGCTTGACTTTACCAGTATTATCAATAACTCCGATTGTATCTATTCTGACGATATGGTCAACACGCATTCGCCCAGTTGACCAAATAATTGAAATAAACACGTATCAAGCATACACTTACACGAAAACTCCCCACAGTCAACAGTCATCGAAATCAGGTCAAAGCCCCGACATTCACACCGCGCGGATATAAAAGGTCGCTCTTTCAGTAAGTCGGAAAGCAGAGAATCGGCAAAATCGCGCGGTTTAGGTCGCCATGCGGCTGGCACTGTTCAAATAAAGAACTAACACCGTTAAATCAGCCGGGGTCACCCCGCTAATCCTGCCTGCCTGGCCTATATCCAGCGGCTTGACCCGAGCCAACTTTTCCTTGGCTTCATTACGCAAGTTAGGAACCAGCTGGTAATCGATGTAGTCAGGGATGTGAAGTGATTTGACATTGTTCTGTTTTTCGATTTCGGCGGTCTGCCTGCGGATATAACCCGCGTACTGCACCTCAATCAATGTCTGCTCAATCGCTCGTTCCGAGAGGTCAAAGCTCTGCAACTCCGGAGCAAATTCACAGATCTCCGGCCAACTGATATCTTGTCGACGCAGCCACTCTTCCAGAGTGTTGCCTTGATGACGAGTGCGCTTTATAAACTGCATGATCTTTTCGATTTCTGCTTCGTGCGCCTGGTACTTCTGCCAGCGTTCATCACCTACAGAACCGACGCGACGACCAATGGGCGTCATCCGGCGATCGGCATTATCCTGCCTGAGTAACAAACGAAATTCCGCCCGCGATGTAAACATTCGGTAAGGCTCATCCACGCCTTTGGTGACCAGATCGTCAATGAGCACTCCCAAATATGCCTCGTTACGATCCAGGATTAAATCCTGTTTGCCGGCCAGTTTCAAGGCTGCATTTAACCCGGCCAATAACCCTTGACCGGCGGCTTCTTCATAACCGGTGGTCCCATTCAGCTGGCCCGCAAAGTACAAGCCTTCCACCCGTTTGGTCTCCAGTGTCGGCTTTAATTGAGTGGGCGTTGCGAAATCATATTCGACGGCATAACCATAACGCATGATTTCCGTATTTTCCAAACCTCGAATGGAATGAATCATCTGATCCTGAACATCACGAGGCAGACTTGTAGAAATACCATTGCAGTAATACTCGTTGGTATAACGACCTTCTGGTTCCAGAAAAATCTGATGTGAGTTGCGTTCAGCAAACCGTACGACTTTGTCTTCGATCGAAGGACAATAGCGGGGCCCTGTCGAATTGATTTGACCAGAATACATCGGCGCGCGATGCAGGTTTTCATTAATCAAGCGATGGACGTCTGCGTTGGTTTCTGTCAAATAACAAGGCAACTGCGACTGAGTAATTTTCTCTGTCAGATAAGAAAAAGGCTGAGGGTTATCATCTCCAGGCTGCTCATCGAGAACCGAAAAATCAATCGTTCGCCCGTTGAGTCGTGCTGGCGTTCCTGTTTTAAAACGCTGAAGTTCGAATCCCAGTTCGACCAGACTGTCTGAAAGCGTGCCCGTTGTCCCTTCACCGGCGCGGCCGCCTTTGGTCTTGGCTTCACCAGTATGCATGATCGCCTGCAAAAATGTGCCCGTTGTCAGAATCACAGCCCGGGCACGATAGCAGGCATCACCGTGTACCTGCACCCCGGTGATGCGATTCTCTTCAACGATCAGGCTCTTGACGATTTCCTGCCGAAGTGCCAGATGGTCCTGCTGCTCGATCTTCCATTTCATACTGAATTGATAGGCTTTTTTGTCCGCTTGCGCACGCGGACTGTGCATGGCGGGTCCCTTCGAGAGATTGAGCATCCGGAACTGAATCCCGGTTTCATCAATCACCCGTCCCATTTCCCCGCCGAGGGCATCGATTTCCCGGACAATCTGCCCCTTCGCCACCCCTCCAATCGCAGGGTTGCAACTCATCTGACCTACGGTATCGCAGTTCATCGTTAAGAGAGCCGTCTTCGCACCCAGTCGCGCTGCAGCCAGAGCTGCTTCACAGCCAGCATGCCCGGCTCCGACGACAACAACATCATAATCATAGTAAACCGGCTGACTCATGGTTCTTCTTTGTGCAAAAAAAAGTGAAACGGATCTGACTTATCTGAAGAGTTTGCCCGCATCGGGTAACGACAATTTCAGATGTTCTAAAGCAGCCATCGTGACGATACGGCCGCGGGGCGTTCGTTGAATAAATCCACAACGTAACAGAAACGGTTCCACTTCATCCTCTAGTGTATCCGAGGGAATATTTAAGCTGTGACCGAGTGCCTGAACTCCAGCAGGTCCTCCGGAAAAGGTTTTGATCAGCGTCTCCAAATACCGCCTGTCCTGACGTTCCAAACCAAGATGATCAATCTCCAGCATTTCAAATGCGCGAGTCACGACTTCGTTCGTAATTTTACCATCTGCTTTGCTCGTAGCAAAATCGCGTGCCCAGCGTAACAGGTTATTGGTTTTACGCGGCGTCCCCCGACTGCGTCTGGCAATCTCAAAGGCAGCGTCATCGGAAATTTCGGTCCGCAGTTTTTTCGAATTTCTGCGAACGATTTCGACCAGTTCATCGTCTTCGTAAAAATCCAGATGTTCTCTGCGTACGAATCGATCACGTAAAGGAGCCGTCAGCATCCCGCTGCGCGTTGTGGCTCCAATCAGTGTGAATTTCTGTAATTTCATATTCACGGTGCGGGCATTGAGGCCTTCACCTAATGTAATATCGACTCGAAAATCTTCCATCGCCGGATAAATGAATTCCTCGACGGTGGCCGGCAGACGATGAATTTCATCAATAAACAGAAACGAACCATGACTGGCATTGGTCAGGTAAGGCAGCAGATCCTTAGGAGCACTTAAAGAAGGTCCGGACGTAATCTGCAATTCGGTCCCTAACTCTTTCGGCAACACGGAAGCGAGTGTCGTTTTTCCTAATCCGGGAGGGCCATCCAGTAACAGATGCCCTAAGGGTTCATTCCGTTTGCGGGTCGCATCGAGAATCACTTGCAGACGTTCGACGACCTGACGCTGCCCGACCACTTCGCTGAGTCGTTGAGGCCGCAGCGCGTCATCATACTCAGCATCGTCGGCCAGATAGCTGGAATCCCAAGTATCTTCTGAACCGGAAAATTCCTCTTCCGATCCATCTCCCCCTTTAATCACAGGCTCACGAACCATGCTCACGTCCAGATTCTAATGTACAGCACCCAGGGTCGACTCAGCCCCTGCTTGAAGGCTCGTATCATAGCAAAACAACTCCCCCGCCGTAAAACCCAGACAAGGACGTACTCCAAATTCGGCGCTCATTCCTGTTAAGTCATCTCACAGCCGGGTCAATTCGGAATACGCCACAGCCATCACTAACATACAAAAGGGCAGGAAAAACACCACAACAACAAGCACAATACCCGAAGTCAAAATAAAACTCACTACAGAAGACAGGATTAACACCTGCTCAAAAAAAGCGGTAATCAGCCCCACCCTCAAACCAATCCCGATCAAAGCGACTCCCACTAATGGCAACGAGACCTGCAGCAGGCTTAATAAGTTTCCTTTCGTGATTTTCCTTGCCTCAGAAACGGAATGGAGTCCTGGTAAATTACGATCAATCAAAACATAAGAATAGGGCCAATGAATCAATGCCACGATGATTGCAGGAATCACCAGACAGACATACCCCACCATGATCATAATCCAAAACCATGTAGCACAGAGAAACATCCTCCACAAAAAAGGCCCGCCACTAAAGATCTGGTTGATTTGAGGCTGTTGACCACGCGCAATCTGCAGCAGGATTGACTGCGCGCCGAGTTGAAAAAATGAGCTGACAATCGAGATCGCCAGAAGCAAGCCCACGGATAACAGAAGCGTTACAAATAAGAACATCGTCTCAGAAATATCCAGGCCTTTCCCAGCGATTAAAAGCGTCCCGAGACCAGCAAAGACAATACAAACGGCCAAAATCGCCAAGGCAGAAAAACAATATGCCAGCAGGCTCGTCCCAATGCACATTCCCCAATTTTTCTGATACAACGCTTGAGACTTGGAAAAAACTTCACTCGCATTGATCATACGAGGAATCCAATTCTGATTCTTTCCAGAGAACGGAAGCGTCTCACCACAGTGCTTACATTTGATGGCATTCGCCTGAATCGCATCACCACACATCGGACAGGCGATGATGGTTTCGGCGCGAATCAAATCTCCCTGCCTGAGACGGCTGTCCAATTCTTCAAAAATATCGCTTCCGTTTAGAGCAGTCTTTTTATCTGAAATCGGTACCGTAACTGGCTCGCTGCATTGGGGACACCTGGCTCTGTGTGCGGCTTTGTCATCTGTGGTGGTCAGTACTTTTTGACAATGCGGGCAACGGAATTCAATCGTCAATAATCAGCCCCCTGGCTTGTGTGCCCAGGTTTACGATTCGGTTCACTGGCTGGTCATTTCGGCATACGCGACTGTCTGGATCAGGAATGCGAATGGCAAGAGAAAGATGAAACCAATTCCTAACGTAAGCAGTCCCCCGAGCAGAATAATACCCAGCGATGCCAGAAACACTCCAAACAGGTTTAGCAGATTGCCCTGTGTAATCTTCCGCGATTCGGTGAAAGACTGAATGCCAGGCAGATTTCGATCAATCAACAGATAAGGATACGGCCAAAACATCAATGCCAGAATGATGCCGGGAATAATTAACAGGATATACCCCAGAGTCGTCACAATTCCAAAAATGATACTGCAGAGAAACATTCTCCCGAGATAGGGCCCCGCTCCAAACAGCAGACTGATCTCTGGATTCTCTCCCTTTACAATCTTCAGAAAGACCATCTGCACACCGAGCTGAAGATAAAATACGATCAGATAGAACACGAGATTCATCAGCAGCATCAATGGCACTTCGGCTACCTGTCCAAATTCGCGTCCCAGAATGGCCCCGATGACTCCCAGCCCCACTGAGACTACGATCACACAGAAGAAGTAGATCAGCATCGCCAGCAGCGGCGCGGCAAGACACATTCCCAGGTTTGACTTAAACAGTTCCCAGGCACGTGATATCACATCACCCACTTTGATAATGCGCGGTTCCCCTTGTCTTGCGTTTCTTCCCGTTGATTTCAGGGTCTCGCCACAAAACTGACATTTTGTGGCACTTGCCTGAATCGAGGAGCCGCACATGGGGCAATCAATGTTTCCCTCAGCCAGAAAACTGTCCTGTTCCCTGACAGGAGAATCGACAGGAGAACCAACAGGGGAATCGGCGAGAAAACTCTGTTCCTCGCTCACCGGGGTCTCTGCGTCGAACTCATCAAAGCCGTCATCAGTGGCGACTTCCGGAAACGGGACATCGATCGGCTCGCCACATTGGGGACACTTGGCTCTGCGTCCCGCTTTGTCATCTGAGGTCTTAAGGACTTTATTACAATGTGAACAACTAAATTCAATCGTCAAAATTCTGTCCCCTTAAAAGCCACCTTTTTCAGTCGGCAATGACCTCGGCCATAATTTCATCTGGAATATTAAAGTTTGCTGTGACACTTTGCACATCGTCGTGATCTTCGAGTGCTTCCATTAGTTTAAGCACTTTTTTTCCGTCCTCCACTCCCAGATCAACCGTGTTGGCAGGGATGCGTGAAATCTCTGCCAGGTTCGTAGGAATTTGCCGGTTTTCAAACTCCTCGGACACCTGTTGAAACGCTTCAATGCTACAGGTCACTTCGAAGACATCGCCATTGGCAGAGACGTCGTCTGCCCCGACTTCCAATGCGATTTCAAACAATTCATCTTCGACAACATTTTCTACGGGAACCAGGAAGAGGCCTTTTCGCTCAAACATCCAGGCAACACAGCCCGTGCTGCCAAGGTTACCGCCATGTACTTCGAAGACCTTACGGATCTCTCCTGCAGTTCGATTCCGGTTTTCAGTCAACATGTCACACAAAACCGCGACCCCGGCTGCACCGTAACCTTCATAGACCAGTTCTTCAAATTTTTCGCCCGATAATTCTCCGCACCCTTTTTTAACAGCGCGATCAATATTGTCCTTGGGCATACTGGCTTTGCGTGCTTTGTCTATCGCATACCGCAAAGCCAAATTCATGCCAGGGTCTCCCCCACCATGTTGTGCCGCCACGATAATCGCACGGCTCAACTTGCCAAATAGTTTACCTCGCTTTTTATCAATCACCCCTTTCTTAGCGGCGATATTAGCCCAATGTGAATGACCTGCCATTTATGATTCGCTCAACTCAATAAATAAAAGTGTTACATCTACGTCAGAACAACGTAGATCAGAAACGATTGCCCTAATACGATAACGCGACGGAGTCAGAAGAAATGAATTACTGATTGATTTTTTTCTGAAGTTGCTCTACCAGCTTTGCATCGGGAGGAACCGATTTCTGTGCTTCCTCCAATGCTTTCTTCCAAAGCGCTGTCGCTTCTTTTGTCTTGTTTAGTTTGTGATAACAGTCTGCCAAATGATCGAGGATTGTGCTATCCCCTCCTCCCGGCAGTTTGCTGGCTTTCTTAAGATATTCCTGAGCCTCTTCATACTTCTGCCGTTTGAACAGAACCCACCCCATGCTATCGAGATAAGCCATATTATCAGGCTCCGATTTTAAAGCAATTCGAATCATCTTTTCTGCTTTTTCCAGATTTTTTCCCTGGTCTGCATACAGGTACCCCAAATCATTGTTGATCGAAGGATTTTCCGGATCGTCGGCGAGCAACTCTTCGAGAACCGCTTCACCTTTGGCAATATCCCCTTGTTGCACGAAGGTGTTGGAGAGCATCATCTTCACTTGATATACACGCTCCTCCTGCCCCGGATACTTTTTGAGGAAATCCTGCATTTGCACGATCGCTTTTTCCCAATCGCGACTATGGTAATAGATCCAGGCATGCTGATAATCGAGTATGGGATATTTGGGTGCTGCCTGACGTGCTTCTGCGTTCGCTTTCAGGGCCGCTTCTGTATCGCCATTTCGTTCAAGCGCATCCGCCAATCGCCAGAGCAGATCAATCCGCTGGGGTGCCAACAGTGGATTTTCAACGGCTTTCTTTAATAACTCCGAAAGCTCACTAAATTGGTTTTCCTGTCTTAAGAATTGACCGTAATCCCGTAGGACTAAAAAGGCCCAGGTCGATCTGATCTGAGGCTTGGAAAGTTTTTCAGCAGAATCCATGGAAAACTGGTAGAACTCTTGTGCCGCCTTTTTTTGATCGGCTACGGCGGCGAGTTTTGCGATGATAAAACCTGAAAAGACATCGACTCCCGGCGGATCTTTGTCTTTGAGTTTCTGTGCCTCTGCAATCAGGCCTTTCAAGAATTTTTCATTCTTGGACATCTTTTCCAAGTGAGCTTGTATTCTCTGGAGACCATCGCCGGTCTGAACGACTTTGGAAAGTGTGTCTATCAGCTTCGCATATTTCTGATTTTTATAATACAGGTCCAGTAAACCGGCCAAACCTTCCGAATCAGATGAGTTGCCAATCGATTCCAGATACGTTTTTTCGGCTTCGTCAAACTGCCCCTGAGCTCCCTGCTGTTCTGCCAGATAGTAGTGCAGCGTACGATTAAAACGATCTTTTTTTGCCAGCGTTTGCAGTTTGGGAATCAACTCATCCGAGCGGTCCAAGGCGTTTAAAATCTCTGCCAGAAATTCATAAGCCTGACGACCTTTTGATTGCAGCTGTTCATCGTAATAGGATTGCAGAGAATCGAGTGCCTGCTGATACTGCTTGGACCGGAAATAAATCTGCGCCAAGTGGTACTTCAAAATACCGGGCCGCCCTTTTTGAGACTCGGCCGCTTTATTAAATGCTTCGACTGCGAGCTTGAGCCGATCTGTTTCGAGAAACGACTGTCCCATCCGCTCATACAGTTTTGCCTGCTTGGATTCGAGCTGGGAACGCCTGTCATATTCGAAAGTAAATTGATCCGGTTTCATCAGAGCATCAAAGACCACTTCCCAACACTGAGCCGCTTCTTCTTTTTTTCCTAATCGCTCGTAGAGATTTGCCTGATCATGTTGAATAATCACATAGACACCCGATTTTTTATCAATCGAGGGAGAATTAGATGCCTTTTTCAGAAACGTGACTGCTTCTTCGTAACGCCCCTGCCCCGCCATGTGCAAACCCAGTTTCCGCATGAGTTCATAATCTTCCGGATCAAGTTCGACTGCTTTCTGCGCATATTTAATGGCTTCCTCAGTCTTGTCCAGCCCCGAAGCCAATCTGATCAGAACTCGATAAATCTCGATCGAATTCGGATTATATTCCATCGCTTTCTTATAGGCTTCATAGGCTCCAATAAAATCATTGCGTGCCTCGCGCATGCGGCCCGTCATATACCAAGCAGCTGAGTCGATGCGTTTCTGTTCTTTCAGAGTGCTTGGTTTTGCAGGTACGAAAGGAAGTACATCATCATCGGCTACTCCTTTACCCACAGAGAAAGCCTTTGACGTTGGCTTTTTCTGAGGACCTTTCTCACCCCCTTTTTTCCCAGGCATCTTAGCTGAGAGAGGCTGAGGCGCCTGACCAATTGAAACCACCAATGCAGGTAACAACACGAACTGGCAGGCTAAAAGGATTGCCGTCTTTGGAAAACCGCTCATCTTCAAACTCCATTATTTGAAACAGAGATTATTTATTCTCTATCTGAAACCATCTACTGTATTTGCAAGAACAGTAACAGAGAGTCTTTATTGTAACGCCTATTCACCGTCTTCTCCAAGCCTGCTTTCTTCGGAATCTGTTATTTTAGCTCCGAGCAGGGGAGAAACTTACTGGGACAGGCATCATGCAGGCGGTCTGCAGCGCTACAAGAGGCTGGCTGGCAATAATTGCTTGAGATTCTGCGGGCCTATTTTTTTGTCGAGGACGATTTCTTTTTGGGAACTTTTTTCTTGGTAGCCGCCCGTTTAGTGGGAGTGGTTTTGCTGGCTGCTTTTTTGGCTGTCTTTTTTGCAGCCTTGGCGGGTACTTTCTTTTTCACTGTCGCAGCCACTTTTTTGGTTTTTGTGGCGGCTTTCTTCTTCTTCGTCACTTTTTTCTTCTGTTTGGAAAGTGGATTCGCAAACATGTCTTCCAGACGATTTCCTGCCTTTGTGAGATCCACACCTTCTTCCGGTAATGGATTCTTGGCTAAATTAAAGTCAGCCGCCAGTTCTTCGTCTGTCGCCAGACATCGCAATAAATGAGTGAAGAGAGGGGCATCCGACTTACGGATACTTGATTTCAGACTGTCGCTGGCCGTTTCAATCGATTCCTCAACAGGCAGCAGTCCCAACCACTTGCTGGCATTCAGCACTTTCTCATCCACTGGCACGACGTGACTCCCTAGGACAACCTGCAAGGTATGGTTGACTACAAAGGGGGTTAACGATTTCATTTTCGTTAACTGCTTTTGCGCCTGCTCTAACGTTTTCTTTCTCAATAAATCCAGATCGAAACAAAATTCTTTGTCAAAGACATACTGCAAGACTGACCTGGTCCGATACGCGCGCCACTCTGCGTCACCAAGCGAAATAAACACAGATTCTAATTCAGAAATCGTGCTGACTCGAATTTCATTCAGATCATGAAAGCCATCCAAAAGAGATTCGAAAACTTCATCGGCTTGAGAATTCGTCGTATTCTCAAGGCAGATGGCATGTAAGATTGTCTCCAGTACAGGACGATCATACTTCGGTAATGTTGCTGAATATCGCTTTTTAAGCAGTACAATCAGCTTCTTACAAACAGTCTGTTTTTCTGATGTCGAAATTTTTTTGGCAACCATATCTGTCTGTGCAATACTTGAGATATTTCAAATGGAAAGTAATGAAAACAACTCTTTCATTTACGGAAACACTGTCTGTTAATCCCCTTGTGATTCTTCATCAGTGCTCTGATCATCTTCGGGAGAAGATTTCTGCGCCAACTCTTCCGATTCTCGTTCGGCCTGTAATTCATCCAAAATACGAAGTGCCTCTGTCGAATCTTTCACTGCGGAATCCAGAACAAATTTGATCAATGGTGTATAACGGGTCTGGATTCGATCTGCGATCTTGGACTGAATGAATCCTTTCGCTGATTCCAAACCATGCATACAAAGTGCTTTTGTCTTTTCATCTCCCATGATCGAAACATAAATCTTGGCCGACTGCACATCCGGAGCCACTTCAACATGTAATACTGTTACATCACGGACACGAGGATCGCGCATATGTAGCAAGATCGTTGTACTTACTGTTTCTAATATCGCTTGAGCGATTTTTGCTAATCGACGTGATGTCATTCAGTCCCCGCAAGCATTCACTGGTTGACTCGAGCCTCTCTTAAGTAGAGGATTCGAGAGTTCGTTTGACTTCATTGATTCGGAATGCTTCTAACAGGTCTCCCTCTTTAATATCATTGAACCCGGATAGCAGAATACCACACTCCATGCCTTCGCGAACTTCCTTGACATCATCCTTTTCTCGCTTCAACGAAGCAATCCCATACTGATTCAGAATCTTCTGATCCCGAATCAGGTGTACGCGATCATTTCGGTTGATCGTTCCATTCAGCACCCGGCAACCTGCAATTTTCCCGAAGCGACTAATGGAAAACGTTTGCAGAACCAATACACGTCCGGTTTGTTCCTGTACCAGTTCGGGGCGTAACAAGCCTTCCAGAGATTTTTTGATGTCATCCAAAACTTCGTAGATAATACTATAGCGACGAATCTCAACGTCTTCTTGTGACGCCAAATTTCGAGCGCGGTCTTCTGCGACGACATGGAATGCAATAATAATGGCATTCGATGCACTTGCCAGAGAAACATCGCTCTCGTTGACTCCGCCGACTCCCTCATGCAGAATTTTCACTCGTACTTCGGGGTGTTCGAATTTCCCGATTTCGCTGCGAATTGCTTCCAGAGAACCAGGGGTATCCGCTTTAATAATCAAAGGCAAATCTTGAATTGCCCCTTCGCGGTCAGAACTCAGGATATCTTCCAGGGTGCGTGGGCCACCACTATGTCTGGACAAAGTATCGGAACGTTTTTCATGGCGGCGGTCTTCAGCCAGTTCTCTTGCCTGATCGATATCAGGCACGACAACAAAGTGATCGCCGGCACCAGGTACGGAGTCCAAACCGGTAACTTTCACAGGTACTGAAGGTCCCGCCTCTTCCAGTTGCTGATCTTTGTCATCATACATGGCACGAATATAGCCATAAGATTTACCACAGATCACAGCATCGCCGATTCGTAATGTTCCTGATTGTACAATCAACCAGGCAACCGAACCACGACCTTCATCGCGGAAACCTTCCAGGCAGACGCCAACAGCAGGTCGATTCGGGTTCGCTTTGAGTTCATGCAACTCTGCCGTTAACAACAGAGTTTCCAGCAGACTGTCCAGGCCAGTCCCTTTCAAAGCCGACACGCGTACGACTTCAGTTTCTCCCCCCCATTCGGCAGGAAGTACGTCCTGACTTGCAAGATCCGTCAATACTTTTTGTTCGTTTATTTCCGGCAGGTCGATCTTATTCATTGCCACGACCATAGGCACACCAGATGCTTTCACATGGCTGATGCTTTCCGCAGTCTGAGGCATCACACCATCATCGGCTGCCACAACGAGCACCACCATATCGGTAACGTTGGCTCCCCGTGATCGCATTTCACTAAAAGCGGCGTGACCGGGTGTATCCACGAATGTCAGTTTATGGCCGTTATAATCGACTTGATAAGCGGCAATGTGCTGGGTAATCCCACCTGCTTCACCTTCAACAACCTTGGAGTTTCGCAGTGAATCGACGAGTGTCGTCTTACCATGATCGACGTGCCCCAATACAGTAATAATCGGGGGACGTGTGATCAGATCTTCGGGAGCGTCTTCCTGCTCAACAATCTCAGTCACAGCTTCCAAGGCACCTTTTTGTCTTTTGAAGGTCAGGTCGACCCCTAATTCCAACGCCACAGCCAATGCGGTATCTTCATCAATCAGCTCATTGATGGTCACCATTTCGCCAAATTCTTTAAACATGATCGACATGATGGCTTTGGCAGGACGTCCCATAGCTTCCGACAGACTGCGTACCGTCATCGGTACTTCTACTTCCACTTCTGTTTTGTGGACAATAGCGCCTGTATCATGCTTCCGTTTTGAGCGACGAGGACGGCGGCCAACAGATTCCCGCTGTTCTGTTCCATCAGGAGCAAAAACGCGACGTCCTTCCTTGCGCTGTTCACGACGCTGTTTCCGTGCTTCGACCAGACTCAGACTGCCTCGTCGTTCCTTTGAATCATCATCCTGAGGATCACGATCCTTCTCGCGTTTTTTCTGTTCCGTATGTTGAGCGAGATGCGCTGCCAGCGGGCTCTTTTGCTCCAGTATATCAGCAGTCAAACGAACTTCAGGCTTTTGAGCCTTCTCTTCCTTCTTCTTCACCTTGGGAATCACGGGCTGCTTGTACGCAGGAGGAGCAGCCACTGAAGGCAAGGCTGACTTGGTTTTTGATTTGGGTTGTTGCTTCCCGGAACGCGTGGACCCGCGTGGTTTCATTTCACGTATCGTAGAAGAATTTGCTCCGCCTGCAGGCACAAAATCACCGCGGCTGAGAACTGGTTCAGACTCTCCCTTTTTGACATCTTGAGGCTGACCACTGTCTGACTTACGTTTTAACGCCCCAGAACGAGCTTCCACAACGGTATCAGGGACTTCTTCAGGCTCCGCGTCCGCTACAGGTGCCTCTTCGCCAGCGACAGCTGCTTCGGATTCTTCCTCTTCCTGCTCAACGGCCACTCCCGTGACGCTTTCTTCCTCCTGGTCAGAAAGCGCTTCTTCTTCAGATGCGGAAGCCGACTTTTGCAGTCCGGGTCGAGAAGACTGTGCGCGAGGCGTCATCGACTTGATGGTCCGCAGCTTGGTTTGCTCCCGCTGAGGTGCCAAATTTTCTTGATCAACGGCCTCTGCTGATGAACTATCAGAAGGCTGATCCTTCTTATTCAAATAGGCAATGACAATATCACGTTCGTCGGGCGTAATGCTAGCCAATGCGGAGTTTTTCAACTTCACCCCTGCTTGGTTACATTCATCGATCAGCACTTTGCTGTCCATTCCCAACTCTTTTGCAAGAGCAAAAATACGTATCTTCAACAGCCCTTCTCCCGTGAACAATTCTGCAATACGTTTTCAAATCCAGTGGGACTCAAACGCATTGCCTAATGAGGTAGTTACCTCATAACACTAACTCGTAATAAAACGATTTATTCCTGCTTTTCTGTGGATTCTTCTGTCGCGTTTTCTACATTCGCTGGCACTTCCTGAGAACCGACGGCTTCTCCTGAATCGGCATTGATCTCGGAGCCAGCAACATCCTCTTCTGTAGTAGCCGCAACACCTTCTGCTGCAGTCGCATCTTCCTCAACAACAGCCACCGCTTCTTCCTCAACCGCAACAGCCACCTCTTCTCCTGCAGTCGCTTCTTCCTCGGCGACAACAGCCACCTCTTCCTCTGAACTCGTCGTGACTTCTTCCGCTGCAACCACATTGTCTTCTGAACTATTCGCAGCCTCTTCTGAATCAGAGGTTGCCGGTTCTACTGCCGGTTCGGTTGCCGATTCAGCAACTTTTTCCGTTTCGCTTTCAGCAGATTTCGCTGCAGCGCGTTCTTGACCTGCGGCCTCTGGATTTCTTTTCTTCGCAGCACGCATCGCATCTTCCTCAGCCTCGACACGCTCACTTTCCCGATCAGCGACATTAACAATCTGTTCGCACTGCTCTGCACTCAGCCCGCCAAGTTCTGCCAATTGATCGGGTTCGATCACTGATAAATCGTAGTAACTGAAGAAACCTTGTGAAACTAAACTCTCGGCCAATTCTTCTGAAACACCAGGAATCGTAGAAAAAGCTTCTACTGTCTTATCTAATTGCTCATCCAATTCGGATTGCGTCATGACTTCGATATCCCAACCAACCAGCTTGGAAGCCAGACGTACATTCTGTCCTTTTCTCCCAATTGCCAGGGGAAGTTGATCCTCGCGTACCAGCACAATCACACGCCCCAGCATCGGGCACAAAATGACATCTTCCACTTCGGCAGGCTGCAGTGAATTGGGAACCAGAACTTGTAGTGAGTCATTCCAACGCACAATATCAATCCGCTCACCGGCAAGTTCATCCACAATATTCTTGATTCTGGCTCCCCGCATACCAACGCAGGCGCCCACACAATCAATACTGCTGTCCATACAGGAAACGGCTACTTTTGAACGATAACCGGCTTCACGCGCCAGGGAACGAACATCAATAATCCGATCGGAGACTTCTGGAATTTCCAGTTCAAATAATCGACGCACCATGTCCGGATGTGTCCGTGAGAGAATCACCTTCACACGGCTACCGGCCTTGCGAACGTCCAAAACAATCGCACGCACACGGTCACCAACACGAAATGATTCACCAGGAATCTGTTCGCCTCGGGGCAGGATGCCTTCGATTTTACCCAGGTTAATGAGTATCGCCCCACCTTCGACTCGGGAAACAGCCCCCGAAACCGATTGATGCTGCATTTCCATATATTCATCAAAGACCGTGTCGCGTTCGGCTTCACGGATTTTTTGAATCATGACCTGTTTGGCTGTTTGAGCAGCAACACGTCCCAGAATTTCGCCTAAAACATCCTGGTCCAACTCTTCTTCATCACAATGAACGGTAGGCTGACCTGAGTCACGATCAATATTTGCAGTAAGCTGGTGAGCATCCCCAAAGTGTCTGCGTGCTGCAGATAAGATGGCTTGTTCAATTCCACCAAACACGATTTCTTTATCAATGCTTTTATCGCGTTGAATGGCATCAACAATCCGGAGAACTTCCTTACCGTCCATAATGTGTTTCCTTCATTCGACAGTTGAAGACATCAACTGACTCGAAAACTACTCAAACAAGACCTGAACCAGTCAAATCTATTTTCACTCTTGTGACACCGCCGGAAAACAAACTCCTAACGACATCCCTATTAACAAAAAAAAGCGGGAACAGGCCCACTTTATGCTACCTGCACCACCGCAAAACGGTAGCCAGCTAGAGCCGCAATTGTCATTTACAAGATAACAAATCACGACAATCGGATTGGTGAGCTAATGCTCGAGTTCCAACCAGCCTACATATCAGAGGACTCCATTCGAGTTTACGAATGCCGATTCATCACAAAGAAACAAACAGCCACAATGGCTTGTTCCCCCTTGCAAACACACTGCATACTGAACACCAGTACGCAAGACAATTGCGCATAAAGCATCCCTCAAAGAGAATACCCTAGCATCAAATGAAATTAATCTCCTCGCGCTCAGATGTCAAGCACCGCAGGCAACTATTTCAGAACGACTTAGTTCCTGCATTATAGAATCGAAAAACAGGCGGAAATACTGTTTCCATTTACAGGTGACTGGCGGCAACTTAAACTATTATAACAAAAACACGGAACGCCCCCATTTAGTCAGTTTCTTTCTGATGTTGAAAGATTGCCCTCCATCAAAAACGGATTCTACTATAGTATTGGAAAGAAATTCCGGAGTATTGGAAAGAAATTCCGGCTCCTGCAGTCCCTTTTGTATCTCGCCGGTTTTGTAAATTCAAAAACACACCCCCATTCCTGAAGGACGATCCTGTAATGTCTCGCTTAATGCCCCTTTTGATTTTCTGCTGCCTATTTCCGCTTACCGTGGCTGCACAGCCGCCGACTTCAGACGACCCCTTTGCCCAACAAAAAATACAGGCTGACCAGGCCCAGCAACAGGGAAACTTTGCGAAATCTATTGAATTAACATCACAGGTTTTGCAACAAAAACCGGATGACCACCTCGCCTTTTATCTGCGTGCCAGTGCGCGAGTCGAATCAGGACGGGAAAAAGGAAATGCCCAAACCATCAGAGAAGGCGTAGCTGACGCACGTGAAGCAATTCGCTTCAGCCAAAACCAGAACGTCAACTACTACCTGCCTTACCTCTACGGCATGATGAACCTGGCTGTCATGGAAAACAAAAAGAGCCACGCAGAAACAGCCTTAAACGTTGCCAATCAAATACTGGCCCGCCCAAATCTGACTCCTGAAGAACGTGCGAATTTCCATTATCAACGCGGAATGATCTACCTGCCCTTGAACAAACCTCAGGAAGCGGCCAAAGATTTCACTGAAACAATCAAGCTTTCTCCCGACCACTTTGCCGCTTTGCTGGCACTGCCCGACGCCTACGCTTTAGCCGGAAACAATGAAATGGCGCTAGCCAGTTTCAATCAGGTTGTGCAGAAACAGCCCAATTCCCCGGTTGTCTACAACAACCGAGCCATGTTCTACCAGCAGCAGGGAAAACTTCAGGATGCCATCAACGACTTCTCCCGTGCCATCCAGATCAATCCCCAATACCACCACGCGATTACCAATCGAGGTTTTGCGTACCTGGAAGGAGGCAACCCCAAGACGGCAGAAGCTGACCTGACTCAGTCATTGACCATTGTCCCGAATCAACCATTCGTACTGGGCATGCGAGGAGAGGCCCGACTCCTGCAGGGAAAAATTTCCGAAGCAATTGCAGATCAGAAACAGGCAGTACAACTTGACCCGCAAAATGCTGCCCTGCATTCCGACCTGGGATTTTCCTACTTTTTCAGCAAGGATTATCCCGCTGCGATCGCCGAGTTCAATCAGGCTGCACAATTGGCTCCAGAGCAGATGAAAGTCCTCAAGCCCTGGATCTATATCGCGATGGTACACAGTAATCAAAAACCTGCTGCCGACGCCAAGTATCAATCGACCATTTCGCAAAAACCGGACACGCGCGATTCCGTCGACAACCTTCTCGCCTATTTACTGGGAGCGATTCCCGAAGCCGACCTGATCAAATCCATCGACCCCAAAGACCAGGAACGTGCAAAAGCACAAACGTGTGAAGCACGCTTTTTCATCGGGCAAAAAGCACTCATCGCTGGTGACAATGCAACTGCCACTCAAAACTTTCAGCAAGCCCTCAACACTGACATGAAGAACCTGTCGGCTTACCGTGGTGCCCTCTACGCAATCAAGAAGTTCTAACAAAAACAGCCTCGGAAAGCATTTGACACTTTCCGAGGCTGCTAATTTTTATTACTCAGTCTGACGAACTCAAGCGCCGCAAATTACCGAAGCACTGGCTTGCCCGAATGTTGTTGTACTGATTTTCAGAAACAACTTGTTATCTGTTGCCAGGGGTTCATTTCGAACCATGTTCAACGGACAATCAGAATCCGGAGTCTCATAGTTCAATGTCGCGGGAATCACCCCCTGCTTCAGAGCAACCAGCGAACCACTGGCCTCAACGATCCCGCAGCCTGAACCAGAATTCCCGAAGTAACTCTTCAATGCTGTTACTGGAACTTCTGTGGCTTGACTCCCAAAGGTATCCTGAATCGCTCGAAACTCTTCGACATCAAATGCCCGCTCTCCCAGGCCATGTGCATTGATATGACCAATTTCGCCGGCTTCGACACCCGCATTTTTTAATGCCGACCTGATCGCGTTGGCAATTGCTGCTCGCGTATTTACTGAGCCATCCCGGCCAATAACACAAGAGGCCCCCGCTCCCAAGAGCTCACCCCAAATTTTTGCGCCGCGATTTTCCGCATGCGATTTTTCTTCCAGCAGCAGTGAGCAAGCTGCTTCACCAACAACCTGACCGGTTCGCGCTTTATCAAAGGGGCGCGAACGTTTTGATAACTCGGCCGGCGAGTCTGCCAACTCATCCCAGAATTTGGCATGAATCGATTTGACTTCGTGCACGCGAGTTCCAGTCACTCCCGCGATCATCACATCTGCCCAGCCACGTTCGATCACACTTTGTGCTTCTCCTAACACCAGATTACCAGACGCTTCAGCCTGTGTGATCGAGTTGTTTGGACCACGCGCGTCAATAATAATACCGATATGGCACGCTGGCATATTGGGAAGATACTTCAACAACCAGAGCGGCTCCATCTTAGACAGCCCTTCGGACCCCCAACGCTCGTACTGGAACTTGTCTCCTTCCGAACAGGCAACACAGGCACCATAAAGTACTTCAGGCGGGCTGAGCATTAAATTCGCGCCGAACTCAATACCAAATCGCTCGCTATCAACGTCTGCCAGATCGAGTGCAGAATCGTCCATCGCCAGATTGGCGGAAGCGACTCCCAGCTGAATCTCGCGACACATGACCTTCAGACTTTTCCTCTGATTTTTGAGGTACTGTTTTTTGATCGTAGTTTGGTTAAAATCGGAAATTTCGCCGACACAAACATCCGGTGCAGCCAGATAGGAGTATAGTTCCGATTTTTTGATGCCCGATCTTCCAGACATTAAGCTGTCTTGAAACGCATCCACTCCGATCCCAATGGGACTCAGAATCCCCATACCGGTAATCAGAATTCGCCGTCTTGAATCTGTATTCATTTGAATCTCTTTAGAAAGTCCCGCTTACACACTCGCCAGCTGTTTTGAACAATGTACCTTCATCGTAGAAAAAATTCCTTCCTGGACAACCCCACAACCTGCCTCAGCGAAAAGCCGTGACGCAGTCAGCATTGCAGGAAAAGAACTTTTTTAGAGCCACAAGTCTATCGTCTGACCTTCTGCCTGAACCCAGCTCTACAGCAGCAAACCAGCAAATATACACTACTCAGACCCAATTAAACACCTGTAACAGGGGATAGCTAAGACAATCGAGGCCTTATTTTCAACCCTGAAGCGACAATCAGATGAAGAATTATTCGGGAAAACTTCACTTCACTATGGATGAGCTAAAAACAGCAGACGCCAATAACCATGCGCTCAGCAACACAGCATCCCCCAGCACGGCAGCCTACCAGAGTGAGTTCAAGGCAACCGTGACAGTCACTTTTCAATCATACTCGGCCCCAAAGACTCTGAGAACGCTGCAATCTCCCCGATTTCAGACTAAGGAGCTTTTTGCAGAACCAGACAGGCATTGTGTCCACCAAACCCAAAGCTATTCTTCATGACCCGCTCGATTTTCATCTCGCGTGGCTCATTCGGGATATAATCGAGATTACACCTTTCATCGGGTTCATCCAGATTGATTGTCGGGGGGCCGACTTGCTCCTGAAGTGCTTTGACAGCAACAACAAATTCAACACCGCCTGAAGCCCCTAACAGATGCCCTAAATGTCCTTTCGTACTGGATACAGGCATTTTTTTTACACGGGAAGCAAATACGGAATTGATCGCAGCCGTCTCTGCCACATCTCCCAAAGGAGTACTTGTTCCATGTGTATTGATATAATCAATATCCTCGGGATTCAAACCAGCATCTTTAATGGCATGCTGCATTGCACGTGCTGCACCGCGTCCCTCTGGATCGGGAGCCGTCATATGTGTTCCATCAGCCGACATGCCATACCCGGTCACTTCTGCCAGAATGGGAACACCACGTTTTTTGGCGTGTTCATATTCTTCGAGCACAATAATCCCGGCACCTTCAGCCATGACAAACCCGTCCCGATCACGATCAAAGGGACGACTGGCTGACTGAGGATCATCATTACGGGTCGAAAGGGCATTCATCCGAGCAAAGCCGGACAGTCCCATTGGCGTGACAGCCGCTTCGCTACCACCGGTCACCATAATATCGGCGATATCATGTTGAATCAGCTTGAAGGCATCCCCGATCGCATTTGTTGCAGAAGCACATGCGGTTGCAACAGCGCTGTTCGGGCCCTTCAAACCATACGTCACCGAAATATTTCCACTGGCGGCATTCACCATCAGCTTGGGAATCATAAAAGGAGAAACCCGTGCTGGTCCCTGATTGTAAAGTCGATCATGCTGGCTTTCGATTTCATTCAGACCGCCAATCCCACTTCCCACCAGAACACCTCTGCGGTAAGGATCGCCGTCAAAATCTTCCAACTGAGCCTGGCGGTAGGCTATGTGAGCACCGACCAGACCAAATTGCACAAATCGATCAACGCGTTTCAAATCTTTGGCTGTGATATTAGTGTATTCGGCGGCATTGAAATCTTTAATTTCCCCGCCAAAGCGCACCTTATAGTCGGAGCAGTCAAAGCGTTCCACTAGACTGACGCCACTTTTGCCAGCGCATAATTTGTCCCAAAACTCTGAGACATCTAAACCCAGAGCCGTTACAACTGACATCCCCGTAACGACGACTCGCCTGCGCATTCGTGAACACTTCCTACAATGAAAAGACAGGACTCTATAGAATCAAAACCATTCAACGCGTGAACTGAAAAAAATTGCCTGCTGCTGATTAGCTGGCTTTTTCAGTGATATACCCAACGACATCGCCTACTGTTTTGATTTTGTCATAGTCATCATCCGGAATCGTGACATCAAACTCGTCTTCAAATTCCATCACGAGTTCAACGATGTCCAACGAATCGGCTTTTAAGTCGTCGATAAATTTGCTGTCCAGCGTAATATCTTCTTTTGGGTGGCCCAATTGTTCGCTAACGATACCAACCACTTTTTCTTCGATTGACACTCTTCTTCTCCTTCACCGTCTTAGTGATTTTTAACTTCTTGTTTGGCCGGAAACATCTTTACCAAACCAACTTGTATGGATTCGCCAATAGTTGTAGCGATGATATATCCAGTTTCCCGAATTATGTAAACCTTAAATTGCGACAAGAATTATGAGTCTTGTCTAATTCGCCAAAGTTACCTCATAATTTGATCGGACGCATTTTTCCAGTCTGAGAACACATGATTTCTGGTTCTCAGACATTTTCTTTCGCATCCCTCGTAAGTTGTTGTAGCACAGATCGATAAAATAGATCAAGCTCTGACTGGCCAGACAAAATGCACCAAAACACACAACTGCGATTTTTATTGCATTATCCGACGCGGATACCTGACACAAGCACTTTTCGATCACTCACGAATCATTGACTGTTTCGCAGGAAATCTTCCGATTCACCCGCTTCATCAAGCCTTTGAGGACCTTGCCAGGGCCGATTTCGTAAAATTCGTCGAAACCGTCATCCAGCATTTTTCGGAGAGAATCTTCCCAAAGAACAGGGCTAATCACCTGGCGAATCAATAAATCGCGTATTTCGTCGGGATCTTCATGAATTTCTGCATCCACATTCGAAATGACGGGGATTTCCGGTTTTTTTAATCCCACGCCTCCCAACGCTTCAGATAATCGGCTGTCGGCTGGTTTCATAATTTCGGTATGAAAAGCGCCTGCCACCGCCAAAGGAATCGCACGGCCCCCCTCTTCTTCGGCCAATTCTGCAGCCCGCTCACAGGCACTGTTTTCACCAGAAAGCACAATATTCCCAGGGCACAAGTAATTGGCGATCCAAATCTTCCCCGCAGAGGAAGCGGCCTGGCAAATCTCAGCCACCTTCTCGCGATCCAGCAGCAGAATACTGACCATGCCGGAAGGATTGGCGTCGGCGGCCGCCTGCATGGCTTCTCCGCGACGCTGAACCACACGCAAGCCATCTTCAAAGGTCATTGCACCAGCAAAAACCAATGCCGTATATTCACCCAGGCTTAAACCTGCTGCCATCTCACACGCTAAAACCTTATCAGGTGAATCAGCGCGTAGCATTTCCAAAGCAGCCAGACTGGTCACAAATAAAGCCGGTTGACTGATGACAGTCGAATCCAGATCTTCACTGGGACCTTCAATACAGACTTTGGCCAAATCATACTGAAGAATTTCAGCAGCACGATCAAAAAGTTCCCGGGCCGCCGGATATTGTTCGATAATTGTTTTGCCCATACCAATATGCTGAGCACCCTGTCCGGGAAACAAAAAAGCGATTCTGCTCACGGGTCCATCCCTCTATAACTAGATTGCGATGTAATGAATGCAGCCGATTCAGGCTACAGGCTTCTGAGCCAACCGTTCGGCGATCTGAGAATTAATGCCACGATTCTTGAACGTGGCGCTCCCCCTTAAAGCATTCGAGATCGACTGCGCATCACTGGAACCATGACAAATGATACAGATCCCATCAATTCCCAGCAAAGGGGCTCCCCCGGTTTCGTGATAACGGAACCGTTTCCCCATGTCCTGAAATGCTTGTTTGGCCTTACCGCGCTCCGTATCCAGACTACCTAAAATCTGTTTCGAAGCTTCCTGCATCAGAAAATCAGCCATCCCTTCGCTGACCTTCAATACCACATTCCCGACAAAACCTTCGCAAATCAAAACATCGGCTTCTCCCTGATAGAGACCCCGACCTTCGACATTTCCGACGAAGTTCTCTTTCAAAGGGCCTTCATTCAACAGGCGGTAGGTATCCCGATAGAGGTCATTCCCCTTAACGTCTTCGCTGCCGATATTGATCAGACCGATCTTGGGAGATTCGATCCTCAGTACTTCGCGGGCATAAACTTCACCCATCACGGCGTACTGATAGAGGTGTGAGGGTCGCGCTGACGGATTGGCGCCGACATCCATCAAAACAGCATGACCGGCTGTCGTAGGCAAGGTAACAGCGATTCCGGGACGTTTCACGTCCTTCAAAAACAGCCGGGTTCTCAAGCCTGATGCGACCACAGCTCCGGTATTACCGGCACTGACGACGGCATCCACTTCACGTGCCGCCATTAATTTCCAGCAGATCGAAATGGAGCTGTCTGGCTTTTGACGCATCGCATCAGTCGGCTTTTCCTCCATACCGACAACCTGACTCGCATGGGCGACCGTTAAACGATCTCCACTATAGCCGGAAGCCTCAATCTCTGATTCGATTTGATCCTGTGGGCCAACCAAAACAACATTCAGCGCAGGATCTGCCTGCAATGCAACGATTGCTCCCGTGACATTCGGTCCAGGGGCATAATCCCCCCCCATTGCATCCAGTGCAATCCGCATTGGTGCTTAATCCTCAGTCTCAACAATAGTACGACCCTGATAGAAACCACAATGAGGGCAAATAGCATGAGAAGGAGACGCTGTTCCACATTGTGGACAGTAGGTTGGCTTAGTAGCCTTGATACCATTATGACTGCGTCTCTTACGAGAATTGGACTTAGACATCCGTCTTTTAGGAACTGCCATGAAAAAAGACCGCCTTAAAACACCTGACTTAACTTAAACTATACGTAATACACAACTTAACGTTTATTAACCATCCTGTAAGCGCACGGAGACCTCTCTTACCAGCTTTTCTGACAGGAATCGAACATACTACGCAAATTTCAAAACAACTGTCAAGCTACAGGGCACCGAACAGACGATATCAAAAGTGATATTTTCATTTTGAACTAAAAGATTAATACAACAGTACACATATCGCTAAGCTAATTCCTCACGAAATCGAGAATCGCAATGATGGATCATCGTTTCAAACGCCCTGTATTCAAATATCCTCTCTATCGGCAATTTCTGCTCAGCCTCACTATCTTAGCAGTCATCCTGCCCGCCCACTGGAATGCGGTCGCGCAAACCAAAGCCAGCGCTGCCCCTGCCTCACAAATGACTCCCCAGGAGTTGCAGGCATTTGGCAAACAAGTTCAGGAAATTGCCAATTCGCAAGATGCAGAGAAATTTCGGGCGTTATTCGACTGGAAAACATTCGTCGACAGGGTACTGGCAGAGTACGAACAGAACCCAGCCGTGAAACAGGCGATTCAACCGGTCCGTCAGCAACTCGAAACCGCCTACACCGGAAACAACCAGGGAATTGACTCCGAAATCCTGGCTGAAATCGGCAATGGTGGCGACTACCGTTTCCTGGCGATGCGAAAAGAGCAGGATCAATACAAGGTCGTCTTCCGCTTCCTCAGGCCGGACTGGACTTTGAACTATCATGCCCTCATCGTAGAGAAGCAGCAATCAGGCGAATTACAAATTATTGACATCGATAGTTTTTCAACCGGCGAATTCATCTCCCAATCCCTGAAACGGCTGTACTTGCCTGAAATCTACAAAGCACATTTGAGCGTTCAGGATAAACTCAGTCAGCAGGAAAAAAGCAGTATCCAAAACCAGAAAAAGCGATACGACTTTCTCACTCCCTCCGATGCCCCCACGGATCCATTCCAAGCCTACCAACAGCTTCCCGGCGAATATAAAGGCGAGAAAACGGTTCTGCTGTTACTGGCTCACGATACCATCGCAAAAGAAAACCACAAAAAATATCTGCAAGTGCTCGGTGCCTTTCGCAAGAATTACCCCAGCGATCCAACCGTAGAACTGTTAAGCGTCGAATACTTCAACTTAACGAAGGAATACCCTCAGGCACTCGAATCGCTTGATCGTTTGACGGCTTCGCTCAAAACCGTCGATCCCTTTCTTTACTCTCTGCGCGCAGAAATCCTGATCGAAATGGGTGACATCAACCTGGCTGGCAAATACGCCGGCAAAGCATCAGAAATCGAACCCAACCTGCTACACCCCTATCTACACCTCATCAGTATTTCTGTGATGCAAAGCAATTTCGATGACACCGTCAGGTACCTGGACACTTTAAAAACCAAGTTTGGCTTTGCCTATGAAGACCTCGATCTGAGCGAACTGGAAAACCATTCCAAGCTCACGGCTTCTCCCCAGTTCAAAAAATGGCAAGCGAGCCAGCTCCCGGCAAGCCCCAAATAGGAAACGGTCCTCTCGCCACGGTGATCGCGCTGTCGCCTGCTTCAAAGGCGGCAGCACGTCGCATTTCTTAAGAGCCACCAGAGGATAAAAAGCCCCGCTGTGAGTCATGAAATGCCAGCGGTCCGTATTCAGCGAGCGTGTCCCCCATCGGGCAGTTGATGCTGCCTGACCATTTCGATCAACGTCTGCTTCTTCTCCGCACTGATCAAATCCGGATAACGGGCCGCCAGTTCCAGTGAAAACTCCTTGCGAGTCGGCTCATCAGCGCTTCGGGAACGGTGATTTGATCCTATTTGGACTGATACTGTTTCACCTTTGCCGGCGTCTGCGCCAACGTGATCGAGGAACAGACACACGTCACCAAAACAAACGAAGCAATTCTGAAACGGCGTATCAACCTGACTCCGTGAAAACGAATTCTCTATTTCGTGAACCCACAAACGGCACCGCATTCCGCCCATTCCATCCAAAAATAACCAGTTATGCATAAAACGAAAAAAAACAAAATCACAGCTCTCATCCTAACGGATTGCCCTGCAGGAGTTTACAAAAAACGTCTTTTCGCTTTCACGCATAAGTAAAAATCCCATTTCGAAATAAATCGTTGCCTCTCTGTGACTTATGAGAAAACCCGAAAAACAGGACTGCGACAGAAATGCGCCTCAGTGCGCCACAAACAGACCAGATCGCACTTATTTTATCACACATATCAGTGTCATAATGCCAGACAGACTGCTGCTCAGAAAACACTATCAGAATCCCATTCACTGGCCCCTTTATTGAATTGTGAGTGACGATTCACAACGGCCAATTCTCATCACCGGCCAATCCTCATCACAAATCACAGACCCACATTGTACTGAAAGACGCGAATCAATAGAGTCCAAAATCAATCACTCATTACAGGAGTCAGAATGAATTCGTTTACATGGTTTATGGCATTCACAGGTTTTTGTTTAGCGGCAGGAGCCTACAGCAGTATTAAAATATGAGACAACACCATCAAAAGCCTGGAAGAAAGAGTCGCGACCTTGGAAAAGAAGAACACTGAGTCTGAATTTGATCAGAGAGATTAAAAGACAGCAGCGACTGTCTTGAATTTTCCCAGGCACCATTTCCAAAAAAAATGGAGAACAGAGTACGATCTCTATGAACCTAAACCATCACCACACAACCGGCAGTGCCATTCGTGTCAGACACGAATGGCACTGCCGCTATTTTTTTGATTTGTGTTTGCGCAACGATTCCGGCGTGACACAGTCACGAGTTTAATTTTCTAATTTTTTGCCAGTTCGCTGGAAATTGTGTTTGGCAAA